>Ga0209172_10001025_pt1 | contig 66390 bp, 73 predicted proteins | sample LarsenN4metaG_FD_184113 | JGI IMG/M metagenome (GOLD analysis project Ga0209172, IMG submission 184113) | Hot spring sediment bacterial and archeal communities from British Columbia, Canada, to study Microbial Dark Matter (Phase II) - Larsen... ...
GGGGATGGTCGGGAGCCTCGGAGCCGGTGCTCATGCTCACCCTTGTCCACGCGAGGACGCCGGCGGCGCCTCAGGATACCGTTCGAGTCTTGAGCACCGGGCGAGGGCGCCAATCTCACAGCCGAGGACAACGCCTCAAGGGCGGCACGGCGACCCTCTCCCGGATCCCGTCTCTGTCTCTTCCCACGGTGACTACCCGATGAGTCGAGATCGTACAAGGGCGGTCGCCCTCGCGGCGCTGGCGCTCGCCTACCTCCTCGCGGGCCGCGAGTATCCCCTCGACTCGCTCGCCGCGCCGGGCCCGGGCGTGTTCCCGCTCGCCACGGGCGTCGCGCTGCTCCTCCTCGCCGCCTGCCAGGCCGGCGTCGACGTCGCGCGGCGCCGGCGGGGCGAGGTGGGCGGCCGCCGGCCCCGCGGCCCCGGCCGGCGGCGCGAGCCCGCGCTGATGGCGGCGCTGCTCACCGCCTTCGCCGCCGCCGTGCCCGTCCTGGGCTTCCTCGCCTCCTCGGCGGCGCTGGTCGTCCTCGCGTGCCGTCTGATGGGCGTGACGAGCTGGCTGACGGCGGTCGGCCTCGCCGCCGGCGTCACCGCCGCCGTCCACGCCGTCTTCGTGCTCTGGCTGGGCGTCCCGCTGCCGCGGGGCCTGCTCGGCTGACCGGCCACCGTCGTGGGCGCTGCCGGCATCGCGCCGGCGCTGCTGGTCGCCCTCGAGCCCGCCAACCTCCTCGCCTGTCTCGCCGGCGCCGTCCTCGGAACGCTCGTCGGCGTCCTGCCCGGGCTCGGGCCCGCGGGCGCCATGGCGCTCGTGCTGCCGCTCACCGTCAAGCTCGGGCCGGCGGCCGGGCTCATCATGCTCGCCGGCATCTATCACGGCTCGATGTACGGCGGCTCGACGACGTCGATCCTCGTCAACGTCCCGGGCGAGGCCGCCAGCGTCGTGACGACGATCGACGGCTACCGCATGGCGCGACGCGGCCGCGCCGGCGCCGCGCTCGCCGTCGCCGCGCTGGCGTCGTTCGTCGCCGGGACCCTGAGCGTGGTGGGGCTCCAGCTCTTCGCCCCCGCCGTGGCCCGCGCCGCGCTCGCCTTCGGGCCGGCGGAGTACTTCGCCTTCACCGTGCTCGGGCTCACGGTGCTGGCGAACCTCACCGGGGGCTCGCGGCTCGGGTCGTTCACGATGATCGTCGCCGGCGCGATGCTGTCGACCGTCGGCATGGACCCGCTCGGCGGCGCCGTGCGGTTCACGTTCGGCGTCGCCGGGGCCCAGGCGGGGCTCAGCTTCGTCGCGGTGACGGCGGGGCTCTTCGGCGTGGCCGAGGTCCTGGTCCTGCTGACCTCGGCCGAGCCGCCCTCGGCACCGGCGCGCGTGAGGTTCCGCGAGCTCTACCCGAGCCGCGCCGAGCTGCGACGCGCGGTGCCGCCGGCGCTCCGCGGGACCGCGCTCGGCTTCCTGATCGGGCTGATCCCCGGCCCGGCCGCGACGATCGCGTCGTTCGTCTCCTACGGCGTCGAGCGGAAGGTGTCGCGCCACCGGGGCGAGCTGGGCCACGGGGCCATCGAGGGCGTCGCGGGCCCGGAGGCGGCGAACAACGCCGCGGCCAGCGGCGGCATGGTGCCGCTGCTCTCGCTGGGGCTGCCGTTCACGCCGGCGACGGCCGTCCTGCTGAGCGGGATGCTGCTCACGGGCGTCACGCCGGGGCCGTTCCTGCTGCGCGACCATCCGCAGGTGTTCTGGGCCGTCATCGGCAGCTTCTACGTCGGCAACGCGATGCTGCTGCTCCTGAACCTGCCGCTGGTGGGGCTCTTCGCCCGGGTCGCCGTCGTCCCGCCGCGCTACCTGATGCCCGTCGTGCTCGTCCTCTGCGCCGTGGCCGCCTTCGCCGACAGCAACAACCTCTTCGACGTCTGGGTGCTGGTGGGAGCGGGCCTCGCCGGCTACGGGCTGCGCCGCCTCGGCTACGACGTGGTGCCGCTCGTGCTGGGGCTCGTGCTGGGGCCGCTCATGGAGCGCTCGCTGCTCCAGGCCCTCACGATCGCGCGCGGCGACGTCGCAGGTCTCTGGGCCTCGCCCCAGGCCGCCGCGATGCTGGTCGCCACCGCGGCGCTGCTGATCGTGCCGCCCGCCGTCCGGCTCGTCCGCCGGCGCCGGCGGACCTCCTGAGGCGCCGTCGGGGCGCCGCCGGATCAGCGGGCGCCGGCCCGCTCGAGGATCCGCGCCATCTCCCCGTGGCCGCGGCCCCGGGCGAGGGCGAGCGGCGTCTGCCCCGCGCGGTCGGGCAGGTTCACGTTCGCGCCCGCCTCGACCAGCGCGCGCAGCGTCTCGACGTGGCGCGGGCCCCCGTCACCGAGCACGATGGACTCGATCAGCGCCGTCCAGCCGAGGTTGTTCACGTGGTCCAGCGGCGCGCCGGCCCGGATCAGCCGCCGGACGACGGCGGCGTGACCGAGATGCGCCGCGGCGATGAGCGCGGTGCCGTCGTAGCGGCTCGTGACGTTCCGCGCGCTGGCGCCGATCTCGAGCGCGACCTCGAGCGTGGCGAGGTCGCCGGCGACGGCGGCGATCGTCACGACGTCGTACCGGTCGGCCTCGAGCGCGTCGGGATCGGCGCCGGCCGCCGCGAGCGCCCGCATCGCGGCGTGCTGACGTGCGAACGCCGCCACGTGGAGCGGCGTGCGGCCGTGGCCGTCCCGCGCGTCGGGCCGCGCCCCACGGGCCAGGAGGTCGCGGACGGCGGCCACGTCGCCGCGCGCGGCGGCGGCGTGCAGCCCCGCGTGGGCGGCGAGCTCGGCCGGCGAGGGCGGCGTCTGGGGGGCGGCGCCCGCCGTCACGACGACGACGAGCGCGAACGCGACGGCCGCCGCGGAGCTCCGGCGACCGGACGGCGCTGCGGCCCTCACGCGCTCTGGACGGCGCCCAGCCGCTCCAGCTCCTCGATGCGGGCGGCGGGATAGCCGAGGACCTCGCCGAGGACCTGGCGGGTGTGCTCGCCCACGCGGTACGGCGAGGGCCCGGCCGGCACGCTGGGACGCCCGTCGACCTGGATGGGGGTCGCCGTCACGCGGACGGCGCCGCGCGCCGGATGCGGGACCGACGGGAACGCCTCGCGGGCCTCCAGGTGCGGGTGCGCCACGACCTCCTCGGGCGTGAGGACCGGGACGGCCGGGATGCGCGCGGCCGACAGCGTCTTCACCGCCTCCTCGACCGACGTGAAGCGGCCGAGCCACGCGACGACGATCTCCCGGAGCGCGGGCCAGTTCTGGCGGCGCGCCAGCGGCGTCGCGAAGCGCGGGTCGCCGGCCAGGTCCGGCCGCTGGAGCAGCTCGAGCAGCCGCGGCCAGAGCTGCGGGGCGCCGACCGTCTGCATCGCGAGGTAGCGGTCGCCGATGCCGTGCACGACCATGCCGGCGCGCGGCCCCGCGACGACGGGCCCGCCGTTGAGCACGCTGCCGTAGGTCACGTCCTCCGCCGCCACCAGGCACTCCAGCATCGACACGTCGAGGTACGCGCCCCGCCCCGTCCGCGCGCGACGGAGCAGCGCGGCCAGGATCGCGCCGAAGGCGTGGGCGCCGGCCAGCACGTCGGCGGTCTGCAGATACGTGACGCGCGGGTGCGGGTCGGGCGGTCGCTCGAGCTCCATCACGCCGGAGATCGCGTTGATGACGTGCGCGAACGCCTGCATGGAGGCGAGGGGGCCCGTCTGGCCGAAGCCGGAGATCGAGCAGTACACGAGGTCGGGCCTCACCGCGGCGAGCGCGGCGTGATCGAGGCCGAGCCGCCGCATCACGCCGGGCACGAAGTTCTCGACGACGACGTCGGCCACGCGCGCCAGGTCGTGCACCACCCCTCGCGCGGCGGGATGGGCGAGGTCGATCGCCACGCCGAGCTTCCCGGCGTTCACGCGGACGAAGTAGGTCGCCTGGTCCGTCCGGCCCTCCTCGAGCTGGAGGAGCCCCCGGCGCATGTCGTCGCCCTCGCCCGGGCGCTCGACCTTGATGACGCGCGCGCCGAGGTCGGCGAGCAGGCGCGTGCAGTACGGGCCGGACAGCACGCGCGTGAAGTCCAGGACCGTGAGCCCGGCGAGCAGGGGGTCCCGATCGTGAGCGACCACCGGCGAGGTCAGCGCCCGCGGGCCTCCAGCATCGCCTTCGCGATCAGCCGCGCCCCCTCGTAGCACTTCTCGGGCGGCTCGTAGCTGAACGCCAGGCGCACGTGGTCCTCGCCGCCGCCGTTGGCGTAGAACACCGGGCCCGGCGTGTACTGCACCCGGGCGGCGACGGCGAGCGCCGCGAGGCGCTTCTGGTCCACGCCCGACGGCAGCCTGATCCACAGGAAGAACCCGCCCTCGGGCCGGCTCACGCGCGCGTCGGTGCCGGCGAGCACCTCGTCGAGCCCCTTCAGCATGGCGTCCCGCTTGGCGCGGTAGACGTCGATCAGGAGCCGCACGTGCGGCTCCAGGTGGTCGCGCAGGAAGTAGGTCGCCACCCGCGACACGAACGGGTTCACGCCGCCGCCGAAGAGGAACCCCTGGAAGGCGGGGATCATCGCGCGCGGGGCGCAGAGCCAGCCGAGGCGCACGCCCGCGCCCAGGATCTTCGACAGCGTGCCCGCGCGGATCACGCGCCCGCCGGGATCGAGCGCGAAGAGCGGCGGCAGCGTCTCGCCCTCGAAGCGCAGCTCGCCGTAGGCGTCGTCCTCGAGGACGAGCGTCTCGTACTCGTGGGCGAGGGCGACCAGCTCGCGGCGGCGGCGGAGCGACTGGCTCGGCCCCGCCGGGTTCTGGAAGTTGACGATCGTGTAGATCAGCTTGCAGCGCCGCCCGCGGCGGCGCAGGCCCTCGAGCCGCTCGCGCACGGCGTCGGTCACGATGCCCTCGTCGTCGACCGGCACGTCGAGGATCTCCGGTCCGTGGCGCCTCAGCGTGTTCAGCGACCCGGCGAACGTCGGCGCCTCGGCGATCACCGGATCGCCGGGGTCGATGAAGGCGCCGAACGCCAGCGCGAGCGCCTGCCCCGAGCCGTTGGCGACGATGATGTTCTCGGGATCGACCGCGAACGACTCGAAGAGCCGGTACTTGTGGCAGACCAGTTCGCGGAGGCCGCGGTAGCCCTGCGACTCGCCGTACGTCATGGCGGCCGCGCCCTCCTCCTTCATCATGCGCGCCGTGGCCTCGACCATGCCGTCGTAGGGGAACGAGGCGGGATCGGGGTAGCCGCCGCCGAACTCGTAGAGCGCGTTCATGGAGGGCCGCGCGGTCGCGACCGACATGCCCCAGCCGATGCGCGCGCGCGCCGCCAGGAGGGACTCGAAGGGCTCGGGTGCCGTGGCCATGCCGGACAGCATACCCGATGCGACGCCGCCCTCACCAACGTGTTGCCGGCGGGCCGCGCCCGCGGTTTGCTCGGGATGGAGGTGCCCATGCGAGCCCGCGTCCTCGCCGCCGTCGCGCTCGTCGTCCTCGCCGGCTGCTCCCGCGCGATGCTCCCCTACCGGCCGGATCCCCAGCCGCCCGGCGCCCGGCTCTCGGCGGCCTACGCGATCGTCGGCGACCGGGTGAGGATCGAGCTCGACACCGGCGGCCGGGTGCTGGAGCAGGTGTGGATCGTGAAGCCCGACGGCTCCGGCGTCGCCCCGCACGCGGTCGAGGCTCCGGCGGTCGTCGTCGCGCCGGGCCCCACGATCAGCGTCGGCGTCGGCAGCGCGACGGGCGGCGGCGTGGGGACCGGCGTGGGCGTGGGCTTTCCCGTCGGCGGCGGCTCGACCCGCGTCCGGGGCAACACCGTCGCGTGGTTCCCGCTCGACCGGACCGGGCCGCCGCCGTGGAGCGTCCACGTGAAGCTGGCGGGGACCGTGCCGGCGACGTTCACCGTCGGCGGCCCCCCGCCGGACTGAAGCCTCGCCGACGCGCGCGACTGCCGGACGCGGCCGTCAGCCGCGACGCGAGCGCCCGCGCGAGCCGGGGCCCGACGCCGCCGTCCCGCGACGCCCGGCGCGCTTCACGCGGCGACCGGCGGTCCCGGGCTCGCTCGCCCGCGCCCCGGCACGCCTGTCCGAGCGCCGCTTTCCCGACCCCGGCGTGGTGCCCGTCCTCGAACGACCCCGCTTCGTCCGCGTCTTCGCGTTGCGCCTGGCCACGTGTGCCTCCCGGCGGAAAGGATCGTCGCCGGTGGATTGCATCCGATGTGCCAGCGACCGGCATCCGGCGCGGCGACCGCGTCAGCCGCGCGCGTCGCTCGCTTCCGTCGTCGCGGCCGAGCGGAGCACGAGCGCGACGACGCCCGTCTCGTAGATCTCCTCCGCGAGGAACACGGCGCCGAAGACGAGCAGCCACACCTGTTCCCAGAGGAGCCCGCCCGCGAGCGCCCAGGCGCCGACGGCGAGGGCGATGCCGCGGAGGCCGCGGACCAGGCGCAGCGACGCCGACGGCGCGTCGGCGTCGCGGCAGGCCGCGACGAAGAGCCGCGCGCCTCGCAGCGCCGCCCACGCGCCGCCGAGCGCCAGCAGCGCGGCGATCGCATCACCGGGGATCGGCAAGCGCATCATGCGCGTCTCCGGAGCCATCGTCCTCCGGAGCGGCGGGCGCCGCAATTCCCCGCGGGGGAATGATCGCGGGCGGCGCGGCGTCCGCGGGCGGCTAGGCGGGGCGCTCGGCCTTCCTGCGCAGCTCGCGCTGCCACCGCCAGAAGAACGCCTCGCGGAAGAGCGTCATCGAGCGGATGCGGGCGCGCACGATCGTCTGGAGCGGGCGCAGCAGCGCCGTGCCCATCCCGAGAATGATGAGGCCGTTCATGGGCGCAGAGCGTAGCGCCGCGGACGGCGCCGCCACGAAGAAATTCGCGGGCGGGCGGCCCCGGCGCGCGTGGCGGCGCGGGGCCCGACGGACGCGGGGCGGCGGCCGGCCGCCCGCCACCGCAACGGCTCGCGTCGCCCGTGAGGCGGCGCGCGACCGATCGTGGGCGGCGCCGCCCGCCGGCGTGAGATCTGGCGGCCACCCGCGGCTCTCTGGTCACGCCGTCCGGGCATCGGCGTCGGCGGCGCGACCCGCCTCATCCCCGAGGGCGCCGACGTCGCGGTCGACGGCGTCGCCGGGATCGTGCGGTGGTCGGCGTCGTGACGTCGCGAGGCGGCGCCCGCGGTCAGGCGCCCTTCGCCGGCCGGGCGCCCGTCGAGCCGGCCGCCCGGTGCGGCGCCACGCGCCAGCGGCCGTAGGCCACGAGCGCCGCGAGCGTGCCGACCACGAGCGGGATCAGGACCAGGGTCCGCTCGCCGCCGGCGAGCGTGATCGCGGTGGCTCCGGCCATGATGACGACCAGCCCGGCGGCGGCGAGCGGCGTGAGCGCCGTGCAGACGCCGAGGAGACCCGGCAGCACGAGGCCGAGGGCCCCCGCCAGCTCGGCGACGCCGATGAAGCGCAGGAACGGCCCCGGCAGATCGACGGGCCCCGCCATCGCCTCCAGCGGCAGCACCAGCTTCACCCCGCCGGCCCAGAGGAACAGCAGCGCCAGCAGCGCCTGCACGACCCACAGTCCACGGTTCACGCCGTCATCCTCCCGCCATCGCGCCCACGATGAGGAACGGCTCGGCCCCGGAGGCCACGGCCTCGGGCAGCGGCGCGTCCTGCGGCTCGTGCGACAGGTCCTGCTCGCACGCGAAGAACCGCAGGAACGGGCGCCGCTTCCGGGTCGCGTGGTCGCGGATCGTGCCCTGCAGCACGGGGTAGCGCGCCTCCAGGGCGTCGAGGATCGCGCGCGCGGTCACCGGCGGCGGCACGTCGAGCTTCACCTCGCCGTCGACGCGCGCGAGCGTCCTCAGGTGCGCCGGCAGCACCACGCGGATCATGGCAGCGTCTGCACCTCGACGGCGACCACGGCCGGCAGGTCGCGGACGATGGGCGCCCACCGGTTCCCCGAATCCGGGGAGACGTACACCTGGCCGCCCGTCGTGCCGAAGTAGACGCCGCACGGATCGAGCGCGTCGACGGCCATCGCGTCCCGCAGCACGTTGACGTAGCAGTTGCGCTGCGGCAGCCCATTCGTGAGCGGCTCCCACTCGTTGCCGCCGGTGCGGCTGCGGAAGACCCGGAGCGCGCCGTCGGGCGGGTAGTGCTCGGAGTCGCTCCTGATCGGGACGACGTAGACCGTCTCCGGCTCGTGGGCGTGCACGTCGATCGGGAACCCGAAGTCCGACGGCAGGTTGCCGCTGACCTCGCGCCACGACTCGCCGGCGTCGTCGCTGCGCATGACGTCCCAGTGCTTCTGCATGAAGAGGACGTCCGGCCGCGAGCGGTGCGCGGCGATGCGATGGACGCAGTGGCCCACCTCGGCCACGGGATCGGGGAGCATGTCCGACCTGAGACCCCGGTTGATCGGGCGCCACGTCGCCCCGGCGTCGTCGCTGCGGAAGGCGCCCGCGGCGGAGATCGCGACGAACATCCGCCCCGCGCGCTGCGGGTCGAGCAGGATCGTGTGCAGGCACATGCCGCCCGCCCCCGGCTGCCAGGACGACGCCGACGTCTGCGTGCGCAGCCCGGGCAGCTCCTGCCACGTCTGGCCGCCGTCGGTCGACCGGAACAGCGCGGCGTCCTCGACGCCCGCGTAGACCAGGTCCGGGTCGGTGGGGGACGGCTCGAGGTGCCACACCCGGGCGAAGTCCCACGGGTGGGGCGTGCCGTCGTACCACAGGTGAGTGCCGGTCGCGCCCTCGTAGACGAACTTGTTGCCGACGGCCTCCCACGTCCGGCCCCCGTCGCTCGAGCGCTGGATCACCTGGCCGAACCAGCTGCTCGACTGCGAGGCGTAGATGCGGTCGGGGTCGGCCGGAGACCCCTTCACGTGGTAGACCTCCCAGCCGCCGAAGTGCGGACCGCTCACCTCCCAGTGCTCGCGCCTGCCATCCGAGGTCAGGACGAACGCGCCCTTCCGCGTCCCGACCAGCACGCGTACCTTGCTCATCCGATGCTCCTTCCGTGATTCGAGATCCGGTGTCCCTCGCCGGTCAGCTCTCCGGCGGCCCTTCCCTCACCGGGCGGACCTCGACGCTCCCCACCCGCGCCACGGGCGAGCGCGTCGCGATGGCGATGGCCTCGTCGAGGTTCGCGACGTCGATCAGCATGTAGCCGCCCAGGTGCTCCCGGGTCTCGGCGAAGGGGCCGTCGGTCAGCAGCCGCCTGCCCTCGCGGACCCGCACCGTGGTCGCGGTCGCCGGCGGGTGCAGCGGGGCCCCGCCGAGGTACGTGCCGCTCGCCGTCAGCTCCTCGGCGACCTTCATCTGCTCCTGGAACACCTGCCGGCGCTCCGCCAGGCTCCGCTTCGCGTACTCCTCGTCGAGGTAGACCAGCAGCATGTATTTCACGGCGTCCTCCCACCCGGAGGTCGAACGACCGGCGGCCGGATCGACACCGGCGGTAGATTATCCCTCGTGGTGCCGCTCGTGGACGCCGACGCCGCCGTCGCCGAGGTCTACCGCGCGGACTGGGGCCGCATCGTCGCCGCCCTGATCCGGACGGTCCGCGACTTCGACGTGGCCGAGGAGGCCGCGCAGGAGGCGTTCGCGGCCGCCGTCGACCGGTGGCGGACGTCCGGGGTCCCCGACGTTCCGCGCGCCTGGATCATCCAGACCGCCCGGCACAAGGCGATCGACCGCATCCGCCGCCGGGCCCGCCTCGCGCAGAAGCTCGAGCAGTACGCCGCCGACGAGGGCGACACGGTCGCCGCACACGACGTCGATCCCGGCGAGATCCCCGACGACCGGCTCCGGCTCATCTTCACCTGCTGCCACCCGGCCCTGGCGCTGGAGGCCCAGGTCGCGCTGACGCTCCGCGTCCTCGGCGGCCTCGAGACCGACGAGATCGCGCGCGCCTTCCTCGTGCCGGTCCCCACGATGGCGCAGCGGCTCGTGCGCGCCAAGGCGAAGATCCGCGACGCCGGGATCCCCTATGCCGTCCCGGACGCGCGCGAGATGCCGGCGCGACTCGACGCCGTCCTCGCCGTGATCTACCTGGTCTTCACCGAGGGCTACGCGGCCACCCGCGGAGCGGCCGTGCTGAGGACCGACCTCTGCGCCGAGGCGATCCGGCTGGCGCGGCTCGTCAGGTCGCTGATGGCGCCCGCGCCGCCGGCCGAGGTCACGGGGCTCCTGGCGCTGATGCTGCTCCACGACGCCCGGCGCGCGGCGCGCGTCGACGCGGCGGGCGACGTCGTGCTGCTGGAGGACCAGGATCGCTCGCTGTGGGACCGCGAGCAGATCGCCGAGGCGCTGCCGCTGGTGGAGGGGGCGCTCCACGGCGGCGCGGGTCCCTACGCGGTGCAGGCGGCGATCGCCGCCGTCCACGCCGAGGCGCCGAGCGCCGCGGCGACGGACTGGCCGCAGATCGTCGCGCTGTACGACGTCCTGCTGGCGACGGCGCCGTCGCCCGTCGTCGAGCTGAACCGCGCGGTGGCCGTGGCGATGCGCGACGGGCCCGCCGCCGGGCTCGCGCTGATCGACGCCATCCTCGCGCGGGGCGACCTCGCCGACTATCACCTGGCCCACTCCGCCCGCGCCGAGCTCGCCAGGCGCCTGGCGAACGTCGCCGGGGCGCGGGCCTCGTACCGCCGCGCGCTCGCGCTCGCGCGCCAGGAGCCCGAGCGGCGGTTCCTCGAGCGCCGGCTCGCCGAGCTGGGCGACTGACCCGCCGCGCGACGGCACCGCAAGGGCGGCGAGGATGGAGACGGAGCGCGAGCCTCACGTGCCGCCCTCGGGGGACCGGGCGATCGGGAGCGGCGCCGCGATCAGACTCCGGCACGCCGGAGAAGGACCGCCCGGAGGCGGCTTCCGGCTGCCGCGAGGCCGCCGGAAGCCGGGGCGGGATCAGAGGGCGTTCAGGAAGGCGACCAGGTCGGCGCGCTCCTCGTCGGTGAAGACGAAGCCGAGATTCCGCTCGTAGTGACGGACCACGTCCTCGAGCGTCGCCGCGATGCCGTTGTGGAAGTACGGGGCACGGGCGGCGAGGGCGCGGACCGTCGGCGTCTTGAAGCGGCCGAGGTCACGCCAGAGGCCGGTGACGTTGCCGCGCCCGGTGTCCGTCAGCTGCCGGATCTCGCCGGTCGTCCTGTTCCTGACGGTGTACAGCGGCAGGTCGGGCGTCCGCTCCGCGGCCGACGCCGTCCCGATGTCGAAGAGGAGGTTGTTGACGCTGGTGCCGTTGTTCCTGGAACTGTGGCAGCCACGACAGCTGCCGTTGGCCGGGACGTTCACGTTGTTGAACAGCTCCTGGCCCCGGAAGATCTGGCGGCGCCGCGGGTTGTCGCTGTCCTGCCACGCGTCGAAGAGGTCGACCCGCCCGGCCTCCTTCGGCATCAGCGAGAGCTGCTCGGGGCCGCCCCGCGCGCCGTCGGAGTCGAGACGGCCGACCCCGGGGACGACGAGCTGGGCCGTGAAGAGGCCGACCTCGAAGCCCACGATGTCCTCGATGGCCTCTTCCGGAGCCGGCGAGCCCTGCTGGGCGCCGGTGACGTTGCGCGTCGCCTGGTTGACCAGGCCGGCGAGCTGATCCGTCCCGACGCTGTTGCCGCCGTCCCAGTTGATCGTCGCGCTGCCGAGCGGGAAGTTGATCGTGGGCATGACGCGCCGCCACTGCACGATCCGGCCGAGATTCGCGAACCCGTGCGGGTCGTCGACGGCGACGAGCTCCCACTCCGCGCCGGCCCGCGGCGCGCCGCCGCGGCGGAACACCCCCCGCGTCAGCATCATGCTGCAGGCCGCCCGCCGGCCCTCCACCGTCGAGAAATCCGCGGTGGCCGGGTTGTCGGCGTCCAGCGGGTTGAAGATCGGGTGGGTCCCGCCCGTCTCGTCGAACAGCCGCTGGATCGTCGGCGGGTTGATCGCCCACGCCTCCTGGTGGATGTGGCACGTGCCGCAGTTCCGGCCGTTCGTCCCCTGAGCCTGGAAGTACTCGCCCGTCAGCTCCACAAGGCCGTGGGTGCTGAACGTGGCCGAGTGGCCGCCGGGGTTCCCCACGGGCCGGTTGTTCGGGATGCTCGACGGGTCGCCCTCCGCGTCGACCGCGCACAGGAAGCCGGAGGCGAGGGCGACGAGGGCGAGCGCGGCGGCGACCGCGCGCCCACGGGACCGGGACGACCGCCAGCCAGCGTCGATCATCGCCGCCCGAGGTTCCGAGGTTGCACCGGTCGGACGACACCCTCCGAAAGGGGCCATGCTCGTCGATCCCCGGCCCGCGTGTCAGCGGATTTCCCGGCGACGCCGGAGTCCCGGCACGCCGGACGAGATCCTGACGGCGGCGCCGCGGCGGCGCCGCGGCCGTGGCACAATGCCCCGGGATGACGACGTCCGGTTTCCTGGCCGCGCTCAGCGTGCTGCTCGCGGTCGCCGCGATCGCGGCATACGCGCTGCTGCTCTCGGTCCCCCTCGTCCGCAACCATCCGGAGGCGTACGTCGCCGCCTTCGCCGTCGCCATGGCGCTCGCCGTGGTGGCGGTGAGACGCGCCCGCGGGCGCCGCTGGCCGGCGTGGACGGCGCTCGCGCTCTCGAGCCTCCTCCTCGGCCTCGGCGGCTGGTTCAACTTCGTCGTCGCCCGCGTGCCCGTCGCGCCGCCCGCGTTCAGGGTCGGCGAGCGGCCTCCGGACTTCACGCTGCCCGACGCGAGCGGCCGGCCGGTCTCGCTGGCCGACTACCGCGGCCGGAAGCCCGTCGTCCTCGTCTTCTACCGGGGGTACTGGTGACCCTTCTGCGTGGCGGAGCTCCAAGGGCTTGGAGCGCAGCTGTCGGAGGCCGAGCGGGCCGGCGTGGAGATCATCGCGATCTCCCCCGATCCGAGCGAGCGCAGCCAGAAGATGGCCGACGGGCTGCGCCTCGGCTACCGGTTCCTCGCCGACACCGATCTCGCCGTGGCCAGGCGCTACGGGCTCGTCCACGAGCGCGCAGGGCCCGACGGGCAGGATCTTCCCCGGCCCGCGACGGTCGTCGTCGACCGGGACGGCGCCGTCCGGTGGTTCTCGATCAGCCGCAACTACCAGGTCCGACCCGATCCCGAGGACGTCCGCCGCGCCCTCCGCGCGCTGTAGCGGCGACACGGAGACCGTCATGCTCGACCCGGCGTTCACGCTCGAGAAGAAGACCGCGCTCGTGGTCGGCGCCGCCAGCGGCATCGGCCGCGCGTGCGCGCTGGCCTTCGCCGCGGCCGGGGCGTCGGTCGTCTGCGCCGACGTCGTGGAGGCCGGCGCCCGGGTGACCGCGGCGGACATCGAGAAGGCCGGCGGCCGCGCCGCCGGCGCGAGGCTCGACGTGACGGACCCGGCGAGCTGCCGCGCCGCGGTCGCGGCCGCCGGCGCCCGCTTCGGCGGACTCGACGTGCTGCTCTACGGCGCGGCCGACGCCGACACGCCGGCCACCGTCGTCGAGATGGACGAGGCCGCGTGGGACCGGCTGATCCGGATCAACCTGACGGGCGCGTTCCTGATGACGAAGGCCGCGATCCCCGCGATGATCGAGCGCGGCGGTGGCAGCATCATCCTGATCGCGTCCCAGCTCGGACGCGTGGCCTCCCCGGGCCGCGCGGCCTACTGCGCGAGCAAGGGCGCGCTGATCCAGCTCGCGAAGGCGCTGGCCGCCGACCACGCGGCGCAGGGCATCCGCGCCAACACGCTCTCGCCCGGCGCCGTGGAGACCCGCCGCATGCTGCGGCGCTACCGGGACATGGACGAGGCCCGCCGCGTGATGGGGCCCAAGCACCTGCTGGGCCGCCTCGGCCGGCCCGAGGAGATCGCGCGCGCCGCCGTCTACCTGGCGAGCGACGCCTCGGCGTTCATGACCGGCAGCGACCTCCTGATCGACGGCGGCTACACCGCGGTCTGAGCGTCAGCCGGCGATCACGCCGGCCTCGCGGAGCCGCGCGATCTCGCGGTCGTCGTAGCCCGCCTCGCGGAGGACCTCGCCGGTGTGCTCGCCGAGCAGCGGCGGCTCCCGCTCGACGCCGGGGCTGCCGTGCTCCAGCCGGAACCCCGCGCCGACGAGCGTCATCGGCCCGTAGCGCGAGTCGATCGTCTGCAGCACCTCGCGGTGCTCGAGCTGCGGATGCCTGACGACCTCCTCGATCGTCCTGACGGCGCCGCAGGGAACGTCGGCGGCGGTCAGCCGCGCCTCCCACGCCAGGGCGTCGTCGGACGCCAGCGCGGTCTCGATGATGTCGCGGAGCGCCGCCTCGTTGGCGGCGCGCGACGGCCAGTCCTCGAAGCGAGGGTCGTGCAGGACGTCGGGGCGGCCCAGCGCGTGCATCAGTCCCGCGAACTGCTTCTCGGTCAGCACGGCGAGCACCAGGTAGCCGTCGCGGGCCCGGAACCGGCTCGCCGTCGGCTTCCGGGTGACGGAGCCGTTGCCGATCTGCCGCTGCGGGATCCCCGCGACGGTGTGCTCCGTGACCGGTCCGGGGATGAACGCGAGCGCGGCGTCCAGCATCGCCACGTCGACGAGCTGGCCCCGCCCGCTCCGGGCGCGCTGGTAGAGCGCGCTGGCGACGGCGAGCGCCGCGGTGACGCCGCCGATGGTGTCGCACAGCGCGAACCCGGCGCGCGTCGGGCCGTGGGCCGGCTCCCCGGTGATCGACATGATCCCCGACATCGCCTGGAGCTTGCCATCGAAGGCCGCGGTCGTCCGCTCGGGCCCCGTCCGGCCGAACCCGGAAACCGCGCAGTAGACGAGCCGCGGGTTGAGCGCCGAGAGCTCCTCCCAGCCGATCCCCAGCCGGTCCATGACGCCGGGGCGGAAGTTCTCCCAGACGACGTCGGCCGTGGCGGCCAGCCGCCTCACGATCTCCACGGCCTCGGGCCGCCGCAGGTCGAGCGCGACGCTGCGCTTGTTCGCGTTCACCGCGAGGAAGGCCGGGGCCATCCGGCGCGCGGCCCAGACCGGGTCGGCGAGCTGACCGCGCGTCTCGTCGCCGTCGAGCGACTCGATCTTGATCACGTCGGCGCCGAGGAGCGCCAGCTGGTAGGTGCCGTAGGGGCCGGCGAGGTAGCGGGTGAAGTCGAGGATGCGGACGCCGGCGAACGGCCTGGTCACGTGGCCTCGCGCCTGCGGCGCGCGACGGCCTTGGCGTCGTCGAACTCGCGGCGCCGCTCGGCGATCGTCTCGGGCGTCAGCGTCGCGAGGTCCAGGTAGTCGCGCTTCCAGGAGGCGTCCTCGCTCCACCGCTGCGGCGACTGCACCGTCGTGCGCGCTGCGGGGGCGCTCTCGAGGAGCCGCAGCGCGAGCTCCAGCGTCTGCGCCTGCGATTCGACGTCGAACGGCCGGCCCGCCGAGTTGCCCAGCGGGAAGTCGCTGAAGACGAACCGCGGCACCCCGCAGTGCTCGACGATGTCCTTGGCGCAGCCCATGATCACGGTCGAGATGCCGTTCGCCTCGAGGTGCCGCGCCGCCAGACTGACGGTCTGGTGGCAGACCGGTCACGTGGGCACGAGCACGACCGCGTCGACGGCGTCCTCGCGGCAGCGCCGGAGCAGCTCGGGGACGTCCACCTGCAGCGTGGTGCGATGGCTCCGGTTGGTCGGCGTGCCGTGGAACCGCGGCGCGAGCGAGCCGATCCTGCCGGCCGCCACGGCCTCCTTCATCCGCGCCAGCGGGAAGTAGGTGTTGATGTCCCTCGCCGAGGTGTGGGCGCGGTCGTAGCCGACGTGGGAGATGCGCAGGTCGGGGGCGCCGTCGGTGGGCTGCGAGTACACGGCGTAGAACTTCGCCGCCGCGTTGTAGGGCGCGCCCGGCCCCTGGTCGCCGGCGTCCGGCTGGAAGGGCGCCGCCGTCGTGACGAGCCCGACGCGCGCCCGCGACAGCGGCGTCCGGAGCGGCGTGAACGGCGCGTCGGCGAAGTGCGCCCACCGGTACGGGGCGTAGCCGAGCGCCAGGTAGTAGTCGCGCGTGCGCTGCATGTAGCGGATGGGCACGTCGTGCTCGTCGGCGAAGGCGGCGGGCGTCGCGGGCAGCGTCGTCATGGCCTCCCCTTGCTGCAGCCGAGTGTAGCACCGGGGCCGGGCCGGCGGCCCGCTCGGGCCGGCGGTGGCCCGGGGGCGGAGCGCACGGGCACCGGCGGCGCGATCGGGGCGAGCCGCGGGCCGGTGGGCGGCAGCCGGGGCCGCCGCGCCCGGGAGGAGGGGGGGCGCGCGCGGTCCGGTCAGCCGGGCACGCCGTCCGGCCGGCGAGCGCGGCGCCGGGCGCCGGGAGCGTAGACCTCCGGGTTGACCACGTTGAGCGGGCGCTCGCCCCGCAGCACCCGCGCCACCTCCTCGCCGCACCGCCGCGGCACCTGCGCGACCGCGGCGGTCGAGAAGTACGCCGCGTGCGGCGTCGCGATGACGTTCTCCAGCCCGAGCAGCGGGTGGTCGGCGGCGACGGGCTCCTGCTCCCAGACGTCGAGCGCCGCGCCGGCCAGGCGCCCCTCCTCGAGCGCCCGGAGCAGCGCCTTCTCGTCGACGACGGGCCCGCGGGACGTGTTGATCAGCACCGCCGTCGGCTTCATCCGGCGGAGGAACTCCTCGCCGATCAGGTGGCGTGTCTCGGCGTTCAGCGGCGTGTGGACCGAGACGTAGTCCGACCGCGCCGCCAGCTCCTCCAGCGAGACGCGCTCGACGCCGAGGGCGGCGAAGCGCGCGTCGTCGACGTAGGGGTCGCAGGCGATCACCCTCGTCTCGAGCGCGGCCACACGACGGGCGAAGGCGGTCCCGATGTTGCCGAGGCCGACGATGCCGACGGTCTCGCCGTGCAGGGCGCCGGTGTGCGGGCCCGGGATCCCGCCGGCCCAGGCGCCGGCGCGCACCTGCCGGTCGAGGACGACGATCTTCCGGTTCAGGGCGAGGAGCAGGGCCAGTGCGTGGTTGGCCACCTCGCGGATCCAGATGTCGGGGATGTTCACGACGACCACGCCCAGCTCCGTCGCCGCCGGCACGTCGATCACGTCGTAGCCGACGCCCGTGCGCACGACGACCTTCAGCCGCCCCAGCGCGGTCATCGCCCGGCGGCCCACCGGGGTGAACGTGGTGACGACGGCGTCGGCGTCGGCGGCGCGGGCGATCAGCTCCTCCTCGCCGACGAACGGCAGCACGGTGACCCGCGCGGGGAGGGCGGCGAGCGCGGCCTGGCAGCCGGCGAAGTCGCGCTCGACGCGACCCTGGACGACGTGGACGTGGAAGGCCATGGCGCGCGTCAGCCCTCCGTCACGGCCGGATGTCCGTCCAGTCGCCGGCCTTCTCGAACGCCGACGCCGCCCGGTAGATCGACGCCTCGTCGAAGTGCCTGGCGACCAGCATCATGCCCGCGGGCAGGCCGTCGCTCGTCCCGCACGGCAGGCTCATCGCCGGGTGTCCGGTCACGTCGAAGGGCGCGGTGTTGGGCAGCATCTCGAAGGCGCGCTGGACGATCTCCATGCGCGGGGCGTCGGGCTTCGGGATCGGCGTCGCCTTGAGCGGCAGCGTGGGCATCAGGAGCAGGTCGTGCTCCGCCAGCACCGCGTCGTAGGCCGCGCGCAGCGATCGCGCCAGGTTCTGGCACTTGGCGTAGTAGCGGCCGCGGTACTTGTTCAGCGCGTACTGGCCGAAGAGGATCGTCGTCTTGAGCGTGTCCGAGAACTCGTCGGCGCGCTGGCGCCACGCCGCGTGGGCGTCGATCAGGCTCGTGACGTAGAGGCCCTTCCAGTTGAAGCCGAAGCCGTTGCCGTTCAGCATCTGCCACGTCGCCCCCTCGACGGCGATCGGCGTCCAGATGGCGGGACCGGCGAGGTGGAGCGGGATCGACACCTCGGTGACCTGTGCCCCGAGCTGGCGGAGCCGCGCGGCGCCCTTGCGCACGAGCGCGTCGACGTCGGCCTCGGAGTTCGGGTGGCCGAAGCCCTCCTTGACCACGGCGATCTTCATGCCGCGGGCGTCGCCGGTCAGCGCGCTCGTGTACGGCATCGTCCTGACGCCGACCTGGCGCGGGTCGAGACCGTCGGCGCCGGCGATCACCTCGAGCAGCAGGGCGTTGTCGGCCACGGTCGCGGTCATCGGGCCCGTGTGGTCGAGCGTGGTCTCGATGGGGAAGATGCCGGTGTACGGCACGAGGCCGTGCGTCGGCTTCAGGCCGTAGATGCCGCAGTAGGCGGCGGGAATGCGGATCGACCCGCCCTGGTCGCCGCCGATCGCCATGTCGACCTCGCCCGCGGCGACGACCGCGGCGCTGCCGGAGGACGAGCCGCCCGCCGAGTAGCCCGGCTTGCGGGGGTTCTGCACGGGCCCGGCGGCGCTCGTGTGGCTGCCGCCCGAGAAGCAGAAGTACTCGCAGTGGACCTTGCCGGCGATGGTGCCGCCGGCGTCGAGGATGCGGGTGACGATGGTCGCGTCGACGTCCGGCACGTAGCCCTCGAGCGTCGAGGCGCCGTTCATCATCGGCACGCCGGCCAGGCACACGTTGTCCTTCAGCGCGATCCGCTTGCCGCGCAGCTTGCCCGAGGGCGCGCCCTGGACCTCGCTCTTGTAGTACCAGGCGTTGTACCGGTTCTCGGCGCCCTCCGGGCGGTACCCGGGCGTGCGCGGGTACTTCACGGCCGGCACCGGGTCCGCCATGGTCTCGATCGCGTGATAGGCCGCGGCGGTGCCGGCCATCGTCTCGAGGAAGAACGTCACGTCGGCGTCGGAGAGGTTCATGCCCAGCTGCCGGCCGACCGCCTTCAGCTCGCCGGGAGTCGGAAGCTTCACGCTCGCCATGAGAGACCTCCTTCCGCGTGCATCGGCCCCGCGCACCGCGCGGCGGAGCGCCCCGAGCGTACCACCGTTGCGCGGCGGAATCCCGGCGCGAGCGCGCCCGGACCCCATGGCCCGCGCGACGACGGCGCGGCTGCCGGCGTCCGCTCCGCCCGAGGGCGTCGGTCCGGCGCCGGTGACGGCGTCGTGCGGGAACGGCGTCCTCGAGGCGTCAGCCCCGCCGCGCGGCGCCAGCCGCCGCCGTTTGACTCGCGTCCGCTCCGTCGCATAATCCCCCCATGACTCGCGCCCCGACGCGCGGACGTCGCGCGCGCCCCGACGCGGTCCTCCGTGTTCCCGGCGCGGCGCTCGCCCTCCTCGGGGCCGTCGCGCTGCCGGCGTCGGCCCAGCGGGCGCTCGTCCCGCCGCCGCCCGCCGTCGCGGCGACGCCGATGGCCGACGTTCCCGGCGGCGCGTACACGCTCGGCAGCGACCGCGGCCGTCCCGACGAGCGCCCCGTCCACACGGTCACGCTGGCGCCCTTCAGGATCGACCGCCACGAGGTCACCAACGCCGCGTTCGTCGCGTTCCTGGAGGCGGTGCTGGCGAGCGGCGCCCACGACGTCCGCCTCGCCGGCGACGCCGCCCCGGGCTCCGCCGACGGCCGCGTCGTCCGCGGCGCCGACGCGGCGCTGCTCCTGGAGGACACGCGCGCGCCCGCGCGCCTGACGCTCGTCGCGCTGAACGACGACGAGTCCCGCATCGGCGTGAGGGCCGGGCGCCTGCACGTCGCGCCGGGGTTCGAGCAGCACCCGGTCAACGAGGTCACGTGGCGCGGCGCGCGCGAGTTCTGCGCGTGGCGCGGAGCGCGGCTGCCGACCGAGGCGGAGTGGGAGGCCGCGGCGCGCGGCCGGCAGGGACGGACCTACCCGTGGGGCGAGGCGGCGCCGACGCCGGACCGCGCGGTGTTCGGGCGCCGGTCGAACGAGACCGAGGCCGTCGGCGGCCGCCCGGCGGGCGCGACGCCGGAGGGCGTCCACGACCTCGCCGGCAACGTCGCGGAGTGGACCAGCACGCTCTACCGCCCGTATCCCTACCGGGCCGACGACGGGCGCGAGGACCCCGCGGCCGACGGCGAGCGCGTCACCCGCGGGGGCGACCACGTCTTCGACGCGTCACCCGAGCGCATCCGCGCCGCGTTCAGGGCCGGCTTCTCGCGCGCGCCGCTGGTGGGTCACCGCCACATCGGCTTCCGCTGCGCCGCCGATCAGAAGAGGTCCCACCACTCGCCGCGCGACGCCATCGCGCGGCCCGATTCCTCGAGGATCAGCTTCCCCGTCCGCATGATGTAGACCCGGTCGGCGATCGGCAGCGCCTGGCGCACGTTCTGCTCGACCAGCAGCGCCGTGACGCGCTCCTGCCTGACGACGCGCTCGATCGTGGCCATGATGCGCTCGACGAGGAGCGGCGAGAGCCCGAGGCTCGGCTCGTCCAGCAGGAGCAGCCGGGGCTGCATCATGAGCGCCATGCCGAGGCTCAGCATCCGCTGCTCCCCGCCGGAGAGCGTCCCGGCGCGCTGGCGGCGGCGCTCGGCGAGCACGGGAAGCAGCTCGAGCACGCGGTCGCGGCGCTCCCGGGCCACGCGGGCATCGGCCACGGTGAACGCCCCCAGCTCGAGGTTCTCGGCGACGGAGAGATCGGCGAACACGAAGCGTTCCTGCGGCACCAGCGCGAGACCGCGCCGGACGCGCTCGGCGCTCGACGTCCGCTCCACCGGCTGGCCGTCGAGCGCCACGCGGCCCTCCCACGCCGGCAGCAGCCCGAAGACGGCCCTGAGCGTCGTCGTCTTGCCGGCGCCGTTGTGGCCCATGAGGCACACGACCTCCCCCGCGCGCACCTCGAGCGACACGCCGAAGACGACCTGCTTGGCGCCGTAGCCCGTCGCCAGCGCCTCGACGGCGAGCAGCGGCGCCGCCCCGTCGTCCGCTCCGCTCACCGGCGCCCCGTGCCGAAGTAGATCTCGCCCAGCCGCGCGTCGGCCATGAGCGCCTCCGGCGTGCCCTCCGCCACGATCCGCCCCGCCTCCATGAAGTAGGCGTGGTCCGCGACAACGGTCACGGCCTCCAGGTTGTGCTCGACGAGGCAGACCGTGCGGCCCGCCCGCGCGCACTGGCGGATCAGGTCGAGGATGCGCGCGACCCACTGGGGATCGACGCCGGAGGCGGGCTCGTCCAGGAGCAGCACGTCGGCCTCGGTCGCGAGCAGGCGCGCGAGCGCCACGAGCTTCTGCTCGCCGAACGCCAGCGCGCCGGCGACGTCACCCGCTCGGTGGGCGAGTCCCACGAAGGCGAGGTAGCGGAGCGCGCGCTCGCGGTTCTCGCGCTCGGCGCGGGCCACCCGCCCCGGCGCGAGGAAGAGCGGCCCGAGCCGCTCGCCCGGCTGGTCCGGGATGGCGACCATGACGTTGTCGAGGACGGTCATGCGCTCGAACAGGCGCACGTCCTGGAAGGTGCGCGCCAGCCCCGCGCGCACCGCGCGCCACGGCGCCAGGCCCGTGACGTCGCGCCCGTCGAGCGAGATCGCTCCCGCCTCGGTCGGCAGGAAGCCCGTGAGCAGGTTGAAGACCGTCGTCTTGCCGGCGCCGTTGGGGCCGACGAGCGCCGTCACCTTGCCGCGCGACAGCGAGAGCGACAGGTCGTCGGCGGCGCGGATGCCGCCGAAGCGCTTGGCCAGCCCGCGGGCCACGAGCGCCGGGCCGTCGGGCGCGGGCCCCGACCGCGCGATCACCGCCGCGCCCGTCACGTCGGGCGGCGCCGTAACCGGCCGGCGGCGGCGGCCGAGGCGCGAGTGCTCCGGGACGAGCCCCTCGGGCCGGAAGCGCATGAACAGCACCAGGAGGCCCCCGAAGATCAGGTTCCGGACCGCGTCGACGATGTCCTGCCGCGCCTCGAGGAACCGCAGCACCTCCGGCAGCCCCACGAACAGGACCGCGCCGACGAACGTGCCGAGCAGGTTCGCGGTGCCGCCGAGGACAACCAGGGCCACCAGGAAGATCGACCGGTCGAGCGTGAAGCTGAACGGGTTGATGAAGGCCTGGTAGTGCGCGAAGAGCGCGCTGGCGACGCCGGCCACCGCGCCGGAGATCGCGAAGACCGCCACCTTGTACCTGAGGACGCTCTTGCCGATGGCGAGCGTCGCCCGCTCGTCGTCGCGCAGCGCCTTGAGCACGCGCCCGAACGGGCTCTCCCCGATGCGCCAGCCGACGGCGAAGGCGAGCGCGGTGACCAGCGCGATCAGCGGCAGGAACTGCGTCGGCGTGGTGAGCGCCGACCCGGCGATGGCCGGGCGCGGGATGCCGGAGACGCCCGTGCGCCCCTCGGTCAGGTCGGTCCACGAGAGCATCAGGCCGTAGACGACCATCTGGAACGCCAGCGTGAGCAGGATCAGGTACTCGCCGTGGACGCGGAGCGCGGGCAGCGTGACGGCCGCGGCCACCGCGGTCGTGAAGGCGACGGCGATCACGACGGTGAGCGGGAAGGGCACGCCGAGGTCGCGCGCCGTCAGCGCCGCCGCGTAGGCGCCGATCCCGAACAGCGCGCCGTGGGCCATCGACACGAGCCCGGCGTAGCCCAGCAGCAGGTTGAGGCTCACGCCGAGGATGGACAGCAGCAGGATCCAGTTGAGGACGTGGAGCCAGAACTCCATCGCTACCGCGCCGCCGCGCCGAGGAGCCCCGAGGGCCGGAAGACCAGGACCAGGAACAGCACAACGAACGCGATCACGCCCTGCCAGTGGCCCGGCAGCAGGAGGCCGCCCATGTTCTCGGCCAGGCCCAGCACGACGCCCCCCACGATCGCGCCGGGGATGGAGCCGATGCCGCCGAGGAACACCGCGATGAACGCCGCCAGCACCGGCTGGACGCCCATGAACGGGGACGCCGTGTCGCGGAGCGCGATCAGCGCCCCGCCGATGCCGGCGAGCGCCGAGCCCACGGCGAAGACGAGGACGAACACGCGCGGGGGGTCGACCCCCACGCACTGCGCCAGCTCCGGGTTCGAGGCGACGGCGCGGATCGCGCGGCCCCACCGCGTCAGCCGCAGCCACGCCAGCAGCGCCAGCACGAGAGCCCACGAGGCCGCCGCCCAGAGCGCCTCGATGGTGGTGAAGGCCACCGGTCCGAGCGCGATGCCCTCGAGCGGGAAGCCGGGCAGCGTCCGCGCCTCGGGGCCGAAGACGATCAGCAGCACGCTCTCGCCCGCGATGAGGAAGCCGAGGGAGGCGAGGAAGACGTTGAGCTGGGTGGCGTTCGCCCGGCGCAGCGGACGGTAGACGGCGATCTCGACGAGCAGCCCGAAGAGGCACCCGGCGGCGGCGGCCGTGACGAAGCCGAGGGGGAGCCCGAGCCGGGCCGTGTCGACCACGACGACGGCGGCGTACGTCGCCACGGCGAGCGTGAGCGCGTGGGCGAAGTGGAAGATTCGCGTGGTGGCGAAGATCATCCCCCACGAGACGCCCAGCAGCGCGTAGAGGCTGCCCGCGATGAGCCCGTTCGCCGCGAGCTGGGCCGCCAGCCCGAGGTCGGCGTCCACCGCCCGCGGTCCCGGCTACCCCTCGATCTTGCCGCCGACGATGCGGCCGACCAGCGACAGCTCGGTGCCCTTGACCACGTAGACGCCCATCGGCTTGGCCACGGTGCCGTCGGCGCCGAGCTGCATCGACCCGCCGTACACCGACTCGAAGGCGACGCCCTCCTTCACCGCGCGGTCCATCTCCGCCAGCAGCGCCCCCGGCTCCGCCGGGTTGCCGCCGCGCTTGACGATCCGCTGGATCAGGGGGCGCAGGACGTGCTGGACGTGCTCGTAGTAGTTCGCCGCGTAGAACTCGGGGACGTTGCCGTGCCGGGCCTTGTAGGCGTCGACGAACCGCTTCGTGTTGGCGTCGCCCCCCGCCGGGTCGAAGCGGTCGACGGCGATCGTGTAGCCCTGCATGGCGTCGCCGCCGATCTTCTGCGCGTTCGGCGTCCACTCGACGCCGACGATCGGCCCCGTGAGGCCGAGGGCGCGCGCCTGGTTGACGGCATAGCCCACGTCATCGCCGAAGTTGCCGAGGGCCAGCACGTCGGGCCGCCGGGCCTTGATCCGGGCGAGCTGCGCCGAGTACGTCTTGGCGCCGATGTCGTGGGGCTCCTCGGCCACCACCTGGCAGCCGAGCTTCGCGCACGTCGCCTTGATGGCCGCGTTCACGCCCTGGCCCGCGGTGTCGTTCCAGAACAGCGTGGCGATCCGCTTCGCCCCCATCTTCTGCACCGCCCACTGCACGATGAAGGGCGCCGTCTGGCTGGACAGCATGCGCGTGTTGTAGAGGGTGGGCTTGTTGACGAGCGAGGAGCCCACGCCGCCGCCGTTCAGCAGCAGCACTTTCTTCTCGACCGCGAGCGGCTGGATGGCGAGCGTCGGCGCCGAGTAGGACGTCAGGATCACGGGCACGCGGTCCACGTCCATCAGCTTGCGGCCGCCGGTGACGCCGGCGTCGGCGTCGCCGGACTTGTGGTCCTCGATGGTCAGCTCGATCTTCCAGCCCTCGACGCCGCCCGCGGCGTTGATCTGCTCGGCGGCGAGACCGGCGCCGCGGCTCATCACCTGCCCGTAGAACGCGCCAGGTCCGGTCATGGCGAGGATCATCCCGACCTTGAGCGTGCCGCCCGCGGCCGCGATCGGGCCGGACGGGACGGCGACGGCGAGCAGCGCGAGCGACAGGACGAGGGCGACGGCGGCGGCGATGCGCTTCATGAAAACGTCCTCCATGACAGGGTGGCGGCGCGGGCAGAGGATAGCACGCCGGCGCTCCCTACGGGCCCTCCTCGCGCGGCGACGGGATCGCGCGGAGCGCGCGCTCGCCGCCGGCGCGCCGCGCCAGCGCGTCCTCGCGCAGCTCGACGCCGAGCCCGGGCGCCGACGGCAGCGTCAGGTACCCGTCGTCCACCCGGAGCGGCGACCGCACGATCCCGGCGCCCGGCGCCTCGAAGTCGACGAAGTACTCGGTGATCAGGAAGTTCGGGATGGCGGCCGAGACGTGGAGCGTCGCGGCGAGACCGACCGTGGTGCTGTTGTAGTTGTGGGGCGACACCGCCACGTGGTACGCCTCGGCCATCGCGGCGATCGCGCGCAGCTCCTCGATGCCCCCCACGCTGCACACGTCGGGATTCACGATGTCGGCCGCGCGCCGCTCGAAGACCTCGCGGAACTCGAACCTCGTGTAGAGCTCCTCGCCGGTGACGATCGGGATGCGGATGCGCCGGCGGCACTCGGCGAGCCCGCCGAGGTCCCGGGCGGAGACCGGCTCCTCGAACCAGAACGGCTCGAGCGGCTCCAGCATGCGCGCCACGCGGACGGCGTGCATCGGCGCCAGCCGGCGGTGCGCCTCGACCAGCAGGTCGATCCCCGGCCCGACGGCCTCGCGCACCGCGCGGACCGTGTCGACCGCGCGGCGCTCCGCCTCGCGCGAGAGGTGGGTGCGCCACGGGCCGGGGAACGGGTCGAACTTCAGCGCGGTGAAGCCGCGGGCCACCGTCGCCACCGCCCTCGCCGCGTAGTCGTCGGGGGAGGCGGCGCCGTGGTACCAGCCGTTGGCGTAGACGCGGATGCGCTCGCGGCACGGGCCGCCGAGCAGGTCGACCACGCGGAGGCCGGCGCGCTTGCCGGCGAGGTCCCACAGCGCCTGCTCGATGCCGCTCACCGCGCTCCAGAAGTCCATCGCCCCGCGCTTGGCGGCGAAGTCGTGGTACGCCCAGTGGGTGAAGTGGCGGATGTGGCCGGCGTCGCGGCCGTCGAGGTACCGGCCCAGCTCGCGCACGTGGGCGGCGATCGGGTCGTGTCGGTCGGCCTGCGTGTAGCACTCGCCCCAGCCGTGCAGGCCGTCGGACGTCGCGACCTTCACGAACAGCCAGTTCTTGCCGTGGCCGGGGTCGACGACGAACGGCGTGACGGCGACGACCTTCACGACATGAAGCCGTTCAGCTCGGCCGTGGCGATCGTCCGCTCCACGTAGCCGAACGTGCCGCGCTCCTTCACCTCGCGGGCGGCGTCGAGCAGCGCGGTCATCGCCGCGCGGTAGAGCGACGTCGCCAGGCTGATCCGCCGCACCCCGGCGGCGGCCAGCTCGGCCACCGTGAACGACCGTCCCTTGATCCCCGCCATGAAGTTGACGGGCCGCGACACCGACGCGCACACCGCGCGCACGGCGTCGAGGTCGGGGAGCCCCGGCGCCATCAGCACGTCGGCGCCGGCCTTCTCGAAGGCCTGCAGGCGGCGGATCGTGTCGTCGAGGTCGGGGTTGCCGCGCAGGAAGCTCTCCGTGCGCGCGGTGAGGGTGAAGGGGAACGGCAGCGCGCGGGCCGCCGCGGCGGCGGCGGCCACCCGGTCGGCGGCGAGGCCGGGATCGAAGAGCGGGCGGCTGCGGTCGCCCGTCGCGTCCTCGATCGAGCCCCCGACGAGGCCCACGCCCGCGGCGAGGCGGATCGTCTCCGCGGCGACCTCCGGGGCGTCCCCGAAGCACTTCTCGAGGTCGGCGGACACCGGCAGGTCGGTGGCCTCCACGATGGCGCGCGCGTGGGCGAGGGCCTCCTCGCGCGTCACCATGCCGTCGCGGCGGCCGAGCACGCCGGCCTCGGCGCCGCTCGACGTGGCGAGCGCCTGGAAGCCGAGCCCGGCCAGGATCCGCGCCGAGCCGGCGTCCCACGGGTTCGGGATCAGGAAGACGCCGGGCCCCCGGTGGAGGGCGCGGAAGCGTACGGCCTTGTCGTGCTGGCTCACCGCCATCGGATGCCTCCTCGTCCGCCCGCCGGGCGGAGACCGTCAGGGACGGGCCTGGTGGAACTCCCCGCGATGGGCCTCGACGTGGGCGCGCTCCAGCCAGTCCACGCAGTGGGCCACGCGCTCGGCCGGCGTCAGACCCTCGAAGCCGACCTGCTCGAACCGCGCGAAGACCAGATCGCCCAGGGCGAGGGCGAACTGCGTCGGATCCTCCCGCGCGAGCACCTCGCCGATGCCGTCGGTCATCGCCGCCCCTCCCCCGCGCGCGCCGGCGCGCGTCCCGGCTCCTCGCTCCCGGCTCGCGGTCCGCCGGCGTGCCGGGCGCGACCCCTCACAGGCACCGCGCGAGCGCGTCGACGAACCGGTCGGCGTCCTCCTCGGTGTTGTAGCCCTGGAACGAGACCCGGATCAGCCGCGTGCCGTTCCAGTTCGTGACGGGCACCTCGACGCGGAACTCGTCCCACAGCCTGGCCTTGAGGGCGTCGGCGTCGATCCCGGCCGGCAGGCGGGCCGCGACGAGCTGCACGAACCACTCGGGCGAGTCCGGACAGAGCGGCTCGAGCCCCGTGAGCGCCTCGATGCGCTTGCGCGTCTCCGCCGCCAGCGCCCGGCACGCGCGGCGGACGGACGGCCAGTCGTGCTCGGCCTGGAAGCGGATGGCCGCCGGCGTCGCGAGGAACGCGGCGATGTCGCGCGTCCCCTGCCACTCGTGGTGGCTGACGAAGAGCGTCTCGCCCATGCCGGGACGCGGCGGGATCGTCTCGTCGCCCCAGCCCCAGCTCACGACGAGGGGCTCGAGGCGCGGCTGGATCTCGCGGCGCGCGTGGAGGAACGCCGAGCCCTTGGGGGCGCAGAGCCACTTGTGGCAGGCGCCCACGTAGACGTCGGCCCCGAGCGCCGGCAGGTCCAGGTCGATCTGCCCCGGGGCGTGGGCGCCGTCGACGATGCTGAGGATCCCGGCCGCCCGCGCGCGCCGGCAGATCTCGGCCACCGGCAAGCCGAGGGCCGTGGGGCTCGTGATGTGGCTGAGGAAGACGACGCGGGTGCGCGGCGTGACCGCGCTCCACAGCCCCTCGACGAGGGCCTCGTGGGTCGTCACCGGCAGCGGCACCGGATGGCGCACGTAGCGGGCCCCGGCCTTCTTGCAGAGCAGCGTCCACGTCCGGTCCATCGCGCCGTACTCGTGGTCGGTGGCGAGGACCTCGTCGCCCGGCCCGAGCCGGAGGCTCCGCGCCACCATGTTGATGGCCGCGGTCGGGTTCGGGAAGTAGATGACGTCCTCCGCCGCGGCGCCGAGGTGGTCGGCGAGCGCGCGGCGCGCCTCGCGCAGCAGCGGGCGCGACCGCCGGCTCAGGAACTCCACCGGCTGCCGCTCCATCTCCCGCTGCCATCGCTGGTACTCCTCGAAGACCGGCCGCGGGCAGGCGCCGAAGGAGCCGTGGTTCAGGAACACGATGCCGGGGTCCAGCAGGAAGAGATGCCGGAGGTCCCGGGCCGGGAGCGCCGCCACGCGCCTCAGCTCCGGGTGACGTGCGCGGCGACGCAGACCCAGCGGTCGTCGCGGCGCGCCCACACGTCGGTGTAGCGGCCGGCGCCGGCCTGGCCGTCGGGCCTGCGGTAGGTCGTCCGCCCGTGGACGATGGCGACGTCGCCCAGCATCCTGATCCGGACGTCGTCGACCTCGAGCCCGGGGACCCCGCCCTGGCGGCGGATCAGCTCCAGGAACCCGGCGCGGTCGGCGAGCGAGCCGTCGGGCGCCGTGTTCAGGAAGTCGTCGGACAGGTTCTCGTCGAACCACCGGACGTCCGACACCCGCACCGAGCGGATGTAGCCGTGGTTCAGGCGCTGCAGCGTGTCCCGGTCCTGCTCGAGCGCGATCCGTCCCATGGTCGTCCGCCTCCTGGCGAAGGGTACGGCGCACATTGTCGTCGGCGCGCGACTCCTGTCAAAGGGGGCCCGACCCCTGCTATCGTGCGGTGAGGAGGCTCGGGACGTGACGGCGGACCGCTCCTACCCGATCGTCAGGCACCCGGCGCCCGGGCGCCGGAGCTCCATCCTCGTCAGCGTCCCCCACTTCGGCACCGAGCCGCTGCCCGACGTCTCGCGCGAGGACTACCGGGAGGCGTGGTTCGAGACGTTCGCCTACGGCTTCGCCGACACGTTCGCCGCCGACCTCTACGGCGACCTGCACGAGCACGGCGCGACGGTCGTGGCGGCGCCGTTCTCGCGCATGTTCGTCGACGTCAACCGCCGCCGCGACGACTTCGAGCACGTGGACGGCGAGGTCCGCTCGCGGCGCGGCGTGGTCCGCACCCACACGATGCGCGGCGTGCCGATCTTCGCCCGCCCGCTCACCCCCGGCGAGGTCGAGGAGCGGCTGCGGCGGCTGTACGACCCCTACTACGCGGCGCTCGACCGCCTGCTGGCCGGGCTCCACGCGGCGTGGGGCCACGCGATCCTGCTCGACGGCCACACGGGCAGCCCGCGCCGGATGCGCGACCACCAGGTGATCATCGGCACCTGCCACGCGTCGACGTGCGCCCCCGCGGTGAGCGCCGCCGTGGCGGCGGTCTTCCGGCGTCACGGCTTCGAGGTCCACGAGAACGTGAGCGGCTACACGGGCGGCAACATCGTCGCCCGCTACGGCCGTCCCCGCACCCACCGGGTCCACGCGCTCCAGCTCGAGATCAACGCCTCGCTGCTGATGGCGGACAGCCGGGAGGACTTCATCGCCCGGGTGTCGCGCGGCGAGCGCCCCGAGCGGGCCGAGGAGAACGTCGCGCGGATCAGGCGGTGCCTGCAGGAGGTGCTCGCCGTCCTCCCCGCCGCCGTCCGCGGCCCGTCCGGCCGCCACTCCCCGGTCGACGCTCGCTGAGCCGGCCGGCCCGCGCCACCCGCCGCGTCAGACGTACATCGGCCGGCGGTCGACGAGCGCCAGCCAGCCGCGCGCGATCCGGTAGATGAACCAGAGGCCGACGACCGCCAGCGGGATCCACACGACGATCAGCCCGACGCCGAGCGTCAGCGCCACGAAGAGCAGGCAGAGGCCGACCCAGAGCAGGCCGTACCAGAAGGTGCGGATCTGCCAGCGGAAGTGGGAGTCGAGCCACGTCCCGCGCGCCTCGCTGCGCTTGACGTAGTTCAGGACGACGGCGATGAGCGACGGCCAGCCGGTGAGGAAGGCGCCGACGACCGTGGCGACGCCGAGGATGCCGGTGATCAGGCTGAAGGCGTGCAGGCCGTAGATCAGGTGGGTGAACCGGACCAGCGACCGGTCCGGCGCCGCGGCGCCCCCCGGACCCGGACCGTTGCTCACGACCGGCGATCCTCCATGGATGCGGCCACACGATACAGCACTTCCCCGGCCGCGGGGAGCCGCCGCCGCGCAGGGCGGCCTCAGCGCCGCATGGCGAAGTCGGGCAGGAGGGCCAGGGCGAGGACCGCGGCGAACAGGAGCGGGACGAGGACCATCGCGTGGATGAGCCGCGGCTCGAAGCGCAGGTGCATGAAGTTCAGGGCGACGAGGAGCGCCTTGACGGCGGCCGTGGCGAAGATCACCGCGACGGCCACGTGGCGGCCGCCGGGCAGGACGCTCGCCGCGAGCCCCGCCGCCATCAGGGCGACGAGCCAGCCCCAGACCGCCACGTAGTTCGGATGTCGGTGCGTGCCCATCGTCGTCTCCCTCACGACAGGTAGAGCAGCGGGAAGAGGAAGATCCACACCACGTCGACGAAGTGCCAGTAGAGCCCCGCCATCTCGACGCGCCGGGCGGTCCGCGCCCGCGGCGCCGCGAGCAGCACGGCGTTGACGACGACGCCGCCCAGGACGTGCAGCGCGTGGAGGCCCGTCATCGTGTAGTAGAAGGACCAGAAGATCCCCGCCGACGGCACGAAGCCGTGGCTCACCTCGATCGAGTACTCCACGGCCTTCACGCCGAGGAAGGCGACCCCGCCGAGCACGGTGAGCGCCAGGCCCCGCCGCACGCCCGGCTCGTCTCCCCGCTCGGCCGCGGCGAACGCCTGGACGATGGTGAGGCTGCTCGTCAGCAGGATCAGCGTGTTGACGGCGGCCAGCGTCACGCCGAGGTGCTCGGACGCGTCGTACCACCGGCCCCCGCCGAGCCGGAACACGACGAAGCTGGCCAGCAGGCCGCCGAAGACCATGATCTCGGACGCCAGGAACCACCACACGGCGATCTTCGCGGCGGACGGCCCGGAACGGAGGCCCGCCGGCGCCGCGTACGCGCTCGGAGTGGCCACGCGAGCCTCCTACACCGTCCGGCCCGCCGGGGCCGCCTGCGGCAGCCAGTCCTCGGCGAGGCCGGGCACGCTGTACTCGTACGGACCGCGGTGGACGACGGGGAGCGACGGGCCCCAGTTCAGGTGCGGCGGCGGGGAGGCCGCGAGCCACTCGAGCGTGTTCGCCTGCCACGGGTTGGCCGGGGCCCGGCGCCCCGCGAGCAGGCTCCGGGCGACATTGGCGACGAGCACCAGCTGGCTCGCCAGCAGGCCGAGCGCGCCCACCGTGGCGACGACGTTGAGCCACTGGTGCGGCACGAGGTACTCGTACTGCAGCGGGTCGGCGATCCGGCGCACCATGCCGGCGAGCCCCAGGTGGTGCATGGGGAAGAACGTGACGTTGAAGAACACCAGCGTGAGCCAGAAGTGCGCCTTCCCCAGCGGCTCGGAGAGCAGGCGGCCGGACATCTTGGGGAACCAGTAGGTGAATCCGGCGAGGCCGCCGAACACGACGGCGCTGAACAGCGTGTAGTGGAAGTGCGCCACGACGAAGTAGGTGTTGTTGATGTAGATGTCGGCCGGCGCCGAGCCGTTGAAGATGCCGGTGAGACCGCCCACGATGAACATGGTCAGGAAGCCGAGCGCCCACAGCATCGGCGTGTCGAACCGGATCGACCCCCGCCACAGCGTGGCGATCATCGCGAACACGATGAACGCGAACGGCACCGAGATCAGGATCGTCGTGACGCTGAAGGGCATGGCGAGCCGCGGGTCCATCCCGCTCATGAACATGTGGTGGGCCCAGACGACGAACGACAGACCGCCGGCGACGGCGGTCGCGCCGATGATCCACCGGTGGCCGAACAGGGGCTTGCGGGCGAAGACGGGCAGGACGTCGAGCACGAACCCCAGCGGCGGCAGGAAGACGACGTAGACCTCGGGGTGTCCGAAGAACCAGAAGAGGTGCTGCCAGAGCAGCGGGTCGCCGCCGAGGTCGGGCGCGAAGAAGCCCGTCCCGAGCGTCCGATCGAGGAGCAGCATGACGGCCCCCGCGATCAGCGGCCCCACCGAGAGCAGGAACAGCGCGGCCGCGATGAGCTGCTGCCACACCGTCATCGGCATCCGGAGGAGGCTCATGCCGGGGGCGCGGAGCACCATCGCGGTGGTCAGGTAGTTGACGCCTCCCATCAGGAACGACGCGAACTCCAGGGCGAGCGCCAGGATCCAGAGGTTCATCCCCCAGTCCACGCCCGTGTACTCCGCGCGCGCCGACAGCGGCGGGTACGCCGTCCATCCCGCCGAGGCCGCGCCGCCGGGAACGAAGAACGAGGCGAGCAGCACCAGCGAGGCCAGCGCGAACGTCCACACCGACATCATGTTAAGGCGGGGGAACACCATGTCGCGGGCGCCGATCATGAGCGGGATCAGGAAGTTGCCGAAGGCGCCGAGCAGGATCGGCATGGCGACGAAGAAGACCATGATGGTGCCGTGCATCGTGACCATCATGTTGAACGCCTCGGGCCCCACCTGGCCCCAGCCCGGCACGCGCGTGTCCGGCCAGGCGAGTTGCCAGCGCATGGCGCCGGCCAGGAGACCGCCGGCCAGGGCCCAGAGGAGGCCGAGGAGGAGGTACTGCCGGCCGATCGTCTTGTGATCCGTGGAGAAGACCCAGGTGCGGAGGAAGCCGGCGTGGCGCGCCTGGCGCTCGACGGTCGCCGTCATGACCACTGCTCCCTCACCCACGCGGCGTACTCCTCCGGCGGGTGGACGACGAGCCAGCCCTTCATCCCCGAGTGGCCGAAGCCGCAGAGCATCGCGCACGGCAGCTCGTAGCGGCCCGGCCTCGTCGCCTCGAACCAGGCCTCGATGTCGCGGCCCGGCACGGCGTCCTGCTTCAGCCGGAGATTCGGCACGAAGAAGCTGTGGATGACGTCCTTCGACCGGAGGACCAGGCGGACGGGCGCGCCGGCGGGCACGTGGATCTCGTCGAGGAACTGCCTGTCGTCCGCGGTCCCGAAGCGCCCGTCGGGGCCGGGATAGACGACCTCCCAGCTGAACTGGCGACCCGTCACCTGGATGCTGAGCGCCTCCGCGGGGCGGTCGATCTTCACCCGGGCCCACACGGGCGCGCCCCGGAAGTCCACCCAGAGGTCGAGGACCAGCACGACCGCGACCGGCACCAGCACCCACGACGCCTCCCGCAGGCGCTCGCCTCGCACGTACGCCGCGCGGCGCCCGGGACGGCGCCGGTAGAGCACGAGGAACGCGCCCAGCGTGCCGAACGTGATGAGGAACCAGGCCACCGTGAGGACGAAGATCAGCCGCAGCAGGCCGTCGATGTCGCCACCGAAGGTGGAGACGTTCTCCGGCAGCCAGCCCATCCAGTCGACCATCGACCTCAGCATCGAGCGACCTCCGGGTGGGTTCCGCGTGTCCCGGCGCCGGCGGGCGCGACGCGCACGGACGGGGAGCGGGCGAGCCGACTCATCGCGGTGCCGACATCAAACGACGGAGCGCGGGCGGCTGGCAATCCGCCGGCTGGAGGATTTTCGTGGCGCAGATGCATCATCCCGGTCAGCGCTCGGCCGCCGGCCCGGCCGGCGGCGGTCCCGACACCCGAAGCCGCATCGCGGCGATCCGCTCCCGAGCGAGGGCGTCGCGCTTCTGCTCGGCCAGCGCCAGCGCGACGGCGAACGCGCGGTCGGCGATGTCCCGGTCGCCGAGGATCGCGAACGCCTCGGCCGCGGCGGCCACCGAGTCGTGGTCGCGCCGCTCGCGGGCCTGGAACAGCGCCAGCAGCAGCGTCCGCCGGGCCCGCTCCACCGCCTTCTGCCGGCCTCGCGCCGCCTCGCCGATCCCGAGATGGGCGACCGCGACGTCGATCAGCGCCCGGGCGCTCCCCGAGCGGATCGCGGCCCGGTGAGACTCCTCCCACGCGCGCTCGGCCTCGCGCGCGTCCCCACCGGCGAGGGCGCGCTCGGCCCGGGCGAGCGGCTCCCGCCACCGCTCTCCGGCGACGCCCGGCCCGGTCGCGGTCGCCAGGCCGGGCGCCACGACGGCGAGCAGCGCGACGACGGCGGCGGCGCGGCACGCCCGCCCGGTCATCGCCCCACCTCCAGCGCCATCCGCTCGGCGTTCCGCCGGCGCAGCGCCTCCTCGTACCGCGCCACCACGTCGCCGCGCTCCCGGTCGAAGCGCACCCGCTCGACGACGACCCCGACGAGCCCGCCGAGCGACAGCAGGTAGAACGCGACCGCGACCCCGAGCCAGAACCGTCCTCGCGTGTTCATCACGAGCCTCCTCCGGTGGTGTCCACCGCACGCCGGCGGAGGATGAGCAGCACGCGTGCCGCATCCGACGTCTCCGAGATCGGGCACTTGCGCGTCGCCTGACCGGTCAACAGGTGGTCAATCGGTGGCGGTCGGCACCACCACCAGCGTCCGGGGGCGGGTAAGATACCCGCCACATGGGCCCCCTGGACGAGGTCATCGGGGAGAGCCCGGCCCTCCTCGCTCTCAAGCGCAGGATCCGGTCGCTGCTCGAGGGCCAGGGGGCGCGCCGGCGCCTGCCGCCGATCCTGGTCCAGGGGGAAACGGGCACCGGCAAGGGGCTCGTGGCCCGCGTGATCCACCGCGCCGGGCCGCGGGCGGCGGGGCCGTTCGTCGACGTCAACTGCGCCGCGATCCCCGAGTCACTGCTGGAGGCGGAGCTGTTCGGCTGCGAGCGCGGGGCGTTCACCGACGCCCGGCGCTCCAAGCCGGGGCTCTTCCAGGCCGCCGACGGGGGCACGCTCTTCCTCGACGAGATCGGCCTCGTGCCGCTCGGACTGCAGGCCAAGCTCCTGTCGGCGCTCGAGACCCGGACCGTGCGGCGTCTCGGCTCCACGCGGAGCGACCCGGTCGACGTGTCCATCGTCGCCGCGACCAACGACGACCTGCCGGCGTCGGTGCGCGAGGGGCGCTTCCGGCAGGACCTCTACCACCGCCTCGCGGTCGTCACGCTCGAGCTGCCGCCCCTGCGCCAGCGCCGCGGCGACGTCGAGCGACTCGCCGAGCACCTGCTCGCCCGGGTGTGCGCGGACTACGGGATGGCGCCGCGGACGCTCTCCCCCGACGCCCGGGCCGCGCTCCGCGCCCACCCGTGGCCCGGCAACGTCAGGGAGCTGGGCAACGTGATCGAGCGCGCGGCCCTGCTCTCCCCCGCGCGGACGCTCACGGCCGCCGCGCTCGATCTCGCCGACGCCGGGCCCGCGCCGGCCGGCGATCCGGCGCCCGGCGCCTCGGAACGCGACCGGCTCGCCGCGCGCTCCTCGCCACCGGGTGGAACATCACGCGGACGGCGGCGCGGCTCGGGATCACGCGGAACACCGTCCGCGCAGGCATCCGCCGCCACGGCCTGGCGCCGCCCGACGGCGTCTGGCGGGACCGCGCCCGCTCGACCGGCCGCAGGGTGGAGCCCCGCGCGGAGCCCGCCGAGACTGCGACCGCCGGTGAGCCCGTGGGAGGCGTGCGCTGGAGCCGCCGCCGCGTCGTGTTCCTGCGCGTCAGGACGCCGGGGGCGCCGGACGCCTGGTCGTCCGCGTCGAGCCGTCTGCTCGACCGCTGCGTCGAGAAGATCCACGCGTTCGGCGGGCGCATGGAAGAGGTGGGGCGCCGCGGGTTCCTGGCGACGTTCGGGACGGAAGCCGCCGAGGACGCGCCGCGACGCGCCGCGAACGTCGCCCTCGCGATCCGGAACGCCGTGGAGCGCGGCCGGTCCGCCGGGGACCTTCCGCCCGACCTGGCGGTGAGCGTCGCGCTCCACGCCGGCCGGGTGACCGTCGCGCAGGTCGGTGCCCGGGTCGAGATCGACCACGAGGACCGCCTGGAGGCGAGCGCCAGGCTGGACGGCCTCGAGCCCGTGGCCGGGCAGGAGATTGCGGTGACTCCCGCGGCCGTCGGGCTCCTCGGCCCCCGCGTGGAGCTGCGGCGGCGCGCGCCCGAGACCGCGGTGGGGCTCGCGCTCGTCGCCCCGCGCGAGGCGCCGGCGGCCACGTTCGTCGGCCGCTGGCGAGAGCTGGAGGCGCTGCGGGGGCTGCTCGACCGCGCGGCCGGCGGGCGGGGCCAGCTCGTGACGATCGTCGGCGAGGCGGGCATCGGCAAGTCGCGCGTGGTCCGCGAGTTCGCCTCGGCGCTGCCCCCCGACGCCGCGCTCGTGCTCGAGGGCCGGTGCGTCGCGTACGCGACGAACGTCCCCTACTTCCCGGTGCTCGAGATCCTGCGGGCGGCGTTCGGCGTGGATGCCGACGCCGACCCGGACGACGTCGGCGCTCGCGTGCGCGCCGTCCTCGAGGGGCTCGGGGAGGCCGCGCTCGCGCGCGCGCCGTACGTCGAGGCGCTGCTCGATCCCCGGAGGGTGGGCGGCCTGCCGCCGTCCTCCCCCGAGGCGCTGAGGGCCCGGACCTTCGAGGCGCTGCGCGAGATCCTCGTCGGCGCCCAGGCGCTGCGGCCGGTCGTGCTCGTCGTCGAGGACCTCCACTGGATCGACCCGACCTCCGGCGCGCTGCTGGGCGACCTCGGGGACGCCGTCGTGAGCCACCGTGTGCTCGTCGTCGCGACGAGCCGTCCCGGCCACCGGGCGCCGTGGGCCGGAAGGTCCCATGTCACGCAGCTCTCCCTCGAGCCTCTCGCCGAGGCCGACAGCCGCAAGCTGGTCGAGTCGCTGCTGGGGGGCGGCGAGGGCGACGAACTGGTGAGCGCCATCGTGGCGCGCGGCGAGGGCAACCCGTTCTTCCTCGAGGAGCTCTCGCGATCGGCTAGGCCGGGGGACGAGGCCGGGCGGGTGCTGCCGCTCGCCGTCGGGGACGTGATCGCCGCCAGGATCGACGGCCTGCCGCAGCCCGAGCGCGCGATCCTCCAGCTCGCCGCGGTCATCGGCCGGGACGTCCCGCTGCGCCTCCTCGTCGAGGCGGCCGGGAGCCCGCCCGACGTCGTGCAGCGCGCGGTGAGCCGGCTGCAGTCGCTCGACTTCCTCCGCGCGACGCGCTTCGGCCCCGAGCCGGAGTACGCCTTCGGCCACGCCCTGACCTGCGACGCCGCCTACGCCGGCATCCCGGCGGAGGAGCGCGCGGCGCTCCACGCGAGCGTCGCGCGCGCCATCGAGCGGCTGGCGCCGCACACCGGCGAGCGCCGCCCCGAGATCCTCGCGCGCCATCACGCCGCGGCCGGACGGGCGCGCGACGCCGTGGAGTACCTCCGCCGGGCCGGCGAGCTGGCCATCCGCAGGTCGGCGAACGCGGAGGCCATCGCGCACCTGGAGCAGGCGCTCGCGCTCGTCCGCCCGGGCGGCGCCGACCCGGAGCTGGCGCCGCTCGAGCTGCGGCTGCAGCTCGCGCTCGCCACGGCGCTGGCCGCCCACCGCGGATTCGGGGCCGTCGAGCTCGAGATCACGCTCGCGCGGATCCGGGAACTGGCTGGCCGGGCGGGCTACTCGCCCGAACTGCTGCCCGTGCGCTTCAGCCTCTGGCGCTTCGCGCTCTCGCGCGCCGACTTCGACGCCGCCGAGCAGCTCGTCGCCGAGCTGGCGGCGACCGCGGACCGCCACCGCGAGCCGGGCGCGACCCGCGTGGCCGCGCGGCGGCGGCATGACGTCGTTCTATCTCGGCCGGCTGGCCGACGCGCGCCGGGCCTACGAGGAGCTGGCGGCGCTCGGCGATGGCGAGGAGGCGCGCCCGGAGTCGCTCGTGTACGGGCAGGACCTCAGCGTCGGCCCGCTGGGCTATCTCGGATGGACGCAGACGCTCATGGGCGAGTGCGAGCGGGGCGCGGCGACCGTCGAGCGCGCGCTGGCTCGCGCCCGCGAGGGCGGGCATCCGTTCACGATCGCCCACGCGCTGAACGTCGCGGGGCTCGTCCGCTGCGACCGCCGGGAGCCGGCGCTCGTGGCCGCCCACGGCGAGGAGATGCTGGCGCTCGCCCGCGAGCATCACTTCCCCTTCCTGGTGGCGCTGGCGCTCATGCTCGTCGGCTGGGCGCGGTTCGCGCTCGGCGCCGCCACCGAGGGGCTCGCGCTCATGTCGGAGGGCGAGGCGAGATACCGCGCGGCGCACCAGAAGGTCGGCGTGCGGGCCCGCGCCCAGCTCGCCGAGGCGCTCGCGGCCGCCGGCGAGCTCGACCGGGCCCTGGCGGTCGCCGACGGCGCCCTGGAGCACGCGCGCGCCACGCGCGACGACGTCTACCGCTCGGAGGTGCTCCGCGTGAAGGGCGAGACGCTCGCCCGGCGCGGCGCGGACGGCGACGGGGCGCTCGCCTGTCTCCGGGAGGCGGTCGACGTCGCCCGCGCCCAGGGCGCCGCGCTCCTGGCCCTCCGCGCGGCGACCAGCCTCGTGCGGCTCCAGCGGGCGCGCGGAACGGCCGCCGCCACCGCCACGCTCGAGGCGATCCACCGCGGCTTCACGGAGGCCCTCGATCTCCCGGACCTGCGCGCCGCGCGCGAGCTGCTGGCAGCCCGGGCATGAGCCGCGCCGGCGGCGCCGGCCCCGTCCCGGGGGCGGCTCACGAGGAAGGAGCGCGACGATGACGCCGTTCACGAACTGGAACCGGTCCGCAGCGAGCGAGCCGCGCACCTGGGCCGAGCCCGCCTCCGAGGACGAGGTCGTCGCGATCGTGCGGGACGCCGCCCGGTATCCCTCGCCCGTCCGCGCGGTCGGCGCGCTGCACTCCACGACCCCGTGCATCGAGGCGGACGGCGGCACCCAGCTCGTCATGCGACGCCTGGACCACGTGCGCCTCGAGGACGGCGGGCGGCGCATCACGGTCGGCGCCGGCGTCGACATGCTGGAGGTCCGCGACGCCCTCCGGGGCGAGGGCCGCGAGCTCGCCGTGTCGCCGGAGATCGGCAACGCGACCGCGGGTTCGGTGGCCACGAGCGGATCGAAGGACTCGTCGCTCCGGACGCGCGGGCATCCCGCCGGCCTCGCCCAGATCGGCTCGACGGTCGTCTCCGTGAGGATGGTCGACGCGCGCGGCGACGTGCTGGTCGTGGACGAGACCGGCGCCACCGCCGTCGCCACCGGCCGGCGCGACCCCGGGCTGACGCTCGGCCTCGTCCGCTCGAGCTACGGGCTGTGCGGGATCGTCACCGAGGTGACGTTCGAGACGGCGCCGCTGACGCCGCTCGACAACCGCTTCGACTGGCTGCCCTTCCGGGACGGCCGCATCCCATCCGTGCGCGAGATCTTCACGGACCCCGACGGCCAGCAGGCCGACGCGGTGCTCGCGTTCCTCCAGCCGTACCACGGCGGCGTGCTCGTCGAGCGCCGGAAGGTCGCGCGCGAGGAGAAGCTCGAGTTCACGGTGGACGACCGGATGCGCCGCGAGGTGCGGGACTGGATCTGGGAGTGGGGCGCCAGCGGGGTCACCACGTTCCTCGCCGGCACCGCCGACCTGGGGAGCGAGCAGGCCGACAAGGGCGCCGCGCAGGTGGCGAGATCCGGCGCCGAGCTGCTCCGGGCGGCCCTCACCGACAACCCGCTGACGCGCCCGCTCTTCAAGCGGAAGCCGCCGTCGGACCTCCTGTCCAAGGCGGCCTCCCTGGCGCTCGCCGAGATCCCGCCCGCGATGCGCCGGCCGGCCCGGCGCGACCATCACTCGGTGTCGGACGACGCGCAGTTCGCCGAGCTGCTGCAGCTCTTCGACCGGCCCATGGGGCCGTTCTTCGAGCACCTGGTGCGCGGGTACCGGGCGTACCGCTCGGACTCCCTCGTGGACTTCACGCACGACCGGGACACCTTCTTCGACTTCACCTTCTGGGCATTCCCCGAGCGCGACTGGGACACGCTCGTGCCGGCGTACGTGGAGTTCTGCCGCGAGTTCGCCCGCGACAACGGCGGCTTCCGGCCGGCGCTCTTCACGGAGGTCTACTTCATCAGCCAGGACGCGCGCTCGTGGCCGTCGTTCTCGCCCGACGGGCCGGTCTTCACGCTCGACATGGTCCACAGCGTGCCGAACGACGAGACGTGGAAGACGATGAACGTCGAGTACAACCGCTGGGCCGCCGGCCGCGGCGGCCGGCCGCTCCTGGACCAGACCAAGCAGCTCGACCTGACGCCGGAGGTCCTCGCGCGGGCCTGCGGCGAGCCGTGGCACCGGTTCCGGGAGGCCGTCTGGGCGGCGAACCCGCCGCTGCCGGACGCGCCGGACGGCCGCTTCGTGGGGGGAGGCTTCTTCCAGACGCTGCTCGGGCCGCGGCCGCCCGCGTGACGGCCCCCGGCGGGCCCGTCACGCCGCCCGGCGCCGCTCCGGGAAGAGCCGGCGCGCCTGCTCGGCGACCGCGCTCTCCGCCACGACGTCGTCCCTGCCCGCCTGGAACCCCGCGACCGACGAGAAGTCGCGGCGGCCTCCGGACAGCGCGTGCACGAGGAGCCCGACGATCGCGCCGATCACGGCGCCGATCACGAGTCCCCAGAACGCGAGGAGGAAGCCCGACGTCAGGGGCGCGACCAGGCTGAAGATGCCCAGGACGAACCCGAGGAAGGCGCCCGCGACGGCGCCGGAGGCCGCCCCGTTCAGCGCCGAGGTCCCGTACCCCACCCGCCCCGTGACCCCCTCCACGAAGCGCAGGTCCCCGGCCACGATCGCCAGGCGCTCGACGGGGAAGCCGCGGTCGGCGGCGAAGTCCACCGCGCCCTGCGCCTCGGCGTAGGTCTCGAACGACGCGACGATCTCCGACGGTCCGGCCGGAAAGCGTGTCTGGCGCATCGGTCGTGCCATGGCGACCTCCTGCCCGGGCAGCCTGATGCAACACCGCGGCCGCCGACTGCGGCCGCCGCGGGCGTCCGGCCGCGCCGCGTCGCCCCGGCGGCGCGCGCGGTGTACGATCGACCCGCCGTCCACGCTGGGAGGACACGCCCGCTTTGAACCCCGAGAGCCGCCCCGCGCTCGAAGACAGGGCCTTCCTGCTGCTCGTCGCCGGGGTCACGGCGCTCTTCGCGTGGATCCTCCAGCCGTTCGCCGGCGCCGTGCTGTGGGGGACGGTCATCGCGGTCCTGTTCGCGCCGGTGTACCGGCGGCTGTCGAGGCGCATGGGACAGCGCCGCTCGCTGGCCGCGCTCGCGACGCTGGCGCTCATCGTGGTGATCGTCATCCTGCCGCTCACGCTGGTGACGGCGTCGCTGATCCAGGAGATCGTGGGCCTGTACGCGCGGATCCAGTCCGGCGAGATCGACGTCGCCCGCTACCTGCGCCAGCTCTACGAGGCCGTGCCGGCGTGGGCCGTGGACCTGCTGCAGCGCTTCGACCTCGCCGACATGCGCGACGTGCAGGAGCGGCTGTCCGCCGGCGCGGTGCGCGCGACCCAGTTCCTCGCCACGCAGGCCGTGAACATCGGACAGAACACCTTCGACTTCGTGGTGAGCCTCTTCGTGATGCTCTACCTGCTCTTCTTCCTCATCCGCGACGGCGACGACCTGGCCCGCCGGATCGGCGCCGCGATCCCGCTGCGCGCCGAGCACCGGCGCGCCCTCTTCGAGAGGTTCGCGATCGTGATCCGCGCCACCGTGAAGGGCAACATCGTGGTGGCCCTCCTGCAGGGCGCCCTCGGCGCCCTGATCTTCTGGATCCTCGGCATCCACGCCGCGCTGCTGTGGGGCGTGCTGATGGCGGTGCTCTCGCTGCTCCCCGCCGTGGGCGCGGGGCTCGTCTGGTTCCCCGTCGCCGTCTACTTCCTCGCCACCGGGGCCGTGTGGCGCGCCGTCGTGCTGACCGCCTACGGCGTGCTGGTGATCGGGCTCGTCGACAACGTGGTGCGCCCGATCCTGGTCGGGCAGGACACGAAGATGCCGGACTACCTCGTGCTCGTCTCCACCCTCGGCGGCCTCGCGATCTTCGGCGTCAACGGGTTCCTGATCGGGCCGGTGGTGGCGGCGCTGTTCATCGCCGCCTGGGACATCTTCACCGCGTCGCGCCGGGGCGTCCCGCTCGACGATCCCGGGGGCTGACCGGCGCGCCCCCTCACCGGAAGTAGGCCCTGACGACGTGCTGATGGAGCATGTCGAAGAACGCTCGACGTGGCCCTCGATCCACCGGCCGTCGAGGATGCCGAGGGTCGGCACGCCGTTGAGCGCGGCCTTCATGCCGCTCGTGCCCGAGGCGTCGTTCGGCGGCTGCGGGCGGTCGAGCCGGACGTCGGCGCCGGCGGTCAGCGCCCGGGCGATCTCGACGTCGTAGTTCTCCACGTCCGCGACCGGGGCGGCGCGGCCGCGCCGGGCGGCTCCCCGGCGCTGCCGGCCGGCGGCGTCGAGGCTGGTGGAAGCCATGACACGCGGCCGCGGGGTCGCGCTTGACGGCGATGCGCCGGCGTTGTACCAGGGCCGCAGGCCATGTGGGCCCTCCTTCTCGGCGCGATCGCGGTCCCGCTGGTCGACCTGGCCGTGAAGTGGCTCGGGCGCGAGCGGCTCGCGCGCACGCCGGTCCGCCTCGGTCTCCTCGGAGAGCTGCGGCTGGTCGAGAGCCGCGCGTGGATCGCGCGCGTCGCCGGCCCGCTGCCGATCGTGCCGATGCTGGCCGTCTGGCTGGCGGCGTCGGGCGTGCTCGCGATCGGGACGCTCGTCGCCGGGCTGTCCGGGTGGCCGGCGGGGCTGCTGGTCGGCGGCTCGCTCGGCCATGCGCTCGAGAGCGCGCTGCGCGGCCGCGTCGACGACTACGTGTGCCTGCGGTTCTGGCCCGCGTTCGATCTCGCCGACGTCGCGCTCGCCGCGGGAGCGGTCGGGATGCTCGCCGACGTCGTCCTCGCCGTGTCGCGATGACGGCCGGCGCCCCGGCGGCGGTCTCCGGTCCCGGCTTGCCGCGCCACTTCCCCATCGCGGGCGCCCGGGTGAACTCCTACAAGGTCTTCCTGTGCGTCGGCCTCTGCTCGGGGATCCTGCTGAGCGCCGGCGTCGCGGTCCGCTCCGGCCTCTCGCCGCTGCGCGTGGGAGCGGCCGGCCTGGCGTGCGCCGTGCTCGGGCTGGCCGGCGCGCGCGCGTACCACCTCGCGGTGAACGCCGGCGGTCGGCGGCGCCCCGGCTCGCGGGCCTCGGTCCGGAATCCCCGCGGCGGCGGGGCGAGCGTCCTCGGAGGCCTCGTCGTGGTGCCGGCGGTGCTCCTCGGCGACTCGCTGTTCGGCGTGCCGGCGCCGGCGCTCGGCGACCACCTGGCGCTCGGCGTCGCCCTCGGCGGCGCATGGATCCGGCTCGGCTGCGTCTTCAACGGCTGCTGCGTCGGCCGCGAGAGCCGCTCGCGTCTCGCGGTCCTCCAGCACGACGTCCGTGGAGTCCGGCGGCGCCGGCTCCCGGCGCAGTGGGTGGAGATCGCATGGTGGGCGCTCGCGGGCCTGGGGCTCGCGCTCGTGTGGTCGTGGCCGCGGACGCCGGGAGCGTGCGCGCTGGGCGTGCTGGCGTGGTACGGCCTCGGGCGGGCCTGGATGGAGGCGCTGCGCGAGCCCGGCGACCTGCTCCTCGGCCGGATCCCGATGAACCAGGTGGTCGGCGCGGCGCTGGCCGCCGCTGCCGGCAGCGCGCTGGTCCTCACGACGATCGGCCCGCACGTCAGGTGACCGGATCCGAGACGGCCACGGAGACGACATGAACAACCTCACCGGCGACCACGAGGCCGTCCTCCAGCTCAGCGTGCGGCAGCTCAACGGCATCCTGGCCACGCTCCACCAGCGCGCCATGTACCCCGACGCCTCGCCGACGTTCCCCCACTCGGGCACGATCCGGGTCGGCGATCCGCCGCTGCTCCAGGGCGTCGAGGCCCTGCGGTACGGGCGCTGGGTGATGGACACGGCGAAGGCGATGACGATGCCGGCCGGCGCCTCGAAGACGGAGGTCCGGACGCTGCTCGGCGGTCACGCGCCGCCCGGGCTGATGCCCATGTTCGAGCGGGCGTGGACCGAGCTCGACCTGAGCGTGGCCCAGCCTCCGCCGTCCGGCGCCGTGAGGGGATGGGCCGACTTCCAGCTCGCGAACCCGACGGTGAGCCTCCCGGCGGGAGCGGTCTCCGAGGTCACGGTCCACGCGTGGGTGCGCGCGATCTACCGCCCCGACCCGGGAACCGCGGCCCTCCCGGCGCCGATCCACGGCGAGGTCCGCGCCCGCTACACGGTGAGACCGGTGATGCGCGCCGGGGGGCAGCGGGTCCTCCGCGCACGCCCCTCGAGCGACGACGCGCAGATCGAGTTCATCCCGGCCGCGCCGCTGAGCGCCGCCGACACGCAGACGCTCCTGAAGCACATCCGGCAGGCGCTGAGGACGCGGTTCACGCCGATGGACGTGGAGCTCGCCCCCGACTTCGGGTTCACCGAGTTCAAGGGGCTGGGCGCCGGCGCCACCACCGCGGTCGCGCTCCCCTTCCAGCTCTCGAGCGGCACGCCGCCGGCCGGCGCGATGGGCGGCGTCTCCACCCACTTCCTCGGCACGAGCGACGTGGCGATCGCGGTCGGCAAGGAGTACGTCCAGCAGGTCGTGGACGGCATGGCGGCGCACATGAAGGCCGCGGCGGCCAGCCGCAGGTACACCGTCCTCGGTGCGACGTACAGACCCGTGGTGTCCGCGATCACGGTCTCCTGGACGAGCGGGTCCTTCACCCTCTCCGGCACCGCCGCGATGGTGACCGGCGCAAGATGGATGCCCAACGCCTCCGTCGGCTTCACGCAGGCGCTCACGGTCGCGCTGCACGCGCCCTCGCAGACGGTCTCGCTCGTTCCCCTCGGCGATCCACAGGTGTCCGCGTCGCTGTTCTTCCTCGCCGGCCCGGCGCTCGACGTCGTGCGCGCGGCCCGGGACGGCGCGCTGCCCGGAGCGTCGGCGCAGGTGAACGCCGCCTTCAAGGCGGCCCTCGAGAGGCTCGTCAGGGGGCTCCACGAGTTCGACCCGACGGCCTCCGCGCGCTACACCGCCATCGACGTGACCCCGGATGGGCTCGTCGTGCGCGGCGACATCGCGACGAGCGGGCGCCTGGCCCCCGTGGTCCACCCCGTCGAGATCGACGGCGGCAAGGCGTACTCCGCCTTCCCCTGCTGGATCCCCGGCGGACGCATCGAGCGGTTCGAGTGGACGTGGGTCGAGGGCGAGGTGTGGGCGAGCCAGATCGAGTCCGTGAGCGAGGAGCACACGTGGGTCTGCCCGCGCCCGCCCGGGCTGCCCGCCGCCACCCGCGTCTGCCTGCGCATCCACGGGTCGGTCACGGAGTCGAGCGGCCACGTGGACGACGGCGTGATGGCCGGCGAGATCTGCCGGCCGTCCTGGTACCCGCCGATCCTCACGGTGCCGCCGTGGTGGATCGAGGCCGTCGTCCCGCTGTGGCTGCCGCGCTGGCCCGAGCTGACGCTGGACGCGCAGGTCGCCGGCCACGTCAACGTGCTCGGCGAGACGCGGGCCCCGGGCGGCCTCGCGCCGAACGTCCTCGTGCACTTCACCGGTCCCCGGCCCGAGCGCTCCCTCGACGCGCTCGGCCGCGTCCTGTCGGAGACGGGGCGGCGGTCGCTGCTCGTCATCGTGGTCCTGCCTCCGGGCAGCTTCGCGGCTCCCGCCCGGGAGCTCGAGGCGCGGCTGGGCTCTCCCGGAGAGCGGTTCGCCGGACACGTGACGCTCACGGAGGACCTCACGGGCGGCTGGGCGCGGACGTTCGCGGCCGCGGACGGCCCCTCGACTCACCTCATCGACGCCCGCGGAGCCTTCGTCTGGAAGGCCGATGGACGGCTCGACGAGGCGGAGGTGACGCGCGCGCTCGCGGCCCACGCCCTCGACGCGCCGCCGCCGCTCCGGGCGCCGCTCGGCCTGGCGGTGGAGCCGGGGCAGCGGGCGCCGGACGTCCACCTGATGGACGACCGCGGCGAGCAGTTCGCGCTGTCGCGGCTCCGCGGGCGCCGCGTCGTCCTCGCCTTCTGGCGATCGTGGTCGGCGCCCTCGCTGCGCGAGCTGGAGCGGCTCCAGGCGCTCGCCGGCGAGCGGGGCGCGCCGCGGATCTTCGCGATCAACGGCGGCGAGGATCGCGGCGCGCTCGAGGAGATCCGGCGCCGGCACGGGCTCGCGCTCCCGCTGATCCCCGATCCCGGCCGGCACGTCGGCGGGCGCTACGGCGTCCGCTGCTGGCCCACCACGGTGTCGATCAACGAGGCCGGCATCGTCGATCGCATCCAGTTCGGGCTGACGGAGGGCGCGCGCCGATGATCGAGTGGACGATCCTGGCCGTGCTCGTCCCGCTCGTCATCGTGCCCCTCGTGCTGCTGCTCGGGTTCGCCGGCTGCGATCCGTTCGAGGCGGCGCCGCCGCCGCCGCCCGTCCCCCCGGATCCGCCCGTCGATCTCGTCGCCACGGCGGTCGGCGAGAACGACATCGTGCTCGAGTGGACGCACGCGGGCGGCGTCACGTTCATCGTCTCGGTGCTCGATCCCGACCTCGGCTGGCAGGACAACCACGGGCAGACGACGGACCTGGTCTTCACGAGCCCGGGCCGCAAGGCGGACACGCTCTACTTCTATCGGGTGCGGGCCGTCCTGCCGAACGGTCTCGAGTCCGCCGGCTCGAACCTGGCCCAGGCCCGCACGTGGAAATGGCAGACGGCCTACGAGCGGGCGCTGACCGCCAGCGACGCCGCCTTCCCCGGCGACTGCCTGGTCCAGCGCTTCGACCGGACGATCCTCGCGTACACGGGTACCGTCAGGCGCCTCCGGCTGACCCTCCGCGGCTCGGCCAACGCCGCGAACGCCCCGCTCGCCATCGCCCAGCTGTCGATCTCGCACGCGGCGCCGCCGGGGCTCCCCGGCAATCCCGCGCCCGACCCGTGGGACTCGGAGTCGCTGCCCGTGCCGCTCGGCCCGGCCTCGCTCCCGGGGAACGGCAACCCGCTGACGCTGCCGGCGGTGGACTTCCCCCTGGCGCCCGCAGGGATCTCCTCGTCGCCTTCGACATCAGCGGGCACGAACGCGAGCCAGACCCGCCGCGTCACCGGAGGCGTCGGAGCGTCCGCGTGCTACAGCAAGGCGAACGTGGCCGAGGCGCTCGTCGAGAACCGGACGCCGACGGGCTGGATTCCCCGCACGGGGATGGTCTATCTCGTCGAGAAGGTCGAGGTCCTCACGGGCTGACCGGCTCGAACGACAGCCGCTTCACGCGGTCCATGTTGACGCCCTCGATCCGGATCAGCTTCGTCGGGCCGTCGCGCCGGGGCGAGTGGACGTCGCCCTCGTTGTAGACCTTGGCGTCGCCGGGCTCGAGCGTGTAGCTGCGGGCCCGGCGCACCTTGCCGGGCCGGCTCTCCGTCGCGGGCTCGAGCACCGTCCAGTCGCTCATCACGGTCGCGCCCCGCGCCTGGCCGTAAATCGCCCACGTCGGGCCGTGGTCGTGGGGCCCGCTCTCCTTCGCACCCCGGTAGTGGTGGGCGAGGATGGTGAAGCCGAGCGACGGGTCCTCGTAGAGGACCTTGCGCTCCGGCACGTCGTCCCCCAGGTGACGGGCGAGGAAGGACTCGTCCTTCAGCACGCCGCGCAGCGCCTCGCAGACCTTCGCCCGGCCGTCGGGGCCGGGATGGGCCAGCAGCAGCCGCCGGCACTCCGCGGCGAACTCGTCGAGCGTCATGGGATCCCCCTACTGCTCCAGCTGGATGAGCCGCAGCTCGCTCTTGACCAGGTCCGGCACGACGACGAGGAGACGGCGGCCGTCGGCCATCACGCCGAAGTCCGCGGGCCCCTTGAAGCCGCCGGCCAGCGTCTGGATCTCCCCGGACGGGCGCCAGGCGATCAGCGAGGCCGACTTCCAGTCGGTGACGAGCAGCGTGCCGTCGGCCGCCTGGTAGACGCCGTCGAGCTGGCCGATCTCCTTCGACAGCGGCTTGACGTCGCCGCCGGCGCCGAGCGCATGGATCCCGCGCGGCTCGTCGGCGGACTTGAAGCCGACCATCAGGACGGTCCCGTCGCGCCCGGGATAGACGCCGTTCGGGTTGATGGACTTGCCGGAGAGGACCCGCGTGACCTTCGGCTCCACCTTCTCGTCGAGGAAGTCCGCGGGCTCCACGCGGTAGAGGGCGTCGCCCCGGTTGTCGCTGACGTAGAGCGCCTTGCCGACGACGGCCGGGTCGTTCGCGAAGTTCGCGCCCGGCAGCGGCAGGCGGCGCCCCTTCCGGGTCCCGGTGTCGAACACCCAGACGACGTCGATGTCGGTCACCCAGAGCCGGTTGCGCTCGACCCAGATCCCCTTCGGCTTGTTCAGCACGTCGCCGGGGCCGGGCAGGAACTGGGCGTCGATCATCTCGCCGGTCGGCGACACCTTGCTGATCCGGCCCTTGCCGTCCTTGTCGGCCGGCCTGAGCGCGGAGACGAACTGGCTCACGTATAGCACCCTCGCCCCGGCGTCGCAGCCCACCGACTCGGGGAAGGGAAAGCCCGTCACGGTCCGGTCGGAGACGACGCGGAACGGCCTCGCCGCCGTGCCGTCGCCGGCCCGGCCGGCACAGGCCGAGAGGAGCGGCAGCGACGCCAGGAGCGCCAGCGCGAGCGGGAGTGTCCTGGGCATGGGCTCGTCCTTTCGGGGCCGCGTGGCGTCCCGGGTCCCCGGGAGCGGCCCACGACTATATATCAGCGGGGGCTGTACCGGGAGGCGGGCCGGGCGCCGGAGTTCCCGCCGACCCCGCGATCAGCCGGCGGTCGCGGCCGCGGCGATCCGGGCGCGCATCGTCTCGTCCGGCAGCGTGCCGAGCCCCGCCCTCATGTTGTCGGCGACGTGCTCGGGCCGCCGCGTGGCCGGGATCACGCACGTCACGGCCGGGTGGCCCAGGATCCACTTCAGGAGGAGCTGAGCCCAGGTCTCGCACTGGATCTCGACGGCCCACGCCGGCAGCGGGCGACTCCCGAGGCGCTGGAGCAGGCCGCCCTCGGCGAACGGGCGGTTGGCGAGCACGGCGACGCCGCGGTCGCGGGCGAGCGGCAGGAGCCGCCGCTCGGCGTGGCGCTCGCCCACCGAGTAGTTGACCTGGACGAAGTCGACGGGCTCGGCGCGGAGCACGCGCTCGAGGTCGTCGTGGGCGCTCGCCGTGTAGTGGGTGACGCCCAGGTACCGGATGCGCCCGGACTCCTTCCAGGTCCGCAGGGTGCGGAGGTGGGTGCGCCAGTCGACGAGATTGTGGACCTGCATCAGGTCGAGCCGCGCGGCCCTCAGCCGGCGGAACGACTCCTCCATCTGGCTCACGCCGGCCTCGCGCCCCGTCGTCCACACCTTGGTCGCGAGGAACAACCGGCCGGCGAGGCCGAGCCCGGCGGCGAGGTCGCCGACCACCGACTCGGCGGCGCCGTACATCGGCGACGAGTCGATCACGCTGCCGCCGTCGGCCACGAACCGGCGCAGCACCTCCCGCAGCGGCGCGCGCTCCGCCGCCGCGCCGCCGACGTCGAACGTCCGCCATGTCCCGAGGCCGACGACGGGGATCGGCTCGCCGCTCGACGGGATCGGCCGCCGCGCGATCGCCTGCGCGCCGACCGCAGGCGGCGATCCGCCCGCGCCCGCTGCCGCGAGCATCCGGAAGAGGGCGCGCCGCGTGAGGCCCATGCGCCTACGGTACCAGCACCCGGTAGCGCCGCTCGGCCACCTCGAACTCGACCGGGGTCGTGCCCCCGGGGTCGCCGTCGACCTGGACGGCGACCGGGACGTCCGCGGAGACGCGCACCCGGCGCGCGCGGCGCAGCGTGCAGGCGCCGCCGGGGAGCCTGCCCAGGAGCCCGCGGAGCGCGCCGCCGAGGAGCGCCGCGCGGCCGCGCCCGCCGAAGAGGTACACCTCGAAGCGACCGTCGTCGAGCCGCCGCTCCGCCGAGAGCCTGAAGATCCCGGCGTACCGGACGCTGTTGGAGATCAGGACCGACACGCATCCGGGCTGGTGCGCCTCGCCGTCGACCTCGACGCTCAGGCGCGCGGGGCGGTAGCGCGGCAGCAGGCGCACGAGCGCCGCCGCGTAGTGCCAGCGGGTGATCGGCCCGCGCCGGCGGCGGTCGATGGCGCGCACGACCTCGCCGTCGAGGCCGACGCCGGTGACGAGGAAGCAGAGATGGCCGTTGACGCGGCCCGTGTCGAGGGCCGTCGTCCGGCCGGCGAGGATGACGTCGACGGCGCGCGCGGGGTCGCGCGGCAGCGCGAGGTCGAGGGCGAGGACGTTCGCGGTGCCGGCGGGCACGACGCCGATCGGGACGTCGCGCGGGGGCAGGCCGGCGAGCACCTCGCGCAGGGTGCCGTCGCCTCCGACGGCGACCACGACGTCCTCGTCGGCCGGCGCCGCCACCCGCGCGGCGCCGTCGCCGCGGCCGCGGGTCAGATGCAGCGTCGCCGCGACGCCGTGCCGCTCGAGCCCGGCGACCACGGCTTGCGCGGCGGCGAGGCCGCGCCCCCGTCCGGCGACGGGGTTGGCGACGACGAGCGCGCGCCGCAGCGGCGCCGCCGCGACCCTACCCTCGCGCGCCGGCGCGGACCCGGCGCATGTGCTCCGTGCGCGCCTCGATCAGGCGCCGGGTGCCGATGTCGGCGCGGTGGTGAACGGGACCGCCCACGGCGCCGGCCGCGCGCTCGGCGATCGCCTCGGCCTCGTCCACGGTGGCGCCGATGCCGACGAAGCCGATCGCGCGCGACCCCGTCAGGTAGAGGCCGTCGGGCCGCTGCTCGACGGCGGCGAGGTAGTACTTCAACCGGTCGGACTCGGTCTCCACCCGGGCGAGGTCGATGCGCTCGCCCCTGACGGGGGAGTCGGGGTAGCCCTTCGGCACGACGTACTTGCAGACCGTCGCCAGGGGCCGGAACGCGATCGCCGCGCGGGCGAGCGTGCCGCGGACGATCGCCTCGCACACGTCGACCAGGTCCGTCTCGAGGATCGACAGCACGTTGAGCGCCTCGGGGTCGCCGAAGCGCGCGTTGTACTCGACGAGCCGCACGCCGTCGCGGGTCGCCATGAAGCCGCCGTAGAGGATCCCGCGGTACGGCTCGCCGGTCTCGGCGAGGAGCGCGCGCGCCACCGCGGCGTTGATCGCGCTGGCGGCGCGCACGTCGTCGTCGGTGAGGAACGACAGGCGGTGGTCCGCGCACGAGTACGAGCCCATCCCGCCGGTGTTCGGCCCGCGGTCGCCCTCCTCGGCGCGCTTGTGGTCCTGGACGACCGGCATGTCGACGACGTGCTCGCCGTCGCAGAACGACTGCAGGCTGAACTCCTCGCCCTCCAGCCGCTCCTCGATCACGACGGCCGGGTGGCCGGCCCGGAAGAGCTCCTCCGCGTACGCGACCCCGTCGCGGGCCGAGAACAGGTGGCTGCCCGAGACCTTGACGCCCCTGCCGGCGGTGAGGCCGTCGGGCTTGACGACGAACTCGCCGAGCTCCCGGAGATAGCCCTCGATGCCGGCCGGCTCCCTGAAGACCCTGTGCTCGGGGTTTCCGGGGATCCCGTGACGGGCGAGCAGCTCGCGCGTGAAGGCCTTGCTCGACTCGAGGCGCGCGAGGGTCCGTGTGGGACCGACGCACGGGATGCCGAGCCTCCGGAGGGCGTCGACCACGCCGTCGGCCAGCGGCTGCTCGGGGCCGACGACGACGAAGTCGGGCCGGTGCGTTCGCGCCGCCTCGAGCGTCTCGTCGAGCGCAGCCGCGGCGCCGCCCTTCCACGCCGACAGGCACGGCACGTCGCCGCTCACCCGTGGGCTCGCGCGCAGCAGCCGGGTGATCGCCGCCGTCCGCCCGTCCTTGCCGATGACCGCCGGCTTCACCATGGCCACGACTATGAAGGATTCCCGCCGTCCGTCAACCGCTTTCGCGGCCGGCGGACCGGCCTACCGGCGGCGCGGCTCGGCCTTGATCGTCCACTGCGGGTCGTCGAGCTTCTGAACGTCCTCCGCCTTGACGACGACGCTGCGCGAGCTGCACGCCGCCAGGCCGAGCAGGAGCAGCGCCACGAGAGCCAGCCGCCTCATCGCCCACCCTCCATCCGGCCGGCGACGAGCAGCCACCCCCGATCGCGCCGGGAGCCCAGCTCCGGATACCGGTTCATCAGCTCCAGCACCGCCTCCACGATCTTCGCCAGCATCTTGCGCACGCCGTCCTCGACGGAGTCGTTGAAGATGCCCTGGGGCCAGATCACGCTGGTGACCTCGCCCTTGGCGAAGAACCGGCGCTCGGCGTGCAGCCCGGTCCTCGACGTCGCGACCAGCCTCACGCCGATGTCGGTCTCGACGGTCGTGGCCCAGAAGCCGACGACCGGCTCCACGTAGAACTTCAGGAGCACGCCCTCGAGCTTCAGCGCGCTGTCACGGGCGCCGTCCTCGGAGCGCAGCACCGTGAACCCGGACGCCCGCAGCTCGTTCGCGACGAAGTCGGCGATCCACTGCGCCGGGTCACCCTGGCAGTGCGCGCTGGCCGTCTCGTTGCCGTAACCGCCCTTCTGGACGCCGCAGCGGTACTTGATCTCGCGGGAATCGGTGAAGGGCGCGGCCACGACGACCTGTCGCTCCTTGCCGCCGGGGACGGGAGTCTTGAGACCCGACTCCGGCGGCTTCACGTTGACGTCGACCAGCGCGCAGCCGGAGACCAGGATCACACCGGAGACGGACACGATCGAGCGGGCGAGCGCGTTCACCGGAGCCCCCTTTCCATGAACGTTCACCGGGTCGGGTTGCTTCGCGCGCTCAGCCGCGGCGCCAGCGCTCCAGGTCCTCGCGCGCGGCGTGCGCGCGCGGCCAGCCGTCGAACGCGCGGCGCATGGCGGCGTCCGGGATGCGCTGCGCGGTCGCGTCGAGCGTCTGGACGGCGAGGCGCCCCGCCTCGAAGGCCTCCGCGTCCCGGCCGCGCGCGGCCAGGACCCGTCCGAGCAGGTGCGCCGCCTGCCACGTGAGCGTGGGATAGCCGATCGCCCGGGCGATCTCGAGGGCCTCGCGGGCGTCGGCCTCGGCCGCCGACGGGTCGCCCTGGGCCAGCGCGACCTCCGCCCGGAGCGCCGCGAGATGGCTCGCGTACTTGCGGCAGCCGATCGAGCGCGCCAGCTCGAGGCCGCGCTCGAGGTGCGGCAGCGCGCGGCCGGGCTCGCCGACGGCCACGAAGGCGCTCGCCAGCGGCACGACCACCCGCATCGCCCAGCGCCAGCGGTGGGCGCTGAACGCCGCCTCGATGCGGCCGTGGGTGTCCTCCAGCAGCGCGAGCGCCTTCCGCGGCTCGCCGAGCGCCACGTGGTCGATCCCGAGGTTGATCAGCGAGCTGATCTCGACGTTCGGGATCCTGTGCCGCTGGCCGAGGTCGACGCCTTCACGGTCGTGCTCCAGCGCCCGCGCGAAGTCGCCCATCTCCTGGTGGAGCCAGCCGAGGCTGTTGATGAGCCGGCCGATGTTGAAGACGAGGTTCCGCTCGCGCGCCCTGGCGAGGCCGTCGGCGATGACGGCGAGGGCCTCCCGGTACTCGCCGAGCGCCCCGTGAGCGAGACACCGGAAGGCGATGACGAGGTTCTCGTGGAAGGCGTCGCCGGCCTCCGCGGCGATGACCTCGGCGCGCGTCCCCATCTCGAGCGCGCGGCGGAAGTCGCCCCGCCAGTTGGCCGCCGCTGCGAGCATGACGAGGCCTGGGGCGACGGTGTCCTTGAAGCCCCGGGCCTCGCCGATCCGGACCGCCGTCTCGAAGTACCGGTCCGCCGCGTCGAGGTCGCCGGCGATCTGGTCGAGGAGGCCGAGGACGAAGGATCCCCTCCCCAGGACGTAGTCGTCACCCGTCTCCCGGGCCACGGCCATGGCCGCCTCCGCGTGGCGCTTGACGTCGGACACGTGGTCGCCCGACAGGGTGGCGTAGTGGGCGAAGGCGAGCTCGGCGAGGGCCTGGCCCTCACCGCGACGGTCGCTCGCCGCGCGAGCCAGGTCGACCATCCGCTCGAACTGGGCGATCGCCTCCTGGTAGCGCGAGAGCACGATGAACAGCCGGCCGCGTCGCTGGTGGACCTCCATCAGCCGCGCCGGCGGCACCGCGGCGCCGCCCTGCGCTCCGGCCTCCAGCGCCCGCGCGTAGCAGTCGAGCGCCGCCTCGTTGGCGTAGGCGTCCCGCGCCTTGTCTCCGGAGCGCACGAGGTAGTCGAACGCGCGCGGCCAGGCCTCGCCCTGGACGAAGTGGTGGGCCAGCTCCTCGTAGTGCTCGGCGAGCCGGTCGGCGTACAGCTCCTCGATGGCCTCGCCGACCGCCCGGTGGAGCGCCTGCCGCCGCTGCACGAGCAGGCTCTGGTAGGCGACGTCCTGGATCACGGCGTGCCGGAAGACGTAGGCCGGCTCGGGGAGCAGGCCGTGCTCGTGGATGATCTCGAGCGTCTTCAGCTCGCCCAGCAAGCCCTCGAGCCGGTCGGTGACGTCGGAGATGCGCTCGAGCAGCCGCTTCAGGAACTGCCGGCCGATGACCGAGGCGAGCTGCACCGTGCGCTTGCCGTCCTCGCCCAGGCGGTCGAGGCGGGCCATGATGATGCCGTGGATCGTGTCGGGGACGCCGACCTCGGCGAGCCCCTTCACCACCCGGTACCCGCCGTTGGCCCGCCGGAGCACGCCGAGGTCGAGGAGCGTCTTCGTCACCTCCTCGACGAACAGCGGCACGCCCTCGGCCTTCTCGATGATCGCCGCGCGCAGCTCGGCCGGCAGGTGCTCGGCGCCGAGGACGCCGCCCGCCATCGTGAGCGCCTCGGCCTCCGAGAGCGAGCGCAGCGTCAGCGTGGTGAAGAAGCTGCGTGTCCCGAACGGGGGCGTGTACTCCAGCCGGTAGGTGAGCACCAGCATGATCGGCACGCTGGCCACCGCGTCCAGCAGCGAGGCGATGACCTCCTCGGTGCTCGAGTCGACCCAGTGCAGGTCCTCGAAGACGAACACGATGGGCCGGAGCTGCGCGCCGCGGACGCCGAGCGCCCGCACCGCGTCGAGGATCTTCTTGCGGCGCGCCAGCGCGTCCATCGTGCCGATGGCGGGGTCGCCCGGGTCGACGGAGAGCAGGTAGCGGACGAAGGGGATGTGCGGCTCGAGCCCCCCCATCCGGCGCATGCCGTGCTCGATCTTCGCGATGATCTCGGGCTCGCCGTCGAACTCCTGGATGCCGAAGTTGCGCCGGAGCTGGTCGACGACGGGCAGGAACGGGATGGACTGGCCGAACGACACGCACTGCCCCTCGAGCCAGGTCACCGCCTCGCCCCCCTCGGCCAGCCGCTGCCGGAACTCGAGGACGAGCCGCGACTTGCCGATGCCGGCCTCGCCGGCCAGGCACGCGACCTGGCCGCGCCCGGCCCTGGTCTCGCGGAAGAGGTCGAGGAGCACCCCCAGCTCACGGTCGCGCCCGACCAGCGGGGTGAGGCCGCGCTCGGCCGCGACGTCGAGGCGGGAGCGCCGGCCGCGCGGGCGGAGCACCTCGTACGCCCGGACCGGGGAGTGCCCCTTGACCGCGACCTCGCCGAGGTCGAGCGTCTCGAAGTAGCCGCCGATCGCGCGGTGGGTCGCCTCGCTCACGAAGACGGCGCCGGGCCGGGCGATCTGCTGCACGCGGGCGGCGAGGTTCGTCGTGTCGCCGACGGCCGTGTAGTCCATGCGCAGGTCGTCGCCGATGCGGCCGACGACCACCGGCCCCGTGTTGAGCCCGATCCGCATGGCGATGCCGAACCCCCGCGTCGACCGCAGCTCGCCGGCGTACTCGCGCAGCGCCCGCTGGATGCCGAGGGCCGCGTGGACGGCGCGCCGCGGCCCGTCCTCGTGCGCGATCGGCGCCCCGAAGAGCGCCATCACCCCGTCCCCCGTGTACTGGTTGATGGTGCCCTCGAAGCGGTGGATCTCCGCGGCGATCAGCTCGAAGCAGCGGTCGACGATCGCGTGAACGTCCTCGGGGTCGAGCTTCTCGGCGAGCGCGGTGAAGCCGGCGACGTCGGCGAAGAGCACCGTGACCACGCGACGCTCGCCCTCGAGCGCCGACCGGTTGCGGAGGATCTTGTCGGCGAGGTGCTTCGGCGTGTAGGCGGACGGGCGGCGGGGCTCGATCGCCGCTGCGGGCGTCCCGCGCGCCGGCGCCGGGCGGGCCGGCGGCGGCACCGGGACCGTGGCCGGTGCGGCGACCTCGCCGAGCCTGGCCCCGCACTGGCCGCAGAACCGCGACCCCGGCGGCGCCTCGACGTCGCACCGCGGACACCGCAGCGCCAGGGTCACCCCGCACTGGCCGCAGAAGCGGTTCCCCGCCGGATTGTCGCTGCGGCAGGCCGGACAGACCACCGTCATGGCGCCTCACCTATCAGGCGGGACGGGTGGCGTGTCAAGAGGGGCCGATCACGTTCCCACGCGCCCGGCGACGCTCGCCACGACGGTCACCAGCTCGGCCGGCTCGACCGGCTTCGGCACGTGCATCCGGAAGCCGGCGGCCAGCAACCGGATGCGGTCGTCCACGCTGCCGTAGGCGGTGACGGCCACCGCCGGCACGCGGCCGCCCGCGTGCGCCCGGAGCGCGCTGATCTGCAGGACGAGCGAGTAGCCGGGTGCGGACGACGGTGTTGCCGACCGCCGAGACCAGTGGCGCCAGCCACGCGGGATTCGCCAGGCGCGCCGAGCCGTTCGGCGCGGGCGCGCCGGAGCCCGGGGGGCGGCGCCTCGTCCGGCGGGCGCGGCTCGCGGACCGCCCCGCTCGCGGCATGGCCTCGAGGTAGGCGACGAGCGCGCGGAGGTCGTCCCGCGGCAGGCATGCCGAAGCGCGGCATGTGGACGCCCGGCTTCACGCGATCCGTGGCCGCGATCCACCGCAGCAGGGCCTCGGGCCCGCTGTCCACCGTGCCGGCGCGCCGAGGCTGAGCCGCCCGCCCACCTGGGTGAGGTCGGGACCGACGACGCCGCCCGCCGCCGTCCAGCGGACCGCGTCGCAGGCGCCGCAGCCGCCCGCGAGGAACACGGCGCGGCCGCGACCGGGAAGGCCATCAGCGCGTGCGACGTCCCGCAGTGCTCGGCGCAGACGCCGCGAAAGACGCCGGCGCGTGGGATCGAGCGCCAGACGCGTCTCGCGCGCGAGCCCCTACGCGAGGGCCGCCGCGGGCCGCCTCGCATCCGCCGTCGCCGTCACCGCCTCGTGATCTGCCCGGTCGCCCGCGTGCACACTCGTGCCGTCCCGGTTGGTACAGCGATCGTGTGCAAGGGCGACGCCACCAGCCGGCGAGGTGGCGCCCGCCGTCGATCCGGCGGGGGCCCGTTCGACCTGAAGACGGAGGTGAACGATGACGGCACGGCAGGCGCGAGTGCGGGGACAGAGGATCACGCCCTTCCTCTGGTTCGGGGACGAGGCCGAGGAGGCGGCCCGCTTCTACGTCGCGGTCTTCCCGGACTCGAGGATCACGGGCGTCGTCCGCTACGACGAGTCGGCGGCGCGGGCGTCCGGCCGACCGGTGGGATCCGTGATGACCGTCGGGTTCGAGCTGGACGGGCAGGAGTTCGTGGCGCTGAACGGCGGCCCGGTGTTCGAGTTCACCGAGGCGATCTCCTTCGTGGTCAACTGCGACACGCAGGCGGAGGTCGACCACTTCTGGGAGGCGCTGTCGGCCGGCGGCCAGCAGGTGCAGTGCGGCTGGCTGAAGGACCGGTTCGGCGTCTCGTGGCAGGTCGTTCCGAGGGCGCTGGACGAGATGCTCAGGGACCCGGATCCCGCGAGGTCGCGGCGGGTCATGGCCGCGGTGCTGGCGATGGAGAAGCTCGACCTGGCGGCACTCCAGGCCGCGTACGAGGGACGGTAGCCGGCTACGGCCGCGCCGCCCGGGCGCGGCCGACGCGCACCTGGATGTGCTGGACGACGTCGTCCTCGAGCGTCAGCTCCACCTCGTGCCGCTCGACGTCCCAGTGCCTCACCGTCGCCAGCGGGCCCCACGCCCACCCGCGGCGCGGCACGCCGCGCCGTCCCTGGTAGACCAGCGTCCTGCGCCGCGGGGAGGCGAGGTCGACGCGCTCCTCCACCTCGGGGCCGCAGAGGCGGATCACGTCCTCGTAGGTCGTCTCGCCGGGCACGATCGCCGCCAGCCGGTCGCGCGGGATGACGGTGCCCGTGGTGAGCTCGGCGGCCGAGGCCCGCCGCCGCCCGAACTGGAACCGCCCCGCGAGCCGGTCGCGCACGCGCTCGGCGAGGGTCCGCACGAGGACGGCCGCGACGTTGCCCAGCGCGAAGAACAGCGCCGGCACGACCACCGGCCACCACGACTGGAGTCCCGAGAAGTAGCCGAAGTCCACGCGGAGGACCTGCGGCGCGAGCCCCTCCGCCGGCGTCAGGAACAGCGAGACGACGTCCGTGCCGGCCCGCGACGGGCTCGGTTCGCGCTGCGCCGCCGGCGGGAACATGGCGTCGATCGCCAGGCGGTCGGCCCGCGCGAAGTTCGCCACGAGCCGCGCGGGGCTCACGACGGGCAGCACCGTGTCGCGCTGCCAGTAGTACATCGCGAACATCGCGGGCGCGCCGACGTCGTTGAACCCGAGCGTGAGCACGCTGCGGGGCCCGGCCACCATCCGGTTGAGCCACGTCGCCGCCTTCGGCTTCACCAGGCCCCTGGCCGTGAACCGCACGCTCATCAGCCAGGCCTGGTTCGCGAGCCGCCAGTTCCACGGGATGCGCACGTACGTGGCCGCCGGGCTGACGCCGAGCGGGCCGCCCGTGCGCGCGACGGTGACGAACGGCGCGCCGGTGGCGACGACCTCGGTGTCGACCGGCGCCTCGTAGTGGCGCTGCGCCTGCAGCCGCAGTCGCCCCCTGGCGATCACCGTCACCTGCGCCGCGACGTCGGCCGGCAGCTCGACGCCGCCCCCCGCGGCGCCTTCCGCCACCACCTCGCCGGGCCACAGCAGGTAGATGTCCTGCTCGACGTCCAGCGCGCTCCGGTCGGCCGGCACCATGAGGCTGAACATCACCTCGACCGGGACGTCGGCGGCGGTCGACGAGAGATCGGCGACGATGAACAGCGGGCGCACCGCGAGGTCGGACTGCGGGCGCGAGGCGAAGAACACCTGCGCCTCGGCGCCGGCCGGCGAGACCGCGACGATCGCGAGTGCGACGACCGCGAGGCGCCGGCTGACGGCCGACGCGACGATGCGCCACTCCCTGTCGCTCACCGCCGGTGAGTGTACGACGGGCACGGGCACCCGGGCCGCCCCGCGCCGTGCGCGCGCGCCCCGGGCCGTGGCACACTCCGGAACGTCATGGCGTCGACGCTCCTCTCCCGCTTCGCTTTCGCGCTGCTCGTCGCGGGCGCCACGTACAACCCGACGCCGTACTCCTTCTTCGCGTGGGGGCAGAGCGCCGGCTGGCAGTGGCGCCCGCCGATCGTCCTGGCCGGCGTCGTGCTGCTCATCGGCTGGGTCATCTGTCTCCGCGCGACGCTGCGCTCGATCGGCGGTCTGAACCTGCTGCTCGCCAACGCCTTCCTCGCCGCGCTGTTCTGGCTGCTCGCCGATCGCGGCTGGCTGCCGATCGAGAGCCGGACGGCCATCTCGTGGATCGGGCTGGTGACCGTGGCCGGGATCCTGGCCGTCGGCATGTCCTGGCCGCGCCTGCGCGCCGCGCGCCGGTGACGTCGCGCGACGGGACGGACGCGTGTCGCGCCGAGGCTCGCGGACGCGCTGTTCCGGCAGCCGGCGCACCGGGTGATGCAGCCGCGCCAGTCCACCGACCTCGCGCGCAGGGCGGAGCGCTGCCGTCGTGACGCCGCGCGAGCCGCGGCAGCTCGTCGCCGGTCTCCGCCGGGCCGGCCGCCCCTCCGGCGCCGCTACCGAGGGGCGAAGACGAGGAAGTACTGGTAGGGGAGGAACGTGTGCTCGGTCACGAGGCCGTACCCCGCGCGCCCCATCTCCTCCTTCACCGCGGCGGCCGGGATGCGCGCCTGCCGCGGAGGGCCGGCCGGGGCGTCGGGAAGGAAGTCGACGATGGCCACGCGGCCGCCCGGGCGCAGCGACCCGCCCAGCCGGCGGAAGTAGGAGACGCGGTCGCCGACGTGGTGATAGGTGTTCACCATCAGGGCGACGTCCACCGGCCGCGGCAGTCGCGGATCGTCGGGCGCGGCCTGGACGGCCGTGAGGTTGGCGAGCCCCTCGCGACGCGCCCGCCCGGCGAGGTGCTTCACCATGTCCGGCTCGAGATCCGAGCCGTAGACGTGGCCGCGCGACACCGCGCGCGCGAGCCGCACCGCGAAGTAGCCCGTGCCCGAGCCGATGTCGGCCACGGTGGCGTCGGGCGCCAGGGCCAGCGCGCGGATGACCTCGTCGGGCTTCTGCCAGGCGTCGCGCGAAGGGTCGTCGAAGATCCGCGCCCAGCGCTCCGCGTCCCTGAACTGGTGCTCGTGGTGACCGCTGCCGCCGTGGCCCGCGCAGCCGGCGGCGGCCACGAGGACCAGGAGGACCACGACCGACGACCACCGCGCCCCACCCCGCATGCGCGCGCTCCCCGACGAAGGCTCCATGACCGGAAGGATACCGCGGTCTCCGCTCACTGCATGCCGGCGCGGCCGGCGGCGGCCAGGAACCGCTCGAGATCGGCCGGCCGTTCGCCTCGCGGGTCGTGCGCTGGCGCAGCTCGGTGCCGCGCAGCACGAGGTCGTAGGCCTCCGTCACGCGCGTCGGGATCCGCCCGAGCCGCGCCTTCTCGGCCTCGGTGAGCTTCATCCGGAGCGCGCCGACGATCTGCCGGGTGACCTCGTCCTGGAGGGCGAACATGTCGCCCACCTCGCGGTCGTGCCGCTCGGCCCAGAGGTGGTAGCCCGTCGCCGCGTCCACGAGCTGGGCCGTGATGCGCACGCGACTGCCCGAGCGCTGCACGCTGCCTTCCGGCACGTAGCGCACGCCGAGGTGACGACCCGCGTCGCGGACGGTGACGGCCCGGCCCTTGTAGGTGAAGACCGAGTTCCGGGCGATGACGAACCGTCCCGAGACCTTCGACAGCCCGCTGATCAGGTCCTCCGTCACCCCGTCGCTGAAGCACTCCTGCGCGGGGTCGTGGCCGAGGTTCGCGAACGGCAGGACGGCCACCGACGGCCTGTCGGGCAGCGGAGGGCCGACGGACTCCGGCGTCCCCAGCCAGCGCCAGCCCGCCCAGCCGCCGATGCCCAGCAGCGTGACGATCGCCGTGAGCGCGGCGACGCCGGTCGCCGCCCGGCTCGCGAGCGTCGACGACGCTCGCGAACTCGGCGAGCACGTTGTTGCCGGCGGCGTCCACCACCCGCCCGCCGCGCGAGGTCACCGCCGATGCGACGCTCTCTCGGTACTCGGTGATGGTGCGCACCGTCGCGGCCTCGTCCTCGCCCATGAGACGGCTGCATTCCTCGACGTCGGCGCTCAGGATGGCCGCGAGCCTGCGCTCGACGGGTCGCCCGTCCATGGGCCCCAGAGTCTACCCGGCCGGCGCCGGATGGTCGTCAGCGGAAGCCGCCGCCGGAACCGGAGGGTGAACCGTGGCGGGGTGTCGATCCGGCGTGCCGCCGATCGACCATAGGGTGTCGAGGGCGAGCGGGGTCCGCCTGGAAGGCCTGGCCCCCCGCCGAAAGGAGAGCGCGATGCAGGTCCAGCCCTATCTGTTCTTCAACGGCCGCTGCGAGGAGGCGATCGACTTCTACCGCCGGGCCGTCGGCGCCGAGATCGGGATGCTGATGCGGTTCAAGGAGAGCCCCGAGCCGCCACCCCCCGGCATGCTGCCGCCGGGATCGGAGAGCAAGGTCATGCACGCGACGCTACGCATCGGCGAGACGACCGTGATGCTGTCCGACGGCGACTGCGCGGGCCGGCCGGATTTCAGGGGCTTCTCGCTGTCGATCGCGGCGCCCGACGAGGCAGCGGCGGAGCGGGTCTTCGGCGCCCTCGCCGACGGCGGACAGGTCCAGATGCCGCTCGCGCGGACCTTCTGGTCGCCGCGGTTCGGCATGCTCACCGACCGGTTCGGAGTCGGCTGGATGATCAACGTCGCGTCGGCGGCGGCCGCCTGAGCGCCGGCGTCAAAATCCCTTCCTGCGCATGCAGACCCGGTAGGCCGCGCGATACGCCGCATTCTCGGCGCCGGCGGCATCCATGCCGTGGATCTGCGGATCCGCCGACTGCGTGGCCTTTCCGGTCTGCCCGGGAGCGGTCGCGGTGGGCTCGCGATCCCGGCGCGCTGCATCCGCGCTCGACCTGTCCTCGGCGTTCGGCGACACCGAGCGCGAGCGAAACTGCTCCTGCGCTTCCCGATTGCATGCGGCGATGTCCGCCGCCGTCGGGACATCGGCGTGACCGCTGGAGAACGAGGCGCACAGACCGGCCGCGGCCACGAGCGCCGTCACCATGCGCCGGCGACTCGACACCGGGCGCCCGCGGCGCGCGCGCGCGGGCGATACCCCGTCGGCTCCGCTGCGCCGCATCACGTGCGTTCCGGCGCTGGCGCCGCCTCGGAGTGCCCGGCGCCGTCTCCCGCTGAGCTCCCGGGGACGGCGCCCGGCGGACGGCCCCCGGCCGGCGCGGACTCCCCGCGGGCACGCTGACCCGACCCGAGCCGCAGCCACGTGTTCGTGCTGAAGTTGTAGTGGTAGACGACCCCCTCGCCGTCGAGGCCGAAGAGATCGTTCTCGGATGCGCAGATCTGGATGAGCTTCGCCATGTGCCTCTCCGCTGTCGTCGAGGGTCGGGAGCAGGGCCCGGGGTTTGCGGAACGCCATGACCGCCGGGGTCGCGACGCCTGGTGCGTCAACCATGGAGACGAGGGCGGAGGCACGACCACTGTACACCCGCCGGCCATCGCGCGCCGGCCGGCACGGAGGCGGCGCTCCGCTCAGGACGTCGAGCGGCACAGGAGGCTGGAAACGACCTCGACGAGCTCGAAGGGGTCGACGGGCTTCAGGAGGTGAATCCGGTACCCGGCCGACGAGGCACGCCGTCGTTCGCCCTCCGAGCCGAGTCCCGTGGGCGCCACGGCAGGGATCATCTCGCGCCCTCGCTCGCGCTGGAGCCGCTGCGCGTGCGCGCCGAGATCGCAGCCGTCGCCGTCGCTCAGCCTGAGATCGCTCACGATGACGTCGGGGGTCGACCGCGCGAGGGCGTCGGCCGCTTCGGCGACGGACGCCGCGACCGTCACGACCGCCCCGTGCTCGCGGAGCACGAGCGCGTTCAGCTCGCGGGTGTCGTGGTCGTCCTGGACCACGAGCACGGTCACGCCGCGAAGGGCCCGGCTGCCAGCCCCGGTGTCGTCGCCCGGCCCGGCGCGCGCGAGGGGCTCGACCGGCCGCTCGATCGACGATTCCGCGATCGGAAGGAGCACGCTGAAGGGCGCTCCCCGTCCCGCCCCCGCGCTGTCGGCGGTGACGCTGCCCCCGTGCAGCGCCACCAGGTGCCGCACGATGGACAGGCCGAGGCCGAGACCTCCCTCACCGCGGGCCGCCGTCCGGTCTCCCTTCCTGAACCGCTCGAACACGTGCGGCAGGTCCCCGGCGGGGATCCCGCGACCCGTATCGCGCACCGTGACGCGGGCCAGTCCGCCGTCGCGTCCGATCACCACCTCCACCGTGCCGTGGCGCGGGGTGAACTCGATGGCGTTGCCGACGAGGTTCGTGAAGATCTGCTGAAGCCGGAGCGGATCACCGGCGATGACGCAGTCATGGCCGGCCCCCTCCACGAGGAGGCCGACGCCCTTGCGTTCCGCTTCCTGCCGGAGCGATTCGACGGCCCCCGTGACATTCGAGACGAGGGAAGCGGGGCGCGGCACGATGTCCAGCCTCCCGGCGATGATGCGGGACACGTCGAGCAGATCGCTGATGAGCTGGGTCTGCAGCAGGCTGTTCCGCTCGATGGCCGCCAGCGCCCGTTGGGCGTCGGCCTTCTCCAGTTGCCCGGCGCGGAGCATGCGGGCCCAGCCGTAGATCGCGTTCAGGGGAGATCGCAGCTCGTGCGAGAGCGTGGCGAGGAAGTCGTCCTTGAGACGACGCGCCTCGATGGCCTCCGCTGCGGCGGCCTCCGCCGCCTCGTAGAGACGGGCGTTCTCGATGCGAGAGCGGCCTGATGAGCGAACGCCTGGGCGAACCGCGCCTCGTCGGCGGTGAAGACGCGGCCTTCCCGATCCAGGATGCAGAGGGTGCCGGTCACGGCTCCCCTCAGGACCAGCGGCACGGCCAGCACGGCCCGGAACGGCGCGTGCTCGATGGCGCGGCGCGTCTGCTCCGGCAACCAGATGCGCGCGTCGGCGAGGACGTTGGCGGTGACCACGGGCTCCCGGACGGCAGCCGCCAGCCCGGGGGTCCCCGCACCGACTGCGAAGACGAGCGGCATGCCGTACTCCGGTCCGACGTCGCCCGACACCGCGACAGGTTCGAGCGTCCGCGGCCGGTGGTCGAGCCGGCACAGGAGCGCGCCCAGGGCCCCGAGCGGACGGCGAACCTCGTCCACGATGCGTTGCGCCAGCGCTCGCGTGTCGCGGACCTCGACGAGGAGTCCTGCCACCTCCGCCAGCGCGTCGGCCATCCGGACCCGCGCATCGAGGATCGCGTCCGGACGAGCCGGGGCTCCCGGGCCGGCCTGCCCGGCCTGCGAGGCGCGCGGAGGCCGAGGTTCGCCCGTACCGGTCATATCAGGACCCCGGGGAGGCCGAGCCTCGCGCGCCCGTCACGCCACGGAGCTCCTCGTCGCGTCGCGGTCGCACTCGGGACCGGCGCCGGGCCGCCATCGTCCAGTGGAAAGAGGGGCGGAGTATCGTCCCCGGGCGCGCGAAAATCCAGCCGAAGAACAGGCGTCCGGCAACCTCACGCCACCGGGGAGGGCGCCGCCGCCATCCGGGCGACGACGACGGCGAGCATGAACGGGTCGAGTGGCTTCGTGATGAAGGCGGCGAACCCCGCCTGTCTCGCGTGGTCCAGCGTGTCATGAAGCCCCGTGATCGCGACGGCCGGGATGACGAGGCTGGATGCGGCGACGAATGCCAGCAGATCGCGGACCAGCGCGAAACCATTGCCCGGCATCGAGATGTCGCTCACGATGACGCGGGGTCGCACCTCGCGGAGGATCGCCCTGCCTCCCTGGCGGACGTCGCGGTCGTCACGAAGGCGCCACAGTACTCCAGCGCCGCCTGCAGCATCTCCAGAGTGGAGGGGCTGTCATCGACGAGCAGCACGTGGATGCCCAGAAGGACGTCCCGGGAGATGGCCGGACGGACGGCCGGGGGTTGCGCGAGCGTCTCCTGGCCCACATAGCACGGAACGTGAACGACGCGGCCGTCGAAGAAGACGGCGCCGTCGCCGGGGATCACGACGCCATCGCAACGGGTACAGGTGTCGGTGACGTGGGGCACGGCGCGTCTCCTCTCGTTGAAACCCATCAGAGCCAGAGCCGCTGGAGTCCCGACGTCAGGTGCGCCCACAGGTAGGCGGCAGCGGAGGCAGACGCAGTCTACGCGACTTCCGCGCGTCGCGCCGAAGACCTTTCGCCAGCGGGACGCCTCTCGGCGCGGCCCGGATCATGGCCGGATTGACAACGTCACGGGTTCTCGCACACGATGCCGGCCACCGGCGTCGCGGGTCCGGCGTCGGTGGGGCGGCCTGCCGCAAGGCGGGGCGCCATCGTCGCGGCCGTGGCGCGACCGCGGATCGTCAGGGGCCACCGGTGGGCCGGGGGCGCCATGCATCTCCCACATCACAGGAGGTCCACGTGAAACGGCTTGCTCTCTCGATCTCGGCGCTGGTGATTCTCACGTCCACGCTGGCCGCCTGCGCGGGTCGGATGGGCGACGGCGGCGGCTGGGTCACGCTGATCGACGGCGAGAAGGGGCTCGACAACTTCAACCGCGTCGGCGACGCCAACTGGCGCCCGGAGGGCGGCGCGATCGTGGCCGACAAGGGCAAGGGCGGCTACCTCGTGTCGAAGAACCCCTACAAGGACTTCGAGATCCGCGCGGAGTTCTGGGCGGCCACCGACACCAACAGCGGGATCTTCATCCGCTGCGCGGATCCCGCGAAGATCGCCGCCGCCTCCTGCTACGAGGTGAACATCTGGGACATCCGGCCGGACCCGAAGTACGCGACCGGCGGCATCGTGGACCACGCCGCCGTGCCGGTGCCGCTGGTGCACAAGGCCGGCGGCCGCTGGAACGTCTACGAGATCACCGCGAAGGGCACGCAGCTCACCGTGAAGCTCAACGGCGTCCAGACCGTCAGCCTCCAGGACAGCAAGCACGCGTCCGGGCCCTTCGCGCTCCAGTACGGCGCCGGCGTCCAGGGCGCGCCGGGCGGCCCGATCAAGTGGCGAAAGGTCCAGATCCGACCGCTCTGATCGGATGACGAGCCGGACGGGCGCCCAGGCGCCGGCCGGGCGACCGTCGTGAAGCGGTTGCTTGCACGGGGGTCGCCGCCGAGCACGCACCGGGGTCGGCCGGGGTGGACGCGGGTCGTGCTCGCGACGCTGCTCGGGCAGATCGCGCCGCCGCCCGCCATCGCCCCGTGGTATCTCGGACTCGTCCTCGTCGGGCGCGGTCCAGTCGCCGCCGGGCCGCGCGCTGGCGGGCGCGGTCGTCTCGGGCTTCCGGCCCGGCGGGTTCGGACTGGAGTTGACCCGGTTTCGTGGACACCCCATGGTTGGGGCGGAAAGGACGGTCCACGATGCCGAAGAGCCATCGGCCGTACCCGCCGGAGTTCCGGCAACGCATCATCGAGTTGGTGCGGAAGGGA
>Ga0209172_10001028_pt1 | contig 66277 bp, 66 predicted proteins | sample LarsenN4metaG_FD_184113 | JGI IMG/M metagenome (GOLD analysis project Ga0209172, IMG submission 184113) | Hot spring sediment bacterial and archeal communities from British Columbia, Canada, to study Microbial Dark Matter (Phase II) - Larsen... ...
TCCCTTCCGCACCAACTCGATGATGCGTTGCCGGAACTCCGGCGGGTACGGCCGATGGCTCTTCGGCATCGTGGACCGTCCTTTCCGCCCCAACCATGGGGTGTCCACGAAACCGGGTCAACTCCAGCCACGATCACTGAAACACGATGCCACCGTCGATAACCAAGGTCTGCCCCGTGATCGACTCTGCTTGACAGAACAGTACGACTTGACGGGCGACATCATCTAGATCCGTAGTGCGCTTCAGGGCAGCCTTTTCTCTCAGGGCAGCGATTGCCTCAGGTCGAACTCGGGACGACATGCGCGTGCCTTCCATGAGGCCGGGTGCCACGCAGTTCACCGTGATCGACGGCGCGAGCGCCACCGCCAAGCAGTGCGTAAGGTGTATGAGCCCGGCCTTTGACACGGCCAGAGCGATGCTGCTTCCCAACGGAGCCAAGCCGGGAAAACCCGAGACGTTTACGACCCGGCCTTGATCTTGCCGCTTCAAATGACGGGCCGCCGCCCGAGTCACCAAGAAGGGGCCACGAAGATTCGTGCTCAGTAACCGGTCCCAGATCTCGGGAGTGAGCCCGTCAAGGTCTTGAAAGGGTACTGGCTGATTCACCGCGGCATTGTTGACGAGGATGTCGAGGCGACCGAGGAAGCCAACAGCCTTCTCGACCGCGGCTTCGCAAGAGGCGGCATCGCTTTGGTCCAGATGGACGAGAACGGCCTTTCTACCCTTGGCCTCGATTTCGCGGCAGACAGCCTCGCCTTCATCGCGGTGACCCAGGTGGGTCAGCGCGACATTCGCTCCTTCGGAAGCAAGCGCTCGCGCAATGACGGCTCCCAAGCCACCGGTTGCACCGGTAATTAGTGCTGCCCGACCGCGTAGATCCATGGACTATCCCTCGTGACTCGAGCGCGTGGTCATGCGTGGTGCATGTACTCCGCCGCCCAACGCCATATCTCTTGAACTCGGCGATGCTTTCGCATGGTTCTGTGTATCCGGCCTGGCCACCCCGCTCGCCGTCGGGCACGGCTCGAGATTTTGCGGCCTTGCGAGACTCGCTGTGGTGGTCTGGCCCGGATATCTTGCGAGCGCTCGCCGGCGAGCGGCGCGGCGGCGTGCGGCCGCCTCGAGGGGCGCAGGCGGCGGCTCACGAGAGGAACGTCCGGTCGGCGGCTGCGAACGCCGGCAGGGCCCAGACTGAGGACGTGCGCGTAGATCATCGTGGTGCTGACGTCGCGGTGGCCGAGGAGCGTCTGGACGGTCCGGATGTCGTGGTTGTCCACGATCAGATGGGTGGCGAATGAGTGGCGGAGGGTGTGGCACGTGGCGGGTTTCGGGATGCCCGCGGCGCGGACGGCGTCTTTCACTGCCCGCGGGAGAACGGATTCACGAAGATGATGGCGGCGGCGCTGCCCGGTCAGACGGTCGACGTGGTATCTCGTGGCGGGGAACACCCACTGCCACGCCCATTCGCGCCCGGCATGGGGGTACTTGTGCAGGAGCGCCCCGGGCAACTCGACCCAGCCGGCTCCTCGACGGCTGTAGTGCCGAGAGCGGATGGCTTCCCGGACACGATCGAGAAGTCGGGGCGGGCGTGGGGCGGGCGGCGGCGCTTCCCGGAGGAGCCGTTGCGGACCGGGCTTCATCCCGTAGAGGAGGCTGCTGGTAGTCGACCGTCGCACGGTGCGAGCATCATAGAGCGCTGGTGAGAGGGCGACAAGATGTCCCTGGCGCGCTATACGTCTGCCTTCATTGGCTGCGGGTGCCGAACTCGCCGCGTGTCAGGCCCTCGTTCGCGTCCGAGTCCGTCCGCACACGGTTGCGCGCATGCGAGCGCCTCCGGCGAGATCCGCCGGGCCGCGAATCGCCGGCGATCACGGACGCGAACGACGTCGGGACTGTGCCATCGCGCCGCGTTCAGGTCGAACGTGCAGGGAAAGAGGAGATCCTGTCTCGCCCGGCGGGGCTCGAACGAGATCGTGGGGAAAGGAAAGCGCGCCAGAGAAGGCCTGTAAGCCGGGTTCTGTGCCCCGAGCAGTGGGCCCGGGGCGACGGTCATTTCTCTAGGACGCCGGTTACCCGGCATCTCCAGCGGCCTGACCCGAGCGCGAGGCGGGCCACCTCGTGGCGCTCCTATTCGACCTTGCTCCGGGTGGGGTTTGCCGAGCCGGCGCGGTCACCCGCGCCGCTGGTGAGCTCTTACCTCACCGTTTCACCCTTACCGCCTCTCGGCGGCGGTCTGCTTTCTGTGGCACTGGTCCGTGGGGTTTCCCCCCCCTGGGCGTTACCCAGCACCCTGCCCTGCGGAGCCCGGACTTTCCTCCCGCCGCGTTGCCGCGGCCGGCGACCGTCCGGCCTTCTCTGGCGCACGTCAAGTATACCCCCGGGGGGAACAGGGCGCGCGCCGCCGGACGCCCCGGACGGAGCGCGCCGGGATCAGGAACGGGACGCGCGCCCGGCGGGCGGCGAGCGGAGCGCTCCGCCCGGGACCGCGGTCAGCGGTGTCCGGGGCGGTCGGAGGCGATCAGCTCCCGGAGGGCGGGAGCGAGCCTCGCTCCGCACGCCACGAGGCCAGGGGTCCGGGGCGGCCAGCGGTTGAACCCGAGGGGCGAGAAGCGCCAGTCGGAGGCGTGGCCGCCCGCAGCGACGACCAGCGCGACGCCGGCCGCGATGTCCCACTCGGCCTTCGACGACGGGCTCCACGTGGCGTCCGCCCGCCCGGCGGCCACGAGCGCCAGCGTGTAGGCGAGGGGACCGACGGCGCGGACATGGAAGCCTCGCTCCTCGAGCCGCCGGCCGCCGGGCCGGCGGAGCGCCCAGCGGTTCACGAGCACGACGGCGCCCTCGAGGGTCGCGCGGTCGGACGCGGCGACCGGGCGATCGTTCAGGGTCGCGCCGGTCTCCGGCGATCCGAGGTAGAGCTCCTCGCGCGCCGGCGCGTAGACGCCGCCCGCGACCGCGACGCCGTCCTCGGCGAGCCCGATCGACACGCACCAGTCGGGGACGCCTTCCAGGAACTCCCGGGTGCCGTCGAGCGGGTCGACGATCCACACGCGGCGGCGGGCGAGGCGCGCCGGGTCGTCGGCGCTCTCTTCCGAGAGCCAGCTCTCGTCGGCGCGTGGAAGCTCCCGGCGGATCGCCTCGTCCGCCGCCAGGTCGGCCTCGGTCACCGGACTGCCGTGGGCCTTGTAGCGCACGCGGACGCGGCGACGGTGGAACGCGCGCAGGATGTCGCCGCCGAGCAGCAGCGCGCGGCGGATCCGGTCGAGATCGTCGCGACGGTCCACGCGCTCATTGTCGCGTCCGCCGCCGGGCGCGGCCAGCGGGCGCCAGGGACGACGGGGTCTTGGAGGGCCTCGGCGCGGCAGCCGGGGACGCAGACAGGCTTTCAGGCGGGCATCGCCTTTCTGGCGAGGGCGTCGACCCGGTCGTTCAGCGGATCGCCGCTGTGCCCCGCGACCTTCACCCACGTCACGTCGTGGCGGCGGCTCTCGGCCAGGAGCCGCTCCCAGAGATCGCGGTTGGCGACGGGCTGCTTGCCGGCGTTCATCCACCCCCCGCGCTCCCAGCGCTCCCACCAGCGCTGGGTGAAGCAGTTGACGATGTACGCGCTGTCGCTGTGGAGGCGGACCCGGCGGCGGCCGGGGATGGCGGCGAGGGCCTCGATGACCGCCCGGAGCTCCATCCGCTGGTTGGTGGTGCGGGGCTCGCCCCCGGAGACGACGCGCTCCTCGCCGCCGTCGATGATGAGGGCCGCCCAGCCTCCGGGCCCGGGGTTGCCGGAGCACGCGCCGTCGGTGTAGACGACGACCTCGCCGTCGCCGGCGGGGCGCGCGGGGGACGCGGTCAGGCGGAGTCCTGCCAGTAGAGGAACCGGCCGCAGCTCTCGCAGTGCAGCAGGGTCTGCGCCCGCAGCTCCTGGATCGCCTGGGGCCGGATGGTGACGCGGCAGCCCCCGCACACGCCGGCGACCGTGACCGGGGCGATGCCGACGCCGCCGCGGGCCCGCATGATCCGCTCGTAGTCGGCGAGCACGTTGCGCGGCAGCTCGCGCGCGACCGTCCCGCGCTCGGCCCGCACGCCCTCCAGCTCGCGCTCGACGCCCGCGAGCTTCTCGCGCAGCGCCGCCTCGTCGCGCCGCGCCTGCTCCTCGCGGCCGCGGAGGCGCGCCTCCGCCTCGCGGATGTCGGCGGCCAGCGACTCCTGGCGCTCCATCAGCGCGAGCATCTCCTCCTCGACCTCGGCCTTCTGCCGCTTCATGGCCTCGATCTCGGCGAGGACGGCGGAGTACTCGGTGTTGGTCTTCACCTCGTAGAGCCGCGACTCCGACTTCGCGCGCTTCGCGGCGATGTCATCGAGGTCGCGCTCGCGGGCGCGCAGCTCCTTGCGGGCGGCGTCGAGCCGGCCCTTGAAGGTCTCGACGGCCTTCCGCGCCTCGCCGACGGACGCCTGGAGCGCCTCGATCTGGCGGGGCAGCCGGGCGGCCTCCGCCTCGAGGGCGGCGATGCGGGTGTCGAGCTCCTGGACGCGGATCAGCGTTGTCAGATCAGACATCGCTGGACCTGGTGGGCCCACCTGGACTCGAACCAGGAACCGACCGGGTATGAACCGGCTGCTCTGCCGTTGAGCTATGGGCCCTCGCGGTCATCCGTGGTCTCCAGACTACCGCACTCACGACTCGAGGAAGCTCCGGAGCTTCTTGGACCGCGAGGGGTGGCGGAGCTTGCGCAGCGCCTTGGCCTCGATCTGCCGGATGCGCTCGCGGGTGACCGCGAAGTCCTGGCCCACCTCCTCCAGCGTGTGCTCGCACCCGTCGCTGAGCCCGAACCTGAGGCGCAGCACCTTCTCCTCGCGGGGCGTGAGCGTGTTGAGGACCTTGTTGGTCTGCTCCCGGAGCGACAGCCCGATGATCGACTCCACCGGGGAGACGACCTGCTTGTCCTCGATGAAGTCGCCGAGGTGGCTGTCCTCCTCCTCGCCGATGGGAGTCTCCAGCGAGATGGGCTCCTGGGCGATCTTCAGCACCTTGCGCACCTTGTCCACCGGCACGTCCATCTTCTGCGCGATCTCCTCCGGCGTGGGCTCGCGGCCCAGCTCCTGGACGAGCTGGCGGGAGGTGCGGATCAGCTTGTTGATGGTCTCGATCATGTGGACCGGGATGCGGATGGTGCGCGCCTGGTCGGCGATCGCGCGCGTGATCGCCTGGCGGATCCACCAGGTGGCGTACGTCGAGAACTTGTAGCCGCGGCGGTACTCGAACTTGTCCACGGCCTTCATGAGGCCGATGTTGCCCTCCTGGATGAGGTCCAGGAACTGCAGGCCGCGGTTCGTGTACTTCTTCGCGATCGAGATGACGAGCCGGAGGTTGGCCTCGACCATCTCCTTCTTGGCCTGCGCCGCCCGGGCCTGGCCCTGTTTGATCACGGCCATCACGCGCTTGATCTCGTCGGCGCGGGCGTTGGCGCGGGCCTCGGCGGCCTTGATCTCCTGCTGGGCCACCCAGATCTGCTGCTGCTTGGGGCTCGAGAACTTCTTCGCGGCCTTGAGGTGGAGGTCGGCGACGGCGCCGTTCACGCCGTTGCCGCCGGAGGCGGGATCGCGGAACGACACGTAGATGAGGTTCTGGACCTCCTCCGCCGACGGGCGGCGGCCGTTCGTCCACAGCGCGATCACGCGCTCGGCGCGCTCGATGTCCTCGACCAGGTCGCGCAGCCGCTGGACCAGGCCGCGCCGCGAGGGGTCGGCGTCCTCGCGGTCGATGATCTGGTTGCCGATGTTCAGCTCGCGCAGCTTGCGGAGGACCTTCTCCTGGTACTGCTGCGCCTTGGCCTCGATCTTCTTCCAGGCCGGCTCCTTGCCGCCCCGGGCACGGCGGCGCCCGCCGGCCTTGGCCTTGAGCTTGCGCGCCTGCTCGACGAGGGCGTCGCGGTCGCGGAGCAGCCGGTCGACGAGGCCGAAGGCGTTGATGACCTGGCGGGTGAGGTCGGCCTCCTTCTCCTCGGTGAACTCCTCCTCGTTGACGTCGACGACCTCCTTGACCGAGATGTCGCCGCGCCGGAGCTGGTCCCGCAGCTCCCGGAAGCGCTCGAGGGCGAGGTTCGTGCTCAGGATGGCGTTGGCGACCTGGTGCTTGCCCTCCTCGATCCGCTTGGCGAGCGCGATCTCGCCCTCGCGCGTGAGGAGCGCGACGCGGCCCATCTCGCGCAGGTAGAGGCGCACGGGGTCCTCGGTGCGCCCCACCGGGCCGGGCGACAGGTCGATCGCCTCCGAGCCCTCGTCGTCGGGCTCCTCGGCGGGGACGGCGCGCTGGACCTCCGACGGCAGGCGGGCCGCCTTGGCGGAATCCACCACCTCGATGTCCATGGCGCCGAACATCATCATGATGTCGTCGAGCTGGTCGAGCGACACGATGTCCGACGGAAGGGCGTCGTTGACCTCGTCGTAGGTCAGGTAGCCCTTCTGCTTCCCCATCGAGATGAGTCGATCCAGCTCCTCCAGCTTCGGCTCTTCACTCATGCGTCTGGACTCCTCGGGGACCCGGCGTCCCGTGCTTCGAGTGACTGGGCCGCGTTACCCAGCATCTCGTAGACCACCTTGCCCTCGCGGTGGAGGGCCTGGAAGTCCTCGACCGGCGTCGCCCCGACGCCGGTCCTTCGCTGCGCCTCGGCGATCGCCAGCGCGATCCGGCGCTGCCGGCGCAGGCGGTGCTCGCGCTCGAGGTGGCGGCGGAAATCCGCGGTGCTGACCGCGGGATCATCCGGGAAGCGGCGGTCCTCCTCGAAGAGGAGCGCCGTCAGGACGCTGCGGGCGGGATCATCGAGATCGGGCAGCAGGCTCTCGGCCGGCGCCTCGGGGCGGGCGCGCATCGCGCCGACGATGGCGCGCAGCGCCTCGCTCGAGACGTCCTCGTCCTCGAGGATCGGCAGCAGCTCGGCGCGCGCCGAGCCGTGCTGGAGGATGAGACGGACGAGCCGCCGCTCCTCGGCGCGCTCGCGGCCGGCCGCCGCGGCGGGCGACGGCGCCGGCGACGGCTTGCGGAGCGCCGCCTGCAGCCGCTGGCACTCGATCCACAGCTGCGTCGGGTCGACGCCGAGCTTCGCGGCCGCCTCGCGCGAGAGCGCGGCGGCCTCGTCGGCGTCCGCGACCTTCGACAGCATCAGCGCGACCCGGGCGAACGCGGTGGCGCGGGACCGCGGCCCGGTGGCCCCGTCGGGGTCGGCGATCGCCCGGTCGACGGCGTAGCCGAGCAGGCTGCGCGCGGCGGCGATCCGCGCCGCGAAGCCCTCGGCCCCGTGCTCGCGGAGGAACGTGTCGGGGTCGTGGCCCGCCGGCAGCAGCGCCACCTTGAGCCTGAAGGGCTGTCCCGCGTCCAGCGCGCCGGTGCGGTTCAGGGCCCACACGGTCCCGGCGGCGCTCGGCTCGAGCAGCTCGGCCGCCCGCTCCGCGGCCTTCTGGCCCGCGGCGTCCGCGTCGAAGAACGTCACGACCTCCTCGCAGTAGCGGCGGAGGGCGCCCAGCTGCGCGGCCGTGAACGCCGTGCCGAGGGCCGCGACCGTCTCGGTGAAGCCGTGCTGGTGGGCCATCAGGCAGTCGACGTAGCCCTCCACCAGCAGCGCGCGGTTCCGCTCGCGCATGGCGGCGCGCGCCTGGTCGATCGCGTAGAGGAGGTTGCCCTTGGTGTAGATCGGCGTCTCGGGCGAGTTCAGGTACTTGGGCTGCTCGTCGCCGAAGCCGCGACCGCCGAAGGCGACCACGCGGCCCTGGACGTCGCGGATGGCGAACATGAGGCGGCCGCGGAAGCGGTCGTAGTGGCCGCCGTGCTCGCGGCGGACGACGAGACCCGCCGTCTCCAGCACCTCGGGGCTCACGCGCTCGGCGCGCATGAAGCCGAGGAGGCCGTCCCAGGCGTCCGGCGCCACGCCGAGGCCGAAGCGGCGCGCGATCCCGGGATCGATCCCGCGCGACTCGAGGTACTGGCGCGCGCGCTCGCCGGCCGGCTTCCAGAGCTGCTCGGCGTAGAACCGCCCAGCCAGGTCCATCGCGCGGTAGAGCTCCTCGCGCCCGGAGTCGTCGCGCTGGCCGCGCTCCTCCGGCAGCGTCACGCCGGCCTGGCGGGCCAGAGCGCGCACGGCCTCCGGGAACGACAGCCGGTCCTGGCGCATCAGGAAGCCGAAGGCGTCGCCGCCCACGCCGCAGCCGAAGCAGTGGAAGATGCCCTTCTTCGGATTGACCATGAACGAGGGCGTCTTCTCGGCGTGGAACGGACAGAGGCCCTTGTAGTTGACCCCCGCCTTCCTCAGGTTCACGAAGCGACCGATCAGGTCGACGATGTCGATGCCGGCGCGGATCTCGTCGAGGGTTGCCGGCGAGAAGCCCGCCATCAGGCCCCCACCTTCAGCGCGGCGACGGTGGCGCCGGCGCCGCCCTCGGCCGCCTCGCCGTCGCGGTACGACTCCACCAGCGGGTGCGCCGCCAGCAGGTCGCGGACGGCCTTGCGCAGGGCGCCCGTGCCCTTGCCGTGCACGAGCCTCACGGTCGGGAGCCCGGCCATGAAGGCGTCGTCGAGGTACTGCTCGACCAGGTAGCGCGCCTCGTCGGTCGTCCTGCCGAGGAGGTGGAGCTCGGGGCCCACGCCGGTCTTCTCGGGCACGGTGATGGAGGCGGGCTTCCGCGGCCGTCCGGCCGCGGCCGCCGCCTCGGCGCCGCCGGCGAGGCGCAGCGCCCCGACGGGGACGCGGAGCGTGACGGTGCCGGCGCGCACGGTGGCGGTGTCGCCGGTGATCGCGACCAGCTCGCCGCGCAGCCCGAGGTGCTCGGCCGCGACCTTCGCTCCGGGCGCGAGCGTCTCGTCCGCCGGCGCCGGCGGCGGGACGGGAGCGACGCGCGCCTGCGCGGCGCCCAGACGCCGCCGGCTCTCCTCGAGGTCGCGCCGCGACCGCTCGCCGCGCTTGAGGCGGTCCCACTCGGCCGACACCGCGCGGCGGACGTCGGCGAGGAGCTGGGCGGCCTCGGCCTTCGCCCGGCCCACCAGCTCGTGGGCGCGCGACTCGGCCTTCGCCTCGGCCTCGCGGGCGGCGGCCAGGCGCGCCGCCGCCTCCTGCTCGCGTCGCTCGATGGCGATCGTCCGCTCCGCCTCGCAGCGCGTGTGCTCGTCGAGCCACTGGAGGAGCTCCGACAGGCGGGCGGCGTGCATCGAGCGGTGGCCCTCAGCCCGGCGGATCAGCTCCGGCCCGAGCCCCAGGCGGGCGGCGATCGTCAGCGCGAGGCTCTGGCCGGGGCGGTCGTAGCGGAGGCGGAAGGTCGGCGCCAGCGTGGCCGTGTCGAACTCCACAGAGGCGTTGCGGGCCCGGGGGAACGTGCTCGCGAAGGCCTTGAGCGGCTCCAGGTGGGTCGTGGCGAGCACGAGCGCCCCGCGCTCAGCCAGCTCCTCGAGGATCGCCTGGGCCAGCGCGGCCCCCTCGTCGGGGTCGGTGCCGGCGCCCAGCTCGTCGAGCAGCACCAGCGCCCGGTCGTCGGCCTCGGCGAGGATCTCGCGCACCTGCTTCACGAAGGCCGAGAACGTCGACAGGTTCTCGGCCACGCTCTGGTCGTCGCCGATGATCGCGTGGAGGCCGGTGAAGACGGGCAGCCGCGCCCCCTCGTCGGCGGGCAGATGACACCCGATCTGGGCCATCAGGACGTGGAGGGCGAGGGTCTTCAGCGCGATGGTCTTGCCGCCCGCGTTGGGGCCGGTGATCACGACGATGGGACGTTCGGGGGAGATCTCGAGGTCGACGGGGACGACGGGCCGGTCCGGCGCCTGCCAGCTCTGGGCCAGCAGGAGCGGGTGTCGGGCCCCCCGGATGGCGACGCCGCCCCGCCCGGTCACCGTCGGGGCGACGGCGTTCATGCGCTCGGCCAGGTGGGCGCGGGCGAAGATCCAGTCGAGCTCGGCGATGGCCTCGACGGTGGCGTCGAGGTCGCCGAGCCTCGCCCGGACGCCGTCGGTCAGCTCGGCCAGGATCCGCGCCGTCTCCGCGTCCTCCTCGCGCTCGAGCTGGACCAGGTCGTTGTTCGCCTCGACGAGGTCGGCGGGCTCCACGAAGAGGGTCTGCCCGCTCTGGGAGCGGTCGTGGACGATGCCCTTGACGCGCGTCCTGGCGTCGGACCTGACGGGCAGGACGTACCGGCCGTGGCGGACCGTCACGAAGCGGTCGGCGTAGACGCGGTCGGCGTCGCTCGCGCCGAGCGCCCGCTCGAGCTCGGCGACGATCTTCCTCCGGCGCTCCCTGAGTTCGCGCCGGAGCTGCCGCAGCCGGGGGCTCGCGGCGTCGGTCACGCTGCCGTCCTCGGCCAGGGCGCCGGAGAGGGTCTCGCGGAGGTCGCCGAGGCGCGGCACGCCGCCCGCGATGTCGGCCGCGGCGGGGGCGACGGCTCGCGCGGTCCTGGCCCAGGCGGCCAGCCGGGGACCGCTGTCGAGCAGGGCGAGCAGCTGGACCAGTTCAGCGCCGTCCAGGACGCTGCCCGGGATCCGGCAGCGGTCGAGCACCGGGCGGACGTCGCCCGCGCCGTCGATCGGGGGTGGTCCAGCCTCCGGAAGCGCCAGGCGGGCCTGGCGGGTCACGTCCACTGCTGATCGGACGGCCGCGAGGTCGGTCAGGGGCTCCACCGAGGCGGCCCGCTCGCGGCCCATCTCCGTCCGGGCCTCACGGGCGAGGAGGGTGCGGACAGCGTCCCACTCGATACCCCGTTCCCGGATTCGGCCTGCCTCCATCTCTCGCCTCATTCGCTCCCATCCGAACTCACGGGAGTGCCGGCGCCCGAGTCAGGAGTGCTGCCGGTATTAATCGGACATCCGCTCGCGCCGCTTCGCCTTCTTGCGCGCCGCCAGGGCTTTCCGCTTCTTCCGGACGCTGGGCTTCTCGTAGTGCTGGCGCTTCTTGAATTCCGACAGGAGCCCGGCCTTCTCGCACTGCTTCTTGAAGCGCTTGAGCGCGCTCTCGAAGGACTCGTCGGGCTCGACGATGACCTTGGTCACTCGGCTCCCCCCCTCCGCGATCCGGACGACCGCCGCCTGGGTAAACGAAAACTATATACCATCGGAACCACCCATCCGCTACCAGAAGCCCGCACGCGGGCCCCGCCTAGCGGAAGAGCGGCGCGATCACGAGCGCCACGACGGACATGAGCTTGATCAGGATGTTCATCGAGGGCCCCGACGTGTCCTTGAAGGGGTCGCCGACGGTGTCGCCGACGACGGCCGCCTTGTGGGCGTCCGACCCCTTGCCGCCGTAGTGGCCGGCCTCGATGTACTTCTTGGCGTTGTCCCACGCGCCGCCGGCGTTGGCCATCAGCAGGGCGAGGAAGACGCCCATGAGCGTGGCGCCGGCGAGGAAGCCGCCCAGGGCCTCGCGGCCCAGCACGAAGCCGATGATCGGCGGCAGCGCCACCGCGAGCACGCCCGGCAGGATCATCTCCTTGAGGGCTCCGGCCGTCGCGATCTCCACGCACCGGGCCGTGTCCGGCTTCGCGGTGCCCTCCATGAGCCCCTTGATCTCCCGGAACTGGCGGCGGACCTCCTGGACCATGCCGAAGGCCGCCCGGCCGACGGCCTTCATGGTCATGGCGGCGATCAGGAACGGCACGATGCCGCCGAGGAACAGGCCGACGATCACGCGCGACTCGGTGAGGTCGATGGTCTTGAGCCCGACCGACGACGTGTACGCGGCGAACAGCGCCAGCGCGGTGAGGGCCGCCGAGCCGATCGCGAAGCCCTTGCCGATGGCGGCGGTCGTGTTCCCCAGGGCGTCGAGGCGGTCGGTGATGGCCCGCGTCTCCGGCCCGAGGTGCGCCATCTCGGCGATGCCGCCGGCGTTGTCGGCGATGGGGCCGTAGGCGTCGACGCTCATCGTGATGCCGATGGTCGCCAGCATGCCGACGCCGGCGAGCGCGATGCCGTAGAGCCCGTTCGTCTCGAACGCGACCCAGATCGCGCCGCAGATGATCGCGACGGGAAGGGCCGTCGACTCGAGCCCCACGGCGAACCCCGTGATGATGTCCGTCGCCGGCCCCGTCTGGCAGGACTCCGCGATGCGCTCGACGGGCTTGCCGGACGTGTAGATCTCGGTCACGTAGCCGATCGCGACGCCCGCGACCATGCCCGAGATCACCGCCCAGAACGGCCCCCAGCCGACCCCGAAGACGTTGACGAGGACGGCCGTGAACACCGCGAGGAGCACGGCCGCGATCACGGTCGCGTACCGGAGCGCCGCCTGGGGATCCAGGCGCTGCAGCACGTTCATCGACAGGATCCCGACGACCGAGGCGACGAGCCCGGCCATCACGATCGCGAGCGGCAGCACCATGAGCGTCATCGCGCCCGCCGCCGCGGCGGCCCCGATGGCCATCGCCGCGACGATCGAGCCCACGTAGGACTCGAAGAGGTCGGCGCCCATGCCGGCGACGTCGCCGACGTTGTCGCCGACGTTGTCCGCGATGACGGCCGGGTTGCGCGGATCGTCCTCGGGGATGCCGGCCTCGACCTTGCCGACGAGGTCGGCGCCCACGTCGGCGGACTTCGTGTAGATGCCGCCCCCCACGCGGGCGAAGAGCGCGATCGACGACGCCCCCATGGCGAAGCCGTTGATGACCACGGGGTCGGGGAAGAGCCAGAAGAACACGCCGAGGCCGAGGATGCCGAGGCTCGCGATGCTGAGCCCCATGACCGAGCCGCCGTAGAACGCCACCGCCAGGGCCTTGTCGCGGCCCTGCTCGCGGGCGGCGTTGGCGGTGCGGACGTTGGCGCGCGTGGCGGCCTTCATCCCGAAGAAGCCGGCGGCCATCGAGCAGAGCCCGCCGGTGATGAACGCCAGCGCCGTGTAGGGGCCGATGGCGAGGGCGAGCAGGACGGCGACGATCAGCACGAACCACACGAGGATCGAGTACTCCTTGCGGAGGAACGCCATCGCGCCCGTGTGGATCTGGGACGAGATCTCCACCATGGCCGCGCTGCCGCTCGGCTGGGCCACGACGTACCGGTACAGCGCAAAGGCCATCGCCAGGCCGAGCACGGCCAGCAATGGGGCCAGCGTGATCGACGTCATCACACGTCCTCCTCAGGCGTGAGACGGGTTGTGGACGAGCGAGAGGACCCGGTCGGCCGCCGCCGCGACGGCGGCGTCGACCTCGGGCGCCTCCTCCGGATCGAACGGCGCGAGGACGTGGTCGGGCACGTCCCCCTTGTGCTCGGGGCGGCCGACCCCGATCTTGACGCGGCGGATGTCCTCGGTGCCGAGCGTCTCGATCACCGAGCGGACGCCGTTGTGGCCGCCGTGGCCGCCCTTCATGCGGACCCGCACCTTGCCCAGGGGCAGGTCGATGTCGTCGTGGACGAGGATCAGGTCCGAGGCCTGCGCGTCGAGGGCCCGGAGGGTCCTGGCGACGACGGGGCCGCTGACGTTCATGAACGTCAGCGGCTTGACGAGGTCCACCGTCTCACCACGCCATTGCCCTCGCGCGACCATCGTCTGGCCGTCACGCCGCCAGGTCTTGTGGAACCTCCGGGCGAGCAGCTCCACGACGCGCTGGCCCACGTTGTGGCGGGTGTCCCGGTACTCGGGCCCGGGATTGCCGAGCCCGACCACCACGGTGGGCACGGGGTCGGCTCCTCGCTACTTCTTGGGCCGTTCCTTCCGGCCCTCCTCCGCGGCGGCCTCCTCTTCCTTGGGCTTCCGCTCGGTGAGGACCTCCGGCTCGGCCGTCGTCGCCGCCGCCGCGGCCGCGGGCTGCGGCTCCTCCTCCGCCATCGGAGCGGCGACGATCACCACGGCCTGCCCCTTGTCGTTCAGGATGCGCACGCCCTCCGGGGCCTGCAGGTCGCCGACCGTGAGCACGTCGCCGATCATGAGCTGCGAGACGTCGGCGTCGATGCGCTCGGGGATGTTCATCGGCAGGCAGGAGATGTCGAGCTCGTGGAGGATGATGTTCAGGATGCCCTTCTGCTCCCGGACGCCCGCCGCCTCGCCGACGGGGTGCACCGCGACGCGGACGGTGATGGCGCGGTCCGCGGTGACCTCCTGCAGGTCGACGTGGAGGAGGCGCTCGGAGACCGGATCGAACTGCAGGTCGCGGATGATCGCCATCCGCGTCGTGCCGTCGCCGTCCAGCTTGAGGCTCAGGAGCTGGGTCGACCCCTCGTGGCCGTGGATGATGCGCAGGACGGCGCGGGGGTCCAGCGTGACGGGCTCGGGCTTCGCGCCCCCGTAGAGGACGCCGGGCACGGCCCCGTCGCGGCGCAGCCGCCGGGCGACCTGCTTGCCGGTGCGCTCGCGCCGCTTGATCGTCAGCTCCTGCCTCTCCATCGCGACTCTCCTTCAGACGAACAGGGTGGAGACCGATTCCTCGTCGTGGATCCGCCGGATCGCCTCGCCGAGCAGGGGCGCCACGGTCAGGACCGTCAGGCGCGGGACGCGCTTCTGCTCCGGGACCGGGATCGAGTTCGTCACCACGACCTCCTCCAGCGCCGAGCCGGCGATGCGCTCGATGGCCGGGCCGGACAGGACGGGGTGGACGCCGCAGGCGAGGATCCGGCGGGCGCCCTCGCGCTCGAGCGCGCCCACGGCCTGCACCAGCGTGCCGGCGGTGTCGATCATGTCGTCGATCACGACGACGTCCTTGCCGCGGACGTCGCCGATCAGGTGCATGGCGACCGCCTGGTTGGGGCCCTCGCGCCGCTTGTCGATGATGGCGAGCCCCGCCTTCAGCCGCTTGGCGATGGCGCGCGCCCGCTCGACGCCGCCGGCGTCGGGGGAGACGATCACCGGCTCCTGCAGGTCCTTCTTGCCCAGGTAGTCGATGATGACCGGCGCCGCGAACAGGTGGTCGACCGGGATGTTGAAGAAGCCCTGGATCTGCCCGGCGTGGAGGTCGAGCGCCAGCAGGCGGTCGACGCCGGCCGCCGTCAGCAGGTCGGCGACGAGCTTGGCGGTGATGGGGACGCGCGGCTGGACCTTCCGGTCCTGGCGCGCGTAGCCGTAGTAGGGGAGCACCGCCGTGATGCGGCGGGCCGACGCGCGCTTGAGCGCGTCGATCATCACCAGCAGCTCCATCAGCGTGTCGTTCACCGGCGGGCAGGTCGGCTGGACGATGAAGACGTCGGTTCCCCGGACGTTCTCGTTGACCTGCACGAAGATCTCGCCGTCCGAGAACCGGGAGACCTCGGCGTCGCCGAGCCTGAGGGCGAGGTACTGGGCGATCTCCTCCGCGAGCGGGCGGTTGGCGTTCCCGGAGAACAGCTTGAGATCGTATGTCATGCGCGCCTCACCTGACGATGGTTGGGGCGGGAGGATTCGAACCTCCGGATACGGGATCCAAAGTCCCGCGCCTTGCCGCTTGGCCACGCCCCACTGTGAACCCTGTCCATGATCCGCTCACCGCGGGCGTCCCGCCGCCACCCGGACGGCCGGCCCGCGCATCGTGCGCACGGCCCAGCACTCCCAGGAGCCCCGGGCCAGGCGCGCGCGGATCTGCCGGGCGTGCTCGAACGATCGCGCGACGCCGAACACCGTGGGCCCGCTGCCCGACATCGCGGCCCCCAGGGCCCCGGCGGCGACCAGCGCGGCCTTCATCCGGTCGATCTCGGGGTGAGCCGGCGCGACCGCCGCCTCGAGCCCATTGTAAAGGCTCGCGGCCACCCGTCCGGGCCGGCGCGCCCGCAGCGCCGCGAGCATTCCGCGGGCGCGCGAGCCGTCGGAGTACATCTCCGGCGTGACCCGGGCGTACACCGCCGCGGTGCTCGAGCCGAACCTCGGGTTCACCAGCACCAGCGCGAGGCCTCCCGAGGGCGCGCGATCCAGCTTCTCGCCACGGCCGGTCGCCAGCGCGCAGCCGCCGTGGAGGAAGAAGGGCACGTCCATCCCGAGCGTCACCGCCACCTCGGCCAGCCGCGCCCGCGACCAGCGCAGGCGCCACAGGCGATCGAGCCCCACCAGCGTCGCCGCCGCGTCGGTGGAGCCTCCCCCGAGCCCGGCGGCCACGGGGATCCGCTTGTCCAGCGTGATCCGGGCGCCGCGTCCGACGCCCGCCGCCTCAGCGAGCGCGCGGGCCGCGCGGAGCGCGAGGTTCGTCCCGTCGGTCGGGACGCCGGGAGCGCCGGTGACGATCTCGAAGCCGTCGGCCTCCTCGAGGACCAGCCGGTCGGCGAGATCGATCGCGTGCATGACCGTGGCCAGCTCGTGATAGCCGTCGGCCCGCCTGCCCAGGACCTCGAGGGCCAGGTTCACCTTGGCCGCGGCGCTGAGCACGACACGACGACTCCCCGACCCGGTCGACAAGACACGCTACGGTAGCACGCACCCCCCGGGGCGTCAACGTAACCGCTCGATTTTGGCCCGTTCTGGGAGGGTGAGGTGGAAGGCGCCGGCGTCGAGGCCCGCGTCGAACACCGGCTGCCGGTACCGGACGGACGCGACGGCCTGCCCCTGCGCGACCACGAGGTCGAAGCCGAGGGGCGGCCCGTTGCCGTCGCGCGTGTAGCTGACCCTGACCTCGTAGCGCCCGCCGGTGATCTGCGCCTGGTGCACGGCGCCGGTGGCGAAGTCCATCCACACGCGGAGGCGGTTGACGGCGCCGTGGACCTCCAGCGAGGGCCCGCTGTCGTCGGCGGGCAGGATCTCGGCGGCCCGGATGTCCTTCGGCGGCACCGGCCGGCCGGCGAGCACGCCGACGAGGTCGTCGGGGTCCAGCGGGAGCCCGATCAGCTTCCCGGCGGTCTCGGCGTCGGCCGGGCCGACCAGCCCCTCGTTGGTGCCGGCGTTGTAGGCGGTGAGCCGGCCGTCGTCGATCGCCACGAGGAGCACCGGCGAGCCGAGCGGCGACAGGGCCTCGAAGCGGACCGACGCCGGAGCGCGCGCCAGGAGCACGCCGGTCATCTGCTGGATCTCGTCGCCGCGCTCCAGCCGGAGATCGGCGAGCGTCCGGAGATCCGAGAACTCGTGCCAGCGCTCGGTGAGCAGCGCGACCGCCCGGCGCGCCTCCTCGGGAATGGCCTGCCGGGGCGGAGGCACCGCCCTGACGCAGCCGGCGACGACGAGGAGGAGGGCGAGGAGGAGGAGGGAGGGCCTACGGCGCCCGCTGCGAGCGCTCACCCTTGACCCGCTGCAGGCGGCTGCGCAGCTCGTCGATCTTCTTCTTGACGGCGTCGGCGCTCGGGTCGAGCTCGAGCGACTTCTCCCAGGCGGCGAGCGCGTCCTCGTGCATCCCGTTCTTCGCGTACGCGTCGCCCAGGTGATCGTAGATGACCGGGTCGGGCTCCTTGGCCTTCTCGACGGCGCGCTTCAGCTCGCGCAGGGCCTCGGGATACCGCCCCTGCTGATAGTACGCCCAGCCGAGGCTGTCGATGAAGTAGCCGTTCTCCGGCTCCAGGGCCAGGGCCTTCGTGATCAGATCCACCGCCTCGTCGAGGTTCTGCCCCTTCTCGGCGTACATGTAGCCGACGTAGTTGTAGGCCTCCGCGTGCTTGGGATCGAGCGAGATGACCCGCCGGAAGGCGGCGACCGCCTCGTCGAACCGCTGCTGCTTCTCGTACACGACCCCGAGCTGGAAGTGGAGGTCCTTCGACTTGTCGTCGAGCGAGAGCCCCTCGCGGAGCGTGTCCGCCGCCCGGTCGTACTCCTTGGCGCGGAAGTACGCGGTGCCGAGGTAGAGGAACAGCTCGGGCCGCTTCGGCTCGATGTTGACGCTCTCGCGCAGCAGCGCGATGGCCTGGTCGTAGCGCTTGCCGCGGCCGTGCAGGAAGGCGAGCTGGACGCGGGCGTCCACGGAGCGCGGATCGAGGCGCAGGATCCGCTCGAGCTCGACCCGGGCGTCGTCGTCGCGCCCGCCGTCCATCAGCGTCGTCGCCAGGAAGTAACGGGCGCGCAGGTTGCTCGGCTCGAGGAGCACCGCCCGGCGGAAGGCCTCGCTCGCCTTGTCCCAGACCTTCTGCTCGTAGTAGACGGCGCCGAGCTTCATCCACACCCGGGCGTCGCGCGGCGCGGCCGCGGTCAGCGCCTCGACCTCGGTCTGCGCCTCCTTGAAGCGTCCGAGGCGGATCAGGAGGTCGCCGAGGCGCTCCACGAACGCCGCGTTGTCGGGGTTGGCGTCCACGGCGCGGCGGTAGACCTCGACGGCCTTGTCGGGCTGGTGCTTGGCCTCGTACGCGTAGCCGAGGGCCGTCCACGCACCGTCGTGGTCGGGGTCGAGCTCGACGGCCGAGGACAGGCGGGCGATCGCCTCGTCGTAGGCCTCGGTCTCGATGGCGAGCCGGCCGAGGAGGAACTGGGCCTGCGCCATGCGCGGGTGGCGCGCGGCCAGCCGCAGCAGCACGGCCCGAGCGCGGTCGTACGCCTTCTGCTCGACGTGGTAGCGCGCGAGCGTGAGGTAGGGCTCCTCGGCCGCCGGGTTCAGCGCGATGACCTTCTCCAGCTCGGCCTCGGCCTCGTCGTACTTCTTCTGCGCGCGCAGCAGCTCGGCGAGCGTCAGGTGGGTCGCCGGGTCCTGCGGCGCCAGCGCGATGGCCCGGCGCGCGGCGGCCAGCGCCTGCTCCGGCCGCTCGGCGCGCGCCAGCCACTGGGCCATCTCGCGCCAGAGGAACGGCGAGCCGCCGTCGTACTTGAGCGCCGACTCCATCTCGACGATCGCCTCGCGGAAGCGCCCGGCCTGGGCGTGGAGCTGCGCGGCGGTGTAGTGATAGTAGGCCTGGGCGGCCTCGGTGGGGCGCGCCGGCCGCTGCACCCGCGTCTCGCCGTCCTCGGCGCGCGCGACGGACGCCGCCGTGCCCGCGCAGCCGGCGACGGCGCCGCAGAGCGCCACGGCGGCGACGGCGCGCACCCCGCGGTGCCGCCGGGCCTTCGTCATCAGCCGGCGCGCCGCGGCGCGGAGTCCCTCGTCGGCGATGGCCGTGACCGCCGCCTCGATGTCGCGCGCGTCCTCGGCGCCGAGCGGCAGCGTCCGGGAGCGCGGCGTCTCGCGCGCGGCCGCCGGGTCGGGCGGCAGGGCGCCGAGCACGAAGCGGAGCGAGCGGATGCCGTCGAACCGCGCCGCGAGCGCCGACGTCAGCTCCGGCGCGCGGAGCGTCAGCTCGCTCAGCCACGGCGAGTTGTCGACGACGACCTCGAGGCAGCCGTTCACCAGGCGCTGGGGCCGTGCGCGGCGGGCCGCCTCGTGGCCCACGAGCGCCGTCCATGCGCGGCGCACGGCCTCCTCGACGAGGCGCTCTCGGAGCTGGGGCATCGCGGAGACCAGCAGATCGGCGACGGCGCGCGGCGATGAAGCGCTCACAGCGGACTATCATACTCCCGGCTCCGCGCGCGTGGCCAGCATCGCGCGCCCGTCAAATTGACGGACCTGGGACCGACCTTTATAGTGGCCTCGCACATGGCAAAACCTCGTCGCGGAGAGCTCGTGTCCCTCGCGATCGACGACCTGGCGTTCGGCGGCGAGGGCCTGGGGCGGCTCGACGGCTACGTGATGTTCGTGCGCGGCGGCCTCCCCGGCGACCGGCTCCGCGTGCGCGTCACCGAGACCCGCGCCCGCTACGGCCGCGGCGTCATCGAGAGCGTCGAGTCCCCGTCGCCGCAGCGCGTGGCCGCGCCGTGCCCGTACTTCGGGCGGTGCGGGGGCTGCCGGCTCCAGCACCTCGCCTACGAGGCGCAGCTCGAGTTCAAGACCAAGCAGGTCCGCGACTGCCTCGAGCGCCTGGGGGCCGCCGCCGACTTCGCGCTGCGGCCGATCCTCCCCGCCCCGGACGCCTACGGCTACCGCAACAAGATGGAGTTCACGGTCGCCGGGACGGCGGGCGCCGCCGTCGTGGGCCTGCACGAGGCCGACCGCTACGACGTCGTGCTCGACATCGAGCGCTGCCTGCTCCAGTCCGACCGCATGAACGCGCTCCTCGACGAGGTCCGCGCGCAGGTCCGGCGGCGCGGGCTCACGGTCTACGACCAGGAGACGGGCCAGGGGCTGCTGCGCTTCGTCTCGATCCGCGAGGGGCGCCAGACCGGCGACGCGATGGTGAACCTGGTGGCGGCGGCCCCGGACGTGGAGACGCTGGGGCCGGTCGCCGAGGCGCTGCGGGCGCGCGAGCCCTCCACGGCGAGCGTCGTCCTCAACGTCAACGCCAAGAAGGCCGCGGTGGCCGTGGGCACCGAGGAGCACGTGCTGCTCGGGCGGGACCACATCACGGAGTCGCTCGGCGGCCTCCGGTTCCAGGTCTCCGCCGGCTCCTTCTTCCAGACGAACACCGCCCAGGCCGAGCGGCTGTTCGCGCTGGTGGTCGAGGCGTGCGAGCTGCGCGGGGACGAGACCGTCGTCGATCTCTATTCCGGGACGGGCGCCATCAGCCTGCTGCTCGCCCGCCACTGCCGCCGCGTCTTCGGGATCGAGGTGGCCGCGGCCGCCGTCGAGGACGCCGTCAGGAACGCCCGGGCGAACGCCATCGAGAACTGCACCTTCCTCGCGGGCGAGGTCCGCCACGTCCTGCCGGCGCTGCTCGCCGACGGCGTGCGCGCCGACGTCGTCGTCGCCGATCCCCCCCGCGCGGGCTTCCACCCGAAGGCGCTCGCCGCTCTGGTCGCGCTCCGTCCCGCGCGGGTCGTGTACGTCTCCTGCAACCCGGCGACGCTCGCCCGCGACGTCGGCGACCTGCTGCGGCAGGGCTACCGGCTGGAGTGGGTTCAGCCGGTCGACATGTTCCCGCAGACGCCCCACATCGAGGCCGTCGCGCGTCTCCGGCGGGCGTGAGGGTCTACCTCCTCCGCCGACTGCTGCAGTCCCTGCTCGTCCTGCTCGGCGTCTCGTTCGTCGTGTTCCTGATCCTGCACCTGACCGGCGACCCGGCGCTGGTCCTGCTGCCGCCCGACTCCACGGCCGAGGACATCCGGAAGTTCCGCGAGCAGATGGGGTTCGACGACCCGTTCCTGGCGCAGTACGGGCGCTTCCTGTCCGGCGCGCTCCGCGGCGACTTCGGCCAGTCGGTGCGGCACGGGGAGCCGGCGTTCGCGCTGGTCGTGGAGCGCCTGCCGGCCACCCTCGAGCTGTCGGGCGCCGCGCTCGTGGTCGCGCTGCTGCTCGCCATCCCGGCGGGGATCGTGTCGGCGGTGCGGCGGAACTCGATGGTCGACTACGTGTCGACGGTGACGGCCCTCCTCGGGCAGTCGATGCCGACGTTCTGGCTCGGGATCATGCTGATCCTCGTCTTCTCGGTGCACCTCAACCTGCTGCCCTCGTCCGGCCGCGGCACGCTCGAGCACCTCGTCATGCCGGCGATCACGCTCGGCCTCTTCACGACGGCGCGGATCATGCGGCTCACGCGGTCCGGGATGCTGGAGGTCCTGGGCCAGGACTACATCCGGACGGCGCGCGCCAAGGGCGTGGCGAACCGCCCCGTCGTCTGGAAGCACGCGCTCAAGAACGCGGCGATCCCGATCGTCACGATCGTCGGGATCGAGCTGGGCACGCTGCTCGGCGGCGCGGTGATCACCGAGACGATCTTCGCCTGGCCGGGCGTGGGGCGCCTGTCCGTCCAGGCGATCTACAACCGCGACTACCCGGTGGTGCAGGCGTCGGTGTTCCTGCTCGCGTCGACCTTCGTCCTCGTCAACCTGGTCGTCGACGTGGTCTACACCTACCTCGATCCGCGCATCCGCCTCCGCTGATGGCGTCGCCATGAGCCGGATCGCGGTCTCCACGCTGCCCGTGGCCGCCGAGCGCTCGCCCGCGCTCCGCGAGACGCTGGCCTTCGCACGCCGGCTGGCGCGACGGCGGACGGCGCTCTTCGGCCTCGTCGTGGTCCTGCTGGTGGCGGGGACGGCGCTCGCCGCCCCCTGGCTCGCCCCGTTCGACCCGGTCGAGCAGAAGATCGGCGATCGGCTGAAGCCGCCGGGGTGGCGAGACGAGGCGGGACGCCTCCATCCCCTCGGCACCGACCACCTCGGCCGGGACCTCCTGGCGCGGGTCGTCTTCGGCGCGCGCCCGGCGCTGCTGGTCGGCTTCGCGGCCGTCCTCCTGTCGGGGATCATCGGCATGGTCACGGGCCTGCTGTCCGGCTACTTCGGCGGCCGCGTCGACGACGTCCTGATGCGGCTGGGGGACGTCCAGCTCGCCTTCCCGTTCATCCTGCTCGCCATCGCGGTCATCGGCGTCCTGGGGCCGAGCCTGCCCGTGATCATCGTGGTGATCGGCGTGTCGAGCTGGGTGATCTACGCGCGCGTCGTCCGCGGCGCGGTGCTGTCCCTCAGGGAGCGGGAGTTCGTCCAGGCCGCGCATGCCCTCGGCGTGGGCGAGCTGCGGGTGCTCGCGCGCCACATCCTGCCCAACGCGCTGACGCCGTGGCTCGTCGTGGCCACGCTCGACATGGCGCGGGTGATCGTGATCGAGTCGGCGCTGTCGTTCCTGGGGCTGGGCGTCCAGCCGCCGACGCCGACGTGGGGCGGCATGCTGGCCGACGGCCGCGTCTACATCACCACGTCGTGGTGGCTCGCCACGTTCCCCGGCGTGGCGATCCTCGTCACGGTGCTCGGCATCAACCTGTTCGGCGACGGGCTCCGCGACACGCTGGACCCCCGCCTCAGGGTCTAGCTCCTCGCGACGGCCTCGAGGCCCCCCCGGCGCCGTTCGAGCGCCGCGGCCCCGGCGGTCCTCCCGCTCCCGTGCGATCTTCGTCGTCCGGCCCCGGCCCGGGACCCGGCTCCCCCACGCGCTCGGGCGCGACCGCGCGCCTCGCTCCTCGGTCACCCGTTGCTCGACCGGCTCCTACGCGACGTCGGCGTCCAGGCTCCCGGACAGCGGGCGCGCGCGCTCGAGGGCGCCCTCGAGGTAGACGGGCTCGAGCCCCGTCGCCCAGTAGGTCAGCGCGGCGAGGCTGTTCTGCGTCGTCTCGCGGCCGGTGACGAGCACGGTGCCGTCGCCGCCCAGGAACATGAGCCGGCCTTCCCACATCCCGTCCTCCCGGCGGTCCCCCCGGACCTCCGCGGCGTAGGGGAGGCCGTCGACCGCGACCATCGTCGAGAAGCGGTGGACGAGGGTGCCCATGTCATGCGGTCGTTGCACGGCGCGTGCCGGGAACGGCCGCGAGGAGGGCGCGACGTCAGCGGCGGCGTGCCCATCGCCGGCCGACGAGGAGCGCGAGCGCGGCGACGGGCGTCGTCACCCAGAGGATGCCCGACGGGACGCCGGCCTGGGCGTCGATCGCGAGCGCGAGCGCCCCGCCCGCGGCGGCGAACCAGAGCAACGCGACCGTCGCGCGCCTCGCGGCGGCGCGCCAGCCCGCGCGGGCGGCCACCACCGCCGCCGCCGCGCCGGTCGAGTCGAGCAGGACGTCGGCGAGGTTGCCGCCGCGGGATGCCACGAAGGCCTGGTGGAGCTCGTCGAGCCCCGCCCAGGCGGCGCTCAGCCCCAGCGCGGCCCACCCCGCGGCGGCGGGAGACATCCGGGCGCCTCGCGCGAACGCGCGGAACCAGAGGGCGGCCAGGATGGCGTACTCCGTCAGGTGGGCGAGCTTCCGGATCAGCGCGTGGACGGCCTGGACCTGCGCCGGCGTGGCGCCGGGCAGGACGAGCCGGATCACCGGGGCGAGCCACTGCCCCGTGTGGTGGGCGCTCCCCGCGTCCGTCGAGAGGACGAAGATCACCGCCATCCAGGCGACCGGCGGGATCCAGTCGATGGGGCGCATGATCCTCCTGTGCTAGAGTTGGCCGCGATGCTCGGCGAGGTCCTCGACGATCTCCTCACGTCGCCGTCGACCGGGCCGTGCATCACCACCGTGCGTCGCTTCCCGCCCCGCCCGCCCGTGCTCGTGCCGTTCCCGTCCTCGATCGACCCGCGCGTCGCCGCCGCACTCCGCGGCCGGGGCATCGAGCAACTGTACTCGCACCAGGCGCGCGCGTGGGAGCTCATCGACAAGGGCCACCACGTCGTCGTCGTCACGCCCACGGCGTCGGGCAAGACGCTCTGCTACAACCTGCCGGTCCTCCAGGCGCTGCTCTCGCAGCCCGACGCCCGCGTGCTCTACCTCTTCCCGACGAAGGCCCTGGCCCAGGACCAGCTCGCCGAGCTGGAGGAGCTGGCGGGAGCGCTGCCCGAGCTGCGCATGTTCACCTACGACGGCGACACGCCGCAGGACGCCCGGCGCGCCGTGCGGGCGCGCGCGAACCTGGTTCTCACCAACCCCGACATGCTCCACTCGGGGATCCTGCCTCACCACACCAAGTGGGCGGTCCTCTTCGAGAACCTGCGCTACGTGGTCATCGACGAGCTGCACGCCTACCGGGGCGTGTTCGGCAGCCACGTCGCGAACGTGATCCGCCGCCTCAAGCGCCTGTGCCGCCACTACGGGTCGGCCCCGCAGTTCATCATGGCCTCGGCCACGATCGCCAACCCCCGCGAGCTGGCCGAGCGCGTCGTCGGCGAGAGCGTCGAGGAGGTCGCCGAGAGCGGCGCGCCGAGCGGCGAGAAGATCTTCCTCTGTTACAACCCGCCGGTCGTCAACCCCGAGCTGGGCATCCGGGCGCCGTACCTCGGCGAGGCGGCGCGGATCGCGATCCGCTTCCTCAAGGAGCGGGTCCCCACGATCGTGTTCGCGCAGAGCCGGCTGTCGACCGAGGTCCTGCTCACGGCGATCAAGGCCGGTGTGGCCGACAGGACGGGCGACGCGGGGATCGTCCGCGGCTATCGCGGCGGCTACCTGCCCACGCGGCGGCGGGCGGTCGAGCAGGGGCTGCGCGCCGGCGAGGTGCTGGGCGTCGTCTCGACCAGCGCGCTCGAGCTCGGCGTGGACATCGGCCACCTGGACGTCGCCGTCCTCGCCGGCTACCCGGGCACGATCGCCTCGCTCTGGCAGCAAGCGGGACGCGCCGGCCGCCGGGCCGGCCTGTCGGCGGCCGTCATGGTGGCCACGAGCGCGCCGCTCGACCAGTTCATGGCCGCGCATCCCGACTATCTCCTCGGCACGCCGCCCGAGCACGCCCGGGTGAACCCCGACAACCCCTTCATCCTGGTGAACCACCTGAAGTGCGCGGCGTTCGAGCTGCCGTTCGGCTCCGCCGAGCCCTTCGGCGGCGTCGACGTGCGCCGGCTGCTGGCGGCGCTGGAGGACGAGGGCCTGCTGCACAGCGCCGGCGGACGCTGGCACTGGGCGTCCGAGACGTACCCCGCGGACCACATCTCGCTCCGGACCGTGACCACCGACAACTTCGTGGTCATCGACACGACGGCGCGCGACGAGAAGCAGACCAAGCGGCGGCAGATCATCGCCGAGGTCGACTGGGGCAGCGCCTTCGCCACCATCCACCCGAAGGCGATCTACCTCGTCGAGAGCGAGCCCTACGAGGTGCAGGAGCTGCGCTTCCGCGAGGACGAGGAGAAGGTCGCGTACGTCAAGCGGGTGAACGTCGACTACTTCACCGACGCCGTCAGCGCCAAGGGCGTGTGGATCCTCCGCCGCCTCGCCGACCGCGACCAGCCGGCGTACGTCGCGGAGCAGGGCGAGGTGCTCGTCGCCGAGAAGGTCGTGGGGTTCAAGAAGATCAAGATGGGGACGCTCGAGAACGTCGGATCCGGCGAGGTCGAGCTGCCGCAGCAGGAGATGCAGACGACCAGCGCGTGGATCACGGTGCCGCCCGAGACCCTGGCCCGGGTCAGCCCGTCGCGCGAGGAGCTGATCGACGGCCTGCGGGCGGTGACCTATCTCCTCCATCACCTGGCGCCGATCTTCCTCCTCTGCGACGTCCGCGACCTGGGCTCCTGGCTCGGCGACACGACGCCGGCGGCGGCCGGCGCCGTCGCCACTCGCGAGTCGGCCAAGCAGCGGCTGATGGCGGCCGAGCGGTTCAACCCGACCATCTACCTCTACGACGGGCACGCCGGGGGCATCGGGCTCGCCGAGCGCGTCTTCGAGATCCTGCCCGAGCTCCTGCAGCGCGGCCTCGAGATCCTCCAGGCCTGCCCGTGCCGGTGGGGCTGCCCCTCGTGCGTCGGGCCGGTGAACGAGGTGGGTCGCCGGGCGAGGGCGACGGCCACCGCGCTCCTGCGTGAGCTCACCCGCTGACGCCGCGACCGGCCAGGGCGCGGGTGGACCGGGGGTCGGGAGCGGGCCCCAGCGGCCCGCGGGTCCCATCACCCGGGGACTGACCGACCTCCGCCGCCCGTCGGCGACGCTCGAGGCCGACGGATCGCACGGTCCATCTCCCGATCCGCGGTCTCGTGTCGATCCCGGCGCGCGGGCCGGCACGCTCGACGACCTGCGGAGCATCATCCGCCGGATCGAGGGCGCGCGGCCGCCGCGGCCGGCCCCCGAACCCGTCGAGCGGATCGTCGGCGGCGAGCTGGTCGAGACGGAGGCCGGGCCGCTCGTCGTCGTCCGGCGGGAGTACCCGCTGGGCCACCGCCACGGGCTCCTGGCCCTCGAGCGGGCGGCCGGGATCTCCCCGGCGATCCTCGAGCTGATCGCGCGCGCCGGGGAGGCGCCCGACGACGCCCGGCGCCTGCTGTTCCTCGACACCGAGACGACCGGCCTGGCGGGTGGGGCGGGCACGTACGCGTTCCTGGTGGGCGCCGGCTTCCTCGAGGGCGACCGCTTCGTGGTCGTCCAGCACTTCATGCGCGACTTCGACGAGGAGCCCGCCCTCCTGGCGGCGCTCCACGCCCTGCTCCAGCGCGCGAGCGGCGTCGTCACCTTCAACGGGAGCGGCTTCGACCTGCCGCTGCTCGAGACGCGCTTCGTGCTCGCGCGCCGGCGCTGGCCGCCCGCCGCCCACGTGGACCTGCTGCGCCCGGCGCGCCGCATGTGGTCGTCGCGGCTCGACGACTGCCGGCTGGCGACGCTCGAGCGCGAGGTCCTCGGGCTGCTCCGCGAGCACGACGTGCCGGGCTTCCAGATCCCCGCGCTCTACTTCGACTACCTGCGCCATCGCCGCGCGGCGCCGCTCGCCCGGGTCTTCAGCCACAACCGCGACGACGTCCTCTCGCTCGCCGCGCTGCTGGGATGGTTCACGCTGGCGTGCGAGGACGCCGCGGCGCTCGCGCCGTGGCAGCTCGCCGGCCTGGGCCGGCTCTGGGAGCGCGTTGATTCCGAGCGCGCGGTCGCGTGCTACCGCGCGGCGCTCGACGGCGGCCTCGACGGCATCGACGGCCACCGCGTGCGGCTCCGCCTGGCGCTCTGGGAGAAGCGGCGCGCCCGGTGGGACGCCGCGCGCGCGCTCTGGGAGGCGGCGGCCGGGGCCGCCGGGTTCGACCCGCTGCCGTGGGAGGAGCTCGCGAAGTACCACGAGCACCGCCGGCGCGACCTCGCCGCGGCCCGCGCCGTCGTGCTCCGCGCGCTGGCGCTGGCCCGCGCCGCGGGCGCGCCGCCCCGGGTGGGCGCGGAGCTCGCCCATCGCCTGGCGCGCCTGGAGCGCCGGCTCGGCGTCACCATCACCGCCGGGCGGCGCCCGGCTCCGGCCGTTCAGGACCCGGCGGGCCCTGATCGGGATCGCTGAACGTCACGACGTGCAGCACGTGCGCCTCCGGGCGCACCCGCAGCCCCGTCGGGAAGGCGGCGGACGACGGCTGTGACGAGTGAACGCGGTGGCCCGAGGCGAGCCCCAGGCAGTACAGGTTCTCGGAGCCGCGGAAGTAGCGCCGGACGATCACCGCGCCGCCGTCGTCGGCCGGCACGAACGTGATGTCGTCGGGGCGGATCATCACCTTGACCTTCTCGCCGGGCTCGCGGCCCTCGACGTTGCCGAAGACTCCCACCTCGGTCACGATGCCGTGCGAGGTCACGATCCCGGGCAGGAAGTCGGCGGCGCCGACGAACTCGGCGACGAAGGGCGTCGCGGGGTGGTGGTAGACGGTCTCGGGCGGCGCGAGCTGCTCGAGCCGGCCGCGATTCAGCACGCCGACCACGTCGGCGATCGTGAACGCCTCCTCCTGGTCGTGGGTCACGAAGACGGCCGTGGTGCCCGTCGCCCGGAGGACCTTCTCGACCTCGTCGCGCATCGCCGCCCGGAGGTCGGCGTCGAGGTTCGAGAACGGCTCGTCGAGCAGGACCAGCGCCGGCGCCGGGGCCAGCGCGCGCGCCACCGCGACCCGCTGCTGCTGGCCGCCGGACAGCTCGTGCGGGTACCGGGCGCCGAACTCGAGCAGGCCCACGAGGTCGAGCACGCTCCGGACCCGCTCCCGCCGCCGCTCGCGCGGCAGTGACCGGAGGCCGAAGCCGACGTTGTCCTCCACCGTGAGGTGCGGGAAGAGCGCGTAGTCCTGGAACACGACGCCGACCCCGCGCTCCTCGGGCGGCACGCCGATGCCCCGCCGGCCGTCGGCCACGAGGCGGCCGGCGATCGTCACCTGGCCCTCGTCGGGCGCCTCGAAGCCGGCCACGAGCCTCAGCGTCGTGGTCTTCCCGCACCCCGACGGTCCGAGCAGCGCGAGGATCTGCCCGGCCTCGACGCCGAGGGTCAGGTCCTCGACGGCGGGCGGCCCGTCGGGGCGGAAGCGCTTGGTGACGTGCGAGAGCTCGAGGAGCGCCACTGGCCTCGATTGTGACACGCGGCGCCGGCGATCACGGCACCGCCGTGATCGGCGGCTTCCCCTCGAGGACCGCCAGGCAGTTGCGGACGGCGAGCGTCGCCATCGCGAGCCGGGTGTCCCGCGAGGCGCTCGCGATGTGGGGCGCCAGGACCACGTTCGCGAGCGGCAGCAGCCCGGGGTGGATCTTCGGCTCCTCCTCGAAGACGTCGAGCCCGGCCGCCGCGATCCAGCCCTGCTCGAGGGCGCGGACGAGCGCCGCCTCGTCGACGATGGGCCCGCGCGCGGCGTTGACGAGGACGGCCGTGCGCTTCATCGAGCGCAGCGCCCGCTCGTCGATCAGGTGGCGGGTGTCGGCGAGCAGCGGCGTGTGGACCGAGACGAAGTCCGACTCCCGGAGCAGGACGTCGAACGGGGTGAAGGTCGCGCGCAGCTCCCGCTCGGCGGAGGCGTCGGCCCGGACGGCGTCGTGGTAGAGCACGCGCATGCCGAAGCCGCCGGCCCGCCGCGCGACGGCGCGCCCGATCCGGCCGAACCCCAGGATCCCGATGGTCTTGCCGTGGACGTCCAGCCCCCAGAGGAGGTCCCACTTCCAGGCCTTCCACTCGCCCGAGCGCGCGTACCGGTCGGCCTCGATCACGCGCCGGGCCGCCGCCATCAGCAGCGCCCACGCGAAGTCGGCGGTCGTCTCGGTGAGGACGTCGGGCGTGTGGGTCACCACGATCCCGCGCCGCCTGGCGGCGGCCACGTCGATGTTGTTGTAGCCGACGGCCACGTTGGCGACGACCTTCAGCCCGGGGGCGGCGGCGAGGACCTCGTCGTCGACCGTGGTCACGATCTGGCAGATGAGCCCGTCCTTGCCCCGGAGCCGAGCGATCAGGTCGGCCTTGGGGAGAGGGACGTCGCCGGGGTTGTAGTCGACGGCGATGTCCGGGGGGATCAGCGCCCGGGCCTCATCGGGTAAAATATTTGAAATCAGTATGCTTTTTGCCATCTGGCACCCCCGAATTTTTCGCTTGCCGAGCCCCCGGAGGGAGGCTATATTAGCACTCGCTTTTCATGAGTGCTAACAAGTGATGTGAGAGCTATGTCAGCGGCATGCTGCGCGAGCGGGGAGTGAAGCGAGACAGGCGATGGTCGGTCACACCGCATCCACTACCACCCGTGTGAGGCGCGCGTCCACCCAAAGATCAAAGGAGGCAAGGGGGCTATGAAGATTCGTCCGCTGCACGATCGCATCCTCGTGGAGCGCCTCGAGGAGCAGGAGGTCCGCCGGGGCGGCATCATCATCCCGGACACCGCCAAGGAGAAGCCGCAGGAGGGGAAGGTCATCGCCGTCGGCAACGGCAAGGTCGGCGAGGACGGCAAGAAGATCCCCCTCGACGTGAAGGCCGGCGATCGGATCCTGTTCGGCAAGTACTCCGGCTCCGAGGTCAAGATCGACGACAAGGAGTACCTGATCCTCCGCGAGGAGGACGTTCTCGCGATCCTGGAGTAGCCCGAGACCAATCCCGAAGGAGGGGAACGACAGATGCCCAAGCAGCTCAAGTTCGACGAGGAGGCCCGGGCGTCCCTGCTCCGGGGCGTGAACATCCTGGCCGAGGCCGTGAAGGCCACGCTGGGGCCCAAGGGCCGCAACGTGGTCATCGACAAGAAGTTCGGCAGCCCGACGATCACCAAGGACGGCGTCACCGTCGCCAAGGAGATCGAGCTGAAGGACCCGTACGAGGACATGGGCGCGCAGATGCTGAAGGAGGTCGCCTCGAAGACCTCCGACGTCGCCGGTGACGGGACCACGACGGCGACGGTCCTCGCGCAGGCGATCTTCCGCGAGGGGCTCCGCAACGTCACCGCCGGCGCCAACCCGATGGGGCTCAAGCGCGGCATCGAGCAGGCCGTGGACGTCGTCGTCGAGGAGCTGAAGAAGCTCTCGAAGTCGACGAAGGACAAGAAGGAGATCGCGCAGGTCGCCACCATCGCCGCCAACAACGACAAGACCATCGGCAATCTGATCGCCGAGGCGATGGAGAAGGTGGGCAAGGACGGCGTCATCACGGTCGAGGAGTCGAAGTCGGCCGACACCGTCCTGGACGTGGTCGAGGGCATGCAGTTCGACCGCGGCTACCTCTCGCCCTACTTCGTGACGGACCCCGAGCGCATGGAGTGCGTGCTCGAGGACGCCCTGATCCTCATCCACGAGAAGAAGATCAGCGTGATGAAGGACATGCTGCCGCTGCTCGAGCAGGTGGCGCGGGCGGGCCGGCCGCTCCTCATCATCGCCGAGGACGTCGAGGGCGAGGCGCTGGCGACGCTCGTCGTCAACAAGCTCCGCGGGACGCTGCACTGCGCCGCGGTGAAGGCGCCCGGCTTCGGTGACCGGCGCAAGGCCATGCTGGAGGACATCGCGATCCTGACCGGCGGCAAGGCCATCACCGAGGACCTCGGCATCAAGCTCGAGAACATCAAGCTGGACGACCTCGGCCGCGCCAAGAAGGTGGTCGTGGACAAGGACAACACCACGATCGTCGAGGGCGCCGGCAAGCAGTCGGCCATCGAGGGCCGCATCAAGCAGATCCGCGCCCAGATCGAGGAGACGACGTCGGACTACGACCGCGAGAAGCTGCAGGAGCGGCTGGCGAAGCTGGCCGGCGGCGTCGCGGTGATCAAGGTCGGGGCCGCCACCGAGACGGCGATGAAGGAGAAGAAGGCGCGCGTCGAGGACTCGCTGAACGCGACCCGCGCGGCCGTCGAGGAGGGCATCGTGCCGGGCGGCGGCGTGTCGCTGCTCCGCGCCTCGAGGGCCATCGACAGCCTGAAGCTCGAGGGCGACGAGAAGACGGGCGCCATGATCGTCAAGCGGGCGCTCGAGGAGCCCATCCGCCAGATCGTCGAGAACGCCGGCCTCGAGGGCAGCGTGATCGTCGAGAAGGTGAAGGGCGAGACGGTCGCGACGCGCGGCTACAACGCCGAGACCATGGAGTTCGTCGACATGGTCCAGGCGGGCATCATCGACCCGACGAAGGTGGAGCGCGTGGCGCTGCAGAACGCGGCGTCGATCGCGTCGCTGCTGCTGACCACCGAGGCCCTCATCACCGACATCCCGGAGGAGAAGCCCGCGGGCGGCGCGCCGTCGATGCCGCACGGGGACATGTACTGATCCCGGACGGGGGGCTGCGCCCTCCTCCGGAGCCCTCGCCGGGGTCGCGCGGCGGCCGAGCCGCCGCGCGGACCGCCGGGAGGCATCGAGTCGCGCTCCCGCGATGCGGGGGCGGGCGGCCCGGGTCGATCGTCGGCCCGGGCCGCTTCCTGTCCGGGTGCCGGGACCTCCTCCTCTCGCCGCTCGGCGTCAGATTCTTCCGGCATCGACGGCTCGTGTCTGATTTTTCCGGCATTGACCTTGCCGGGGTGGACGGTGTTGCGTCGGAGGGGGCCGTCGAGGCCCCCTCCGGGACCTCCCCCGGGATTCGGCGGAGCCGGCGCTCGAACGCGAGGATCTCGAGCGGCGCGGTCGACGCCGCGTGTCTGGTCGACCGCCGCGTGTCTGATTTTTCCGGCATTGACCTTGCCGGGGTGGACGGTGTTCTGCTAGGCTTAGGCGCTTCGGTGCGATGTCCGTCGTTGGCCCCGAGGAGGTGAACGTCCTGCGGCCCTACGAGATTCTCGTGATCGTCGATTCGCGCCCGACCGACGAGGAGGTGACCGCGCTGCTCACGCAGCTCGGCGAGCAGATCAAGGCGCTCGGCGCCGAGGTCACCAACGTCGACAACTGGGGGAAGCGCCGGCTCGGGTACGAGATGCGCAAGCAGCGCGAGGGAACGTACGCGGTGCTGACCGTCAACGCCGAGCCCTCCATGGTCAAGGAGTTCGAGCGGCAGCTCAGGCTCAACGAGAACGTGCTGCGGTTCCTGAGCACCCGTGTCCCGGTCCGGAAGAGGGCTCGACCCGCCAAGGCTCCCGAACCAGTCGTCGAGGAGGTCGTGTGATGGCGAGCCTCAACAAGGTCCTGCTCATCGGCAACCTGACCCGCCCCCCCGAGCTCCGGTACACGCCGAGCGGCACCGCGGTCGCCGACCTGCGGCTCGCGGTCAACCGGAACTATACCACCCAGACCGGGGAGAAGAGGGAGGAGGCGTGCTTCCTCACCGTCGTCGTGTGGGGGAAGCAGGCGGAGTCGTGCGGGGAGTACCTCGACAAGGGCAGCCAGGTCTTCGTCGAGGGTCGGCTCCAGACGCGCGACTGGGAGGGCAAGGACGGCCAGAAGCGGTCGGTCACGGAGGTCGTGGCCGAGCGCGTCCAGTTCATGAGCCGGACCAAGGGAGCGGCTGCGCCGGCGGCGGCCGTCCCGGCGGCGCCCGCCTTCGCCGACGAGGCGGCCGGCGGCGACGACGACGTGCCCTTCTGATCCACGGTCGCTGAGGAGGACCAGCCATTCCAGCTCCAGCAAAGCCCGTCAAGCGGCGCCGGTTCGGCCGGCGCAAGGTCTGCAAGTTCTGCGCGGACCGCGTGGACCTCGTCGACTACAAGGACGTGCGGCGGCTCCGCAACTTCATCACCGAGCGCGGCAAGATCATCCCGCGCCGGATCTCGGGCAGCTGCGCCCGTCACCAGCGTCAGCTGACCCACGCCGTGAAGCGCGCGCGCACGGTGGCCCTGCTGCCGTACGTCGCGACGGACTAGGGAACGCCATGAAGGTCATCCTGCTCGACGACGTGGCCAAGGTCGGCCGGCGGGGCGAGGTGCGGGACGTCTCCGACGGCTTCGCCCGGAACTTCCTGATCCCCAAGAAGCTCGCGCTGACGGCGACGGCCGGCAACCTGAAGAACCTCGATCACATCAAGAAGCAGCAGGAGGCGAAGGCCGCCCGGATCCGGGACGACGCCGACGCGCTCCGCCAGCGGATCGAGGCGCTCACGTGCGAGGAGCGGCGGCAGGCCTCCGACGAGGGGAAGCTCTTCGGCTCGGTCACCGCGCAGGACCTCGCCGACTTCCTCGCCACGCAGGGCGTGAAGGTCGAGCGCCGGCGCATCCTGCTCGACGAGCCCATCAAGACGCTGGGCGAGACGACGGTGCGCGTCCGCCTGCATCCCGAGGTGACGGCGCAGCTCCGCGTCAACGTCGTCCGCCAGTAGCGCGCGCCGCTCGACCCCGGAGAGACGCCGCCGGGGTCGCGCTGCGTCGTTCCACCTTCCATCCACCGCCCGTCCACCGCCGCGGGCCGGGCTATCCACACGCGGTCCACGCGCTGTCCACGGGAGGCGGCGTCGCGACGATTTCCGTTGGCGTGGCGACGGGGACGCGCTACAAGATCAGCCGCGATGATCGGCGTGGAGGCGCGCGCGTGAGCCCGGTGGAGATCCCGTCGCGGATCCCGCCCCACAACCTCGACGCCGAGCGCGCCGTCCTGGGCGCGATCCTCCTCGAGGGCCGGGAGACCCTGCCGCGCGTCATCGAGCTGCTCCGCGCCTCGGACTTCTACACCGAGGCGCACCGCACGATCTTCGAGACCATGCTCCGGCTGTTCGACCGGGGCGAGCCCGTCGACCTGATCACGCTGAGCGAGGAGCTCCGCCGCGCCGGCGCGCTGGAGGCCGTCGGCGGCCCCGCCGCCCTCGCCCTGCTGGTCGAGCACGCCTCGATCGCAGCGCACCTGACGTCGTACGCGAGCATCGTCCGGGACATGGCGGTGCTGCGCGAGCTCATCCAGACGTCGACGCAGATCATCACGCAGGCGTTCGACGCCAAGGAGGACGTGCAGACCCTCGTCGACGACGCCGAGCGGAGGATCTTCAGCCTGGCCGAGCGGCGGCTGGAGGGCAGCGCGCTGCCCGTCGGCAAGATCCTCCGCAACACGTTCGAGTACATCGAGCGGCTGTACGAGCGGAAGGAGCACGTCACCGGCGTCGCGACGGGCTTCGAGAAGCTGGACCTCGAGACGTCCGGGCTCCAGCCCTCGGACTTCATCATCATCGCCGGGCGCCCGAGCATGGGGAAGACCGCCTTCGCCCTGAACATCGCCCAGCACGCCGGCGTCGTCCTCCGCTACAAGGTCCTCGTGCTGAGCCTCGAGATGTCCGCGGCCCAGCTCGTGCAGCGGATGCTGTGCTCGGAGGCCAAGGTCGACTCCCAGGCCGTCCGCACGGGACATCTGACGGCAGCCGACTGGCACCGGCTGACGGCGGCCGCCGGACGGCTCAGCGAGGCGGGCATCTTCATCGACGACAGCCCCGGCGTCACGGTCCTCGAGGCCCGCGCCAAGGCGCGACGGATGAAGGCCGAGCACGGCCTGGACCTGCTGGTGATCGACTATCTGCAGCTGATGCGCGGGCGGGCGTCGCTCGAGAGCCGGCAGCAGGAGATCTCGGAGATCTCGCGCTCGCTCAAGGCCCTCGCCAAGGAGCTCAACGTGCCGGTCATCGCGCTGTCGCAGCTCTCCCGCGCCGTGGAGTCGCGGGCGACGCGCGACTTCCGCCCGCAGCTGTCGGACCTGCGGGAGTCCGGCGCGCTGGAGCAGGACGCCGACCTCATCCTGTTCCTGTACCGGCCCTCGGTCTACAAGGAGGACCTGCCGCCGGACGAGGCGAACATCGCCGAGGTCATCATCGGCAAGCAGCGGAACGGGCCCGTGGGCACCGTGAAGGTCGTCTTCCTGCCGCAGTACGCGCGCTTCGAGAACGTCGCCGACTACCACCGGCAGCCCCAGCCGTTCTAGGCCCCGGGGCGGGGCGGACGCCCTCCTCGACCTCCCCACGCGCCGGGATGGTATGTTCTAGACCGTGACGAAGGTCGTGATCGTCGGCGCCGGGAAGGGCGGTCTCGCGCTGCTCGAGATGTTCGCCGGCGACCGCACGGTCTCGATCCTCGGCGTCGCCGACCTCAACCCCTGGGCTCCCGGCATCGAGTTCGCCCGCCGCCTGAACGTCCCCGTGACGACGGACTTCCGCGAGCTGGTCTCCGACCCCCGGGTCGACCTCATCATCGACGTGACCGGCAGCGCGGACGTCCAGGAGACCATCCTGAGGTCGAAGCCCCCCGGCGCCGAGGTCATGGGCGGCATCGGCGCCCGGTTCATGTGGGATCTCGTGGCCGAGCGGAAGCGGTCGGAGGAGCTGGAGGACCGGTACTCGCTGGTCGTGCGCGAGCTGCGAGCGCAGGCCGAGGCCGACTTCATCATCGGCCAGAACCCCAAGATGCGCGAGGTGGCCGAGCTGGTGGCGCGCGTGGCCCCGGCGCCGACGACGGTGCTCGTGCGCGGCGAGTCCGGCACGGGCAAGGAGCTGGTGGCCCGCGCGATCCACAAGTACTCGCCGCTCCGCGACAAGCCGCTGCTCACGGTCAACTGCACCGCGCTCACGCCGACGCTCATGGAGTCCGAGCTGTTCGGCCACCGCCGCGGCGCCTTCACCGGAGCGGTGAGCGACAAGATCGGGCTGTTCGAGAAGGCGGACGGCGGCACGATCTTCCTCGACGAGATCGGCGACATGCCGCTCGAGATGCAGGGGAAGCTGCTGCGCGTGCTGCAGGCGGGGGAGGTCAAGCCCGTGGGCGACGTGGTCACGCGTCGCGTGCGGGTTCGCGTGATCGCGGCGACGAACCGCGACCTCGAAGCGGCGATGCAGCGGGGCGAGTTCCGCGAGGACCTCTTCTACCGCTTCAACACGTTCACGATCACGCTGCCGGCGCTCCGCGAGCGGGCGGAGGACATCCCCGTCCTCGCCCACCACTTCCTCAGGAAGGCCGAGGCGAAGGTCAACAAGAAGGTCGACCGGATCTCGCCCGAGGCGCTCGACCTCATGAAGCGCTACTCCTGGCCGGGCAACCTCAGGGAGCTCGAGAACATCGTGGAGCGGGCGGTCGTCCTCGCGCACGGGCGGACGGTGGAGGCCGAGCACCTGCCCATGCATCTGCAGGAGCCGGGCGGGCTTTCGATGTCCGCGGACGACGGGCTGCCCACCGCCAAGGACCGCCTCGTGAGGGAGTTCGAGCGCCAGGCCGTGATCCGGTTCCTGAGGGAAAGCCGGGGCAACATCTCGGCCGCCGCCAGGAAGGCAAGGATTACGCGGCGTAATCTCCATCGACTGCTCCTGAAATACTCCATCAATCCCGCCGAATTCCGAGATGTGACTGAAAAGTCCCATACATGAGACATATAAGTCACATCGTAGCGCCATCCGACCGACTGTCGAAAAAACGCTGACATAGGCCTTAGTTCCCGGCCTCAATGAGGCGAACTGGCTGGGACCGTGATGTCCCTATCGACCTGAATCCAGGTGCGCAGAGACTGGCCTAACACCGTGAATCGAATGTTGGAACGGCTCTTGTAACCGTCATGTCGCACCAGGGGCGTCAGGAGGATGCCATGGCGGTGAGTTGCGGGTGCGGGACACGTAGCGATCACGCTGTCAACCAGTTCGGGTGCATCGAGTGCGGCGCCCCCTGCTGTCCCGGGTGCGCGGTGCCGCTCGAATCGGCCATGTACTGCCGCGGCTGCGCCCGCTCGCTGGTCGGGACCACGGTCCTCGCCGGCGGGCCGTTCGACCTTCACTAGGAGACCGAGCCATGACGTGCGAGTGCGGACTGCTTCACGAGCCCTCGTCCGGGAGCGTGGGCTGCCACGAGTGCGGCGCCACCTGCTGCCCGAGCTGCGCCCTGGACATCGACAGCCGGACGTACTGCCGCTGGTGCGCGACGTCCGTCGTCGCCCCGGCGTGATCCGATTCCGGCGCGCCGGCGAGCGGCCGGGCGCCGCGGGACAAGGAGCGAGCCAGCCGTGGAGAACATGGGACGGAAGTTCCGGCAGCTGATGAAGGACGAGCCGTACGTCTTCACGGGCGGCGTCTACTCGCCGCTCGATGCCCAGATCGCCGAGCGCGTCGGCATGAAGGCCATCTACCTGAGCGGCTACTCGATGGCGCTCGCCAACGGCTGGCCCGACATGGGCTTCCTCACGATGACCGAGGTCACCCGGATCGCGTCCATGGTTGCGAGCGCGGTGCAGATCCCGATCATCGCCGACGCCGACGACGGGTACGGCAACGCGCTGAGCACGATCCGCACGGTCCAGGAGTTCATCAAGACGGGCGTGGCGGGGATCCACATCGAGGACCAGCGCTTCCCGAAGCGCTGCGGCCACATCGCGGGCAAGACGATCGTCAGCCGCGAGGAGGCGATCGGCAAGTACCGCGCCGCCGTCGACACCCGCGACCGTCTCGACCGCGACTTCGTGATCATCGCGCGGACGGACGCCTTCGGCGCCGTCGGGGGCAGCCTCGAGGAGGCCATCTGGCGCGGGCGCGCGTACGCCGACGCCGGCGTGGACCTCGTCTGGTGCGAGCTGTCGAACGCCAGTCGCGAGCCGGCCGTCGCCTTCGCGAAGGCCCTGCGCGAGACCCATCCCGACCTGCCGCTCGCGTTCAACTACTCGTCGTCGTTCAGGTGGAGCGCGGATCCGAACCCGTTCCTGTTCCGGGAGCTCGGCGAGCTGGGCTACCGGTTCATCTTCATCACGCTGTATGCGGCGCACGCCGGCATGTACGCGGTGTGGAACGCGATGGAGGACCTCGTCAAGAACGAGGAGCAGGCGCAGTGGACGCTGGAGAAGATGAAGGCCGGTCACCCGACCGAGAGCCATCACGTGATGGCCCGCGTGGCGCACTTCCAGGAGCTGGAGAAGCGCTACATCCCGGGCAGCGAGGACCGCATCAAGTCGTCCCACGGGTTCGACGACCGGCGCCTCCACTAGGAGCGTCACCGGCGCGAGCCCGCCCCCGGAGGAGGGCCCGGCTGCGGCCCCCCCCGGGCCGCTCTCCCGGCTGCCCCGCGTTTCGTTGACGGGCGGCTCCCGAGGAGGGCGGTATGATGACGGACGTGCGTCCGCGCCGGCCCTTCCGCCAGCTCGCCGGTTCCGCGACGCCGCCCGGCCGGCGCCCGCGGCGCCGGAGTCCCGCGGGAGTCCCCCCGGCGGGGGCTTGACCCCGATGCGGCTCAACGCGCTGAAGCGCCTGCTCGTGGGCCGGCCGCTGGCCACGGCGCAGGCCCGCCACGAGCGCCTGTCGAAGGTCACCGGCCTGGCGATCTTCGCCTCCGACAACCTCTCCTCGGTCGCGTACGCCACCGAGGAGATCCTGCGCGTCCTGATCCTCGCCGGCGCGGCCGCGCTGGCGCTCGCGATGCCGATCGGCGTGGCGATCGCGGTCGTCATCGCCATCGTGATCTTCTCCTACCGGCAGACGATCCTCGCCTACCCGCAGGGCGCCAGCGACTACATCGTCGCCAAGGACAACCTCGGCACCCTTCCCGGCCTCGTGGCCGGCAGCGCGCTGCTGATCGACTACACGCTCACCGTGGCGGTCAGCATCTCGGCGGGGATCGCCGCGCTGACCTCCGCCGTCCCCGCGCTCTTCGAGTACCGCGTCGGCCTCTGCCTGGGGGCGATCGCGCTGATCGCGATCGGCAACCTCCGCGGCGTGCGCGAGTCCGGGAAGCTCTTCGCGCTGCCGTCGTACCTCTTCATCGCGGGCTTCTTCGCCCTGATCGTGATGGGGCTCGCCCGGTACGTCGCTGGCGGCGTCGCCGCGCCGCCGCCGACGGAGCCGACCGACACCCCGGCCCCGGTCCAGGCCCTGACCGCCTTCCTCGTGCTGCGCGCGTTCGCCTCGGGCGCCGTGGCGCTGACGGGCATCGAGGCCGTCGCGGACGGCGTCACCGCCTTCAAGCCGCCGGAAGTGCAGAACGCGCGAACGGTGCTCCTCGTCCTCGGCGTGATCATGATGACGCTCTTCCTCGGCACGACGGCGCTCGCCACGCTCTACAGCGTCGTGCCGCGGGAGGAGGAGACCGTGGTCTCGCAGCTCGCCTGGCAGATCTTCGGCGGCGGCGTCGCCTACTACTACTTGCAGGTCGTCTCGATGCTGATCCTCGTGCTGGCCGCCAACACCGCCTTCGCCGACTTCCCGCGGCTGGCGTTCTTCATGGCCCGCGACGGCTACATGCCGCGTCAGTTCGGGACGCGGGGCGACCGGCTGGTGTTCTCCAACGGCGTCCTCATCCTGGCCGTGACGGCGGGCGTGCTGGTCGTCGCCTTCGCGGGCAGCACCCATGCGCTGATCCCGCTCTACGCGGTCGGCGTGTTCACGTCGTTCACGCTCTCCCAGGCCAGCATGGTGCGCCGGTGGCTGCGCACGCGGCCGGCGGGGTGGTGGTGGCGCGTGATCGTCAGCGGCGTCGGGGCCTCGACGACCGCGCTGGTGCTCGGCGTCATCACCGCGACCAAGTTCCTCGAGGGCGCGTGGATCGTCGTTGTGCTGATCGCGGCGCTGATCACCATCCTCATGATGATCAAGCGCCACTACGAGAACGTCGCGCTGCAGCTGTCGCTGGAGGGTTACGGGGGGCCACCCCCCATCCGGCACACCGTGCTCGTGCTCGTCGGCGACCTCCACCGCGGGGTGGTCGAGGCGCTCCAGTACGCGCGGACGCTGTCACCGGACGCCAAGGCGGTCTACGTGGAGCTGGATCCCGACCGGACGCGGCGGCTCGAGGAAAAATGGGTGAAGCACGGCCTCGGGGTCCCCCTGATCGTGCTGACGTCGCCGTACCGCTCGCTGCTCGGGCCGCTGCTCGACTACATCGACCACATGCAGGCGCGCGACGGGCGCCACGTGGTCACGATCGTGCTGCCGGAGTTCGTGCCGGCGCGCTGGTGGCAGCAGCTCCTGCACAACCAGACGGCGCTGCTCATCAAGGGCGCGCTGCTCTTCCGCCGGAACGTCGTCGTCACCGACGTCCCCTACCACCTGAAGCACTGACGCCGGCGCCGCCTCCGGCCGGTTCCCCGGGGGAGGTCGACGGCCGGAAGCGACAGCCTCCCTCCAGGATCTCGAGTGCGCGGCCGACGCCGCGCCCCGGCGCGGTCACTCCGACCCGCCCCTGGTGAAGCGGGGCGAGCGTCGCTCGGCCAGCGCCCGCACGCCCTCGGCGAAGTCCTCCGTCGCGAAGCAGCGCGCCTGGGCGGCGAGCGCCGCGTCCAGAGCCCCGGCCAGATCCGTGCCGAGCCCGCGCGCGATCGTCTCCTTGGCGAGCGCGATGGCCTCGGCGGGACCGGCGGCGAGGTCGCGGGCGAGGGCGAGCGCCGCGCCGGCGAGGCCCGCCGCGGGCACGATGCGGTTCACGAGACCGATCCTCAGGGCCTCGGCGGCGTCGACGACGGCGCCGGTCAGGATCATCTCGACGGCCTTCGTCAGCCCGACGATTCGGGGCAGGAGGTACATGCCGCCCAGCGCCGGCACGCAGCCGATCCGGATCCACACCTCCCCGAACCGCGCGGTCTCCGAGGCCAGCCGGAAGTCCGCGGCGAGAGCCAGCTCGCATCCGGCGCCGACGGCCGGGCCGTTCACCGCGGCGATCACGGGCTTCCGCATCGCGCGGATCGCCCGGATCGGGCGCTGGAACGTTCCGTAGACCACGTCGCGCACGCGCTCGGGTGCCATGCCGGGCAGCTCCTGCAGGAACCGGGTATCGCCGCCGGACGAGAACGAGGCGCCGGCTCCCGTGACGACGACGGCGCGCACGCGGCTGTCGGCGGCCGCGGCCTCGAGGCGCTCGCCGAGCGCCGCCATCGCCTCCAGCGTGAGCGCGTTCATGGTTTCCGGGCGGTTCAGCGTGATCACGCGGACGGCGTCGACGTCGCGCTCCAGGAGATCGGCCACGGCGCAAGGGTACACCAGGTCTTCTGATACACTTGGACCCCGCGTGACGCCCCGATGGACACCATCCTGATCCCCGACGGTCCGCTCGACGCCGAGGCGACGCTGGCGCGGTACCGCGTGTGGGGCGAGGACCCGACGAACCGGCTCGGCGAGGGCGTCTTCCGCCGCGTGCTCCGGCTCGACGGCGCGCTCGTGCCCTACGAGGTGCGCTGGAGCGGTCCTCCGGACGACGCCCGCCTCCACGTCCACGCCCCGGCCGCCGGCGGCGAGCGCGCGCGGGCCGCGCTGGTCGGCGAGGTCCGGCGCGTGTTCGGGCTGGACTTCGACCTGGCGGGCTTCTACCGGATGGCGAAGTCGGACCGCGTGCTCGCCGGCCTCGTCGAGCCGCTGTACGGGCTCCGGCCGACGCTGTCGCCGGCGCCGCTCGAGATGCTCGTCCACGCCATCGCCGCCCAGCAGGTGAACCTCACGTTCGCGTTCGCGCTGCGGGCCGGCATCGTCCGACGGTGGGGCACCGCGGTCGCGGTCGGCGGCGACACCGTGTGGGCGTTCCCGGAGGCCGCGACGCTCGCCGCGGTGCGGACCTCGTCACTGCGCCGGCTGAAGTTCTCCACCAGCAAGGCCGAGTCGATCCGCGGCGTCGCGCGCGCGATCGCCTCCGGGGAGCTCGACGTCGAGGCGCTCTCGGCGGCGGCCGAGGAGGAGATCGTGGAGCGGCTGACCGCGCTCCGCGGGATCGGCCGCTGGACCGCCGACTGGTTCATGGCGCGCTGTCTCGGGCGCGGCGCCGTCTGCCCGGCCGGCGACCTCGCCGTCCGCAAGGCGTTCGAGCGCTGCTACGGCCGTGGCCGGACGCTGGACGAGACGGCGATCCGCCGGCGCGCGGCGGCGTGGGGCCCCTACCAGAACCTCGCCATCCACTACCTGCTCGCCGGCATGAGGCTGGCGCGGCCGACCACCGGGGGCGGCGCGTGAACCGGAAGGTGCTGCTGCCGCTGCTGGGCCAGCCCGACCCCAACGCGCCGAAGGACGTCCACCTGGTGGGCCGCTACGCGGTCGGCGTCACGTGGGGCGACGAGCACGGCTCCATCTTCCCGTTCGATGCGCTGCGCCGGTCGTGCGCCTGCGGCGCGTGCGCCGGCGCGGACGCGCTGGCGCCGGCGGCCACCTGGCCCCGCGACATCGGCCGGACGCCGGATGGGCTGCGCGTCGCGTGGTCGGACGGCCACGAGAGCCTGTACCCGTACGCCGACCTCCGCGCCGCGTGCCGGTGCGCCGGCTGCACGGGCGGGCACTGATGGAGGAGTCCCGCAAGCGACGCGTGGTCCTCGGGATCATGCTCTCGATCTTCCTCGCCGCCATGGAATCCACGGTGGTGGCGACGGCGATGCCGACCGTCGTCCAGAGCCTGGGCGGGCTCGCCATCTACTCCTGGGTCTTCTCCGGCTTCCTGCTGACGTCGACCGTGAGCATGCCGCTCTGGGGCCGGCTCTCGGACCTCCTCGGACGGCGCCGGACGTACCTCACCGGGCTCACGATCTTCCTCGTCGGCTCGGCGCTGTCGGGCGCCGCCCGGACCATGGGCGAGCTGATCGCGTTCCGGATGCTGCAGGGCATCGGCGCCGGCTCGCTGATGACGATCGGCATGACGATCGTGGGCGACCTCTTCGGCCTCGACCGCCGCGCCAGGCTCCAGGGCTATCTCTCCGGCGTCTGGGGCGTCGCCTCGCTGCTGGGGCCGCTGCTCGGCGGGCTGCTGACGGACCACCTGTCGTGGCGGTGGGTCTTCTACATCAACCTGCCGTTCGGCGCGCTCGGCATGGTCCTCATCGCCACCGCGCTCGTCGAGGACCGCGCGGGGCGCCGCCGGCCGGTGATCGACTACGCCGGGATCGCGCTGTTCGCCGCGGGCGTCACCGCGGTGCTGCTGGGCGTCGTCGAGGGCGGGCGCGCGTCGTCGTGGGCGGCGGCGGACGTGGCCGTGCCGCTCGGGGTGGGCGTCGCGATGCTGGCGGCGTTCGTCGCCGTCGAGCGGCGCGCGCGCGAGCCGATCGTTCCGCTCGGGCTGTTCCGCAACCGCCTGGTGCTCGCGGGCGTCGTCACCGGCTTCCTCGCCGGCATGGCGATGTTCGGGGCGATCTCGTTCGTCCCGCTCTTCATGCAGGCCGTGGTGGGGGCCTCGGCCACGCGCGCCGGCTTCGTCCTCACCCCGTTCGTGCTCGGATGGGTGGCGCTGTCCGCGGCGAGCGCGCGCCTCGTGCTGCGCACGGGCTACCGGGTCCTCGTGGTAACGGGCATGACGTGTCTCGTGGTCGCCTTCGTGCTGTTCGCCCGCTGGGACGGGGCGCTGACGCAGGCGGAGGCGATGCGCGACGTCCTGCTCGCCGGCGTGGGGATGGGGCTCACGATGGTGCCGATGCTGATCGCCGTCCAGAGCGCGGTGCCGCGCGCGGAGCTGGGGATCGCGACGTCGATGACGCAGTTCTTCCGCACGGTCGGCGGCGCGCTCGGCCTTTCCCTCATGGGCGCGGTGATGACGCGCCGGCTGGCGGCCGGGCTGCCGCTCGAGACGGCGCTCCACGGCGTCTTCGTCCTGGGGCTCGTCGTCTGCGTGGCGGCTCTCGCCTCGGCGTTCCTCGTGCCCGCGGGCAGCGCCCGCGCGCTGGCGCGCGCCGACATGCGGGGCGAGCCCACGCGCGCGGGAGGGTGACATGGCGGGGGACGTCCCCCTCCTCGAGCGACTGGCGCGCCTGCCCGGCGTGCCCGCGGCGACGGCGCTCGCGCTGCTGCAGGAGCTGCCGTCGCCGCAGTCGGACCCGGTGATCGGCCCGCTCTTCGGCGTCGACGAGGAGGGCAACGCGGTCGTCAGCGCGCTCGTGCCCGCGGTGCTCCAGCAGTTCCAGGAGAAGCCCGAGCTCACCTGCTACGTGGCGCTGATCGAGGGGCTCACCGGCATCTGGAACGCCGCCGTCCGTGCGGCGGTCGTCGCCCGGCTCCGGGCGTCCGGGCTCCCGCCGGACGACCTGCTGCTGCGGCTGCAGAAGCTGTCGCCGACGCTCGGCTTCGCCAAGGAGAAGGGGGACTGGGCCCGCGAGTGGCTCGCGGACCCGGCGGCGCAGGACACGCTGCTGGTGCAGCAGTGCATCGTGCGGCTGCTGCTGGCGCTGCGGGCGCTCGCCGAGGCCCGGGCCGCGGAGATGACCACGACGGGGTAGGGCGCGCCCCGCCGGACCAGGAGGCGTCATGCACATCCACGAGCGGATCGCGGAGAAGAAGCGGCTCAACGGGCTGATGCTGAGGTCGCCCATGAAGGTGTACGCCGCGTTCGGGGACCTGGGAAAGGCCGTCTTCGCCGACGGGGCGCTCAGCAAGAAGCACAAGGAGCTGACGGCGCTCGCCGTCGCGGTCTCGCAGAACTGCTTCGACTGAATCGACCACCGCGTCGAGGAGGTCCTCGACCTGGGAGCGACGGACGCGGAGATCGCGGAGACGCTCGACATCGGGCTGCTGATGGGCGGCACGCTCGCCGCCAAGTCGGTCCGCCACGCGTTCTCGGTGATGGAGCAGCTGAAGGGAGCCAGGAGATGAACGGAGACGGCACGTTCGCGAAGTACCGCGACATCCTCGACAAGAAAACCTTCGCCCACCTCGCCACCGTGGGGCGCGACGGCTGGCCGCAGGTGACGCCGGTGTGGGTCGATTACGACGGCACCCACATCCGCGTCAACACGGCCCGCGGTCGCGTGAAGGACCGGAACCTCCAGCGCGACCCGCGTGTCTCGCTGTCGGCCCAGGACCCGGACAACCCGTACCGGTACGTCCAGATCCGGGGCCGCGTCGTGGAGATGACCGAGCAGGGCGCCGACGCCCACATCGACGCGCTCGCGAAGAAGTACATCGGCCAGGACCGCTACCCGTGGAAGCGGCCGGGCGAGGTCCGCGTCATCGTGAAGATCGCGCCCGAGCGCGCGCAGGGGATGGGCTAGCCTGCCTTATTCGTGAAGTGCACCGTGACTATCACCGGCGGCCTCCAGGACACGCTGCGCCGTCCGTTCGACGGCGTGGCAGATCAATTCGAGCACGGCAACACGTCCGCGTTGAGCGGGACGGCCCTGCGGGCTCATAAGAAGACGCTCCTGCCGCGCTCGCCGGCGACACGCCGCCCCTTGTCGCGCGGAGCTCGTTTCCAGGAGCGACTACGGGCGGGCGCCGACCGCCTGGGCGATGTGGCGCCAGTCCGACAGCCACGGAAAGTACAGCGGCAAGTGCAGCACGATCCGCCGGACCGAGCGTTCGACCCGGGCGGCCAGCTTGATGAGGCGGTCGCGGAGCGTGCTGACCTGGGCGCCGGCGCAGGACGTGCCCGCGGCGCGGCGTCGCAGCTCCTGCAACAGGACATAGGCAGCCAGTGTCAGCAGCACCCGCAACTGGTTGGCCCAGAACCGCGAGCAACTGGTGCGGTCCATCTCCAGCCCGTGGGGCAACTCCTTGAGCCGGTTCTCCACGTCCCCGCGCTGGCAGTAGATCGCGTAGACCCGCTCGGGCGGGTGCGGAAGATTGGTGACGACGAACCGCGGGTTGTTCTTGGGATCGCGGCCCGGATGGCGCACCACCTCGGCCTTGATGATCACCCGGCGCTTGCGCTTCCAGGACGTCGCGGCGTAGCGCGTCTCGCCGTAGAGATGCGCCGTCTGGCCAGTGGCGCGGGAGAGCATCCGCGCCTTGCCCATCAAGCGCCGCGCCCGCTTCTCCAGCCGACTGTTGCTGGCCATGGCCACGACGTACTCGAGGCCGTGGCGCTCGAGGAACGCGAACAGCTTGGGGGTCGCGAAGCCCCCGTCCAACCGCACCCGGAGCCGGGCCGTCGGAAAGGCCGCGCGCAGTTTCTGGGTCAGGCGCCACAGCAGTGCGCGTGCCCCGCGGCTGGCCGGCGCGTTCCCCGGCCGCAACATCGCCGCCACGGCGTACTGCGCCGGCTCGTCGTTGAAGGTTACCGTGGCGACCAGCGGCAAATAGCACCAGGTGTCGTAGTGGCCGTTGAAGAAGGTGAACTCCTGCTGCCCGTGCGTGGGGTCGTCGGTCGGATCGAGGTCGATGGTGATGCGCCGGGCATGCCCCTGCAACCGCTGGCGGTGGATGGCGATCACGGTGTCGGCGAGCACGTGTCCCATGGCGAGCAACTCGCGCCCTCCCACGGCGTTCTCGAAGCGCGAGAGCGTGGGCTGCGAGGCCAGGCCCGGGCCGTCGACGGGATCGCGGCCCAGCACCAGCTTGTGGATCGGATCGTGCGCCAGCCGGGCGGCGTCGTTGCAATCGGCGTAGCCACAGCAGAGGCCGAACACGCGCTGCCGGATCAGGTCGATCGTCTCGTGCACGACCGTGCCCGGCTCCCGCGGGTCGTCGAGGCACGCCGCCAGTCGGGCGCTGAGGCCCAGCCGACCGTCGACGGCCTTGAGCAGCACGGCGCCCCCGTCCGAACTGCTCCGCGGGGTGTCGAAGCGGGCGACGACCGGCTTCGAAAACTCCTCGCCGTCGAGCGTCAGCTGAGTTATACAGGGTGTGGCCATCGAGCCTCCTCGTGTTCGTGTGCGGAAGCGCTTCGACACCGCTTTTTTCGCACACTTGAGGGACTCGGTGGCCGTTTTCTTTCATATCTCCTGAATTTTCCGGGCTAGGGCCCGGTGCTCGTCCAGCTCGACGGCGTCTCGAAGGCCTACGGCGGTCAGGTCCTCTTCCGCGACGTGGCCTGGCGCATCGAGCCGGGCGAGCGCATCGGTCTCGTCGGCCCCAACGGGGCCGGCAAGACGACGCTGTGCCGCATCCTCGCCGGGCTCGAGGAGCCCGACGCGGGAACCGTCAGCCGCCCGCGCGGGTCCACGGTCGGCTACCTGCCGCAGGAGGTCGGGGCGACCGCGGCCGGATCCGTTCTGGCCGAGGCCCTCGGCGGCTTCGAGGACGTGTGGCGACTGGAGCGGGAGATGGAGGAGGTCGCCGCCGCGCTGGAAGCGACGCCGACCGACGCGCTCACCGCCCGCTACGGCGAGCTCCAGCACCGGTTCGACGCGCTCGGCGGCTACCGCCTCGAGACCGAGGCGCGGGCGATCCTGACGGGGCTCGGATTCGGCGCGACCGACCTCCACCGCCCGCTGTCGGAGTTCTCGGGCGGCTGGCGGATGCGGGCCGCCCTCGCCCGGCTCCTCCTGGTCCGCCCGGCGCTGCTGCTGCTCGACGAGCCGACCAACCACCTCGACCTCGAGTCGCTCGGCTGGCTGGAGAGCTTCCTCTCCTCCTACGACGGCGCGGTGGTCGTCGTCTCGCACGACCGCTACTTCCTGAACCGGATGGTGTCGTCGATCGCCGATCTCGGCCCGGGCGGGCTGACGGTCTACCCCGGCGACTACGACGGGTTCCTCGTCGAGCGCGAGGCGCGCCGCGAGCTGCTCGAGGCGCAGGCGCGCAACCAGGCCAAGCGGGTCGCCGAGATCGAGCGGTTCATCGAGCGCTTCCGCTACAAGGCGACGAAGGCGCGCCAGGTGCAGAGCCGCATCAAGATGCTGGAGCGGCTCGAGCGAGTGGAGGTAGACGACGGGGCCCGCCGCATCCGCTTCGCGTTCCCGCAGCCGCCGCGCACCGGGCGCCGCGTGGCGACGCTGCGCCGGGTGCGGAAGGCCTACGGCGACAACGTCGTCTACGCCGGGATCGACCTCGACGTCGAGCGGGGCGAGCGCGTCGCGCTCGTCGGGGTCAACGGCGCGGGGAAGTCGACGCTGCTGCGGATCCTCGCGGGCGTGCTGCCGTTCGACGCTGGCGAGCGGACGCTGGGGACGCACGTCGAGGCGCACTACTACGCCCAGCACCAGTTCGACGCCCTCGATCCCGGCCGCACCGTGCTGGAGGAGCTGGAGGCGGCGGCGCCCGACGTCGCGGTGACGAGGCTGCGGACCCTCCTCGGCGCCTTCCTCTTCACGGGTGACGCGGTCGAGAAGAAGGTCGCCGTGCTGTCGGGCGGCGAGAAGGCGCGGCTCGCGCTGGCGAAGATGCTCGTCCGGCCCGCGGCGCTGCTGTGTCTCGACGAGCCGACGAACCACCTCGACCTGGCCTCCCGCGAGGTGCTGGAGGAGGCGCTCGCCTCGTTCCCCGGCACGATCGTGTTCATCTCGCACGACCGGTACTTCATCAACCGCATCGCGACCAAGGTGATCGAGGTCGCCGGCGGCGCGCTGGTCCCGTACCCCGGCGACTACGACGACTACCTCGCGGCGAAGATGCGCGCCGCGCCGGCGCCCGCTGCGGTGGCCGGGACGGCCGGGCGCCGGGAGCCCGGGCCGGCGCCGGCCGCCGTGGAGCGCCGGCGCGAGCGCGGGACGGGGAAGCCGCGCGTGAGCCCGGCCGTGCGCGAGCTGCGCCGCCGGCTGGAGGAGGTCGAGCGCCAGATCCAGGCGCTGGAGGCGCGGCTGCGGGAGCTCGGCGAGGCCCTGGGCGATCCGGCCCTCTACGCCGACGGCGAGCGGGCGCGCGCCGTGACCCACGAGCGCAAGCGCGCCGAGGAGCAGGTCGCGTGGCTGATGCACGAGTGGGAGTCGCTGTCGGCGGAGCTCGCCGCGCATGAGTGAGTTCTTCCACGCGCCCGTCGATCCGGACGAGCTGCGGCGCGAGCGCGCGCGGGCGCGCGAGCTGCGCGCCAGCGGCTGGTGGAAACGCCGGATCGCCGCCGGCGTCTGCTACTACTGCCGGCGGAAGGTGGGAGCGCGCGCGCTCACGATGGACCATCTCGTCCCGCTCGGCCGCGGCGGGCGCAGCGTGCGCGGCAACGTCGTCCCCTCGTGCAAGGACTGCAACAGCCGGAAGAAGGCGATGCTGCCCCTGGAGTGGTCCGACTACATGCGATCGCTGGAGCGCCCCGCCGACGACTGAACCCCCCGCGCGCGTATCGAACGTTGGACGTTGACGCTCTCCGCCCGCGCCGATTGAATGGCGCCGCTCGCGAGCGAGACGCCGTTCACCACTCACGCGGAGGAGCGCACGATGCACTGGACCACGCTGGTTCTCGCCGCCGTCATCGCCTTGCCGCTCATCGCGCCGCCCGTGCCGGCGGCGGGGCCGTCGTCCGAGCCGTCGCGAGCGCCGGGGGCCACCCGCGCGCCGCGCGCCGATCGCGACGCCGGCGCTCCCGCGGTCGTGAAGTCCGACGCGCCGTCGAAGAGCCAGGTCCGCGAGCCTGTCAACGTGAACACCGCGGGCGTGAAGGAGCTGATGACGCTCGCGGGCATCGGACGATCGGTCGCGGAGCGCATCGTCGAGTACCGCCGCACGCACGGCCCGTTCAGGACCGCCGAGGACGTCCGCAAGGTCGAAGGGGTCAGCGCCGCCATGTGGGAGCGCAACCGCGATCGCATCGTGGTCAAGTGACCGCGATCCGGTTTTTCTTCTGGACGGCTCGTCGGGCTGCGGTAGGATGAGGGGCAAATCGGCCGGAGCGTCAACAGCGCTCCTCGAGCGTCCCCGTCGACAATCCCGTCGTCGGCTGCACGTGGCCGAGCCTGGGGCCGGGAGTCGGCATCCGGTTCGAGGTGGTGGGTCTGGGCCCGCGTGGCGCCCTTGCCGAGATAGGAGGTGATCCAGCCGATGTGTAACCCTACGGTGATCTGTGAGGTGGATGCCTCCTAGGCAGGTTCCACGCTAGCTCCAGGTGGACGGCCTGGGAGAACCAGGCTCCACCGGCCCCGACGACCCCGCCTCACCAGCGGGGCGAACCCCGGGAACTCGCGGGAGTCGCAGACGTCGTCGGGGCTCTTTTTCATTTCGCGCTCGCTGCTCGCGCGATGCCGGGGCGGGCAGGGAAACGGCAAGCAGGAAGCCGCCGGGCTCGCGAGAGAGAAGCACCCGGGCCCGATGTCGGGCCCGGGTGGGAGCGAGACAGGGGAACTTCAGATTTTCCGGACGTTCGAAGCCTGAAGACCCTTGGGGCCGCGCGTCACCTCGAACTCGACGGTGTCGCCTTCGCTGAGGCTCTTGAATCCGTTGGCCTGGATCGCGCTGTAGTGAACGAAGACGTCTTCCCCACCGTCCTGAGTGATGAAGCCATAGCCCTTCGCGTCGTTGAACCACTTCACTCGTCCTTGTGCCATACCGCTGACCTCTCCTTGGGGGTCTTCAGCCCCTGTGTGCTCCCACCGTCATGGCGGGGTTGCCCTCCGACGACCGGAAGGCAAACAAAAAAGCCGCGCGAAGTTCGTCTCGCGCGGCTACGTGCGTCACGGTCTCGCTTCCGAACAATCCAGTTATCCCAAAAAACCGAGGTAAGTGTTACACGGTCCGCGCGGGGGCGTCAATCGGATTCGATGCGTCGGGTCACCGGGCGCGAGCCGTTGCGGGTTCCGAGCCAACCCGGCACGGCCACGGAGAATCTCCCGGCCGTTCCGCCGGCGACCACCACGTGGATCTCCTCGACCGACCGGAACTTGGGCACCGGCGTGTCGGGCGACGGGGTGTCGCGGCCGTAGCGGAGGTTCGTGCCCTCCCCGTGGTCTTCCGAGGGCAGCAGTTCGCGATAGGGCCGACGGACGTGCTCGTGGAGATGACGCTTCAGGTCGTCCTTGGTCCAGCCCTCGTCGCCGAAGGTCCGGGCATGTTCGGGGCCGACGACCAGCAGCGTGTGGGAGTAGAGCGGAAAGTGCTTGCTGTTCCAGAGGCCGGCCATCGACCAGCCGATCGATCCGGCGAGGCTGCGGGCCGTCCGGCTGGCGTGATCCGAGATCCCGTGCGGCGCCTCGCCGGCGAAGAGCGTGACCGCGCTCGCCTCCCTCGACAGGCCGCGCTCGACGTGGAGCGGCGGCCAGGGGCTCGCCTCCTCGTGCTCGGCGATGCAGTACGTGTACCGCCCCGGGTGGCCGAAGGTCGACATCGAGATCTCGCCCGGCCTGGCGCCCCCGACGTTGATCATCAGCAGGCGGAGGGCGCGGCCGATCGTCGCGTTGGCCCGGTAGCCGGGCCCGAAGACCCCGAACGACGCGTTGAGCCCGATGCGGGCCCGGATCGGGCCGTTGACGACGATGAGCGGCGCCGAGAAGTGCGTCGACGTCGCGACCCCATGAAGGTTGAACTCCGGGTCGCAGGCGCACTCCACGGCGGCCAGCACGACCGGGAGATAGTCCGGCCGGCAGCCCGCCATGACGGCGTTGATGGCCGCCTTCTCGACCGTCACGCGGCCGTAGTTCGGCGGCATCTCGCCCACGAGCTCACCCGGGTCGCGGCGCGTCGCCCCGAGCATCCGCGACACACGGTCCCGCGTCGGCGGCACGACGGGCAGCCCGTCGGTGACGCCCCTGTCGAACCACGTCTCGAACTCGTCGGTCGCCATCGCCGCGGCGATCCTATCGCGATGCTATACCGGTCGTCGTCTCCGGCCAAACCGCGGGCCGCCTTTGCCCCGTTCAGGGCTCCCGGTCCTCGTCGCCGGTTGCCTGGGGGGGCCGGTAACCCGGCCGGCACGGAGGGCGTCCGCCGGACTATACTCTTCGGGCGCGCTCGGCGGGCAGGTGACGCCGGGCGTCAGCGGGCGTGCCACCGTGGACGGTCGGCCGGGAAAGGGTTCCGGCCGGAGGGGCGGTCGCGCCGGCCGGCGGCCGGGCGGCGCGTGGTTTCGGTGGAGAGGTCGGAGGAGGGTGAATCCCCGGGAAACCCCGTGAAAACTCTTTCGTTTTCTCAGAAGCTCCGGTCGCCGGACGGGGCAGGGCGTAAACCTGCGTCAAATCGGCGATTCTCGGCCAGCTCTGGCACAGACTGTGCTAGTGTTACGGCCGTCTTCCCTCTCGGCGGGGACTGGCGTTCTCACACTCAAAGCCGGATGGGGTGCTGATGTTCTACAACCTGCTCGCCGGAATGTTCTCCAACGATCTCGCCGTCGACCTCGGGACCGCCAACACCCTCGTCTACGTCCGGGGGGAGGGCATCGTCCTCAACGAACCGTCCATCGTGGCCATCCACCAAGCCGATCACTCGGTCCTCGCCGTCGGCCACGAGGCCAAGGCGATGCTCGGCAGGACCCCGGGCAACATCGTGGCCATCCGGCCCCTGAAGGACGGTGTCATCGCCGACTTCGACGTCACCGAGAAGATGCTCCACTACTTCATCAACAAGGTGCACCGCCGGCGGACGCTGGTCCGGCCCCGCATCGTGGTGGGCGTTCCCTCGGGGATCACCCAGGTCGAGAAGCGCGCGGTCCGGGATTCCGCGATGCAGGCCGGGGCCCGCGAGGTCTACCTGATCGAGGAGCCCATGGCCGCCGCGATCGGGGCGGGGCTGCCCATCCAGGAGCCCGGCGGCAACATGATCGTCGACATCGGCGGCGGGACCACGGAGGTCGCGGTCATCTCGCTGTCGGGAATCGTCTACTCCAAGTCCGTTCGCATCGCCGGCGACGAGATGGACGAGGCGATCGTCCAGTACATCAAGAAGCACTACAACCTCCTGGTCGGCGAGCGTCGCGCCGAGGAGATCAAGATCAACCTCGGGTCGGCGTATCCGATGGGCGGCGACCGGCGCACCATGGAGGTCAAGGGCCGCGACCTCATCGACGGCATCCCGAAGACGATCGTCATCACCGACGAGGAGATCCGCGAGGCGCTCCGCGAGCCGGTCATGACCATCGTCGAGACCGTGCGCACGTGCCTGGAGCGCACCCCGCCGGAGCTGGCCGCGGACATCGTGGACAAGGGCATCGTGATCACCGGCGGCGGCGCGCTGCTGAGGGGCCTGGACCACCTCCTGCGCCAGGAGACGAATCTCCCCGTCACGCCGGGCGACGATCCGCTCTCGTGCGTGGCCCTCGGCGTCGGCAAGGTGCTGGACGAGCTGGAGCTGCTGAAGAAGGTGGCGATCCCAGCATAGCGCCCGGACGTCGCCGGTCCCGGAGGTTCCGGTGTGAAGGCTCGCACGGTGTTCCTGCTGGCTCTCACGCTGGCCGTCTGCCTCGTGCTCCTCACGATCCAGAGCCGCGGTCGCGGCGACATCGCCGCCGACGCGGTCGCCGTGGTGATGACGCCCGTGCAGAAGGGGCTCGCCGCGATCCATCGCGGGGCGGTGGGGCTCTGGACCACCTACCTCGACTGGAAGGCCGTGCGCGCCGAGAACCATCGCCTGCGCGAGGAGGTGCGGCGGCTGCGCGTCGAGTCGCTCGCGGTGTCGGAGACCCAGGAGGAGAACCGGCGGCTCCGGCGGCTGCTCGAGCTGAAGGCGCGGCTGCCCATCCAGACCCTGCCGGGAGAGATCATCGCCCGCGAGTGGGGCGGCTGGGTGCGCTCGCTGACCGTCAACCGCGGTCGCGGGGACGACGTTCGCCGGCTCACGGCCGTGATCTCGCCCGACGGCCTCGTCGGCCGGGTCGTCGACGTGCGGCCGGGCTCGGCCGTCGTGCAGGTGCTGACCGATCCGGCCTCGACGGTGGGAGGGCACGTGCTGAGGACGCGGACGCCGGGGATCGTCGAGGGCGATCCGCGTGGAACGCTGCGCTTCAAGTACATGGCGAGGGACGGGACCGACCTGCAGGTCGGCGACGTGGTCGTGTCGTCGGGCCAGGGTGGGATCTTCCCGCGCGGGATCCCGATCGGCCGCGTGCGGGCGATCGACGACCGCGGCGCCGCGCTGTTCCACTACGCGGCGCTCAGCCCCGTGGTGGATTACGCCCGGATCGACGAGGTGCTGCTGGTGACGGGTGATCTCATGCAGGACCTGACGGCGTTCTTCGTCGCGCCGTCCGGCGGCTAGCGGGGCCGGCCGGTGCGGGGGGTCCTCGCCTTGACGATCTTCGGCGGCGGCATCGCGCACGCCACCGTGGCGCCCGCGATCCGCATCGCCGACGTCGCGCCCGACATCCCCCTGATCGTCGTCGTGCTGCTGGCGCTGCGCCGCGGCCCGGAGTTCGGCTGTGTCGGCGGCTTCGTCGCCGGCCTCCTGCAGGACGCCTCCGGCGGCGGCCTCCTCGGCGTGCAGGCGATGACGAAGGCCGTCATCGGGTTCGGCATCGGCACCGTGGGCGCGCGGCTCCGCGTGACCCAGCCTCTCGTGCAGGTGCCGGGGCTCGTCCTCCTCAGCGTGTTGGAGGGGCTCGCCCGGTTCACGCTGCTGAAGCTCTTCCACTTCCCGGCGTCGCTCGGGGAGCTGATGGTCTACGTGATCCTGCCGCAGGCGCTCTACAACGGCTTCCTCGGCGCGGCGCTGGTGCTGGCGCTCGCCTGGTCCGAGAGCCTGAGAGAGGCGCGGTGAGGCGCTCGCGGTTCGCGGGCTCCCGGGGCGCCCACGCCGGCGGCGCCAGGCGCGACGCGGGCCGGAGCCGCGTCATGGCGATGGCGGCGCTCGTCATGACGGGCCTCCTCGTCATCGTCGGCCAGCTCTGGTACCTGCAGGTGCTGGAGGGCGGCCACTTCCTCGACGCCTCCGACAAGAACCGGATCCGCATCCGTCCCGTCGCCGCTCCGCGCGGCATCCTCTTCGACCGGAACGGGATCCCGCTCGTCGACAACCGCCCGGCCTTCACGCTCTCGCTGATCCCCCGCGAGCTGCCGCGCGACCCCGAGGAGCGCGACGCCGTCCTCGGCCGCGTGGCGGCGCTGCTCCGGATCCCGTTCCAGGAGCTGGCCGACTCGGTGGCGCGGGTGGCGCCCGACTCGTTTCTCCCGGTCCGCGTGCGCCGCGGCCTCACGCTCGAGGACACGGCGAAGATCGAGGAATGGAAGCTCGAGCTGCCGGGGGTGATCGTCGAGGTCGAGCCGCAGCGCACGTACCCGTCGAGCCGCTTCGCGGCGCACCTGCTGGGCTACGTGCGAGAGGCGAGCGACGAGCAGCTCAAGCAGGGGCGCTATCGCCGGGGCGACATGGTCGGCCAGAGCGGCCTGGAGCGCCTGCTGGACGAGCACCTGCGCGGCCGTGACGGCGGCGAGCGGATCGAGGTCGATGCCGTGGGCCGGCCGGTGCGCGTCGTGCAGCAGACGGAGCCCCACCCGGGCGCCGAGGTGGTGACCACCGTCGACCGGCGCATCCAGGAGGCGGCAGAGGCCGCGATGGAGGGCAGGGCCGGCGCGGTCGTGGTGATGGATCCGCGCAGCGGGGACGTGCTGGCGATGGTCTCCACGCCCGCCTTCGAGATCGACCGCTTCACCGGCACGATCGATCGCGCCGCGTGGCTCCGCGTCGTCCAGGATCCCGACCATCCGCTGCTCAACCGGACGATCCAGAGCACGTACGCGCCCGGCTCCGTCTTCAAGATCGTCGTCACGGCGGCGGGCCTCCAGGAGGGCTCGCTGACGCCGGTCGACCGCGTCCACTGCGACGGCGAGTTCCGCCTGGGGACGTGGAGATTCAAGGACTGGAAGGAGGGCGGCCACGGCGCGGTCGACCTCCACGCCGCGATGGCGCAGTCGTGCAACATCTTCTATTACCAGGCCGGGCTCAAGATCGGCGGCAACGCGATCGCCAAGTACGCGCGGGCCTTCGGTCTCGGCGAGCAGACCGGCATCGAGCTCGGCGGCGAGCGGCACGGCCTGATCCCGCGGCCCAGGACGCGGCGCGGGCGCGAGGCGTGGCAGGCCGGCGACATCGTGAACATGTCGATCGGCCAGGGGCAGGTGCTGGTGACCCCGCTGCAGGTCGCGCGCTTCATGGCCGCCGTCGCCAACGGCGGGGTCCTCTGGAAGCCGCGGCTGGTGCAGCGCATCGAGCGCCCCGGGCAGGGCATCGTCTGGAGCGACCCGGGGAAGGTGATGGGACACGTCCAGCTCTCCCCGATCGTCTGGGCCTTCCTCCGCCGGAGCCTCGCCGCCGTCGTGACGGAGGGGACAGGCGCCGCGGCGCGCATCCCGGGCCTGGACGTCGCCGGCAAGACCGGCACGGCCCAGACGATCGCGAACTCCCGGGCGGATCGCGGCCAGGACCACGCGTGGTTCGCCGCCTTCGCGCCGGTCACCGACCCCGAGGTCGTCGTGGTCGTGCTGGTCGAGCGGGGCGGCAAGGGCGGGCAGGTGGCCGCGCCGATCGCGCGGAAGATCCTGAACGCGATCTTCTTCGAGAAGGTCGCCGCCGTCGAGATCCGCGGATGACGGGGATCGCGCCATGATGCCCGCGGTCGACCGGCGGCTGCTGCAGAACGTCGACTGGGCGCTGCTCGCGGGCACGCTGGGGCTCGTCGTCCTCAGCGCCACGACGCTGTCGACGCTGACCGTCGGCCGCGCGGGCGGGAGCGTCGCCTGGCGGCAGCTGCTCTGGGTCGCCGTCGGCGCCGTCGCGATGGTCGTGGTCGCCAGCATCGACTACCGGCGGCTGGTGCGCATGGGGCCCGCGCTCTACCTCCTCGGGCTCGGCGCGCTGGTCGCGGTGTTCGTCGTGGGACGCACGGTGTCGGGCGCGAAGCGATGGATCGTCCTCGGCCCGGTCTCCGTGCAGCCGTCCGAGGTCTTCAAGATCTGCTTCCTGCTCACGGTGGTGTGGGTGCTGGTGTCCCGCTGGGCCCAGCCGATCACGCTCACCGTGCTCGTCTGTCTGGCACCCATCGTCGCCGTGCCGTTCGTCCTGATCGTCAAGCAGCCGGACCTCGGCTCGGCGCTGCTGCTCGGTCCCATGCTGGTGGCGCTCCTGGTGGGCGCCGGCGTGCGCCTGAAGCTGCTCGGCGGCCTGGCGCTCGCCGGCATGGCGACGCTGCCGGTGGTGTGGTTCGCCCTCAAGGACTATCAGCGCGAGCGCATCATGGTGTACCTGGATCCCGTCCGCGACCCGCTCGGGAGCGCGTACAACGTCATCCAGGCAAAGATCGCGATCGGTTCGGGTCAGCTCCTGGGGAAGGGCGTCGCGGGCGCGACGCAGAGCCGCCTCGCCTTCCTGCCGGAGCGCCACACGGATTTCATCTTCGCCGTGTTCGCCGAGACGTGGGGGTTCGTCGGCTGTCTCGTGCTGCTCGGCTGCTACGCGCTGCTGCTGCTCCGCGGCTTCGACATCGCCGCGACGGCGCGCGAGCCGGTCGGGCGCCTGGTGGCGCTCGGGGCGACGGCCCTGCTCGCCACGCAGATCCTCATCAACGTGGGGATGGTCACGGGGCTCCTGCCCGTGGTCGGGATCCCGCTGCCGTTCATGTCGTACGGCGGGTCCTCGATGCTGGTCTCCATGATGGCCCTCGGCCTGTTGCTCTCGGTCCGGATGCGGCAGTTCCAATGAGGCGCGGCGTGCGCACGATGATCGGCCGCCGCGCCGGCGAGGTGCTGCCGTGGACAAGCGGATTCTGCTCGACGCCGGGATCACCGAGACGCGCGTGGCGGTCCAGGAAGGACCCCTCGTCACCGCGCTCTACCTCGAGCGGCACGCGCGCCGCTCCATCGTCGGGAACGTCTACAAGGGGGTCGTGACCAACGTCCTGCCCGGGATGCAGGCCGCGTTCGTCGACATCGGCCTGGGCAAGGACGCCTTCCTCTACGCCGGCGACTACACCGCGCGGCTGGTCGACGACGCCGCCGAGACCGGCGACGTCGCGGTCGACGACGCCGCCGAGCTGGCCGACGTGGACGTCGACGAGCCCGAGCCCCGGCGCGAGGCGCGGGCCCCCATCGAGGAGATGCTCCGCAAGGGCCAGGAGGTCCTCGTCCAGGTCTCGAAGGAGTCGCTGGGGACGAAGGGCGCCCGCATCACGTCGTTCATCTCGCTGCCCGGCCGCTACCTGGTGTACATGCCGCAGGCGCGCCACATCGGCGTCTCCCGCCGGATCCGCGACGAGCAGGAGCGCGACCGGCTGCGCACCGTGGTCCGCGGGCTCGCCGCCCCGGGAGGCGGCTACATCGTGCGGACGAACGCGGAGGGCGAGGGTGAGGCCGAGCTGCGGGCCGACGTCGAGTTCCTCGGCCGGCTCTGGTCGCAGGTCCAGGCCCGCTACGAGACGGCCCGGGCCCCCGCCGCCCTGCACGAGGAGGGCGAGCTGGCGTTCCGTGTCGTGCGCGACCTGTTCTCCCCCGACGTCGATGAGCTCCTGGTCGCCGATCGCGGCGTCTACGAGCGGTGTCTCGAGTACGTGCGCACGCTCGTGCCCGCCATGGCCGGGCGCGTGAAGCTCCACGAGGGCCGGACGCCGCTGTTCGAGGCGTTCGGCGTCGAGAAGGACATCGAGAAGGCGCTCCGCCGCCGCGTGTGGCTGAAGTCCGGCGGGTACATCGTCATCGACCACACGGAGGCGCTGGTCTCGATCGACGTGAACACCGGCAAGTACGTGGGCAAGCGCGACTTCGAGCAGACCGTGCTCAAGATCAACCTCGAGGCCGTGGGCGAGATCGTCCGCCAGATCCGCCTGCGCGACCTGGGCGGCATCATCATCATCGACTTCATCGACATGGAGATTCCCGAGCACCGCGAGCAGGTGTACCGGGCGCTCAAGAAGGCGCTGGCCGACGACAAGGCGCGGACCAACGTGCTGGAGATCTCGGAGCTCGGCCTCGTGGAGATGACCCGCAAGCGTGTCCGCCAGGACCTCCGGGGACTCATGACCGTGCAGTGCCCCACGTGCCGCGGCAGCGGCGTGACGAAGTCGGACGCCACACTGGCGGCCGAGCTGTTCCGCGCGGTCCAGGCGAAGGCGGCGGAGAGCGGGGCCCGCGAGTACGTCCTGCGCGTCCACCCCGACGTCGCCGCGTACCTCAACGAGGGCGATGGGCGCGACGGCGTCCAGCGGCTCGCGGCGGCGCTCGACGCGAAGATCACCGTGCAGAGCGCGTCGGCGCACGCGCACCGGGAGGAGTACCAGATCCACCCGCGCTGACGCGGCCGTGGTAGCATTGCCGGCCGATGGCGCGCGAGCTGCCGCTCCTGCCCACGACCGTCTGCGGGTCCCACGCGCTGCCGTCGTGGCTGCACCTCGTCCGCGAGGCGACCGAGGGCGGGCGCCTCGGCCCCACCGACCTGCAGGAGGCCTACGACGACGCCGTCCGCATCGCGATCCGCGACCAGATCGAGGCCGGCGTCGACGTCGTCTCCGACGGCGAGATGCGGCGCGTCACGTTCATCCGCGGCTTCTTCTCGCGGCTCACCGGGCTCGAGCCGCTCCCGGTGCCCCGCCGGCTGGGTCCGCTGAACTACGACTCGCACTGTCCCTACCAGGTGGTCGGCCGGGTCGAGGCGCCGCAGGGCCTCGGCATCGTGGACGAGTTCCGCTTCGCGCGCGCCCACGCCGACCGGCCCCTGCGCGTCGCCGTCCCCGGGCCCATGACACTCCTGATGCCGCTCCGGCGCGGCGGGCCGTACGCCTCGGAGGACGCGCTCGTCGCCGACCTCGTGGCCATCGTGAACCGCGAGATCCGGGCCCTCGCCGAGGCGGGGTGCGAGCTGATCCAGGTGGACGAGCCCAACTGGGTGATGACGGCCGGCAAGCACGGCGTCCTCCGGGCCGGGCCGGGCGTGATGCTGGAGTCGCTGCGCGCCGCGGTGCGCGGTGCCGCCTGCAAGCTCGCCCTGCACGTCTGCTTCGGCAACGCTCACAACAACTCGTTCGCGACGCCGCGCCGGTACGCCCCGCTCTACCCGGCCATCCTGGACGCGCCGGTGCAGCAGCTCGTCTTCGAGTACGCCAACCGCGAGATGGCCGAGATCGAGCTGTGGAGCGTCCACCGCTCCGACAAGGAGGTCGCCGCGGGGGTCGTGGACGTCAAGGCCTTCCGCGTGGAGAGCGCCGAGGAGATCGCCCACCGCGCGCGGCTCGCGCTCAAGCACGTGCCCGCCGAGCGGCTCTGGCTCGTGCCGGACTGCGGGCTCTGGGAGACGCCGCGCTGGGTCGCCGTGTCGAAGCTCCGCTCGCTCGTGGAGGCGGCGCGCCTGCTGCGGCGCGAGCTCTCGGGCCGGCCGTAGGTGGCCGTCCGGCTCGCGATCGTCGAGGACCGCGACTAGTGGCGCGCGTCCCGCCCTCGCGGGTGTCGACCGGCAGGATCCTCCGCGACCTGCGGGCGGCCTCCCGGAAGGGCGACCGCGCCGCGCTCGCGATCGCCGTCGACCAGATGCGCACGCTGGCGCTGTCGCCGCGCTACTGGCAGAAGTACCTCGGGCTGCTCCGCAACCCGCTCGCCCGCCTGGTGGACCTGCTCGTGATCAAGCAGGGTGAGCGCATCGCCCACCAGAAGGGATGGAAGCTCGGGGCCAGGGTGCCGGCGCCCCGCGGGGAGTCGCCGCCGGCGCGGCCCGCGCGCCGGCGGGAGCGCGAGGCGCCACGGCGCCGGCGGCGTCCCGCCCCACCGGACGGCCAGGCGACCCTGTTCCCGCTCTGACGTCTCCACCGCCTTGACCGGCCCCCCGCCGGCGCGGACAATACCCCACGAGGGTATCCGGAGGGGCCGCCATGATCGACGAGACCACCCGGGCGAAGGCGCTGGGGCGCCTGCGCCGGATCGAGGGCCAGGTGCAGGGGCTCCAGCGGATGATCGCCGGCGACGCGTACTGCGTGGACATCCTGCTCCAGGTCGCCGCCGCGCGCGGGGCGCTCGAGCAGGTCCAGAAGCTCCTGCTGGGACGGCACATCGAGTCCTGCGTCGCCGACGCCTTCCGCTCGGGCAGCAAGGGCGAGCGCCAGCGCAAGATCGACGAGCTGCTGGAGGTCTTCACGCGGTTCGGAGGGAAGTGACGGCCGTGGAGGTCCGGACGTTCGCCGTCCGCGGCATGCACTGTGCCGCGTGCGTCGGCAAGGTCGAGCGCGCGCTGCGCGGGGCGCCCGGCGTCGCCGGCGCCGGCGTGAACCTCGCCACCGAGCGCGCGACCGTGCAGCTCGACCCCGCCGTGACCGACGTGGCCGCGCTGCGCGCGGCCGTCGAGGCCGCCGGCTACGAGCTGGCCGACCTGCCGGCGCCCGCCGCCGGCGGATTCGACGCCGAGCGGGAGCGGCGGGAGGACGAGCAGCGGCGGGCCTTCCGGCGCTTCGTCGCCGGCGCCGCGCTGTCCGTGCCCGTGATGATCGGCGGGATGGCGCACGTCTTCCCGTGGGCGCCGGCCTGGCTCGCCGATCCCCGCGTGCTCCTGGCCCTCACGACGCCGGTGCAGTTCTGGGTCGGCTGGCCCTTCCACGCCGGGTTCGTGCGCGACGTGCGTCACCGGACCGCGAGCATGTCGACGCTGGTGTCGATCGGCACCAGCGCGGCGTACATCTACAGCGTCGCGGTGACCGTGCTGCCGCACACGTTCGCGACCCACGGCTCGACGACGTACTACGAGACTGCTGCCGTGGTCATCACGCTGGTCGTGCTCGGTCGGTGGCTCGAGGCCCGCGCCCGCGGGCGGACATCCGAGGCGATCCGCGGGCTGCTGAGGCTGGCCCCGCGCACGGCGCGCGTCGTCCGCGACGGCCGCGACGTCGAGGTGCCGACCGCCGAGGTCGCCGAGGGCGACCTCGTGCGCATCCGGCCCGGCGAGCGAGTTCCCGTCGACGGCGTCGTCGTGGAGGGCGTGTCCACCGTGGACGAGTCGATGCTGACCGGCGAGAGCCTTCCTGTCGAGAAGGCGGCCGGCGCCCGGGTCGTCGGCGGCACGGTGAACCGCACCGGGAGCTTCGTGTTCCGCGCGACGGCCGTCGGCGCGGCGACGACGCTGGCGCGGATCGTCCGTCTCGTGGAGGAAACCCAGGGCTCGCGCGCGCCGATCCAGCGCCTCGCCGACCGCGTCGCCGCCGTCTTCGTGCCGATCGTCCTCGCGATCGCGGCCGTGACGTTCGTGGCGTGGTGGTGGGCCGGTCCCGAGCCACGCGTCGTCACGGCGCTGACGGCGGCCGTGGCGGTGCTGGTCATCGCGTGCCCGTGCGCGATGGGGCTCGCGACGCCGACGGCCATCATGGTGGGGACCGGGCGCGGCGCCGAGCACGGCATCCTGGTCAGGAGCGCGGCGGCGCTCGAGCAGCTCCACCGGGTCGACACGATCGTGTTGGACAAGACCGGCACGCTGACGATCGGCCGCCCCGAGGTCACCGACGTCGTCACGCTCGGCGACTGGAGCGAGGCCGAGGTGCTGGCGCTGGCGGCGGCCGCCGAGCAGGGCTCGGAGCACCCGCTCGGGGAAGCGATCGTCCGGAGCGCGAAGGACCGGGGCCTCGCCCTGCCTCCCGTCGAGCGCTTCGAGACGGTGCCCGGCCAGGGGGTCGACGCGCTGGCCGCCGACGGCCGCGTGCTCATCGGCAACCGGGTCCTGATGGACGTCCGCGGCATCGACGTGCCGGCGCCGGCCGCCGAGCGCGCGTCGGCGCTGCAGGCCGACGGCAAGACCGTCGTGTACGTGGCCTTCGCCGGGCGGCTCGAGGCGCTCATCGCCGCCGCCGACGTGCTGAAGCCCGAGGCCGCCGCCGCGGTCGCCGATCTCGAGTCGCGCGGCGTCGACGTCGTCATGCTGACCGGCGACAGCCGCCGGACCGCGGAGGCGATCGCGCGCCAGGCCGGGATCGCGCGGGTCCTCGCCGAGGTCTTGCCCGAGGCGAAGGCCGGGGAGATCGTGCGGCTGCGGGAGGCGGGCCGGCTCGTCGCCATGGTCGGCGACGGCATCAACGACGCCCCCGCGCTGGCGCGCGCCGACGTGGGCGTGGCGATGGGCTCGGGGACCGACGTCGCGATCGAGGCGGCCGACGTCACGCTGATGCGGGGCGACCTGCGCGGCGTCGCCGCCGCGCTCGACCTGTCGCGGCGGACGATGCGCATCGTGCGCGAGAACCTCGCGTGGGCGTTCGGCTACAACGTGGTGCTGATCCCGGTGGCGGCCGGGGCGCTCTATCCGATCTGGGGCGTGCTGCTGTCGCCGATCCTGGCGGGCGCGGCCATGGCGTTCTCCTCGGTGTCGGTCGTGACCAACAGCCTCAGGCTCAAGCGCTGGACGCCGCCCCGCTGAGCGCGGACGCGGCGAGCAGGAAGGAGACCGAGATGGCCGTCGATCCCGTGTGCAAGATGACCGTCGAGCCCGCGAAGGCCGCGGCGCAGTCGAGCTACCAGGGCCAGACCTATTACTTCTGCGCCGTGGGCTGCAAGCAGAAGTTCGACCGCGAGCCCGAGCGCTTCCTCGCCGGCGGCAAGAGCGAGATGTGACGTGCTGAGCCCCGGCGTGCTGCGCGGCCGCGCGCGCTACGAGCGCGCCATGGAAGGCTGGACTGACAACACGCACGACGACGCGCTCACCCACACGGTGGTGCTGAGCGACGATGACCGGGCCGTGGAGCTGAGCGCGGTCGCCGTGCCGTCCCCGGCCTACGAGATCCGGGAGGCGCGGTGCCGCGTGCTCGGCGGGGCGGTCGACCGGCGCGTGGCCGACGGCGTGGCCGCCCTCGCCGGGATCCGGATGGTCGCCGGCTTCACCCGGCGCGTCGCGGACGCGACGGGCGGCGGCGAGGGCGCGGCGCTCGTCGTCGATGCCGCGATCGAGATCGCCCGGCTCGCGCGCCAGGTGGCGAAGCTGCCCCCCGAGCGCGCCCGGCGCGCGGCCGGCGGCGACGCGCGGGAATGCTGGCGGCTCGACACGACGGGCTGGGTGGACCTGCCCGACTCCTGCTTCACCTACAGCGCCGCCGGGCACGCCCTCCTCGACTCCCGCCAGGTCGTCACGCCGATGCGGCCGGAGCTCTACAGCCCGCCGCCCGGCGGGCGGCGAGTGTTCGTGCGCCGCAAGGTCGCGCGCCTGTCGCGCGCGGACGGACGCGTCCGGCTCTTCCACTCGATGCACGACGACATCCACGGCTTCGAGGTCACGTACGAGATCGACGAGGCGACCGGACGCATCGTGCGGGCCGAGCACGAGACGCCGCGCCTGCCGTACATGGGCATCTGCTCGGAGCCGCAGTCGCGCATCCGCTCGATGGTGGGCGAGATCGCCGACGAGGGGCTGCGCCGCCGCGCCGGCACGCTGCTCGGCGGCCCGGCTGGCTGCGCCCAGCTCTACGACCTGACGGCCGACCTCCTGAAGCTGCTCGCGCCCTGACGTCAGCGGGCGGAGGCGGCGACGTGGACATCGAGCAGGAGCTCCGGCGCGAAGTCGGCGAGGCCGACGCTCTCCGGGCTCCGTCCGGCGAACGCCGCCCGCGGCGCCACGCCGACCAGCTCGGCGCGCCGGATGCCCACGCCGCGGCGCGCGGCCTCCTCGCGCACGCGGTCGAACGCGGCGGGGATGGGTGTGACCCGATGGTCGAGCAGGTTCATCGACACCTGGACGACGCCGCGCCGCGGGAGCGGCAGCCCGAGCGCCTGGACGGCCGCCAGCCCGCCGCTCGACTCGCGCACCGCCCGCGCGACCTCGCGCGCCACCTCGACGTCCCGCGTGTCGAGCCACACGTTGAACGCGACGAGGATCTCGCGCGCCCCCACGAGGACGGCGCCCGCGCGCGCGTCGAACCGCGGCGGCCCCTCGTCCGGCGGATCGCCGCCCGTCGCGAGACGCTCGGCCAGCCGCTCGTAGCCGCCGCGGCGCACGTCGGGCAGCCGGCGGCGCTCGGGCCGCGTGGCCGCGTGCCCGTAGTACCAGACGGGGAGGCGGTGACGCGTCGCGATCGCCCTGCCGACGCGGCGGGCCAGCGCGACGGCGTCCGCCATCTCGAGGCCGGCGAGCGGGACGAACGGCACGACGTCGAGCGCGCCGATGCGTGGATGCACGCCCTCGTGCTCGCGCAGGTCGATCTCGCCGAGGACCCGCTCGGCGAGCGCGAGCGCCGCGGTCTCGACGGCGCCCGGCGTCCCCAGGAACGAGAACACCGACCGGTGATGGTCGGCGTCGGCGTGCACGTCCATGAGCGTGACGCCGGGCACGCCGCGCACGGCCCCGGCGAAGAGGGCGAGGCGGGCGCGATCGCGCCCCTCGCTGACGTTGGCGACGCACTCGATCAGGGGCCGGGGCACGTCCGGTATACTACGGGCCACCGCGATGAATGTCCTGCCGGTCGGCAAGCTGCGCGCCCGCACGCTGCAGGCGATCCTGGACCGGCATCCCGTCTCGGATCCCCGCGTGCTCGTGGGCCCGCGCGTGGGTGAGGACGCCGCCATCATCGACCTCGGCGATCGCTGCCTCGTCGCCACCACCGATCCCATCACGTTCACCGCCGACGACGTGGGCTGGTACGCCGTCCACGTCAATGCCAACGACGTCGCCGTGCGCGGCGCCCGGCCGCGCTGGTTCCTCGCGACGCTGCTGCTGCCCGAGCGGGGCGCGAGCGAGGCGTCGGTGACCGCCCTCTTCGACGGGCTCGCCGCCGCCTGCAAGGAGCTGGAGGTCGCGCTCGTCGGCGGGCATACCGAAGTGACCCACGGCCTGGACCGGCCGATCGTCGTCGGCACGATGCTGGGCGAGGTGGCACGCGATCGCCTGGTGACGACCGGCGGCGCGCGCGTGGGCGACGCGGTCGTGATGACCAAGGGGGTGCCGCTCGAGGGCGCGGCCATCATCGCCCGCGAGCGCGAGGCCGACCTGCTCGCCCGCGGCGTCCGCCCCTCGGTCGTCCAGCGGGCGAAGGCGTTCCTGCGCTCGCCCGGGCTCAGCGTGCTGCCCGAGGTGGAGATCGCCTGCGAGCTGGCCGAGGTGCACGCGATGCACGACCCGACGGAGGGCGGCATCGCCACCGCGCTGTGGGAGCTGGCGGAGGCGGCGGGCGTCGGCCTCCGCATCGACCGCGAGCGGATCGTGACGATCCCCGAGGGCGTCGAGCTGTGCCGCGCCTACGGTCTCGATCCGCTCGGCACCATCGCCTCGGGCTCGCTGCTGATGACGCTGAGGCCGGCCGACGCCGCGGTGGTGATCCACGCGCTCGCCCGAGAGTCGATCGACTGCCACTACATCGGCCAGGTCGTGGCGCGCGAGCGCGGCGTCACGCTGGTCGACGCCGACGGGGAGCGGCCGATGCCGGTCTTCCCGCAGGACGAGATCTCGAAGCTCTTCGCGGGAGGCTAGGGAAGGTCTGAACAAGTCATGACGATGGCGATCACCAAGGCCTCAAGGGCGCCGAAAAGAGCCGCACAAAGGCGCGTTGGCGGCCGCCAACGCCCCTCAAATCGTTCGGCAGCATGTCCGCTTGGCTGATGGGCAGATTACGGCCCCTGAAGGC
>Ga0209172_10001030_pt1 | contig 65920 bp, 62 predicted proteins | sample LarsenN4metaG_FD_184113 | JGI IMG/M metagenome (GOLD analysis project Ga0209172, IMG submission 184113) | Hot spring sediment bacterial and archeal communities from British Columbia, Canada, to study Microbial Dark Matter (Phase II) - Larsen... ...
AGTCGGCGTAAACCCGGTCGCGTCGCGGGGGCGGGCCTTGCCAATTCACGCGGCTACCTTCCGCGCCCATGGTTCGATATGCCGTTCCAGCAGCGCGAGCGAATCCGGCAGTGCCCCGACGCCGAAACGCTTCCACCAGCTCACGATCGTCAGGCCGATCACCGTTCCGTCGGCCTCGCGCCGGATCAGCAGCGTGCCGTCCGGGCTCTCCTCTGCCAGCGTCGGCACGTCGCGTTCGCCCGCCAGGCGCACGTAGAGAACATCGTTGGCGCGGTCGTAGTGGTACCAGAGCCGGTCGTCGATGGTCCCCTCGATCACGTCGGTCTTGACCATTCCACGTCTCCTCCCGAGACCGTCCGAGCCACGTGCGCCGTCTTCACGATCCCCACCGCGACGTCGGCGACCACCATCATTTTAACCGTCGGCCGCGGACCCGGTCCGAAGTACACGCGACAATCCGGATCGGCCCGACTGAATCGAATCTCGAACGGATCCGTTATCGCCGACTCGACCAGATCACGATGCAGCGCAACCTCTGGGTGCCCCTTGACGATGTGCCCCGACCAGGTTCGCTCGTGCAGGACGAGCGAGCGCCCAAGCGGATCGACCAGCTCGACATCCGCCATTGTGTCGCCCGTCTCTCAGTCGTGCGGGGACATCGTGAGCGGCACGAAGACGGACGTGGCGGTTGGGCCGGCCCCTCGCTCGCGCTCGGGGCTCGGACCTGAGGACGCCGCACGCCGCGGCGGGTCGATCGGGCGGTAGTACTGGTCGCGCTGCTGGGGCGTCCAGCCGGCGTCGGAGATGAGCCGGCGGATTTCGGCTTCGCCCAGGCGGAAGGTGGCGCCGGCGGCGGAGACGACGTTCTCCTCCATCATCACGCTGCCCATGTCGTTGGCGCCGTAGAACAGCGCGAGCTGCCCGACCTTCGGGCCCATCGTCACCCAGCTCGACTGGATGTTGGGGATGTTGTCCAGGTACAGCCGCGCGATCGCCAGCATCACCAGGTACTCGTGTGCGTCGGCCAGCAGGAGGTGCTTGCCGTCGGGCACCGGCCGCGTGTGGGACGGCCGCCCGCGGCTGTCCGCCCCAAGCTCAGCCGAGGGCGGCTGAGCCACACTCTCAGGCAATTCAGAGCTTTGCACTACGACGGGCATCTGCCGCCAGCGGCCCAACGGCGTACCCTCCGGCTGGAACGGCCAGTGGATGAAAGCCGTGAACCCGCCGGTCTCGTCCTGAAGCTCGCGCAGCAGGCGCAGGTGCTCGATGCGCTCCGCGACCGTCTCGATGTGGCCGATCATCATCGTGCAGCTCGTCTTCATGCCGAGCTGGTGCGCCGCGCGCATCACGCTCAGCCACTCCTGCGCCAGCGTCTTGCCCTGCGCGATCTTCCGCCGCACGCGGTCCACCAGGATTTCGCCGCCGCCGCCGGGGATCGTCGCCAGCCCGGCCTCCTGCAGCCGCAGCAGCACGTCGCGCAGCGGCATGCGGTAGACCTGGCTGAAGGCCCAGATTTCCGGCGGGCTGAAGGCGTGGATGTGGATGGCGGGGTAGTTGCGGCGGATGAAGCGCAGCAGGTCGAGGTACCACTGGAAGGGCAAGCCGTGGCCGTGCGGGTCGGACTCATCGGGCACGAGGCCGCCCTGCATGAGGATTTGCGTGCCGCCGATCTCGATCAACTCCTCGATCTTGCGCCCGATCTGCTCGAAGGAGAGGATGTAGGCGTCGGCGTCGCCCGGGTCGGCCTTGAAGTTGCAGAAGATGCACCTGGCGGTGCAGACGTTGGCGTAGTTGATGTTGCGGTCGACGACGTAGGTGCGGTACGGCTGCGGGTGCATCTGCATGAGCCGCTCGAACGCCAGCCGCCCGAGCTGGTGGATGCTCAGCTCGTGGTACATGGCCAGCGCGTCGGCGTCGCTGAGGCGCGTGTTGCAGCGGTCTACGACCGCGACATGGCCGCATGGCGAGACTGCAGGCGAGGCGGGCGCCGTGTCAAACGATCCGCCCGGCGTCGTCTCCGCTTTGGCTGCCGCATTCATTGGGCCAAGTCCATCGCGGTCAGAGACCGCTCCTACCAGGCCTCGCGTTCATGGCGTCGCGGTCGGAGACGGCTCCTGCGAGCAGGTCATCCGGCCAGATGATTTCGGCATCCGCTGCCGCCAGGCCGTAGCGCGCGCACAGGCGCGCGAACAGGTTCGCGCCCTCAATGTAGCGCGCGTCCAGCCGGAACTTCAGGCACTGCGTCAGGTAGCGCTTCGCCAGCGCCGCCGGCCACCAGCGCTTGGGCCCCTCGACCTCGGCGATCTCCGCCGCCCGCGCGACGCCGCGATCGCGGGCATCCGACAGCAGCCCGGCCAGCGCAGCTTCGTGCCCGCGGCTCGATGCATCCTCGTGGCTGCGCCCGGCCGACACGGCCGTGCCGCCCGCGGAACCCTGAACGCTGAACCGCGAACGCTCGCACGCCGCCCACACCGCAAACACGAACGGCAATTCCGTGTGCTGCCGCCAGGCGGCGCCCAGGTCGACCTCGTACGCAAACCCGCCACGATGCGCGCTGACCACCTTGTCGCCGATGAGCAGCACGCTCACCAGTCCACCGTACGCTACGGGCGCCGCGTAGTGCAAAGCGCCGCTTTGCATCTGTGTCGCGCCTGCCCCGCAGTGCAACGCTCTGCTTTGCGTCTGCATCGAGCCTGCTCCGCAGTGCGATGCCCCGCTCTGCGTCTCAGCAGCCGGGCTCGTGCGCAAGGCGGAGCCTTGCACTACGCCGCCCCTGGCGCTGCGCAACGCCTCGCTCAGCGGCCGCAGCTCCAGCGCGCGGTCGTACAGCTCGCGCCACAAGACGGCCGCCAGCGCGATCGACGTGTGCGAGTCCCCGTCCACCCACAGCGTGCGGATGCGGTCGGGCGGCGTCTGCGAGAAGACGCGCACCGTCATCGTCTCGCCATCGCAGGCGATGCAGGCGTCGGACACGACGCGGAGGCGGCCCGCGCTGCGCAGCACGTCCACCAGCGGCACCAGGGCCGCATCCACCTCGCCGCGCTCCAGCCGCTCGGCCAGCCGCGACGGTACGTCCAGGACAAGCTGCACGTCGCAGCGGCCTTCCAGGCCCTCGATCAGCGGCCGCGAGTTCAGAAACGAAACCACGCCCAGTCGGTACACCCGCGCCTCCTTCAGGGCGGCGGGAGTATACTGTCCGCCGCGGCGATCGACCCGAACACGGGTTGGAAGTTTCGAACTTTCAAAAGACCTGAAAGTCCACGCGACCTGGGCCGCAACCAATCCAGCCGGGCGCGGCTGGCCACATCCACGAGCTTGACGCTCGCACGCTAGCGACCGCGTGCCACGCTGGGCTATTCGCAGCCGCTGAGAAGCCGCAGCCGGCAGTCCGGCAGCGCAGGGCGCCATCGGGTGAGAAGGCGTAGATACCGCCGCGGCCGGAGGCGAACAGGTTGCCGTCGCGGTCCACCTTCATGCCGTCCGGCAGGCCGGGGCCGTTGCTCAGCCACGGCGTCGCGTCCGCGAACACGCGCCCGGGGCCGAGCGCACCGTCGGACCGCAGCTCGTATGCCATCCACACCGGCCGCGCGCGATCGGCGTTCGAGATGTAGAGCGTCTTCTCGTGAAGCGACAGCGCGATGCCGAGTTTCACCGAACTCATTCCCATGCCTGGCTTTTGGCCCACTGCGCCCAGTCTGAAAGCGGGGTTGCTTCGACTTTCCTATCTTGCTACAAGCCATTGTAGCACAGATACTTACGATTGGAATCCAAGGTCAGCGAGATTTTGGTCCCAATTGTCACTTAATAGTCGCAGGCGCAATCGTAGCCTGGGGGCGAAGCCGGTCCCTCCTCGCTGCGGTCATCGGAATGGCGAAGGAGCCGGGCGCTTGTGTGCGACCGGCGCATGGCGCGGCTCGAGCCGGACGGCCGCATCACGTCCATCGTCGAGCGCTTCGAGGGCAAGCGTCTGAACAGCCGCAACGACGCCGTGTTCGCGTCCAACGGCGACTTGTACTTCACCGGCCCGCCGTTCGGCCTGCCGAAGGCGTTCGACGACCCGGCCAAGGAGCTGGACTTCAGCGGCGTCTATCGGCTCGCCGCGCACGGCACGTTGACGCTGCTGACGAGGGAGCAGCGAGCGCCGAACGACTGGAGCTTGACATTCGGCAGCGGGCGCGTTATGTTTCTAAGGGTGCGACTGGGCGCGAGCGGCGAGGCGATGCCGACCCGCCGACCCGCCGACCCGCCGACCCGCCGACCCGCCGACCCGCCGACCCGCCGACCCGCCGACCTTTCTTGGAGAACGCTGTGAACCGATTCACACCTCTTTTCGCTACCGTAGTGGCCGCAGCCCTTGCGTTCCTGCCGGCTAAGATTGGCGCGCAGTCGCCACCATCAGACCGCGGCGTGTGCCAGTGGCTATTCGCCAAGGTCAAGAACCTCAATTGCTTCCGACCCGGTGAGAACTGCGACTGCCCCAGTGGGGGCGGCGCGTGCCCAGCAAGCTGTGTCACCTTCGGCTGCTCCGTGAGCCGGCTTCGCGCGGACCCCTGGGGCAGCGCGACGGCCGCCACGACCGCTACGTTTCCATGTAACACATTGTCCTATTTCGTTAGGTCCTGTCCGAACAACAGCGGCGTCGCCTGCCTTTTCATCTGCCCGAACGAAGGTGCGTGTCTGGCGCCGTTCGTGGGCCCAAGGGCGTGCGCCGGGACGCCGACCTACATCGTTCCGTGCGTGTGAGGAGTCCTCAGATGTTGAGAAGACGCGTTCTCATGGTTTCGGCGGCATATGCGACATTCGCGGGCGCCGCCGCTAACGGCTGGGCGCAGGTGTCCAAGGAGATCCTCCTCGAGCGTTGGGAATCCAACTGGGTCGCCGTAGCTGATCTCGAAGTGACCTTTGAGCTCCGCAATTCTGGTCCGGCCACGGGCGGCGCTGATGGGATCATCCCGTTCGTCGTATACACCCTGCGATCCAACGGCATACAGTACCTCTCGCGCGAGGTGATCCCCGGCAGAGGCATCGTCAACGAGGCCTCCTATGACCCCTCATTGCACCTCGGGTGGCGGTACAACAATTCCGGCCGTGGCCACGGCTGGATCAGCGCGAGAGATCAGGCCTATGCAGGCGCACCACGGTGGCTGAGCGACTTGCTGCGCCCGCCAGCCTGGGCCGATTACAACCCGTGGGGAGAGCACGTCCGTCTCTCGGCGTTGCTAAAGAGCCCCACAAGCCACCTGCGCCAGGCACTGGAACAGGTGGACGGGCGACAGGCCGCTGTCCTGGATGTTTACGGCGAGCCCCAGCAGGCCTCCGGCCAGACGCTGGCCTTGAGCGTCTGGTTGGACCTCGAGCGTAATGCCGTTCCGCTCAGGTGGGTCATGTACGACCAACTGAGTGGCCTGCCCAGACACACGACGCTGCTGGGAGAGTACAGGTCCTTTGACGGCACTTGGCTCCCTATGGTCATCTCGTCGACCGTTGGCGCGGGGGAGCTTGCTGGCACGATGTCCGAATTGCGCGTTCAAACCAACCCCGATGGACCGGCCGTCCGACTTAACGCGGGTCTCACGCCCGACGAGTGCACCGTCCAGTTTCCCCCGGGCACGTATGTGACCAACGATCAGACCGAGGAATGGTTCATCGCGCGAGGGGCCACAACCCCCGAGGACGCCATTCGGGAAGTCTACGCGAGCGGGCGGGACGCGGCCACTCGCGAAACCCCGCCCCCTCGGCTGCACGGAGCACTCTGGCTGGGCACCGCGGCACTGGCCGGGCTTCTTACTGGCGCCACATTGCGGCTGCTACGCGCCAAGTAGGCCCAGAAGGCGGCCGCTACCTTCGCGCATGTGCCACGCCGGTCTCCTGACGACTGCGGCCTTCGCATTTCTGTCGCAGCCGCCGTCCGAGGAGGCGCTCTCGAGCGGGCGCCCGGCGGCGATGTGCGCTGACGGCCCGTGGCGATGTGATCGGCTGGCCTGCGCGTACGTCCTTGGCTTCGCCGGCATCCCGTTGGAAGCCAACGCGCTCATCGGACTCCCGGCGCCCGGCGAGACAGAGGCGCTCCTTGCAATGCAGCGCTTTCTCAGCGCGCGGGGTGTGGCCGCCCGCGGCCAACTCCTGAGCCCGCGCGCCCTCCGCACCTGGCCCGGATTGGCGATCCTTCCTTTTCGGCTGCCGGACGTCAGGACTTGGAGCGCGAATGGGAACAGCAGTTTGCCAAGATTGATGCGGCCATTGGGTCCCAAGGGCAATTCGACCTGCATGGCTACACGGGGGTGCCGCCCGACCCCTCCGAGCTCGATGATTGGACGGTCTATGTGGCTGGTCATCTGATCGAGGTGCTGTTCGTTGGGGATGAACCTACTATTGTCAGCAACCCGAAGTTCCATCACTTTGTCTCGTGGAGCATTGAGCAATGTCTGAAGCTGGACGTTTGGGGGGAGCCCGAAGCTCTGCTGCGTGGAGCGCGCCCGTTCGACTATGCCAGCGCCTGCCACCTGGTCCATGGGCTCAAGCTGTACCGCGAAGCCTGCGTCGCCACCGGGCTGGTGCCCCCCCGAGTAAGCTTACTTAAGCTTGGAGACTCCCATGACGCGACCCGCGGGCGGACGCCGATGTTCGCGCTGGACGAAGGCCGCGGTGGGGGCCTGGCCGTCGCGATGCCCCTGCCGCGCACCTCGTTCGATGCGGTCAACGCGACGTTCGTGCGCCAGTACATCGCGCCGCGGCTCTGGCCGGCGGGCCCGCGCTTCATCGACGCCGGCCCGCGGCCGGAGCTCGCGCGGGCGAGCTCGTCGCCATGAGGATTCGCCGACCGCGTGTCCATTCAGGCCGGCGTCGGAGCGTATAATGACTCGGTATGAGCAGCGACGCGACCATCCTGCCGGAGTACATGCGCAGCCCGACCTGGTACGGCGAACAGGACGAGAACGGCGTGGACCTGTCGCTGATCCGCGAGAACCTGAAGCTGACGCCGGAGGAGCGGCTGCGGCAGGGAGACGTGTACGCGGGGAGTACCCTGAGGCTCATGGAGCATGCCCGAAGAAGCCGGCAAGAGCAAGCTGCAACAGTTCGCTGAAATCCTGCGCGCCCACCAGGTCGAGTTCATCGTTATCGGCGGCCAAGCCGAAATCCTGATGGGCGGCGCGCGGGTCACATTCGACGTAGACCTTTGCTACCGCCGCACACCGCAGAACCTCGAGAATCTCGCGCGGGCGCTTCAGGATCTGAAGCCGACGCTGCGCGGCGCTCCGCCGGACCTGAAGTTCCGCCTGGATGCCCAAGCGCTCGCACTCGGGAATAACTACACGTTCGGCACGCCGATCGGTGACCTGGACCTTCTCGGATACGTCGAGCCGCTTGGAGGCTACGAGGAACTGCTCAAGCACGCGACCGTGGAGCGGCTGGGCGACCTGGAGGTGCGCGTCATCGGCCTCGACGACCTGATCACCATCAGACAGCACCTCGGGCGCCCCAGGGACCGCGACTCGCTCTACCAGCTCCTGGCCATTCGCCGCATCCGCAACGAGTCGAAGCCACCCCAACAGCCCTGAGCCTCTGTAGGTCGGGTCGCCAGACCGGTTGCCAGACCCGACGCATGGTCGGTGGACGAGCGGACACCTCTCCAAGATTCCGCGCCCGGCGGCTACACTGCGACATTGTGCGGCGGAGGCCGCGGAATCAGGAGGAGTGAACATGGCCCGAACGCGGGTGCTGGATGTCGGGAACTGCGATCCGGATCATGGAGTGATTCGCGGAATGCTGGAGGCGAACTTCGACGCCACCGTGGATCGCGTCATGTTCGTGCACGAGGCGCTGCACAAGCTGCGGAACCAGCGGTACGACCTGGTGCTGGTCAACCGACTGATCTTTGCCGACGGCAGTCCCGGCCTCGAGCTGGTGCACCAGATGAAGGCCGACCCGGCGCTGGCAAAGACGCCGGTCATGCTGGTCAGCAATTACGGCGAGGCACAGGAGCAGGCCGTCGCCGCCGGCGCGGTCCCCGGCTTCGGCAAAGCCGGCGTCGGGAAGCCCGAGACGCTGGCGCTGATCGAGCACTACCTGCCGCGCAGGCGCGACGCCGTCTCCTCCGCGGCAGCATCGTCGTGACCGGCTGTCCCCAGTCCATCAGCCCGGGTCAGTGCTGCGCGAGACGAGCCTGTCCGTGCGGGCATCCGGTCATAAGCGAGCCACACGTCCGTATTCCCGGTTGGACACCCAGCCGCGTTCAGGCCCCGCGGCCGCTTCCGGGTGCCCGAATCCCGTTGACACGGCCGCCGCACAAGTGATACCGTCTGGGTTGCGGCCTGCTGCAGTGGGGCCGCGCACCAACGCCGGCAGCCCAAAACTCTGGCATTCAGGGGAGCCAGACATGTGCCCCGACCCGTCCCGAGCGGTTGACCAGACTCGCCGAGGGTTGCAGGGGTCCGCCGCGTTTGCCGTCATCGCCCTTCTGTGCGCCGCCGCGCTCGCGCAGCAACCGGTTGCCTCCGTCGGCCATCTGATCGATCCCGGGCCGCCCACGCCGCCGCCACGCGGCACGCTGCCCAGCGAACGCTACGGCGTAACGATCGACCCGCAGCGCAACCCGTGGGTCTTGGATGCGGTGGACAATGGGGCGTTGCTGGCGGAGGACGCGGCGAAGCCCTCGCTGCCACTGCGTAACGGGGTCGGGCTGTCCGTGGACGAGGCGGCCGACAGTCCCTTTGTGGTGGTCGAGGACATCCCGAAGGTTGGGACGCTGCGCTACCTGGTGGTGCGGTCGCCCGGGGCCGAAGCCGTGCGGCTGCACTTCGCGGACGTGCGGGTCGCGCCAGGCGCGGAACTCTGGGTGTATTCCGCTGATCTGCCGCAGTATCGCCAGGCCATCTTTGAGGGGCTGGGGCCGTTTGGAAACGGGGAGTTCTGGTCGACGGTGCTGCCCGGAGACACGGCGGTCGTCGAGTATCTCGCCACGCCCGGCCTGGGCGGGGGCTGGTTTCGCATCGACGGCGCCATGCACATTTATCGCCCGCTCTTCGAGCCGGTCCACGGCGACGACGCAACGCGCGGCACATGCCACAACGACGTGATGTGCTTCCCCGAATGGCATCCGCTGCACAACGCGACCGCCCGCATCACCTTCATCACCGACTTCGGCAGCTTCCTGTGCAGCGCCACGCTGTTGAATACGGAGGCCGGCGACCGGACGCCCTACCTCATGACGGCCAACCACTGCATCAGCACCGACGCCGAGGCGCAGACGCTGACCGCGTTCTGGTTCTACCAGAAGGTCTCGTGCGGCGGCGCCAACGCCAGCAGCCCGACCTCCGACGTAGCCGACATGCTGGACAGCAACGCGCAGGTGGACTGGACGCTGCTGATGGTCGAAGGTGCGCTGCCGAGCGGGCTGACCTGGGCCGGTTGGACGACCGACGCCATCCCCGACGGCGTCGAGGTCGCGGGCATCCACCACCCGGGCGGGGCGCGCAAGAAGATCAGCTTCGGCGCCAAAATCCGCCACCCCTTCGGCGACCCGAGCAACTACCACGGCGTGACCTGGACCTCCGGTACGATCCAGGGCGGCTCCTCCGGCTCCGGGCTGTACCGCGCCAGTGACCAGCTCTACATCGGGGTCGCCTCGCACTCCGAGGCGCCGGCCGGTTGCGACAACGCCGACGGCCCTTCCGGCTACGGCAAGTTCCGCAACGCCCAGCCGGTAATCGCGAACCTGCTTGCAGCCGGCAGCGACGATGCGCTGGAGGATGACGACACGTGCGCGACCGCCCGCGCCGCCGAACCCGGCGTGCTGCCCGGCCAGATTATCAAGAGCGTCGATGAGGACTGGTTCCGTATCCGGCTCGGCCCCGGCAGCGACCTCACCGCCACGCTTGCGCATGCCAACGCCTGGGGCGACGTCGACATGGAGCTGCACGCGGGTTGCGGCGGGCCGGTGGTGGCGGTGCGGGCGGGCGGCGCGGACGTCAAGACGCTCACCTATACGAACGCCGGCGCCACGGGCGACTTCTACCTGCGGATCTTCCTCGGCTCGGACACGCGGAACTCGTACGCGCTGGACCTGGCCTTCACGCCGGTGTGTCTAGGTGACCTGGACGGCAACGGCACGGTGGAGCTCGACGACCTCTCCATCCTTCTGCACAACTTCGGCTCAACGTCCGCTACGCCGGACCAGGGCGACCTCGACGGCGACGGGCGCGTGGTTCTGGCAGACCTGGCTTTGCTGCTGTGGGCCTTCGGAAACACGTGTTGAGCATCGCGCGCTGGCAGCCGGCGTCACGCCAGTGTAAGTGACTTGCAATCCCTGCAACGATCAGAGCCGCGAGCGCGAGCGAGCGGTTGGACCGAGTTACGAGGAAACGCCCCCTGACGGTCGGCGGCGCGCATCCGGGAAAGCCGGAGTTTCATTGGAACCGCACACAGACGCCTATGCCGCCGAGGTCCGGGCCGCGAAGTACAGTGCGGCGAAGACTTTCGGGTCGACCGGTACGCCGGCTTCGATCCGCGCCTGCAGCCAGTCGTGTGCCTGCGCCAGCGGCACCTCGTGCACCTGGATCGCCTCGCTGCCCACGCCCCCGCCGCGCCCGACCTTGCGCAGCCCGGACGCGCGCACCAGCGTGACGATCTCGCTGGACAGACCGGCGGAGGTCGGCCCCTCGGTCAGCCAGGTCATCTCGCGGGCCTCGTAGCCGGTCTCCTCGAGCAGCTCGCGCCGCGCAGCCGTCCTGATGTCGTCCGCGTCGCCGTGCTCGTCGCCCACCAGCCCGGCCGGCAGCTCAATCACCCGCTTCTGGTGCGGAATGCGGAACTGCTCCGTCAGCACGATGCGGCCGTCGGTGATCGCCAGGATCATCACCGCCGCACGGGCGCTGTTCCGCTCGGCGTACTCCCAGTGTCCCCGGCGGACGAGGCGCAGGTACTTCCCCTCGGCCAGCACGACGGCGTTGTCAATGATGCCCACGGTCTTCTCCTGAGGCACGCGCCCGCACCCGGCGGAGACAGCGCGCTTGCGATGCACATCAGCGTAGCAGGCCGTTGAGCAACTGGCGAATGCGCGGGTCGCGGCCGCCCGCTGCGGACGGCACAAGGGCATGACCGGCGGACCGGCCTCTGGCCGGTCTCTCCACGCGAGTTTTCTACGGGGCAAAGACCGGTCGGAGACCGGTCCCCCATCGTTATGGCCTACTTCGGCCACAGGGGGCTGCCACGGGGGCCGACGCTACGCGGCCTGGCCGCGCGACCGCTGCCGAAGGGGCCGATGCCGGGGCCGTCGTCCCCCGGCGATTTCGCTTGTATGTTCGGCGGGATTGGGGTACTAATAACCCTCGGTCGAGCATCTCGGGAGTAGGAGTATCGTGAGCGCGCCACCCCCGCGCGGAATACGCAGCGACGCGGTACGTATCTACCCGCTTCGGTCGGCCCGGCCGGCTTGCACCCAGACTGCCTTCACGCTGATCGAGCTGCTGGTTGTCGTGGCGATCATCGCCATCCTGCTGGCGATCCTGCTGCCGGCGCTGAACGGGGCTCGCGAGCAGTCGAAGCAGCTCCTGTGCCTGACGAACCTGCGCTCGATGGGGCAGGCCGTGCACCAGTACGCGGAGGACAACCGCGACTACGTCGCGCGCTCCGAGTGGGGCGGCGGGGCCACGCCTTGGGCGACGCACTTCGCGGCGACCATGCTGCCGTACCTCGGCTACGACGGCGCCCAGGGTCGCGCGGTCGAACTCTGGGATCCCGGTCCGCCGCCCTCCAAGCGACGGCGCCTGCTGAACGCCTGCCGGAACATGGAGCTGTACCAGTGCCCCAGCTTTCCGGTGGAGGAGCAGGCGCTGGACTATGTCGTCAGCGGCTTCAACATTCCGTTGCGGCCGAGCGACATCACCGATCCCGGCCAGCCGACCAACAGCAACGACGTGCGCGATCAGCAGACCAACCGCATTCCGACCTTCTCACGCCGCTCCGAGATCGATCCCTACCGTCCGGGCGGCTTGATCTACGTCACGGAAGCCAGCGCGCGGATCCCGCCCGACATCAACGACAGCAACGGCTCCTGGGGCAACTATCATGATGTGTTCTCGCCCACCCACATTCCCTTTGGGAGCAACTCGCGCGTTGCGAGCGACCAGCGCCATCCGGCCGGGATCAACGCCCTGCTCTTCGATTCGCACGCGGAGACGATGTCGCTCACTCAGGTGGACCCCGGCTGGCCCAACCTGCTCGAGCTGCGTATGCAGCACTTCTCCCAGGTGCCGGATACGCGGTAGCGGCCCCGATCGGCGCCTTTCATGAATGCAAACCTGCCCCAAGCCGAGCCTGCGGATGTCGCCGGGAATCGCCCTGTCGGCGCGGCCCGCGGGTTCACGCTGATCGAGCTGCTGGTGGTCGTCGCCATCATCGCGCTGCTGCTGGCCATCCTGCTGCCGGCCCTCAACGGCGCCCGCGAGCAGGCCGACCAGCTCCGGTGCGGCACGAACCTGCGCAGCCTGGGTCAGGCGGCAATGTACTACGCCCAGGCCAACCGCGAGACCCTCGTCCGCTCCGAATCGGCCACCATGCATTACGCCGCCAGCCTGCTGCCCGGCCTCGGCTATGACGGACGCGTGGCCGACCTGTGGGACTCGCGTGACTCGGGCCGCTTGCGGCGCGTGTGCGAAGACACGGAAGTGTTCCAGTGCCCGCGCTTCCCGCAGCGGCAGGCGCTGGACTACGTGGTGAACGCGTTTCTGTACCCCTATCCGCGCCAGGGCGGCGACGAGCCCGGCCAGGGACCGGGGGACGGGCCGGAGGGCACTTCCCAGCGGCGCGCGTATTTCTCCACGCTCAGCGAGATCGACCAGTTGCAGCCCGGGCGGCGCATCTTCCTCACCGAGGCGCACCAGGACATGCCCGGCGGCAACAACTGGGGCACGCTGTTCGACCTGTTCATCCCCCGGCACCTGCCGTTCGCCGTCGAGCCGCGCGTGGCCAACGACCAGCGCCACCCGGTCGGCCTCAATGCCCTGTTCTTCGACAGCCACGTCGTCACGCTGCGGCTGCAGACGATCGATGTCGGTTGGCCCAATCCGGTCGAAGACCGTCTGCGCTGGTTCACCGACGTCAAAGGCGAGTGAACGCGCTTCCGGCCGGGTGCATCCCGGTTCGGGCGCCTGCGCGCACAGCCGCGGGCGGCTGTGCCACACGCTGCCGGCGCGTCGGCTTGGCAGCCCGCACCTCACGCGAGTAACCTTCCCCATTCCCGAACGGAGGATCGGCAGCATGGGCCGAAGGATCGCCCTGGCGACGGCGGTGTTGATCGGCGGCAGCGTGGCGGCGCTGGTGATCGCAGCGCTGGCCGCCCTCGTCGCCGGCGTACAGCCAGCAGCCCGCACGGCGCGCGTGGAGACGGTCGCCGCGGACCGCGCCGCAGCTTTGCAGGAACAACCGGCGGGCAGCGCGGGCGTCCCGCCCGCGGCGGTAGCCGGCGCGGCACCAACGACGACTGGGACACCGCAGCCGGCCAGTGCGACCGCGTCGTCGGCCGCCGATGCGCCGGCGTCGCAGCCCTCGCTCGTGCATCCCGGGCCGCTCGATCTGGTCCCCGCCGAGAGCCTGCTGTGCTGGAAGGGGCTGCCGTACCCCGACACGCAGAGGCCCGGCGAGACCCAGCCCAACGCAATCGTCACGCTGATCAATGCCGGCGTGCTCCTCCTGGGCGATCGGCTCGACCCGCGGGCGCGGCTGTTCGTGGACGTGCTGCAGGCCTTCGGCGAGATCATCCGCTATCCCTTCGCGATCGCGCTGATCGACGCCCGCGCCAAGGAGGAGAAGCCCGACAGCCGCAAGGTGGACCAGTTGCGCGTGGCGGTCATCGTCAGGACCAACGGCCAGTCGCTGCCGCTGCTGCGCATGCTGCAGCGCATCGTCTCGACGCACACGGACAGCGGCCAGGCCGCGCTCGAGCGCCGCCAGACGCACGGCCGCGCGTATCAGGAGCTGATGGACCGGCGGTTGTCGGACTGGTGCGTGCTGGCGTGGGGCGAGCTGGACGACTACTTCGTGCTGACGATCGGCCGCGAGGTGTGGCCGCAGATCGCGGCGGTCGCCGCGGGCGAAGCGACCGCCATCAGCCGCGACGCGTGGCTCGCGCCCGTGCGGGCGACGTACAGGCAGGAGCCGCTGATCGAGATCATCGTGGCGGCCAAGGCCATCCGCGAGCGGCTGGACCCATTCGTCGAGGGCCGGGCGACGGCGTTCTTCCGCGCCTGGGAGGCCGACGACATCGACCAGGCGCACTGGGCGCTGGGCTTTGAGGGCCGCTGCCTGTATTGCCGGGCGTACTTCCGCGACGACCGCACGCGCATCCGCAAGTACGCCGATCCGTCGTTCGCCGAGCCGCGGCACATGGAACTCGTGCCGAACGGGGCGCGCTACGCCGTCTACCGCCTGCCGGTCAGTCGCTTTCTGCCCAAGCTGATCGCGGCCTTCTACGCCACGCGTTCGCCCGGCGACCGCGCGTTTGCCGAGCGGCGCTGGGCGCAGATCCAGGCCGAGCTGGGGCTGGACGCGCAGCGCGACGCGCTGGACAACCTGGGCGAGACCATCGTCCTGCACAACGACCCGCCGCACCCGCTGCGCATGCCGCTGGCCTTCACGTCGCTGCTGGAGATCCGCCGCGAGCCGGCCCAGGTGCGGGCTACGCTGGAGAAGCTGTGCGCGGCCTGGCAGGCGGCGCTGGAAAAGGAGGCCGAAGCGCGCGGCGAGCCGAACGCGGCGCTGCTGGAGCGCGACGACGACGGGGTGTGGTACTTGCAGTTCGGCCCGGTGGCGGGGCTGTCGTGGACGTTCACGGATCAGTACATCGTCACGAGCTGGTCGCCCAAGGCGCTGCGCGAGTACCTGTCCAAGGCCGGCGCGCGGGTCGGGCGACGGAGCTTCTGATTCAGGACCGCATCAGAACCCCGCCCGCCGAGGGCGGGGTCAGCCTGAGCCGCGCAAGCGCATCGCGCGAGCCAGTTCCGCTTTGCCTTTCGCCTCCGGCGCCACGCCAGTGCCTGTGAGCGCGATCGGCCGGCGCAGAGCCCGGCCGCTACGCGGCGGGCAAGATGCCCGCGCTCCCCTGCCGCGGGGCACGCTGCCGAATCAGGTGAACTCCAGGCCGGCCCCGCGCGCGGGACGCACACGCAGCACGCTGGCCGCCAGCGGCGGCCGACCGCCGGACGTCACGAGCTGCGCCAGCGGCTCGACGCTCGACGCGCGGGCCAGCACGACCACGCATCCGCCGAATCCCGCACCGGTCAAGCGTGCGCCGAGCACGCCGGGGACCTCGCGCACCGCGTCCACCAGCCGCTCGATTTCCGGGCAGGAGACTTCATAGTCGTCTCGCAGCGAACGGTGCGACTCCTTCATGAGCTGTCCGAGCTCGTCCAGCCGGCCGCCCCGCAGCGCCTTGGCCGCCGCCAGCGTGCGCTCGATCTCGGAGGCCACGTGCATGCTGCGGGCCGCGCCCAGCGGGTCCATCTGCGAGGCGTGCGCCCGCACGGTGTCGAGCGAGACGTCGCGCAGCCCCCGCACGTTCGGCTGAAACCGCTGGAAGTACTCGACCGCCGCCCGGCACTGCTCCTGCCGCCGCACGTATTCACCGGCCGCCAGCTCGTGCCGCACGCCGGAGTCGATCACCAGAATCGCATGCCCGTCGAGGCGGGCGGGCACGTGCTCGGCCTTTCGGGCGCGGCAGTCGAGCAGCAGGGCCGTATCCTGTTGCGCCAGCAGCGAGACGGTCTGGTCCATCAACCCGCACGGCACGCCGGCAAACTCGTGCTCGGCCTGGCGGCACAGGTCGATCAGCTCGGTGGCCTCGAGCGGCTCGCCGCTCAGGTACGCCAGCGCCAGCGCGACCGCGACCTCCAGCGCCGCCGAGCTGGCCAGCCCGCCGCCCGGCGGCACATCGCTCTCGATCAGCAGATCGCAGCCGCCCAGCCGCGCCCCGCGGCGGCGCAGCAGCGTGGCGACGCCGGCGACATAGCTGGTCCAGTGCGGCTGTTGCGTGCGCGTCCAGCGGTCGATGGGCCAGCTCCGTTGCTCACGTGCATGCGTGGAGGACGCGCAGAGGGTCTGGTCCGAGCGCGGCGCGGCGGCGGCCCAGGCGCTCTGCTCGATTGCGATCGGCAGGACGTAGCCGTCGTTGTAGTCGGTGTGCTCGCCGATCAGATTGACGCGGCCCGGCGCGCGGGACACGACCTGGCAGGCGCGGCCGAAGCGCGCCACGAAAGCGTCACGCAACTGGGCGACGGAGTGCATTCGGACTGTCGCGGCCGGCGTAGCGCTCAGGCCAGGCCCGCCGTGCTGCGCGCCGGGTGGCCGAGCGGCGGAGCGGCGAAGGCGCCGGCGGGCTGCGCGCCGCGTGGCTTGCTCGCTGGCTGCGTGGTCGGCGCTGCCGTCTGCCCCCGGTCGAACAGCGGCGCGAAGTTGTCGGCCAGGAGGTTGATGAAGTCCGGCGTCTGGAAGCCGACCGTCAGGGCCGTGAAGAGCGTCGAGAGCATGGCGTCGGCCCAGCGGACGAAGAACTTGGGCTCTTCCGTGGTGTCCGGTTGCTGCTGCTGCTGCGCGGCCTTACCCGCCGCGGCGCCGTTGGCGTTGTTGGTTCCCGTCCTCGTCGTCTGCGAGCCGCTGGCGGAGCTGCTTGGCGGCGGGAAGACGTCGTTAATGTTGATGCCAGCCTGCTCCAGCAAAGCGATCACCTCGGGGGTGATGTTCGACGGGATGTTCGGATTGCCGCCCTGCGGGCTGTTCGTGGTCGTGGTGCTTGTGGTGGAGTTGCTGCCGCCAAGCGTGCCGAGGCTTCCGAGCAGGCCGCCCAGCCCTCCCAGATTCAGGCTTCCGCCGCTCAGTAGTCCCCCCAGCAGATCGCTGAGGCCGCCCGTCGTTCCGCCGGTCGTTCCGCCCGTCGTGCCGCTCGGGGTCCCACCCGTCGTGCCGGCGGCGCCGGTGTCTCCGCTACGCGGCGCGTTGACCCGCTGGTTGATCAGGTCCCGGTGGCGGGCGAGGGCCCGCTGGATGATGCGCCCGGGCGCGCGCTGCGAAACCGCACCGCCGCGGACGTTCTCCTGCGGCGACTGATCTGCGAGGCCGGCATTCGTGGCGGCATCCGTGGTGCTGCCGGAGGTGGTTTGGGCCGGCGTCGTGGCGATGCACATGTACAAGAACACGATCCCACAAGCGATGGCCATGGGGCGGATCATGTCGCCTCCTCTGGTTGAGACTCGCGCTCGCCCGACGCCTCTGGAAGCGCAAACCGCGAACCTCCGCGGACCGGCTTCTGCACGCGGGCCTACGCTAGTATAACTCCATCGGCAACGGCGGATGCAAGCCCGGCGAAGTTCTGGGCGGTCTCTGGACGACCGGATGCAGCCCCCCACGAAAGCTGGCTGAATGCACAAGTTCCTGCCAGTCCTGACGTTGGCCGCGATTATCGGCTGCCGGTCGCAGCCGGATCCGCCGCCGGGCGAGGGTCGCCTGCCGCCCGCGGGGGCTGCGATCGTCATGATTGGGCCGCCGATCGGCGACCCGCACTGGCCGGCGATCGTGGGCGGGGCGCGGCGCTTCCTGTCGAACTACCCCGGCGTTCGTCTCGAGGTCTGGAACCTGGCCGCGGCGGACCCGGCGGAGTTCCGGAAACTCGTGCAGAGCGCCAAACGCCGCCAGCCGGCGGCCGTCATCCTATACGTGACCAACATGCCGAACTTCGTGGCCGAGGCGCGCGGGCTGGCGAGCGCCGGGCCGCGCATCGTGACCATCGGCCTGCGGCTGGATCTGGATGTGTTCGGCCACGTCGAGGTGGGTCTCGCCGACGCCGCAGGGGTGCTGGGCCAGAACCTGGCGAACATCGCCCCCGGCCGCCGCACCTACGTGCTGCTGCACGCCAACGGAGGCAGCCCGCTGGCGTCGCAGATGTACCTGCGGTTCAACAGCGCGGCGCTGGAGCAGAGCGGGATCGTACGGCTGACCGAGCGCAACGTCGTGGACGCGCGCGCCAGCGAGCGCGAGCTGGTCGCGGCGATGCTGGCCCAGTTTCCCAGCTCGGCCCTGGTCGTCACGCTGGAGCCAAGCCTGTGGCTCTCGCGCCCGCCGGAGGAGCTGCTCGGTCGGCAGCGGCGTTTCGCAACCATCGGCGCGCCGCCGACGCTCTGGGGCGAGCTGCGCAGCGGGCGTGCGGCGGCCCTGGTCGGCGCGCTGGACGGCGAGATCGGCGCGCAGGCCGCCGAGCTGGCCCTGGAGGCCGTGCTCGACATCCGCCGCGAGGTTCGCACGGCGAGCGTTCGTTGCGAACTGGTGACGCCGGAGACGCTGGATGACTTCGCGCGGCGGTACGCGGAGTCGGCGGGGCTGAACGTGGCGGCGCTGCTGCCCGACCGGCAAACCACGCGCCCGTCCCAGCCCAACTGACGCGGCGCGGCGCCAGTGGGCTGCTTGGCCGCCACGGGTCGCGCAGCGCTCCGCGAGGAGCACGGTGAGCAGAGCCGCGAGCGATAGTGAGCGTTTCTGGGCCGACGGCGCAGAACTGCTCCCTCACGGTCGCGGCTCGAATCATCCAGACCTATCGCGTCACCGACGTGCGCGGACGCTGGCCGCAAAGGGCGATCCGCTCGGGCACGAACCGTATTCGCAAACCGTTCTGAATCGACGATCCCGGAACGCTGTAGCCCACCGTGCCATTGCCGTTCTCGATGCCGACGGTGTAGTCGCCGGGCGACTCCTCCGGCGTGACCTGGGCGTAGCGGAATTCGATGCTGCCGCCGGCCTCGAACAGGACGGCCTGAAAGGTGTTCGCGTCGCTATGGTTCTGCTGCGGTACGCGGTCCCATTGCACGATCAGGCGCCGGTTCGGCGCCCGCCCGCGCGTCTCGTAGAGCACGTCGCCGGCGTCGCCGGGGGCGAGGTTGTCCCACAACGGGGCGATGAGGTTGTTTGGCGCCGTGCCTGTGGGGATCGGGACGTTTCGAAACGCCAGCAGGGCCGATCGCGTGGGCACAGTTGTCGTTGGGCGGGCGCAGGCGAATGCGGAATGTCCCGGTGCCGCCCGGCGCGGCGTCGTATGTGCCGAGGGCGATGAGATAGCGCTGTCCGCCGGTCGCGTAGAATGCGACGCTAGATTGCAACCCGCACATGTCGTCGTCGCATGAGATCAGCAAGTCCTGAGGCGGGGGGCACAGGTCGCAGGACTCGTACACCTCGATCAGCGTATCCACGGCGGTCTGGCCGCAGGTGTCCACGCTGACCTCGGCGTCGTGCGGGGCGGTCCAGCAGAACCAGGCGTCGTGGGCGATGTCCGTGCCGTTGAACCCGCACCAATAGCGGGTCGTGGAGTCGGTGGTCGCCTCGCGGTTGTCGAAGGGGAACACGCCCTCGCCAGCGATCTCGATGAAGTACTTGCAATTGTCGTTCGGCGGCGGCGGCGGGATGCAGACAGTCGAGTCGCTCACCTCAAGACTCAGGCACCAGGCAAGATCGTCGTCCGCCGGACCGTAGCGGTAAGGGCTGGTGGGGTAGCGCCGTGCGCGGCGTCCGTTGCCGGACGCGGACACGGACCACCACCACTCCGTCCCCGGAGGGTCGTTGCGAAGCTCGATCCAGTAGCACGCCCCCGCCTGCACGGCCACGGGCGTGTGCGTCGCGGCATATTCCATCTCGAGCGTCTGGCAAGACAGCAGTCCTGCCGCCCGTGGCCCGCTGACCAGCAGCGTCCCATCGGACTGGCGGAACGGCCCGGCGATCAGGTCGCTGGGGACGCCGCCCGCGTCGTCGAAGTAGCGCACCTCGAACTGATCGGACGACCCGATTAGCCGGTATGCGCCCCACCAGCAAAGGTCGGTCACGAGGCCGTCGTGGAGCGGTACGAAGTCGTCCGCAGCAGCCCAGTTGACGCTGTTCGAGGATACGCCACCCCAGCCACGCGAGCCCTGACAGTTCGCCGCTGCGTGCTCACAGGTGGGCCCGGCCGGCGTGCAGGTCACGGCGAACTGTCCGGGCCCGCCCGCCGGGCGCAGGGCGCTATGGCCGACGCGCAACAGATAGCTCTCACCCGCGACGACGTCGAAGGCGATCTGCGCCTCGTAGTCACACTCGTCGCAGGTCAGCAGCGCGTTCGCATCCTCCTCCGGGCACGAGCACGCACGGTACGCCGCAAGCTTCATGCTCCACGGCGGCGCCAGGCCGGACGTGTCAACTGTAGCTGTGCCTGTGCACGGCGCCGTCCAACAGAACCAGACATCAGCGACGATCTCGCCCGGGCCATATTGGGCACACGACGGGTCGGCCACGCCGTCGGTCGTCGCTTCGGTGTTGTCGAACTCGAACACGCCCTTGCCGGTGATGGAAGTCGCGTCGGCGCACTCGTCGTTCGGCGGCGGGTCGGCCAGGCAGGTTCCGGCCGCGATGGCGCAGACGAATGTCGCCGCAAACAGCGGCAGACCCACAGCTAGCGAACCGCGCGCGACCATCGTGTAACCAGAAAGTGGCTAGGATGAAAGTATACCGCCGTCCGACCGCAACGCGCCTGATTCAATTGAAGCCGGGCTGCGACGTTCCTGAAGCGCATCAAGGAATGCATCGAGGACCCAGCGCGAATGCTGATCGAAGTGTGGGGCCGCGACACAGCGGCGCCAGGGCGGCCGTCGCGACCTGTTGGGGTTGACGGACTACATCAACAACTCGAGATTCGCCTGAAACCGCTGAAGAGACTACCCCGACAGGAAAGCGGACGCGGAAGGCTGATCAAAGCACTTACAGCGACCGGAACGCGGCGCGGACCTTGGCCAGGTCCAGCCGGAAGCCGGGCACGGCCTGGCTCTCGTACGCATCGCCCGAGAACGGCGCCTCGGCGAACCGGCCGCGCGTGAGGCGGTAGAAGGTCATCGTCTCCTGCTCAGGATCGATCAGCCAGTACTCCTGCACGCCCGCCCGCTCGTAATCGTCGTGCTTCGTCTCGCGGTCCAGGCTGCGCGAGTCGGGCGAGATCCGCACTGATGCGCAGCCCGGCGAACCCGGCCTCACGCGTCCGCGGGGCAGTTTGCAACACCGTCATGATCCGGTCTCCTGCTCCATTCTACGCGCCGGAGCCGGCGGACAGAATGGTGAGCGAGGCGGAAAGCGCGCGCCTGAGCGGCCGAATGTTCCCCATCGCGACCGCATCGCGAGGGAGATCGTCCCCTGATGGCCGCGGCTCGGGGCGGCGAGAACCCAGTCTGGGTCAGGCGCCCCGGTGAGATGCGTCGATCGCTTCCGCCAAGTCGGTCAGCAGGCCGTGCCAGCCGTCGCACAGCGGCGGCAGCTCGTAGCGCACCAGGTCGCCCAGCAGCACCAGGTCGCGGGCCTCGAGCGCGTCGCGCAGCTCGCGCAGCCGGCCGGCCAGCTCGCGGAGGTGTTCGTCGATCGTGCGGCCGCCGATGCGCTCGGGGGTTACATCGCGGCCCAGCACCTGTCCGCATTCGGCGATCGCCTGACGGCACGTCTGCCAGAAGCGCAGGAAGTCGCCGAATCGCTCGATAGCTGCCGGGCCGCGGCCGGCCGCCAGCAGCTCGCCCACCTGCGTGCTGACCGCCGCCGCCTGCGACATCTGCGCCGCCAGTTCGCGCAGGGCATCGGCGACGATGTCCTGCCGCTCAGCCGACACCAGGTCGACCCGGTCAGCCGGCGAAATCGGTCCGGCGAGCGCCTGCCCCAGCTCCGGCCCGAGCAGCTCCTGCCCATTGACGCGGACGGAGACGATCAGCCGCCCGCCGGCGTGCGTCTCGCGAACGCCGTGGATCAGCCCCTGCAGCGTGGCGGCGGGTGGGGATGCGGCCGGCAACGGCCGGCCGTCGAGCGTGATAATCATGAGGAATCTCCTGTGGCCCTATCGGCGGGCGGCGGACGAGGGGATGACGCGCGGCAGGCAGGTGGGTGGGCTGTTCGGGCGAAGGACGCACAATCGGCTGAAGAATGGGCGTGGTTTGCGCCCGTCGCTTCGCCCGCTATCATGCCGGTCGCCATGGCGCGGAAACGGGGTTGGTTCGAGCGCTGGCTGGAGCGCCACCAGAGTGCGGTGTCGCTCCGGCTGCATCTGGTGGGGATTCCGCTGACGATCATGGCGGGCGTGCTGGCCGGCTACCAGCTTTACCACGACTGGTGGGAGGCGTGGTGGCTGCCGCTGGCAATGCTGATCACCGGCTACCTCCTGCAATACGCCGGCCACGCCTACGAGGGCAACGACATGGGCGAGCTGATCCTGATCAAGCGCCTGCTGCGGCGGCCCTACACGGCCGTCTCGCCGCGCTACGCGCGCCGACCGGGCGCTAGGCGCTCCCCTTCCTCTGCAGCTCCTGCTGCAGCATCGCCGCGATCGGCGCGAAGACGCGCGCGTTCTGCGGGCTGAGCGCCGCCAGCTCCTCGTGCGCGTGCAACATCAGCTCCAATTCACCGCGCGTCGGGCGGTCGCTGGTGGTGCAGGTCACGGCCTGCACGCCGACCGGGCTGCCGCCCTCCGCAAACTCAAACAGGCGGCCCAGCCGCATGGTCTCGAGCGACTTTCGGCAGCGCGACGAGCAGTTCAGCAGCCGAACGCGGCCTTCCGCCGGGGTCACCGCCTTGCGGATTCCCAGCAGCCAACCGGCGAAGGTGCTGTCCACGAAGTCGCAGCCGTTCAGGTCGATCGAGATCAGCGCCGGCTGCGTTTGGCCCGTCAGGAAGGCGTAGACGATGCGGTCGGCGGTGGGGCAGCTGCGCTGCGTGGCGCGCCCCTCCATGCGCAGGTACAGCCCGCCATCCAGCGCGCCGACGGTGATTGCGGGCGAATCGCTCATCGCCTACCGACCTCGTCGTCCTCCCGCAGGCATCATGATACCATACTCATCGGCCGCTTTCGGCCGTTGGAGTGACACGTGGCACGCAAGACGGTCGCCGTCGTCGGCGCCTCTGCCGACCGCACGAAGTTCGGCAACAAGTCCGTCCGGGCCCACGTGCAGCAGGGCTGGGAGGTGTATCCAGTGAACCCGCGCGGCGGCGAGATCGAAGGCCTGAAGGTGTACACGTCGTTGCGCGAGATTCCGGTGCGGCTCGAGCGCGTCTCGTTCTACGTGTCGCCGCAGGCCGGCATCAAGCTGTTGCCCGAAGTGGCGGCGCTGCGGCCGGCGGAGTTCTTCGTGAACCCCGGTGCGGAGAGCGAGGAGCTGGTGGAGCAGGCCAAGAAGCTCGGCCTGGACCCGATCCTGGCGTGCAGCATCGTGAACCTGGGCGTCTCGCCGGCAGAGTTCGGCGACCGCTGACGGGCGACAGACGACGCATGGCCTCTCGCATCGGCATCTTGCGGCGCAAGGTGGCGCTCGGGCAATACGAGCTGACGGACCACGCGAAGCAGGGGATGGAGCAAGACGGATTCACGATCGGCGACGTCAAGGCGGGGGCGACGTCGGTCGGCGTGTGCAGCCGCTGCGGCGAGCGCTATTACCCCGGCCCCGTGCTCGAACGTCTCGACGAGATCGCGGCCCACGGAATGAACGGCGGGAGGCGGGTCTCTGTTCCGACGTTCGACTTGGCGACAGCTAAGTAGCTCGGTGAAGCGACCTCGGCACGCTGCGTCCGGCGCTCAGCCCGTGGCCGAGTGGAGCATGTCATGCCGCCCCTTCGCGCTTTCGTTGCAGTTTGCCTATGGGCGAGCCTTGTCGCGTGGCTGCGCGCTGACGAGCCGGCCTGGACGGCGCGCGGTATGGCCGGCATGGTCGCCACCGATTCGCCGGAGGCCTCGCAGATCGGGGCCGACGTTCTGAAGGCCGGCGGCAATGCCTTCGACGCCGCCGTCGCCACGTCGTTTGCGCTGGCCGTCGCCCGCCCGCAGAGCACCGGGCTGGGCGGCGGCGGCTTCCTGCTCGCCTACGTCGCCAAGGAGAAGCGCTTTGTCGCGCTCGACTTCCGCGAAATTGCGCCCGCTGCGATCAGGCCGGACATCTACGCCAGGCTGATTCTCGATTCGGAGGTCAAGCGAAACGCCGGGCGTCCGGAGGGTTTTTCGCCGAGCCTCTTCGGCGGCAACGCAGTCGGCGTGCCGGGACAGCTTGCCGGGCTGGCGGAAATCAACCGCCGTTTCGGCACACGCCCGCTGGCGGAACTGATCCGGCCGGCGATCGAGCTGGCCGAGAACGGCTTTGCGGTGGACGAGCACTTCCTCCGCGCGCGGCAGGGAGTTCTGAACGACTTCGCCAAGTGGCCGCAGCTCAAGCAGACGTGCACCGCGATGTACGAGCTGCTGGGCGGCGACGGGGCAGCACCGAACAGCGGCGACAAGTTCAAGCGGATGGACTTCGCTAACGGCCTGCGGCTGATCGCCGAGCGCGGACCGCAGGCCTTCTACGACAGCCCGATCGGCGAGGCCATCGTCAGAGCCGTGAATGCGGCCGGCGGGGCGATGACGATGGACGACCTGCGCGGCTATCGCGTCAAGGAACGCGAGCCGCTGCGCGGCCGCTACGGCGACCTCGAGATCGTATCGATGCCACCGCCATCGTCCGGCGGCGTGTGCCTGATCGAGGCGCTGAACATCCTGGAGGCGGCGGTGGGGCGGCGTGAGGCGATCGGAGACGCGCCCGGGACGCACGAGCACGTGCTGATCGAGGCGATGAAGCACGCGTTCGCCGACCGCGCCCGGCACCTGGGCGACCCGGACTTCAGCAGGCTCCCGGTCGCCCGGCTGACGAGCAAACCGTACGCGTCGATGATCGCGCCGCTGGTTCGCTCGGAAGGGACAGCGCCCGAGTACGGCAGCGAGAGCGTGCCGTGTGACGTGTTCTTCGGGTCCGGGTACATCGATCGTGAGGCTCCGGAGCCGGCCGACGACCCCAATGACCATGGCACGTCGCACTTCTGCGTCGCCGACCGCGAGGGGAACATCGTCGCGCTGACCGAGACCATCAACACGGAGTTCGGCTCGCTGGTGGTCGCTTCGCCGTACGGAATCATCCTGAACAACGAGCTGGACGACTTTGCGACCGCTCGCGGGCGGCCGAACGCGTACCGGCTGGTGCAGGGCGACGCGAACCTGATCGGCCCCGGCAAGCGGCCGCTCTCCAGCATGTCGCCGACGGTCATTCTGCGCGACGGCAAGCCCGTGCTGGTGCTCGGCGGCTCCGGCGGCCCGCGGATCATCAGTTCGGTGCTGCACGTCGCCCTGCACGTGATGGAGGGCCGGCCGCTGGCCGACGCGCTGACCGCCCTGCGGCTGCATCACCAGTGGCGGCCGGACGAGATCGTCTTCAGCCGCGAGCCGCCGGCGGAGTTGGCGACGGAGCTTAGCAGGCGCGGGCACACGCTGAGCCAGAAGCGCGGTGCGGGCACGGTGCAGGCGATCCAGTTTCTGGCCGACGGCGCGATGCTCGGCGCGAGCGACCCCGGCAAAGGCGGACGCCCGGCCGGCGTGCCGTGAGATCAGAACGTGAAGCGCTAGCGAGCGCTCGTGCTGGGGTGCGAGGTTTCGCTCGCATGCGGCTCGTGGCTGGGATCGCCGGCGCAGCACGCGATGATTCACTCGCTGGCGCTCTGTGACTCCGGACGCAGCAGCCGTTCCCGCACCTGCTCCAGCGTGAGCGCCCGCAGGTGCTCGCCGCCGGCGCCGATGCCGTGCCGGTCGCGCGGATAGAGCATGAGGTCGAACAGCTTGTTGTGCTTCTCCAGCTCGTTGACGAGCTGGGCCGTGTTCGTGAAGTGCACGTTGTCGTCGATCAGGCCGTGCGCGATCAGCAGCCGCCCGTGCAGATCCTTCGCCGCCGCCACCACCGAACTGGTCTCGTACCCACGCGGGTTGTTGACCGGCGTGCGCATGTAGCGCTCCGTGTAGATCGTGTCGTAGTGCCGCCAGTCGGTCACCGGCGCGCCCGCCACGCCCAGCGAAAACAGCGTGCTGTGCGTCAATGCATAGCACGTCATGTAGCCGCCGTAGCTGTGCCCGGTGATGCCGATCCGCTGCGGGTCGGCCCAGCCCCGCTCGATCAGCCAGCGCACGCCGTCCTCGATGTCGGCCAGCTCCGTCCGCCCCAGCCGCCGGTACGCCTGCCAGCTCGCGACCGCCCCGCGGCCGCTGGCCGAGCGCGGGTCGGCCAGCCACACGATCACCCCGTCCTGCGCCAGCCAGTGGTAGTACATCTGCGACTGCCCGCCCCAGCGGTTCCACACCGTCTGCGACCCCGGCCCGCCGTACACCGAGCACCACACCGGATAGCGCCGCTGCGGGTCGAAGTCCACCGGCCGGATCAGCAGGCCCGTCAGCGGGAAGCCGTCGCGGGCGGCGAAGCGCACGAACTCCGGCGGCCGGTACTCAATCTGCTCCAGCTCCGCCAGCGCGTTGTCGCTGACGACGCGCACCAGTGTGCCGTCGCCGCGGCGCAAATGCACTTTTGTCGGCGTGGTGATATTGCTGAACGTGTCAAAGAAGTATGTGCACATTGGGCTGAAGCTGGCGCGGTGCGTGTAACCGGGCTCGGTCAGGCGCTCGACCGGACCGCCCCTCAGCGGCGTGCGGTACGCGTGCCGCTCCAGCACGCTGTCGCGCGTCCCGTCGAAGTACACGAGACCGGCTGCGTCCACGCCGTGCACCGCGCGCACCTCCCAGTCGCCGCCGGTGAGCCGGCGGATGAGGCGCCCGTCGCGGGCGTAGTGATACAGGTGCTGCCAGCCGTCGCGGGCGCTGCGCCACAGGAACGAGCCGTCCGGCAGCCAGTGCGGGTGCGGCAGGTTCTCAACCCAGGCGGGCGAGCGTTCGGTAACCAGCGTGCGCGCCCGGCCGGTCTTGGGGTCGGCCTCGTTCAGGTCCAGCCAGCGCTGCTCGCGGTCCTGCACGGAGCAGATCAGCTTGCCGTCCGGCGACCAGCTCACGCGGACGATGAGGATGTCCGTGTCGGCGTGCTTCGGCAGATCGACCCACACCGTGCGGCCGCCGGTCGTTGGCGCTACGCCCAGCCGCACGACGGGGTTGGGGTCGCCGGCCTTGGGGTAATACGTGGTTTCCTGCGAAGGCTGCGTCGTCACCTGGTGCACGATGGGGAACTGCGGGACCCTCGATTCGTCGAGCTGCAGGTACGCGACGAACTGCTCGTCGGGGCTGATCCAGAAGCCGCGCCAGTCGCCGCGGCCGTAGACCTCCTCCTGGTAGACCCAGTCGAGGATGCCGTTGAGGAGCGTCGGACTGCCGTCGCGTGTGAGCTGCCGCTGCACGCTGCGCTGCGTGTCGATGCTGTACAGGTTGTGGTCGCGCACGAAGACGACGAAGCGGCCACCCGGCCCGAGCACGACCTCGCGCCGCGGCCGAGCTTCCTGCGTGAGCCGCGTCAGCCGGCCATCCGCGAAGCGGTAGATGTACAGCCGGTCCTGGTGCTGGAACAGCGCTGCCGAGCGGTCGTTCGTCCACTGGGCCGGCTGGCGCGCGATGCGCTCCGCCGTCATTTCATCGAAGTAGCCGCTGGCCAGAAGCGCCGCCTTCAGCCGTTCGTCGTCGTAGGCCGGCTGGGCCGCGTCGGTCAGCGCGTCGACGCGCATCAGCCGGCCCTCGCGCTGGTGCAGGAAGTGCTGCTCGTCGAGCCAGCGCATTCCGCGGGCATACTCGCCGTCGAAGTCGATCGGCTGCGAGCCGTACAGGTCGTCCAGCGTCAGCCGCCGCTTCGCGGCCTGGCTGCTGGCGGGCGCACTCTCGGCCTGACTGCTTGCAGGCGCGGTCTGTGTCGCGGCCAGTTGTGCGGGCGAGGGGACTGTCAGCGCCGCGGCCGGTGCACTCGTTGGGGCCGCCAGCGGCTGAGAAACGGGCGCTGCCGCGGGCTGGGAGGCGGTTGCTGGAACGCCGGGGGGCTGGACGCCGACCGGTTGTGCCTCCGGCGCTGCGGTCGGCGGTTGCGCCGCGGGCGGTTGCGGCGGCGGCTGCAAAGGCAGGGTCGCGGGCGTGGTCGGGGCGGATGTCGGCGACACCGGCGCCTCGGTGGGCCGATGGAGGGTTGCGGGTGCGTCCGGGGGAGCAGGCTCCGCGGACGGCTGCGAAGCTGGCCGTACTGGAGCCGGTGCAGGTGCGGGGGCGGGCTGCGGCGAAGGCTCGTCCTCCGGTCTCGGCGAGCGATCGCAAGCCGATGGGCCTGCGAGGATGGCCGCGGCGAGCGTGACGAACAGCGCGCAGCCCGGCCTGCCGGCGCGCGACTCCGCTGGCCGAAAACGGCCCGAGGCGATCACGTCTGGCTCTCCGTTCAGACCCTGACGGATTTGTCGCCGGGCAGAGAGATAGGGCCGGCCCGCGTAACGGTCAAGTCGCCAGCTCGCGGGCCCGGCGGAGGATCGCGTCCAGCATCGGCTCGGTCAGCTTCCGCGTAAACGTGTTCTGCTGGCTGGGGTGGTACGAGGCCAGCAGCGCGCGGCCGTCGGGCAGCATGAACTCTGCCCCGTGGCGGAACTTGCCGTTTCGCACGCGGAGCGCGCGCCCCACGTGCGTCCAGGCCAGCCCGCCCAGCGCCAGCAGCACGCGCCAGGGCACGCGCTCCAGCGTCTCGCCCAGGTAATCGGCGCACTTGGCGATCTCCGGCGGTGTCGGCCTGTTGCCGGGCGGGGCGCAGCGGACCAGCGCCGTGATCAGGCAATCGCGCAGCTCCAGTCCATCGTCGCGGTGCGTGGAGACGGGCTGGCTCCCGTAACCGGCCTTGTACAGGGCGCGATACAGCCAGTCGCCGCTGCGGTCGCCGGTGAACATCCGCCCCGTGCGGTTGGCCCCGTGCGCCGCCGGCGCGAGGCCGACGATGAGCAGGCGCGCCCGCGAGTCGCCGAAGTTGGGCACGGGTTTGCCCCAGTACGCGTGGTCCCGGAACGCTGCGCGTTTCTCGCGTGCCACCTGCTGACAATGCCCCCGCAGCCGCGGGCAGCGCGCGCAGCGGACCACGCGCCTATTCTGGCGCATCAGCCAGGCGCCGGCGCCGTGAACGATCGGCAGCGTCATGGTAGCATCGTAGCATTCGCTACGGCAGTAGCCTCGGCCCCCGTGGCCGACGTAGCCGTCAAGGAGCCTGCGGCCGCCACAGCGGGCGGCCGCTACGCCGCGTTCGTGGACGCTTGACGACGTGCAGGAGTGCCGGGCCCCCCGGAGGCTGCATCGAATGCCGACCGTCGGAATCATCGGCGCCGGGACCATGGGGGCCGGCATCGCACAGGTCGCCGCGCAGTGCGCGTGGACCGTCCGCCTGATGGACATCGGCGAGGACGTCGTCCGTAAGGCGATCGACGGAATCGCCAAGCAGCTCGACCGGCTGGTCGAGAAGGGCAAGCTCGCCGCCGCACAGCGCGACGCCGGCGTCGCCCGACTGCACATCGCCGCCGAGCCGGAGCAGTTCGCCGACTGCGAGCTGATCATCGAGGCGGTGGTCGAAGACCTGGAAACGAAAATCAAGACCCTGGCCGAAGTCGCCAAGCACACGCGGCCGGATGCGATCTTCGCCAGCAACACGTCGTCGCTGTCGATCACCAAGATCGGCTACGGCAGCGGCCGGCCGGACCGCACCGCCGGCATGCACTTCTTCAACCCCGTGCCGCTCATGCCGCTGGTGGAGGTGATCGCCGGCGAGGCGACCGACCGTGCGGTCGTGGAGCGGCTGGTGCACGTCGCCCGCGCGTGGGGCAAGACGCCGGTCGTCGCCCGCGACACGCCCGGCTTCATCGTCAACCGCGTCGCTCGCGGCTACTACCTCGAGCCGCTGCGCATGCTGGGCGAGGGCGTGGGCGGCGTGGACGAGATCGACCGCACGCTCAAGGCGCTGGGCGGCTTCCGCATGGGGCCGTTCGAGCTGATGGACCTGATCGGCATCGACGTGAACTACAGCGTCTCGTGCTCGGTCTACGAGCAGCTCGGCAAGCCCGCCCGTCTCAAGCCGCACCCGATCCAGCGCGACCTGTTCGAGCGCAAGCAGCTCGGCCGCAAGACCAAGGCCGGCTTCTACACCTACCAGCCCGAGCACCCGTTCCCCGCCGTCCCATTCGAACGCCGCAGCTTCGACGTGCCCGCGGACGTGTACAAGGCCGTGCGGCTGTTCTGCGGCAAGGCGACGACGGCCGGCGGCTCCATCACCGAGCAGTACATCTTCGCCCGCACGCTGGCGGCGATCATCAACGAGGCCGCGTACGCACTGGATGAGGGCGTCGCGTCGCAGGCCGACATCGACACGGCGATGAAGCTGGGCACGAACTACCCCAAAGGCCCGCTGGAGTGGGCCGGGCAGATCGGCCGCCGCACCTGCCGCTTCCTGCTGGACCAGCTCAACGCACAGGCGGAAGACCGCCGCTTCGCACCGGCCCGCTGGCTGCGCGAATGACGGCGTGGACGCGGCTGCGGATGTCGCCGGGGAGCGGCGAGTACGTGCAGGTCGTCAGACCCAACATGGACGTAGCCGGGAAACCTCGTGCCTTGCGAGCCGACCTAGCGGTGCGTCAACCGTCGTTTTTCGGGTTGGGTGGCACGGTCTCGCGCCAGCGAGGCCGCGGCGGACAGGACACGGCCTGTGTCGCACAAGCGAGCCAGACCGTGCCACCCGAAAGTTCGTCGTTGACGCACTACTGGCCATTCCGCGATCGCGCCAGCCCGACGATGCCCAAGGCGAGCAGGGCAAGTGCCGTAGGCTCCGGGACGGCGAAGACGGCCCACTCGAGCCGTTCGACGGACGTCGGCGCATTCAGCGTCGCCGCTTCCGACACGCCTGCGACCACCAGGACGGCTTCTACCGTTGGCGTGCGGCGCTGGAGGGCCACGCGCACCACCCTGGCACGGCGCTCCGCGCGCAGCGCCGCGCCCGCTGTACGGCCTGCTGCCGCGCGAACGCCAGGTGATCCTGGGCTACGCCCGCGCGCACCCGAAGGTGCGGCATCGCGAATTGGCCTGGAGAATGCTGGACGAAAGCGTGCTCGGCGTCAGTCCCGCCAGCGTGTACCGCGTGCTGCGCGAGGCGGACCTGGTCTGCCGCTGGGAGTGCCTTCAAGAGCGCCAACGAGTTCCTCAGGGCGCTGCTCGATGAGGTTGTCGGCGTGCCCGATCGGTGGGGTCGACTATAGTGATGAGAACCTCGCTCGTGCCCGTCAAATCCCCCGCACGATCAGCGTGTCGTTCTGGCCGCCGAAGCCGAAGCTGTTCGACAGGCAGGCGCGCACGGTCGCCTTGCGGGCCTGGTTGGGCACGTAATCCAGGTCGCAGTTCGGGTCGGGGTGCTGGTAGTTGATCGTCGGCGGCAGCATCTGGTCGCGGATCGCCAGCACGCACGTGATCAGCTCCACCGCGCCCGCCGCCGCTACCAGGTGCCCCAGCATGCTCTTGACGCTGCTGACCGGGGTGTGTCTGGCCCGCGCGCCGAAGACCTGCTTGATCGCCAGCGTCTCCAGCTTGTCGTTCTCCTCCGTGCCGGTGCCGTGGGCCGAGATGTAGTCGATGTCCTGCGGCTGCATGCCGGCGTCGTCCAGCGCCGCCCGCATGGCCGCGATCGCCCCGCGCGCCGTCTCGTGGATGTCGGTGACGCGGAAGGCGTCGGCGGTGGAGCCGTAGCCGACCATCTCCGCCAGCATCTTCGCCCCGCGCCGCCGGGCGACCTCGTATTCCTCCAGGATCAGCATGCCGGCGCCTTCGCCCAGCACGAAGCCGTTGCGCGTGCGGTCGAAGGGCCGCGACGCCGTCTGCCACGAGTCGTTCCGCGTGGACAGGGCCGTCAGCCGGTTGAAGCCCGTCACGCCCAGCGGGTGAATCATGCTGTGGCAGCCGCCGCTGATCATCAGGTCGGCGTCGCCGCGGCGGATCATGGCGGCCGCCTCGCCGATGGCCTGCGTGCTGGCGGAGCAGGCGGTCAGCGTGTTGAAGTTCGGCCCCTGGGCGTTGAAGCGCCAGGCGATGTGTCCGGCGGCGGCGTTGGGATCCTGCTCGTACTCGCGTACGCGGTCGAAGCGTTCGGAGGCCAACCCCGCCCAACGTACCGTGTCAAGCTGGCGCAGCTCGGGGTTCCAAGCGGCGACCGCAGCCGCGACGAAGTTCTCGAAGTCGATCGGCCCCTCGCCGCCGCCGAGGTAGACCCCGATCATCTCCGGCGCGGCGGGAGGAGCGTTCGCCGGTCGGTCTAGCCCGGCATCCTTCCAGGCCATCTCGGCCGCCGCAAGCGCGAAGCGCGTCTGTCGGGCGGCGTTCTGGTGCGGCTCGTAGCGATCGGCCAGGTGCTCGCGCAGGTCGAAGTTCTTGACCTCGGCCGAGAACTGCGTGGGGTAGGTGCGGGCGTCAAAGAGCGTGGTCGGGGCCACGCCGCTCTCGCCGGCCAGCAGGCGCTTCCAGACCGGCTCGAGGCCCCAGCCGAGCGGGGTAACCCAGCCCATCCCGGTGATGACGACGCGTCGGCTCATGCTCCCATCCCATCAAATGCAACCGCAGACTTCCCGCAACACGTTGCTCTCCTCGGCGCCCTTTGCGCTCTCCGCGCCTCTGCGGCTATCTGTGACGGCCGTTCCGGCCCCTGAACATCTTGCCCTGCCCTGCGTCCTCTACGCTCTCCGCGCCTCTGCGCTTATCTGTATCTGCGCAGGACCAGGGCCGCGTTCTGGCCGCCGTTCAGCGCGTACGACGTGCACAGCGCCACGTCCAGGCGCGCGTCGGTCGGGCCCTTCGTAATCACGTTCAACCCAATGCCCGCCTCCAAGGGGGCGCTGTTCACCGCCGGCGGAATGGCGTGGTTGTGCATGGCCAGCGCGGCGGCGATGAAGTCCAGCGCCCCGCTGCCGGCCCCGCTGTTGCCGAGGCCGCCCTTGATCGCCAGCACGGGCACGTCGCGGGCGCGCGGACCGAGCAGCGTCCGGAGGGCACGGGCTTCGGCCGCGTCGTGCTCGACCAGCCCGCAGGCGAACGCGCACACCAGGTCGACGTCCTGCGGCGTGAGCCGGGCGTCGGCCAGCGCCTTTCGTGCCGCCAGCGCTACGCCGCGGCCCTCCGGGTGCGGCCGCGAAGGCTGGCCTGGCTCGAACGCGTCGTGGCTGGCGCCGAAGCCGACCAGCTCAGCATAAACCCGCGCGCCGCGCCGCCGCGCGTGCTCGAGCTCCTCGAGAATCACCAGCCCGCCGCCCTCGGCGACCGCCGTCCCGTCGCGCTCTGCACCGAACGGCCGGCAGGCGGTCCCGGGCGCGTCGTTACGCGCCGTCAGGCGTTGGCCAAGGCACTGCCGCAGCAGCGCCATGGGGTTGAGCTTGCTCTCCGCCCCGCCGCAGATGCACACGTCCGCCACGCCCCGGGCGATGGTGCGGAAAGCCTCGCCGATGGCCAGCGGGCTGCTGGCCTCGCCGCAGGTGATGGTGTTGCTCGGCCCCTGGCAGTCGTGCACGATGGTCACGTGGCAGGCCAGCATGTTGGGCAGGAACTTGAGCAACCAGAGCGGCGTGAGGTTCTGCATCGCCTCCGTGCCCCATTTTTTCAGGCTGAACGCGCCGCCCTCCAGCCCGCCATGAAGCGCCTCAGCCAGCTCCGGCAGATCGGCGCAGATGCTGGCGGCGCCGATGTTGGCCCCGAAGCGTGTGCTGTCGACGTTCCGCTCGCCCTCCACCTCGCCGCGCTCCAGCAGGCAGCGCGTCTTCAGGCCGGCATCCTTCACGGCCTGATAGGCCGCCACCACCGCCAGCACAATGTCGCGGGCCATGATCTTGCCCGCCTTGCGGTAGCTCTTGGGCACGCAGTCGGCCACGTTCACGCCGTCAATCTCCCCGCCCACCCGGGACGGGAAGCGGCCGGCGTCAAAACTCTGAATCCTCCGCACGCCGCGGCGGCCCTCGAGCAGCGCGTTCCAGAAGTCCGTCGCGCCGATTCCGATGGGCGTGACCGGTCCCAGCCCGGTGAGGACGACGCGTCGCGTGCTCACAGCATCACCTTCTGGCCGGCGGGCTGGCGGAACGCCTTCAGCAGGGCCATGAACTCGTCGGTGAAGACGAAATTCTCCTGCGGGAACTCCGTCCCGCTCAAGTTCTGATCAATGTGAGAGAACACGATGTCCACCTCGCCCACCGGCTCGCCGTCCACCGTGATGCGGCCGACGGTCGAGGCGGCCGAGTCGGTGAGCTGCTCAATCGCGGCCTCGTAGCGCAGCGTCTCGCCCGGCCGCACCAGCCGGTGGAACGCGGCCCGCTTGATCTTGGCCAGGATCACCTTCTCCTGAAAGCCGCGCGCCTCGCCCACCAGGATGCCGGCCGTTTGGGCCACGCCCTCGATCATCAGGCTGGCGGGCATGACCGCATAGGCCGGGAAATGGTCGTGCAAGTGGTCCTCGGCCAGCGTGACGTTCTTGACCGCGACCGCACGCCGGCCGGATTCAAACTCCTCGAAGCGGTCGATCCAGATCCAGCGCACGGCAACCCTCAGGCGGCGCTTCGCAGCTTGGACTCGACGAAGCGCACGATGGTGCCGACGGTGAACACGTCGGAGATCTTGTCGATGTCGGGGTCGGCCTCGAAGGCGCTCAGGTCGGCGTGCGGCATGCTCTGCTTGAGCGCCTGCAGGCCGGCCGGGTTCAGCCTGCGGTCGGTCACGTATTCCGGGTTGCTGAGGATGTCCCGCGGGATCAGCTCCTCCTGCAGAATCTTGATGCCGAAGGTTTTCTCCAGCCGGAAGACAATGTCCAGAAAATCGATCGACTCAGCGCCCAGGTCGCCGGTCAGCGTGGCGTCCTCGGTCACCTCGTCCGCCTCGACGCTCAGGGCGTCCACCAGCGTCTGCCGTACTTTGTCGAAGATCTCGTCCCGCGCGATCACCGGCATCGATCTCGTCCTCCACTCAGCCGCGCCCCGGCCGGCGGACCGCCCGCCGGCCGGCGCCGCTCAAACCGTCGCCGCGCTGGGCGTCCCGCGTCGCAGCAGGGCGAAGAGGCCGCGCATGCGGTCGCGGATCAGCTCGTCGACGCCTGCCAGCTCCGCGCTCAGCTCCCCTAGAGACAGGTGCCGCAGCGCCAGGTTGGCCTTGACGATCTCCCGGCCATCGACGGACCCGCGGGCGGCGAACAGACTCTGTTCGGGACTCAGCTCCTTGCAGCTCGACTCGATCGTCAGCAGTTGTCCGGGGGCGACGAAGCTCTTGTAAGTCACGTTCCGAGCTTCCTTTAGCACGACCAGGCTCGGAGCGAAATCCAATGCCTCGCGCACCAGCCAGGCCGAGGCCTGCACCAGCGCCTCCAGCATCAGTACGCCCGGCAGCACCGGGAACGCCGGGAAGTGGTCGGCCAAGTACTCCTCGGCCAGCGACAGCGCCTTGCGCGCCACGATGCGCTTGCCCGGCTCCAGCTCGCTGATGCAGTCGACCAGTACGAACTTCAACCTGCCTCCCGTGCCGGGTCTCCCGGCTGCGCCCGGGCACACCCGCCCCGCGCCAAATTGACGACGGATTCTACTGTCGCGCGGCGGCGTGTTCCAGTCGGCAGCCCAATCCGGCCAACACGGGTGAGCGTCAAGATCGTGGGTAAGACCCCGCGTGACCCGGCTGTCGTGTGGCACAGCCGCCCTCGGCTGTGCGGTCCCGGCCTCCCAGCCGTGGGCGGCTGGGCCACACCCACGATCTTGACGCTCACCCGCCAACACCTTTGCCTGAGGGATGCCGATAGCGCGCGGACTTCAACTCAGCACACGCGCCACCGTCTCGCCGATCGTCGCCGGGCTGTCGCACACCGTGATGCCGGCCTCGCGCAGGGCCGCGATCTTCGACTGCGCCGTCCCCTCGCCGCCGGAGATGATCGCCCCGGCGTGGCCCATGCGTTTGCCGGGCGGGGCGGTGCGGCCGGCGATGAACGCCACCACCGGCTTGCGGACGTTCTGTTTGACGTGAGCGGCGGCGGCCTCTTCGTCCGTGCCGCCGATCTCGCCGATCAGCACGATTGCGTGCGTGTCGGGGTCGGCCTCGAACAGGTCGAGCAGCTCGATGAAGTTCAGACCCTTCACCGGGTCGCCGCCGATGCCGACGCAGGTGGTCTGCGCGATGCCGCGCTGCGAGCACTGCCAGACGGCTTCGTACGTGAGCGTGCCGCTGCGCGAGATGAGGCCGACGTTCTTGGAGCCGCGCGAGGGGGGGCGGTGGATGTAGCCTGGCATGATGCCGATCTTGCACTGCCCGGGCGTGATGACGCCGGGGCAGTTGGGCCCGACCAGCCGGACGGCCTGGTCGTCCAGGTACTTGCGGGCCTTGACCATGTCGAGCGTGGGGATGCCCTCGGTGATCAGCACGACCAGCTTGATGCCCGCGTCGGCCGCCTCCATCGCCGCCTCGGCCGCGAAAGGAGCCGGGACGAAGATCATCGTCGCATCGGCGCCGGTGGCAGCGACCGCCTCGTGCACGGTGTTGAAGACCGGCAGCCCGTGCTCGGATTTCGTACCCCCCTTGCCCGGCCGCACGCCGCCGACCATCTGCGTGCCGTACTCCAGGCACTGGCGGGTGTGGAACGCGCCGGCCTCGCCGGTGATGCCCTGGCAGATCACGCGCGTGTCGCGCTTGACGAGAATGCTCATCGTTGGCGGTCCTCTACGTCGCGTGGCTGCCAGGTCACGCGTCGGAAGCTCTGAACAGGCTCCTGAAGACCGGTAGCGTCGGCCCCCTGCGGCGCCCCCTGTGGCCGACGTAGGTCGTCGCAGAGCCTGCGGGCAGCATACAGCACGCCGCCACGCGCCACGTCGCGAGTTCTCCAGCGAGCCCTTGACGCTCGCTCACGCTCGCGGCTCGGAACGGCGCGACAGAGCACAGCCGAGGGCGGCTGTGCCACACGCTCTCCCGGCGGCCTAACCGCGCAGGCTGAAAGCCCGCGGCTCTTCGGCTGCGCTGCAGTCCCTAGTCGTCCGTCGGCTTGTCGTCCAGCCGCTCGACGATCTCCTCGAACCCCGGCGGCTTCTCGATCACGAACACCCCGCTCGAAAAGCCGCCGTTCAGCTCGATGTCGCTGAAGGTGATGGTGAGGGTAGAGTTCAGCGCACCGGCGCCATCCTTCTTGCCGGCCTGCACCTTGACCGGCAGGCCGGCGTGCCGCCCCTGGCGCGCGATCCAGAAGTCCAGCCGCGCGTACTGCCGGCCGGTGCCGCTCTCGGGCCGCGGCATCAGCCGCAGGTGATCGGTCTCCGCGGGGTCGTCCGAGGCTGGCGGCACCAGCGTTACGTCGAACTCACGCAGAATGTCCGCCTTCTTCTGTCCAAACGGCAGCGGGAACTCGCCCTCGCCCAGCTTGTACGGGTTGGACGTGTCGCCCTCGCGGCGGATTTCGTTCCGCGTCAGCGTCTTGCCCTTGCCCTGCAGCTCGACGTACCAGCGGCCGTCGAACAGGTGTTCCTCCTGAAGCGGCTCCGCGCGGCTGCCCACGACTTTGCGCTCGAAGCGGACCTTGAACTTCGCCACTGGCGCCTGCTGCAGGTACCAGATCTGGCCGAACTTCTTCTCCTCCTCGCCCGGCTCGTCGGTCAGGTACGCCGTCTCCCACCGCACCTTCGCGTGCAGGTCGCGCACCTCGCGGTGCTCCAGACGTGTCAGGATCGTGTCCACGCGCTCGCTCTGCGCGGCCGCCTCGGCGGTCGGCGGCTGGGCGGCCGGCGCGGGTTGCGGCGGCGTCCGGTCCGATGGCGTCTGACACGCGGCCACGACGGCCAGCGCCGTCGCCGCTATCATGCCCCCCACGATTGACGTTCCGGGGTTGGTTCGCATCAGACGTCCTCCACGGCCACGCGCCGGCCGGATTCTACTCGCGCCGCGCGGCTCGTGAAAGCCGGCCGGCCGCGTGCGCGGGCGCGGCCAGGATACATGACATTGCTTTACGATCTGCTCTACGCGCTGGCGCTGCTGCTGGGCTGGCCTTATCTGATCTACCGCCGCCTCACGCGCGGCCCGGGCAGCCTGGCCATCGGCGAGCGGCTCGGCCGCGTGCCCTCGCGCCCGGTCGCGTCGCACTGCGTGTGGATCCACGGCGTTTCGCTGGGCGAGATCAACGCGGCGCGGACGATCGTGGCCGAACTGCGACAGCGCTCGCCCGAGACGGCCGTCGTCGTCAGCAGCACCACGCAGACCGGGCTGCAACGCGCTCGCGAGCTGTTCGGTGCGCGCTGCCTCGTGTTCCGCTTTCCAATTGACTTCTCGTTCATCATGCGGCGCGTGCTGGAGCGCGTGCGGCCATCGGTGATCGTACTGATGGAGCTGGAGACCTGGCCCAACCTGATCGAGGTCGCCGCACAGCGCGGCATTCCCGTCACGATCGCCAACGGCCGCGTGACGCAGGAGCGGACCCTGCGCGGGCTGGATCGGCCGGTGGTCCGGCGGCTGGCGCGGCGGATGTTTTCGCAGGTCCGCTGGGTGGGGGTGCAGGACGAGGTGTACGCGGAGCGTTTCCGGCGGCTGGGCGTGCCAAACGAGCGGGTCGAGGTATGCGGATCGGTCAAGTACGACGCGGCGGACATCACGGAGCGAATCCCGGGGCAGGACGAACTGGCCGGTCAAATGACAATTGATACAACGAGACCGCTATGGGTTTGCGGCAGCACGGGGCCGGGTGAAGAGGAGCTTCTGCTCGGCGCGTACGCGGGGCTGCTAAACGAGTTCCACGACCTTCAACTAGCGCTCGTGCCTCGAAAACCGGAGCGATTTGACGAAGTTGCAGAACTGATTCTGCGCCGCGGGTTTACGTGCCTTCGCCGCAGCGGCAAGCCGCCGCTCGTGCCGCCGGACGTGCCAAACCCGCGGGCGGTCTTTCTCGGCGACACGCTGGGCGAGCTGCGGAAGTTTTATGCGCTTGCGACGATCGTGTTCGTCGGCCGCAGCCTGGTACCGTTGGGCGGCTCGGACCTGATCGAGGCCGGCGGCCTGGGAAAGCCGATTCTCATCGGGCCATACACGCAGAACTTTGCCGAAGCGGCGGAACTGCTCGTCGGGGCCGGCGCGTGCCTGCGGGTCGAGTCCGCCGCGGGTCTTGAAAGCGCTCTCCGCGAATTGCTGAAAGATGCCGGGCGACGAGAGCGGATGGGCAAGGCGGCGCAGGCGGCGATCGTATCGCGGCGCGGGGCTACGGCGAGGATCGTCGAACGAATACTGGAGTTTGGGAAAAGCCTTTAGGGGAAGGACCTTACAGTTTACGAGGTGTGCGGACCGGGGTTGGGCAATCCCAGGCACGGACTGCCCAACCCGCAAGACCCTGCTTCCCTCTCCGGAGGCATCGGCGTTACGGGGGTCGGCCCTCCGAGGCCGCCCACGTTTACGAAGCGGTTGCTGAAAAACCTTTCACCCTGCCCGCGAACCAGAGCTCGGGATGGCGTTAGATGCCCGCCAACAGGGGGTAGTATAAGGCAAACGGGCGCGAAAGACAAAGGGTTTTACTGCGCATTTTCACACGTGGGCTGTAAGAATTGTCAAAGCAACGGGATGCGTTCCGAGTGCAATCCCGCGATTCTCGGCTGGTACAATCGGGTAGAGGAGCATTCGTGCACGCGCGGCTGGCCGCTGCCCCATTCGCCGCTGCCCCGCGCCGCTCCCGCCTGGGCGGCGCGCTGCCTGCTCTCCTCGCCGCCCTCGCCGCCCTCGCCGCCACCGCCTGCCAGCACCGCGACTACGCCGAGCGGCGCCTGGCGCTGCGGGAACGACACTTGCAGCAGACACAGCGCATCTGGGAACGGCAGGAGCGTACCGCGCCGGTGCGGCTCGGGCGAACCCTGGCGGCGGCCGAGCGCGAGCTGCGGGATGACGACCGCTCCACGCGCGAGAACGTCCGCGAGCTGGCCGAGTGGGTCGACCAGGACGTGCGACGCTGGACACGCAAGCAGCCGGTGTACCGGGCCGAGATCGAGCGCATCCTGCGCGGCAGGCCGCAGAACATCGAGCGCAACGCGATCTGGATGTTCTACTGATCGCGCGTGGGACCGGCTATCAGCCGCCCGACAGATACGCTCCCAAAACTTAGTACCGCGTCCGCGTGGGATTCGCGGGGCCAGCGGGAGGGCGAGACTCCTGCCGGCCCGCGGCTCGCCGGGAGCCTCGCCCTCCCAACCGACGCCCAAACCAGCGAGGCGGTCCAGCTAGTGCCGTCGCTACGGCCGGAACGAATTGAGGAACTGCGCAAACGCCTGCTCGTGCGCGGCCATCGTCGCCGCCGGACCGGTCGCTTTCAGGAACAGCGGCCCCTGCGGCCCCTCGACTACGGCCGCGAACATGCGATAGCCGTCGCGCGGCGCCGTTGCGGCCATGCCGGGCATGGCGCTCGGCGCGTAGCGGCCAGAAACGTCCAGCCGCGTGACCGCCAGCCCGTTCACCGTCCGCTTGTCAATGCGAACGGCGTCGTCGCCGACGGGCTTCCCGTCGGCCTCGGTGAACATGCCGCGCCAGCGGTCGAGATTGGCCTCGACTGAGCCGGCGCCCTGCGGGCCGAAGTAAAACACCACCAGCTCGCCGTCCTCATTGTCGCCCTCTGCCCGCGGCAGCAGGAACTGGGACACGCGCATCTGGCTGCTCGGCGGCTGTGAGCGCCACGCGCCTGGTGCCTCGAAGTTCAGGCCGTGAGCCGCAGCGGCAGACGGCGCGTCACTCGCGCCGGGCGGCGCCACCGCCGCAGGCGACTGTCGGTCGATCGCTGGATGTCCCTCCGGCAGCCGGGCCGCGGGCGGCGGCGTGCTGTCGCGGACGAACTGGCTGACGCTCTCCAGATCGCTCTCACTGGCGGCGGACTTCTGGGGCGTCGCCGCTGCGCTGTCCGTCGCCGCCGTACCGCCCTGTGTCTGTGCCTGCCGCGCTGCGCGATCGCAGCCGCCGGCGACGAGCAGACCGGCCAAGAGAATCCGAGGAAAACGACTTCGGCTCATGTTGTAATCTCCGCGCGGGCTGAGGCAGCCCCGGCTGCTGCCGCCGATCTCATGCGTAGCTGTGCAGGCCGACGATGTAGAAGTTCACGAAGCACCAGTTGAAGGCCATCATCAGGCAGCCGGCGACGGAAAGCCAGGCGGTCCACAGGCCCTTGAGCCTGGCAATGAAGCGGGCGTGGATCAGGATCGCGTAGATGATCCAGGTGTTCAGGGCGAAGACTTCCTTGGGGTCCCAACCCCACGGCCGGCCCCAGGAATAGTCCGCCCAGACCGCGCCCAGAATAACGCCCGCGAACAGCATCACGAACACCAGGTTCAACACGATCAGGTGGCTCCAGTCCATGTGCTGCAGCCAGGCCGGCAGCTTCTCCGCCAAGCCCTCGTCGCCCGGCGCGCCGCCCGCCATCACCGGCCGCTGCGCCACAAGCTGCGCCGGCGGAGCAAAACCGACCGTGCCAGCCGAGAGCACCAGCGCCGGGGCCGGCCGCTCCAGCAGCAGCCCGCGCCCCCACAGCAGCCCCACGCCGTTGAGCAACGCCCACAGCCCGCCGCCGCCCAGCAGCGCGTACGCCATGCCTTCGCAGAAGCCCTGGCTGCCGATCGCCAGCGTCGCGCACGCCAGCCCGCCCAGCCCCACGCCGACCCGGTCCACCACGGGCAGCCGCATCTTCGCCATCGCCAGCAGCGCCAGCACCGTCACGCCCGCCGCAACCCACAGCACCGGCGCAACGTTGCCGCGCTTGACGACGCCGGCCGCGTTCACGGCGACGTCAACATCAACGAATGCCCACTGCGTGGCCAGCCATAGCACGCCGCCGGTCACGAAAATCAGCAGGCCGGCCATGGCCGAAGCAGTCGGGGCCGTGTGGAAGTAGTAGCCGAACAGGTAGACCGTCGCGATCACAGCCGCCAGGAAGATCAGCGCATACGACGAGATGATCAGCACGGTGTGGATGCGCAGCATCACGTCATCGAGGATGCCCATGATGCTCGTGAGTGTCCCGCCGCCGGGGATCACGAACTGCCCAAGCACCAGCGCGAGGAAGCCGGTCGCACTGGCTGCGACCAGGAATACGCGCGTGCGGTAGAACAGCTCGGCGACCAGCGCCGCCGCGATCCCCACCCACGCTGAGGCCACCACCGCCTCAAACATGTTCGCGACCGGGATGCGGTCGAGGATGTACCAGCGCAGGCTGATTCCGTACACGTGCACGCCCGCCGCCGCCGCCAGCAGTGCCAGCGCGATCCCCCACGGCACGCGCCAGCGCGTCACCAGGGCCCACACCGATACCAGCGCGGCGACGAAGTACAGCATCCAGCCCCAGGTGAACTTGCCCATCGCGTAGTAGCGGGCCTCCGCCGCAAGTTGCGACCGCTGCGGATACACGCCCGGGTCGGCCAGCGTCGGCAGCACTTCGGCCAGCCGATCGAGGTTCTTCCGCACGCCCTCGGCGTCGCCCCGCAGCCAGGCCGCCCGCAGACCGCTCCAGGGGGCGAGGATCGAGAGCGCCTGCTGGGGGCTGATTCCGTCGATGCGGCCGGGGAGGTCGGCCAGCGCCTGCGCGCGCGATATGCCTGCCTCGGTGAAGACTTCCTCCGGCGCGTTGGCCAGCAGTTCGCGCGGCGTATGCCAAGGGGCGTCGGGGTCCGGGCCGGGCTGCGGCACGAGCCGGAGCATGCGGTCCACGTGCTCGGCGACGAACTCGGCGTTGCGCACGCGGCGGATAGCCGTGACCATGACCGCCCGCGGCTCCAGCTCGTCGATGCGCCGCTTGACGCGCGGGTCGGCAAACTCGCGCGGCGTCAGGTAGCCATCGGCCAGGATTTGCCGGCGACGGGTCTCCGGCAGGTGCGTGGTCAGATCGATCCGCAGGCCCTTGTCCTTGATGTAGATGATCGGCGTATCGGCGTAGTGCTCGCGGTGGAAGAGCAGCTCCATCAGCGACGCCAGCGAGCTGAGGCCGGGGAAGTGCTCTTGGCCATACATGGCCTGAATCGACTCGCGCGCGAAGGAGTCGAGCGTTTTGTAGCGGCCGGCGTCCTGAACCGCGATCAGCCGGGCCTGGCTCCAGTCGATCTGCGGGTCGAGTGCGGCGGCGCTCTTCGACGCCGCGAAGGGGAGGCCGGATCCGCGCGCAGCCACCGCCCCACACAAGGCGACGAAGCATGCAGCCACGCGCGTGCCTCGGCGCCCCGGCCCCCTGATCGATCGTTCGGTGATTGCGACGTTCATCGCCCTGCCTCAACCAGTTCGCGTGCCTCCCGCCGCACGGGGCGCTTCAGGCGCCCGGCCGCATCCGCCTCGGCCTGGGCCTGCGCCTGCCGCCGACGCCGCAGCACCGGCTTGACATAGAACGCATACAGCGACCCGAGCGTGACGAGCACACAGCCGGTCAGCATGGGCCAGATTCCGCGGCGGTTGCCCACGCCGAGGATCGTGAAGCTCCAGTCGTCGCGGGCGGCGCCGCTCTGGTACAGCGTCCATGGGCCGACGGCATACGTATGGTTGGTGCTGACCGCGCCCGCGACCGGCGGTGGCGGACCGGCCTCCGGCCGGTCCTTGTCGCCGGGCCGCTGCACCAGAAAGTCGCTCCGCCACCTCTCAACGCTCATGCGGCCGGGGAAGTGGTCCACCGTCAGCCTGCCCGCGCCGATCGTGGCCCCCAGGTCGCGCGGGTAGCGCGAGTAGATCAGTTCCCACTGGCTGTCATCCGGCAGCCGCACCAGCACCGGCTGCTGATCGGTGTGCGGATAGCGGCTGAAGGGCACCCACAGCGACTGCGACCAGCCCGTGTATGGACCGCGGCCGCGAAGGTCCAGCCGGATGGCGGAGGCCGAGCGCGGCTCCAGGCTGGTCTGGCGCGTCTCCAGCGGTTCGATGACGGGCACTTGCAGCGAGCGGGCATTCTCATACACGCCGCGCAGCGCGCAGGTCAGGGCCATCTGTCCGGCACGCAACGGCTGAGTCCGCCCGACCTCCAGCGGCACGCGCTGCACGCGGCCGTCGGGCGTGAACACGCCGGCGATGGCCGGCAGGCCCGGCCCGGCCGTGATCAGCACCCAGCCCTCGGCTGACGTGCGGTAGCGCAGCACGATGTTGCCGTCCACCGGCCCGTCCCTGCGGCGCACGCCCTGTTCGTCGATGTCCTGCGAGAGCTGCGGGAAACGCTGGATCACCGTGCGGTTAAAGCGCGTCTGCCCGTTGCTGACATCCAGCGACGCCATCGGCGAGCTGGCGTTCTCGAACCCCGGGCTCATCAGCGGCCAGCTCGGCGAAAACTCACGCACGGTCAGCTCGTATGGCGTGCCCTCCATGCGGATCGTCGCGCCCGGCGTGACCGCAAGCGTCTTCTGCACCGGCGGGTCAGCGATCTCGATCGTCAGCTCGTGCGGGCCGACCAGCGGCGTGAGCAGCCGCTCGCGCTCCTGTTCATCGGCCACCCAGCGGAACTCGAATGGCGCCGGCAGCGCCCACAGGGACTGCGCAGGGTCGAACGCGAAGAGCGACTCGGTCAGCGACGTGCGGCCGTCGGAGAGCGTGATCTCGATCGCCGGGTTCAGTCGATCGCCGCCGCCCGCCGCCCGCGCTTCCATCCTGGCGATGTACGGGACGTAGCCCGTGACCTCGATGTCAAACGGCAGGTCCGGCGCGTCGAGCCGGATCGGCAGCCGCCACCGCTCAAACCAGCCGGTGGGGATCGTCAGGCCGCCCAGGCGAATGTGCGGCCACCAGCGGCGGCTGCGGACCTCGCGGTTGCTGCGGTCGCGCAGCACGTAGCCCGCGTCCAGATACCGCTCGCGGTGGATCGGCAGGTTGGGAATCTCGACGATCCGCGGCTCCGAGTCGTCGGCCCGCCGGCAGTACAACGCCGGCGACTCGTCGTCGTAGAACTTCGTCTGCGGCGGATACGTGACCAGCCGCACCGCGAGCCGATTGCTGATCGGAAACTGCGGGCGGTCTTCGGTGAGCACGGCGTCCTGCGGCTCGCCGTCGCCGGCCTTCACGCGCACCGTCGCCCGCCTCACCGGCGTGAGGCCGGCGCCCTGCGTGTCGATCACTTCCATGGACACGGCGCCGCCGAAGGCCGGCATGAACCGCGTCCAGCGCCGGCCTTTCTCGGCGGGGAGCTCGGCGGTCTGAATCGGGCCGGAGGGGCCGATCAGCTCGACTTTCGGCGCGAGCAGGAGCACGTCGCCCTCGACCTTGGTCGAGAAGTACCAGACCGCGCCCCCGGCCAGGATCAGCAGCCCGCTGTGGACAGTCAGCACGCCGGCATTGATCAGGTTCCACTTGATGCGCGTCCAGGTGGCGACCGCCAGCGACAGGCAGAAGATCGCGATCAGGGCCACGAACAGCCAGTGGCGGAAGGCCTGCATCTCGGTCACCTCGATCGCGCCGCGGACCTGCGGCAGGGCCGAGAGGATCGAGGCGTAGATCAGGATCGCGGTCAGGATCGAGACGCCGAACCCGATCCGCGAGAGCACGTACGCGATCGGGTTCCGCGGCCGCAGCAGAGGTCCGGTTGTCGGGGGGGTCGCGATCATTCGTCCGCCGCTTGTGCTCGCGCAGGGGCGACGCCGAGCCGCTGGTGCTCGACCCTGCTTCCGGCCCGCGCCTGTTCCCAGGATGACGCGGCCCGGACGCAATGATAAAGCATTCTATCGCATCGGTGCTAAAAATCCTGCTGCCGCGGCGCCCCGCGTGGCAGCCCGCTCATCGCGCCTGGTCGGCCTTCGCGTACCGCTCCGGCAAGCCGACGAAGCCGTGACAGTGGAGCACCCAGTACGTCACTCGCCGTGAACCGCTGCGCGACTGCGTCAGCAGGCGGTCGGCTGCATAGGCGCGCGCTGCCGTGGCGGTATAGTACGTGTGCGAAAGCCGCTCGGAGGCGCTGGTGTGCTCCGCTAGAACGTCCGCATGCGAATCCTCTTCATCGGCGACATCGTCGGCCGGCCGGGCAAGCACGCCTGCTCGCAGATTGTGCCGCGCCTGGTGCGCGAGCGTGGCATCGACCTGGTCGTCGCCAACGCCGAGAACGCCGCCGCCGGCAGCGGCCTTACCCCGCAGATCTTCCGCCGCCTGCGGCATCAGGGCATCGACTGCTGCACCATGGGCGACCACATCTACAAGCGGCGCGAGATCGTGCCGCTGCTGGAGTCATCGGACCGCATCGTCAAGCCCGCCAACCTGCCGCCCGAGGCCGTCGGGCGGACGTACACGATCGTCGCGTCGCGCAGCGGCGTGCCGGTGGGCGTGTTCAGCCTGCTGGGGCGGACGTACATGAACGTCCGCAGCGACTGCCCGTTCCATGCCGCGGACCGCGTGCTGGCGGAGCTGCGCGAGGTGCGGGTGGTGCTGGTCGATTTCCACGCCGAGACCACCAGCGAGAAGATGTCGCTGGGCTGGTACCTGGACGGGCGCGTGACCGCGGTCATCGGCACGCACACGCACGTGCCCACCGCCGACGCGCGCGTCCTGCCGCAAGGCACGGCGTACATCTCGGACGCGGGCATGACCGGGCCGTACGACTCGGTGCTCGGCCGGCTCAAGGAGCGCGTGATCCAGTCGCTCGTAAGCGGCATGCCCTACCCGTACGACGTGGCCAAGGACGATGTGTGGCTGTCCGGCGTGCTGATCGAGGCCGATCCGGACACCGGCCGCGCCACGCAGATCGAGCGCGTCTGGGAGCACGACGCGACCGCAACACCGGCGGGGGAGGCTGGCGGCGACGAGGATGTGGACGCGGGCGAACCGCCGCCGGGCGAAGGGGTCGGGTGAGTCGGGCGGCCGGCTGGATGCCGGCTACGGTCGCCGGAATCCCCGCCTTTCGCTGCGCAATCCAGGCCTGCGGGTCGATATAATGGAGCCGGAGCAAATCCGACACTATGCGAGGAGCACAACATGAAGCAGCGGCTGGGGTGGACCCTGGCGTTATGCGGAGCGGCGACGGCCGCGGCCGGCGAGCTGTCCTGGGTCAAGAGCTACGACGAGGCCGTGACGCGGGCCGCCGCGTCCGGCCGGTTGGTCATGGTCGACTTCTGGGCGGACGGGTGAGGCTGGTGCAAGAAGCTTGATCGCGAGACCTACACCGACAAGGACGTGATCAAGCTGGCGGCACAGGTTGTGCCGGTGAAGCTCAACGCGGGCAAGGAAGGCCGCGAGCTGGCGAAGAAGTACGGCATCCAGGGCCTGCCCACCATCCTCTTCATCAACGCCAAGGGTGATATCCAGCAGCGCATCACAGGCTACCTGGACGCCAAGGCCTTCGCCGCCAAGCTGGACGGGCTGGGCGGCGGCGAAATCCTGGCCGCCCGCTCGCAGGCCAACAGCAAACCCGATGATGGCGAGGCGCACGCGCGCCTGGGGCTGGCCTTGTCCATCGCCGGCAAGCCGCAGGAGGCCGAGCAGGCGTTGCTGAAGGCCCGCAAGACCAGATACAGCGGCCCGCTGATCGGGCAAGGCTACAACAACCTGGGCGACCACTACGCGCAGGGCGGCCAGCTCGACCAGGCGGTCGAAGCGTTCCAGTCGGCCGACCGCAGCGGGAAGGATGCGGCCGTGCGCGCCTATGCCAAGCTGCGCCTGGCCGAAGTCTACGCCGCCAAGGGCGATAAGGACCGCGCCCGCAAGACCGCGCAGGCCGTGCTGGACCTGAAGGGTGCTCCGATCCAGTTCGTCGAGAAAGCCAGAGAATTGGCCAAGTGACGCCGCGGTTGCTGCGTCGCCGCGCACGCCGGCCGGCCCGCATGAGCACGTAGCCCGCGCCGCGACCTGACGGTACGCTGGCGTTCCGCATGGCCGTCGCCGGACCGCTTCGCTTCCTGATCACCGCTGGCCCGACCCGCGAATATCTCGATCCTGTACGTTTTCTGTCGAACGACTCCTCCGGTCGCATGGGCTTCGCCTTGGCCCACGCCGCTGCGCGTCGCGGCCATCGCGTCACGCTGGTCCATGGCCCAGTCGCGCTCGCGCCGCCGCCCGGCGTCAAGGTCGTGCCGGTCGTCTCCGCGGCCGAGATGCTGGCGACCTGTCGACGACGGTGGCCGCGACACCAGGTGCTGATCATGGCGGCAGCGGTGGCGGACTACACGCCGCTGCGGCCCGCCCGCGAGAAAATCAAGAAGTCGCGGAGGCCGCTGATATTGCGCCTGCGCCCGACGCCGGACATCCTGGCTGAATTGTCGCGCCGACGGCGGCCAGGCCAGATCGTGGTGGGCTTCGCCTTGGAGGATCGCGTGCCGCGCCGCAATGCCGAGTCCAAGCTGCGGCGAAAGAACCTGGACGCGATCGTGTTGAACCGGCCGGAGGCGATCGGCGTGGAGCGGTCGCGCGTCGAAATCCTGATTCGCAACCGGCCGTGGGAACCCCTGCCGTTGGCGGACAAGCGAATTCTGGCGGTGCGGATCATCCAGCGGGTTGAACGGCTGGTCACGCAAGCGCATCCGAGCCCGAAGCGCGAGCGAGGGCATCGCGCGCGCCCGTGCAATCGCGCACCCCGGCGGCTCGATCCGAACCCGGAGCAGCAGCGCCGGGCCCGCCCCGCTTGGTCTTCAACCGCACCGTGACGCTCAAGGATACGTGGGCCCCCGCCGCCAGAGGTGAGGCGAGACGGCCGGCCGCGTTCAGGCCGGCTGCTCAGCAGGAGGCCGCCCTTCGCGACCCGGTGAGGGCCGGGATCGCGTTGTGCGCCGTGCGCACTGTTCGTACACCTCGCCCAGGGCGGCGGCGGCCTGCTCCGGGGTGAACTCGCGCTGTCGGCCCAGCCGCACCAGCTCCAGGGCCCCGCGACGGCTCAATCGCGTCGCGGCCGGGGCAACGCGCGGCAGGTTCAAAAAAAAACGTGGCTGGGCGCGGCGGGCGGGCGCGCAAAAAATCCAATGATGGGATTCCTTGTGCCCGCGGTACGATAAGGCGACGAGGTTACCGGCCCCACAATGCCCAGGCTCCGGTCGCATTCTGTGACGCCGCGTCTGCCGGCGGACAGCGCCGCTCAACCGCAACCGATCGCGCTGCGCGAGCTTGCGGCGCGGGTGATGGGCGGCGACCGCGACGCGTTCGAGCAGCTCCACCGCCGCTTCGACGCCGGCCTGCGACGATTGTTCCTGCGCCGCAGCGGCGGCCGGCTTGAGCTGGCGGAGGAGCTGGCGCAGCGCACCTGGGCGGAAGTCTGGACGTCGATCTCCCGCGGACACTACGACGCTGCACGGGCCGCGTTCTCAACCTACCTGTACGCGGTCGGCTACAAGGTCTGGCTGCAGTACCGTCGCACACGGCTCAACGGTGCGCTGCCGACCGCGCTGGATCAGTTCGCCGAATCCCTGCTGAACGAGGAAGCCTCACCTGCGGTGTTCGCGCAGGCTTGTGAGTTGCTCGATGTCGTGCGCGCCGTACTGCGCGGCGGCGACGCGACTGTCTGCGAGCTGGAGCCAGACGAGCGGCAAGTGCTGCACGGCGTCGCGCAGGGCAAGTCCGAGCGGGAGCTGGCCCGGGAGCTGCGGATCGCCGCCAGCACCGTAAATGCCAGAAAGAAAAGCGCTTACAACAAGCTGCGGCGACACTTGGCCCGGCTCGGCGTGCTGGGGGCCGAGAGCGAGCGCACCGTCGCGGTCCGCGAATAACAAGAGGAAGACGTGATCCCGGAGCGAAGCGTGAGCCCGGAAACCCTGCACAACCTGGTCTGCATGGCCGACGAGATCGAGGAGCTGGAAGCCGCCGCGTCGGCCGACCAGCCGCTCGCCGTCCCACCGCTCCGGCTGCCGCGTGACGCCGGCGTGGCCGCACACGCACACCGACCAGCGGTGCGCTTCACGACCGCCCGTCGCTGGCTGGTCGGGCTGACGGCGGCCGCGGCGGCGCTGCTGCTGCTCGTGCGGCAGGGCGGCGAAGTCGAGCCGCAAGCGTCCGTCGCACCGCTGGTGGTCCAGTCCCCGACCGGCAAGGCCCAGACCAGTTCGCCGCGCTTCCAGTTCCGCTCCGTCGCCCGCGAGGGCTGCTTCGTGCTGGCGGTCTTCCGCATGTGGAACGGCGAGTGCCAGTGCCTGGCGTGGAAGGTGTATCGCTGGGACGACGGCGACCCGCTGGCGGAACTGGACGCCGGCCAGACGCTCGACCTCAGGCTCGACGCGGCCGACCTGCCGCCCATCGAGCAGTTGCTCGTGCTCGCGGTCGCGCCACGCCCGGACGGCCTGCCCGACACCGGCGAAGAGGCCGACGCCCTGCTGGCCTGCCTCAACCAGCGCACGCCCACGCCCGCCGAGGACGACCGCATCGAACGCTACGCCTCCGCCGTCCGCGAGTGCCTTCCGTCCGGCGTGACGGTCCTGCCGCACCCGTTCGAGATCAAGTAGCCGAACGCGTCCCTGGGAGCGCGTTCTCTCCGACCGCAAGCTTTCGAGGCGGCTGAAGGCCCGCAGGCCCGGCCGGTTCGTAGCCGCGGGCGTGAGCCCCGGACGCGGTGCGATGGGTGAGCGTCAAGATCGTGGGTAAGACCCCGCGTGACCCGGCTGTCGTGTGGCACAGCCGCCCTCGGCTGTGCGGTCCCGACCTCCCAGCCGTGGGCGGCTGGGCCACACCCACGATCTTGACGCTCACCCGGTGCGATCCAACAGGCACGTGCGGTTTGACGAGCGCCTGCTAAGATAGTAACATACGGTGTTCGGCGCAGAGGCGCGGGGCTGCTTCTTATCGGCAGGGTGCAAGCGGACCAAGGGGCGCAGGGTGGCCAGAAGAGCGCGACGAACATCGGCCAAGACCAAGTCCCCCGCGCGCAAGGGCGCGGCGCGCAAGAGCGTGCAGCGCTCCAGCCGCTCCGCCGCGGCCGGCGCGGCCCGCGCGTCCGGTTCATCGCTCCGCACCAACTCGCACCTGATGGCGCGCGATATCGCCTGCTTCCGCGACCTGCTGCTCAAGAAGCGGGCCGAATTGGTGGGCGACGTCGCCACCCTCCGCGACGAGGCCCTGAGCAAGGACAAGTCCGGCAACCTGTCCAACATGCCGATCCACATGGCCGACCTCGGCTCGGACAACTACGAGCAGGAGTTCACCCTCGGCCTGATCGAGAGCGAGCGCGAGCTGCTGCGCGAGATCGACGAGGCCCTCGAGCGGATGGAGAAGGGCACCTACGGCGTCTGCGCCGCGACCGGCCGGCCGATCGGCAAGGCCCGCCTGAAGGCCAAGCCGTGGGCCAAGTACTGCTACGAGTACGTGCTGGAACAGGAACGGGCCCGGACGCGCGGATCGTAGCCCATGGATCGGGCCGCCGAATCCTGCACCCGCGCAACCTCTTTACGCGATCCACCTGAGATGGCCGCTGCGGCCGAAGGCCTGGCCGCCGGCCAGGTCGTCCGCCCCGCCGCCGACCAGGAAACCCGCAGGGCGCTGCGCGATCCCGGTTCGTATGTGCGCTTCCTGGGCGTCGCCGCGCTCGGCCTGACGGTCGACCTGTGGCTCAAGTCCTGGGCCTTCGGCACGCTGCACCAGGGCGCGCAGCGCGTGCTGATCCCCAATCTGCTCGAGCTGCAGATCATGCTCAACGCCGGCGCTCTGTTCGGCATCGGCCAGGGGCAGACGACGCTGTTCCTGATCGCCTCCCTGTTCGCCCTGCTGTTGGTGCTGTGGATGTTTGTGCAGAGCTCGCCCCGACGCTGGGTGCTCCAGATCGCCTTGGGCGGCATCCTGGCCGGCGCCGTCGGGAACCTCTACGACCGCACCACCGTCCGCCTGCTCGACCTGCCGCTGCTCGCGCCCCGCGGAAACGCCGTCTACACCCTCCGCACCGGCGTCGACGAGCACGGCGTTATCCTCCAGGAGTACCCGCCGCACCCCGGCGGGGCGCAATTCCGCATGATCGAGCGCGCGGACGCCAATCCGCGCGTGTACATCCGCCCGCACCCGCCGGGCACGCCTGGCCGGCCCGTCGCCCGCGAGCAGCCGCCCGGTCAGGTCGGCTTCGTGCGCGACTTCATCAAGATTCCCACGCGCTGGCTGGGCGGGCGGGAAGTGTGGCCGTGGGTGTTCAACGTGGCGGACATGCTGCTGGTGGGCGGGGTGGGACTGCTGGCACTGCACCTGTGGCGATCACCCGAGCGGCCGCGGCCGCCGGCGGCGGCGATTTCACAGTAAGCCGGGAGGGCGAGCCGCCCGGCGAGGCCACGGCTCGGCAGGAGCCTCGCCCTCCCCCCGTGAACCGACGAGTTGACCCAGCGCCGTTGGTTACCCCTGCGACAGCCGGCTGCCGCTGGCGTCCGCGCCACGGAGCGACGCCACGTGCAGTTCGACCAGCGCGCCTCGCGGCGTCCCCGGCAGGGCGTGGTCGGCCGTCTCGCCGCGCGTGGCCCGCATCGGAATGCGACTGCGGGGCGGCTCGGTGCGGCGCACCACGTTTCCGCCTGCGAGCCGCACCGCCCAGCCCAGCGTGCGTCGGATCGTCTGCATCAGGCCCCACATGCCCAGGAATTGCATGACGGCGTCGGCGAGGTACAGGCGGCCCTTGGGCCGGACCAGCGCGATGAGCAAACGCAGCGGGTTATAGAAGTACAGGTAGGCCAGCAGGATGTTGAGCTGCTTGCGCCACGGCTGCTTGTGGCTTGACGCCACCACGTAGTTGCCGTCGAGCATGTGCGGCTCGACGCGCCGCCCACCCGCGCTGTCATACACCTGCCCGGACGTGAACGTGCCCTCGTACAGCTTCGAACCCGTGGCCGGCGTGATCATGAGCACCTGCAGGCTGACCGCACCGGCCTTGCGCAGCAGCCGGACCTGATTGAGCAGCCCGTAGGCGCTGCCGCGCGTGAACAGCGGCTGCGAGTCGTGGTGCATCATCATCGGCATCGGAGAGATGCCGCGCCGTGCCAGCAGCCGAAACGCCTCGGTCGTCTTGTCCACGCTCTGGCCCTTCTTGACCAGCGTGGCGGTCATGTCCTCCACGCCCAGCCAAAGCGCCCGCACGCCCGCGTTGCGGACGTCGGAGAGGTGCTCCTTGAGCTGGAGCGTGTCGTGCACCGTCACCTCGGTGCCCCAGCGGACCCGCTTGCGCAGCGGCCGGCCGCCGATGGGCGTGCGCGCCAGCGCCTCGATGATCTCCAGCGTGCGCTGCTTGTGGTTGAAGAAGTTGTCGTCGGCGCCGAAGAAATACCGCAGGCCGTACTCGTCGTGCAGGCGGCGGAACTCCTCGGCGATCCGCGCCCCGCTCTTGACCCGGTGCTGCCGCTGGTTGTACGCCGGAATCGGGCAGTACGGGCAATTGAACTTGCAGCCGAACGTCAGCACCAGCGAGGCGATCGGGCTGTACCGGCGGACGCGCTCCGCCGGCAGGGCGCGCGAACTGAGCGTCGGCTCGCGGCCGGGCGGCTCGAGCAGCCGGTATCCATGCACCGGGTCGGGCAGCTCGTCCAGGTCGCCCACCAGCCGCTGGACGCCGGTGTCGATCAGCTCCTCGGCGACGCCGCCTGTGCCCGTGCGCGCGTAGACCAGCCCGGGGATGTCGTCGAGCAGTCCGCTGTTGCGGGCGCGGAAGAAGGCCTCGCGCAGCGAGCCGTGGCGGTCGCGCATGGACAGCAGCGCTTCCAGGAGGCTGAGCAGGACGTACTCCTCCCCGGTTACGGCCACGTCGGCGGAAGCGGGATCGGCGGGGTCAGGGCTGAATACGTCCCAGGGCTCGTACACGCACTTGGGGCCGCCGGCGATGATCAGCGGCCGCTGCGCGGCATCGATGCGGCAGGCGTCGCGGATCAGGTCCTTGCATGCGGCCGTGTGGATCTGCATGCTCGAGACCAGGAACAGGTCGGGGATGCGGCCGTCCAGACGCATCTGCGACGGCCGGAAGTTGCGGTTCCATTGTTGCAGCACGATGCGCGTCTTGGGGAAGCCCGCGTCCGCCAACGCCGACCCGATCGCCCGCACGCCGGCCGGGGCCATGCGCAGGTCGGCGTAGATGAACGGCAGCATGCGCGTGCGATGATCGAACGCGCAGGCGATCACGGTCGCCAGGTCGTGCTGGTGCGCCAGGCGTCGCAGCCGCTCGCGAAGCTGGCTCAGTTGCCCGGGCTTGAGCAACTCGTCGCCGCGCTGACGGCGGGGTAGCTCCACGCGTCACTCCCTCGTTTGCTGGCCCGCGCGCGCCGTGCGCCAGCGAATTCAGACCGCGGCCACCTGTGTACGCGGAGATCGCGCCGGCGTCAACACGAGTTTGCGCGACGGCAGGAGGCGGCGGGTGCGTGCGTCCCCCTGCCGACGGTCCGCCCAGCGGGCCTCAAGCGCTGCCTGACGCAGCAGGATCGTGAGGTCCTCGAGCGCGGAGGCCTGGTGGCGCGCAGCCCGCTAGCGGTGCCACGCGGGCGTTCACCATTTACCATTGAGAACGCGTGCTTCGCCACGCGTGAGAAGCCATGCTCCGCTACGCGCTGCAACGCCTGCTCGCCTTCCCGCTCGTGCTGCTGGCCATCTACGCCGCCGCGGTGCTGCTGGTCGTCGCCGCGCCGGGCGAGGGGCTGGAGAGCGGTGAGAAGGAGCTGCCGGCGGAGGTGCTGGCGCAGAAGCGGGTGGCGTACAACTTCGACCAGCCGTGGCCGGTGCGGTACTTCTGGACGTGGCCGAAGCGGCTGGTGTGGGACGGCGACCTGCCGGCGCTGCAATACGAAGACTGGACCGTGGTCGAAATCCTGCGCGCGGCGCTGCCGGTCTCGCTTCAGCTCGGCGTGCTGGCGCTGGGGCTGGCGGTGCTGCTGGGCGTAGGCGTGGGCGTCATCTCCGCCACGCGCCGCGGCCGGCTCAGCGACCACCTGGCGGTCGCGTTCTGCCTGCTGGGCGTGTCGCTGCCGACGTTCGTGATCGGCACGCTGCTGCTGATCGTGGTCGGATTGTGGCTGCGGGCGGCGCCGGTCGGCGGCTGGGGAAGGCCGGAGCAGGCTGCGTTGCCAGCCCTGACGCTGGCGCTGCCGTATGCGGCGTACATCGCGCGACTGACGCGGGCGTCGCTGCTGGACGTGTACTCGCAGGCTTACATCCGCACCGCGCGGGCCAAGGGCCTGTCCGAGCGGCGGGTGCTCTTCGATCACGCGTTGCAGAATGCCCTGCTGCCCGTGCTAAGCTACCTCGGCCCCGCGGCGGCGGCGATATTCACCGGCTCGTTCGTGGTCGAGAAGGTCTTCACCGTTCCCGGCATGGGCACGCACGTGGTCGAGTCGATCAACAACCGCGACCACAGCCTGATTCTGGCGACGGTGATGATCTACGGCCTGTTCCTGGCCGCGTTCAACCTGATCGTCGACCTGCTCTATGGCGTGTTCGACCCGCGCATCCGCGTCGGAGCCAGAATCGCATGACGCAGACGCACGACCGTACGTGGCGGCGATTCGCGCGGCACCGGGCCGCGGTCGCGGGGCTGGCGTTCCTGGCGCTCATGCTCGCGGCATGCTGCGTGACGCTGCCGTGGTCAGCCGGGCAGATGCGGACCACAAACCTCGCCCAAGCCCGTCAACCGCCGCGGGGCCTGCTCGACCTCGGCACGGACGAGCTGGGCCGCAGCCTGCTGGCGCGGACGCTGTACGGCGGGGCGATCTCGCTGAGCCTGGGGTTGCTGGCGGCCGCGATCGCAGTTGTATTCGGGACGGCTTATGGCAGCGTGGCCGGCTACGTCGGCGGCCGCAGCGACGAGATCATGATGCGGATCGTGGACGTGCTGTATGCATTGCCCACCATCCTGCTCGTCATGCTGCTGACGGTCGCGCTCGGGCCACGGCTGGCCGCGCTGCCGGTCGTGTACGACGCCGGCCGCAATGCCTGGGTGGCACTGGGGAGCGAGTGGTCGCGCTTCATCGTGCTGGCGCTGGCGATCGGCGGGGTGAGCTGGCTGACGGTGGCGCGCGTCGTGCGCGGGCAGGTGCTGTCGCTGCGCGAGCGGACGTACGTCGAGGCCGCCCGCGCGATGGGCGTGCCCACGCGCCGCATCCTCACGCGGCACATCCTGCCCGGCCTGGTCGGACCGATCGTGGTCTTCGCCACGCTCACCGTTCCGCAGGCCATCCTGCAGGAGTCGTTTCTGAGCTTCCTGGGCGTCGGCGTCCAGCCGCCGCAGGCCACCTGGGGTTCGCTGGCGGCGGACGGCGTGCGGCTGTTGAACCCGGTGCGGTTCGACTGGTGGCTGGTGGTGTTTCCGTGCGCGGCGTTGTCGCTGACGCTGCTGTCGCTGAACTTCGTGGGCGACGGCCTGCGCGACGCGCTGGACGTGCGCTCGAGCCCGACGTACTGACCGCCGCCGCTGCGCGTGTTGATTCGCGGCCGCGGGTGCGCTAGGCTAATGGGCAGCGACTGGGGATTAGTGTAACGGTAGCACGACTGGCTCTGGACCAGTTAGTCCAGGTTCGAATCCTGGATCCCCAGTTCGACACCTCCCGCGTGCCAATCTGCTGCGACGGAGCTCACAAGCGCGCCGCCGCCCCCCTGTGGCGGCCGTAGGGTTCGCGAAGGCCTGCGTCGGCCACAGGGGGCGCCACAGGGGGCCGACGCTACGAAGACCGTCGCAACGTTCCGTTTCTCCGCCACGCTCACGACGACCAGGTTTGCAGCGTCTGCAGGTAATTCGCCCGCTCGAAGGCGGCCGGGTCCGGGCAGCGCAGCAGGTTCATGCAGCCGCGCATCTGCTCCAGCCGCTCATAGCCTTTCTCCTGCATCCAGGCGGCGATGTCCTGCCGCACGCGGCCCAGGTGCTGCGGGCCGTGCAGGAGCAACGCCGAGACCATCTGCACCGCATGCGCCCCGCACATGAGCGCCTTGATGGCGTCCAAGCCGCTGTGCACGCCGCCCGTCACCGCCAGCGAAGCTTCGACCTGCCCTGACAGGACCGCCAGCCAGCGCAGCCGCAGCAGCAGCTCGCGCGGGTCCGACAGCTCCAGCCGCGAGACCACCTCCAGCTCCTCGACGGCGATGTCCGGCTCGAAGAAGCGGTTGAACAGCACCAGCCCGCTGGCTCCCGCCCAGACCAGCTCGCGGGCGAAGTGCGCCAACGACGTGTACCACGGTGAGAGCTTCACCGCGATCGGCATCCGCACCTCGCGCCGCACGATCCCCACCATCTCCAGCGCCCGCCGCTCCAGCGCCACGCCCGACACGCCCGGGTCGGTCGCGACGTAGTACAGGTTCAGCTCCAGCGCGTCCGCCCCGGCCTGCTCGATCAGTTTGGCGTGCTCCAGCCAGCCGCCGGGCGTCGAACCGTTCAGCGACGCCATCACCGGCACGCGCACGGCCGCCTTCAGCCGCCGCAGGTGCTCCAGATACTCGTGCGGGCCGAGCACGAAGCCCTGCGGCGTGGGGAAGTAGGAGAGCGCCTCGCCGAAGGACTCGGCGTGCGGGTGCATCGACGCGTGCGTGGCGAGGGCCTCGGCCGTGATCTGCTCCTCGAACAGCGAGCGCATGACGATGGCGGCGGCGCCGGCGTCCTCCAGCCGCCGGGCGCTGTCGAGGCTGTCGGACAGCGGCGAGGCGCCGGCGATCAGCGGATGCGGCAGGCGCAGGCCGAGGTATTCGGTTGAAAGGTCCATCGCGATTCTCCGCGTGTCATCCGGCGCGTGCCCGGGTCACTCCCGCGCCCCACCGCCGGTTACGCCCGCCGGGGTCTGCGGCGTTGGCACGTCGGCCAGCCTGGGGACGACCGCGCGCTGCGCCTCAGGCGGGGCCTGCGGCGCGAACCCCCCGGCCGGCGTCGCCTTCTGCAAGCGCAGCTTGGCGATGTGCTCATACACCGCCACGCGCCGCTCGGCCGCCTCCTGCGCCCGCTTGGCCAGCCAGGCGAAACGGGTCGGGTCGATCTTCTCCACCATGCGGAAGCGCGTCTCGTTGCGCATGTACTCCTTCACCGGCATCTTGCCGCCGCGGGCGTCGAGGATCAGCGGCGGCTCGCCCTGCTCGATGCGGCGCGGGTCGTAGCGGTAGAGCGGCCAGATGCCGCTCTGCACGGCCCGCTTCTGCTGGTCCAGCCCGAACTGCATGTCGTAGCCGTGGGCGATGCAGTGGCTGTAGGCGATGATCAGCGCTGGGCCGGGGTAGCTCTCCGCCTCCAGGAACGCCTTGACCGTATGGTTGTCGTTCGCGCCGAAGGCGACGCTGGCGACGTACACGTGGCCGTAGTTGATCGCCATCAGCCCGAGGTCCTTCTTGTCCACGCCCTTGCCGGCCGACGCGAACTTGGCCGCCGCCCCGATCGGCGTGGCCTTCGACGCCTGCCCGCCGGTGTTCGAGTACACCTCCGTATCCAGCACGAGCAGCTTGAGGTTGTGCTCCAGCGACAGCACGTGGTCCAGCCCGCCGTAGCCGATGTCGAACGCCCAGCCGTCGCCGCCCACCACCCACACGCTCTTGTTGACGAGATAGTCGGCCAGCAGCTCCAGCCGGCGTGCGTCCGGCGTTGCCAGCGTCGCCAGCTTGCGTCGCAGGGCCGCGACCCGCTCGCGCTGCACCTGGATTGCCGCCTCGCCGTCGCGCGCCGCCACGAGCAGCTCGCTCGCCAGCGAATCCCCGATCCGCGCCCCCAGCCGCCGCACCAGCGCGCAGGCCTGCGCACGCAGCGCGTCCAGCGCCAGCCGCAAGCCCAGCCCGAACTCGGCGTTGTCCTCAAACAGCGAGTTGCTCCAGGCCGGGCCGCGGCCCTCGCGGTTGATGCAGTAGGGCGTGGTCGGCAGGTTACCGCCGTAAATCGACGAGCAGCCGGTGGCGTTGGCGATCAGCAGGCGGTCGCCGAAGAGCTGCGTGAGCAGCTTCAGGTAGGGCGTCTCGCCGCAGCCGGCGCAGGCCCCGGAGTACTCGAAAAGCGGCTGGTAGAGCTGCACGCCCTTGACGTCAAAGCGCGTCAGCGCGGCGCGGTCCAGCTCCGGCAGGTCGAGGAAGAAGCGGTAGTTCTCGCGCTCACGCCCGCGGTGCTCGGCGTGGGGCTGCATGTTGATTGCCTTGCGGCGCGGGTTGGTGCGGTCCTTGGCCGGGCAGACGTTCACGCACAGCTTGCAGCCGGTGCAGTCCTCGGGCGCGACCTGGATGGTGTACTTGCGGCCGCGCAGGTCTTCGGCGAGGTAGTCGGCGGATTTGAAGCTCGCCGGGGCCCCGGCCAGTTCGGCCGGGTTGTAGACCTTGGCGCGGATCGCTGCGTGCGGGCAGACCAGCGCGCACTTGTTGCACTGGATGCACAGCTCCTCTTCCCAGATCGGGATTTCCGGCGCGATGTTCCGCTTCTCCCAGCGCGACGTGCCCGTCGGCCACGTGCCGTCCACCGGGAACGCGCTCACCGGCAGCAGGTCGCCCCGGCCGGCCAGCATCACCGCCGTCACACGCTTCACGAAGTCGTCCGCCTCCGGGGGCACGATCGGCGGCCGTGTGTGCGTCGCGGTCACTTGCGGCGGCACGCGCACCTCGTGCAGCCCGGCCAGGCTCTCGTCCACGGCCGCGAAGTTCCGCCGCACGATCTCCTCGCCGCGCGCTGCGTACGTCTCGCGGATGGCGTCCTTGATGCTGGCCAGGGCCAGCTCGCGCGGCAGCACGCCCGAGATCGCGAAGAAGCAGGTCTGCATGATGGTGTTGATGCGGCCGCCCAGGCCGGCCCGGGCGGCGACGCGGTGTGCGTCGATCACGAAGAAGCGCAGCTTCTTGTCGATGATCTGCTGCTGCACCTCGCGCGGCAGGCGCTGCCAGACCTCGTCTGCGCTGTACGGGGCGTTGAGCAGGAAGGTCGCGCCGGGGGCGGCGTATTCCAGCACGTCGTAGCGGTCCAGGAAGTTGAACTGGTGGCAGGCGACGAAGCTGGCGCGGCGGACCAGGTACGCCGAACGGATCGGCCGCGGCCCGAAGCGCAGGTGCGAGATCGTCACTGCGCCGGCCTTCTTGGAGTCGTAGACGAAGTAGCCCTGGGCGAACTGGTCGGTGGTCTCGCCGATGATCTTGATCGAGTTCTTGTTGGCGCTCACCGTGCCGTCCGCGCCCAGGCCGAAAAACACCGCCCGCGTCACGTCGTCCGCTTCGATATCAAAGTCCGCATCGACCGGCAGCGACAGGTGCGTCACGTCGTCCTCGATGCCGACCGTGAAGCGGCGCTTCGGCTGCGGCCGGGCCAGCTCGTCGAAGACCGCCTTGACCATCGCGGGCGTGAACTCCTTGCTCGACAGGCCGTAGCGGCCGCCGATGATCATGGGTCTGCCGGCGTACGCGTCGTTCAGCGCGGCGACAACGTCGAGGTACAGCGGCTCGCCGATCGCGCCAGGCTCCTTGGTGCGATCCAGCACGGCGATCGCCCGAACGGTCGCCGGCAGCGCTGCAAGGAAATGCTCTACCGAAAACGGCCGGAACAGGCGCACCGCAACGACGCCCACCCGCTCGCCGCGCTCCCGCAGCCAGTCGAGCGTCTCACACGCCGTCTGCACACCCGAGCCCATCATCACGAGGACGCGCTCGGCCTGCGGGTCGCCGTAATAATCGAACAGGCGATATTGGCGAGCGGTGCGCCGCGCGAAGCGGTCCATCACGTCCTGTACGATCCGCGGACAATTGTCATAGAAGCGGTTGCACGCCTCACAGGCCTGGAAGAACGTGTCCGGATTCTGGGCGCTGCCGCGCAGGACGGGCCGGTCCGGCGTGAGGGCACGCTTGCGGTGCTCGGCGACTCGCTCTTCGTCGATCATGAAGCGCAGATCGTCGTCGGACAGCAATTCGATCTTGGCGACCTCGTGCGAGGTGCGGAAGCCGTCGAAGAAGTGCAGGAAGGGCACGCGGCTGGCCAGCGCCGCGGCCTGACCGACGCAGGCGAAGTCCTGCGCCTCCTGCACCGAGCCGGAGCACAGCAGCGCAAAGCCGGTGGCGCGGCAGGCCATCACGTCCGAGTGGTCGCCGAAGATCGACAGGGCGTGCGTGGCGACGGTGCGGGCGGCCACGTGCATGCACAGCGCGGTGAGCTCGCCGGCGATCTTGTACATGTTCGGGATCATCAGCAGCAGGCCCTGCGAGGACGTGAAGGTGGTCGCCAGCGCCCCGGCCTGCAGCGCCCCGTGCAGCGCTCCGGCCACGCCGGCCTCGGATTGCATCTCCGTCACCGACGGCACGCCGCCCCACAGGTTGGTCCGCGCGCGGGCCGACCATTCGTCCGCCAGCTCGCCCATGGGCGTGGAGGGCGTGATGGGGTAGATGGCGATGGTCTCGCTGAGCCGATAAGCGACCGAGGCGACCGCCTCGTTGCCATCGACGGTGGCGGTCTGGGAAGGCATGTTGCCTCCTTGCGTCCCCAGCGGGGAACACCACGGGGAACGCTGGCAAGATCGATGCCAGCGGAAAACCGCGTTTTGGCGCATTCCTGGGGGGCCTGGGCGATGCGGTGCGCGATCTCGCGCAGCCCGCCAGCCGCTCAGCGGAGCGGCCCCTTCCGAGCCGCCGCAGTGGATGCGGCGGCCGGACCGGGCGATGACTCGCCCGGCTGTGGTTCTGAGCCGGAACCCTACCCTTTGATCACGCCAATGGGACGCAGCTTGGCCACCTTCCTGCTGACCCCGGCTTCGTGCAGCACGCTCACGACGTGGCTGACGTCCTTGTACGCGTCGGGCTGCTCCTCTTCCAGGCCGGTGCGGCCGCGGGCGCGGGCGTACACGCCGCGGGTCAGCAACTCCTGGCGGATCGAGCGGCCGCGGCTGGCGCGGATGGCCGCCCCGCGCGACATCTGGCGGCCGGCGCCGTGACACGAACTGCCGAACGTCTGCTCCATCGACCCGGCCTGCCCGACCAGCACCCAACTCGCCCGGCCCATGTCGCCCGGCACCAGCACCGGCTGCCCGACGTGGCGGTACTTCTCCGGCACCTCCGGATGCCCCGGCGGGAACGCCCGCGTGGCGCCCTTGCGGTGCACGCACAGCGTTTTGCGGGCGCCGTCGACCTCGTAGGGCTCGAACTTGGCGATGTTGTGGGCCACGTCGTAGATCAGCCGCAGGCCGAGCTTCTCCGCGGGCTGCCCGAACACCTCGGCCAATGCCTGGCGCGCCAGATGGGTCATGATCTGGCGATTCGACCAGGCGAAGTTGGCCGCCGCCCGCATCGCGCCGAGATACCGTTGCCCCTCAGGCGAATGCACGGGCGCGCAGGCGAGCTGGCGGTCCGGCAGCTCGATGCCGTATTTGGCCGGTACGTTGCGGAAGTCGCGCAGCGCGTCTTCGCACACCTGGTAGCCCAGCCCGCGCGAGCCGGAGTGGATCAGCACGGTGATATGGCCCTTGACCAGGCCCATCGCCTGCGCGGCTTCCTCGTCGTGCACCTCGTCGATCACCTGCACTTCCAGGAAGTGGTTGCCGCTGCCCAGCGTGCCGCACTGATCGTAGCCGCGCTCGTACGCCGTCTCCGAGACGTAGTCGGCCCGCGCGCCCTCGAGGCAACCGTACGCCTCCGTCACCTCCAGGTCGCCCTCCCAGCCGTAGCCTCGGCCCACGACGTAGCGCGAACCTTCGCTGAGGAGCTGCCGCATCTCGCCCTTGCCGAACTTCACCCGCCCCCCGCGGCCGACCCCGGTCGGGATCGTCTCGAAGAGCCGGTCGATCAGGTGCTTCAACTGCGGCCGCACGTCGCTCTCGCTCAGGTCGGTGCGGAGCAGCCGCACGCCGCAGTTGATGTCGTAGCCCACGCCGCCCGGGCTGATCACGCCGCCCTGCTCCGGGTCGGTGGCCGCCACCCCGCCGATACAGAAGCCGTAGCCCCAGTGGATGTCGGGCATGGCCAGCGAGTAGCGGACGATGCCCGGCAGGCAGGCCACGTTGGCAACCTGCTCGGGCGAGCGGTCCTGTTTGATCTGGCTGATGATCATGTCATCGGCGTAGATCAGGCCATCGACGCGCATGCCGGCCTTATACGTGCGCGGGATGCGCCAACGGCAGGCGTCGATCCGCTCCAGCGGGCCCGTGTAGGCAGCCACTTCCGGCACAGCCGTCACCTCTGAATCGAACGGCGCTACAAGATGCCGCAACACACCGCAGATTTCGCCCGCCCGCCGCGAAACGCGGACGCGCGGGTTGAATCCCAAGCGCAGGCCCCATCCCCGTAGATCGCCCGCCGATCATTCTCTGCGCCGCGCGCCGCGCGGTCAAATGTCGACGATCACGCTGAACTCGAACCCGCCGGCGATCGGCCGCAACGCCAGCGCGTGGTACGTGACCGCTTTCACCTCGCGGCTGAGCAGGCTGGCGTCGAGGTCCACGGGGGCCACGCGCACCCGCCCGGCCAGCCGTTGCGGCGTGAACTCGCGTATGTCCGCCTCGACCGCGATACGCTTCTCGATCTCGAACCACCGCAAGAGCTGTGCCAGATAGTCGCGCAGCAGCAACGCCGCATCCTCGTCGGCCAGGTCGATCGGTCGGGATTCGGCCTCCGCGTCGCGGGGGCGAAGCTCGCCGATGGCGGCGTAGAGGGCTTGCGTCGCGGGCCAGACGAGTTCCGGGAGCGTGGCGGCATGGACGCGGATGCCGAGATCGGCGGTGTGGTCGTACAGCTCGTACCCGGCCTTCCGCACTGCGTTGCCTCCACCTGATGCTCCGATCGGACCGCGTCGGGATTGTCACGCGGCCGGCGATTCGACGCCAGCGCGCGTGCTCCTGTCGCCGGCGCCTGCGCGAAAATCCACAGTCGGTGCGCGAAAACACGCAGGCCGCGCTTGGCCAAGCCGAAGCGCGGCCCTGCCAGACACGTTGGAACGGCCGTCCGGCCTGCCCGGCCGCCGCCGAAGGCGGTTTTCAGGGGTTGTGGGGCTGTGCGGCTGGTGGGGACCGGCAACCTGCTGAGCATCAAGGGCGAGAAGAAGCGTGAGCGGGAGGAGCGGACGAAGGAGTACCACTACCTGGAGCGGCGGTTCGGCAGTTTCCAGCGCAGCATCCAGTTGCCGGCCGGCGTCGATCCGAACACGGTCGACGCGCGGTTCGACAACGGCGTGCTGACGGTCAAGCTCGCCAAGCGGGCTGAGGTCAAGCCGAAGAAGATCGAGGTGAAGACCAACGTGAAGAAGTGACCCCAGTTGGCCGGGCCGGCTCCCCGGCTTGCTGTCCTCCTTTCACCGGGGAGCCGGCCGCGAACGAGCGGCGACTTGTGGGGTTTGGTCGCGGGTATACACTGAAGGTCCTGCGACGCACGCGCGCGGAGGGTCTGCGATGCCCACACGCCCGGTCCCGTCTACGCAGGAAGTCACGCTCGCCTGCGACGCGGTCGAGCTGCCCGGGTTGCTCACGCTTCCCGACGATGCGCGTGGGATGGTGCTGTTCGCGCACGGCAGCGGCAGCAGCCGCCTGAGTTCGCGCAACCAGTTCGTCGCCCGCGTGCTCAACGACGCCCGCATCGGCACGCTGTTGTTCGACCTGCTGACTGAGCGCGAATCCGGCAGCCGGGCCAACGTCTTCGACATTCCGCTGCTGGCTGGCCGGCTGGCTGCGGGCGCGGACTGGGTGCGCCGCCAGGAAGCCACCCGGGCTTTGCGGCTGGGATACTTCGGCGCCAGCACGGGGGCGGCGGCAGCGCTGCAGGCGGCGGCCGACGACGCGACGGTGGCGGCGGTAGTTTCGCGTGGTGGGCGGCCAGACTTGGCCGGCGACGCCCTGGGGCGCGTGCAGGCGCCGACGCTGCTGATCGTGGGGGGCGACGACACGGTGGTGCTGGACCTGAACCGCCGGGCGCAGAGCCTGATGCGCTGTGTGTGCGAGCTGACCGTCGTGCCGGAGGCCGGGCACCTGTTCGAGGAACCGGGCTGCCTGGAACAGGTGGCCGAGCTTGCCCGCCGCTGGTTCGAACGCCATCTGTGATACAATCTCCCGGGGTGGTCATGAGGTTCCGCGACCGCCAGGACGCCGGCCGGCAGCTCGGGCAGCGGCTCTTGCACCTGCGCGACCAGCACGCGGTCGTGCTGGCGCTGCCGCGCGGCGGCGTGGTGGTTGGCTTCGAGATCGCCGCCGCCCTCGATGCCCCGCTCGACATCGTCCCGGTGCGAAAGATCGGCGCGCCGTTTCAGCCGGAGTACGGGATTGGCGCGATCGTCGACGGCGAGGCGCCGCAGGTCGTGCTGGACGACGCGGTCGTGGCCGAGCTGGGCATCCCCCAGCCCAGCTTGCAGCATGTCATCGACCGCGAGATAGTGGAGATTCGTCGGCGCGAACAGCTCTACCGTGAAGGGCGGCCGCGGCCGGCGTTGACGGACCGCACGCTGATCCTTGTGGATGACGGGATCGCGACCGGGTCGTCGGTTCGGGCAGCGCTGCGCGCGCTGCGGCGGCACAAGCCGCGGCGACTGGTGCTGGCCGTGCCGGTCGCGGCGCCGCAGAGTCTCTCGGCCCTGGAGCCGCTGGCGGACGAGACGGTGTGCCTGTCGACGCCGTTCGGTTTTGCGGCGGTGGGGCAGTTCTATGACAATTTTGAGCAGGTCGAGGACGCGGAGGTGATCGATCTGTTGAATCGGGCGCGGGCGTTCGGCGGCGGCGCGGCCGTCGAGCCTGTGGAGCGCGGAGCGAAGCTGTGAAGGACAAAGCGGCGAAGCCGCCGAACCATGCGTGGTTCGCGCTGGCGGATGCGAAGCACTGTCGTCTGCTGCGCTGCGAGCGGACGCCGGCCGGCACGCCGACGGTGCGTGAGATGGAGGCGTTGGAGAACACCTGGCCGGGGCACGATCACGTGCGGCCCAGCCCGCTGGCCGCCAAGAACGGGCACACGCACGCCTCCTGGCACCACGAGGTGGAAGAGGACCTGCGGCGTTTTGCGCAGCAGGTAGCCGGCTGGCTGAAAGAGCGTTTCGGCCAGCACGGCATCGACCGCTTGTACATCTTCGCCGCCCCGCGCTTCCTGGGCGAGCTGCGCAAGCTGGATTTTGGCCCGCACGGGCAGCGGATCGAGCAGCGTGACGGCGAGCTGATGTGGCTGACGCCCGGCGACCTGGCCCGCCATCCGGCGATCCGCGCGCTGTTGGAGCGTCCTGCGTAGGGTGAGGTGCGTTTGCGAATCGCTCCGCTACGTCGGTTGTAATGGGAAGCACTTCGGCCGCTTCCGCCACGCTTCGGCGGTACAAGCGACGCAGATCCTCCTTTCGGCGGCCCTCTGCGGCGAGTTCCACGCCCGCCA
>Ga0209172_10001031_pt1 | contig 65899 bp, 63 predicted proteins | sample LarsenN4metaG_FD_184113 | JGI IMG/M metagenome (GOLD analysis project Ga0209172, IMG submission 184113) | Hot spring sediment bacterial and archeal communities from British Columbia, Canada, to study Microbial Dark Matter (Phase II) - Larsen... ...
GGCCAGCAGCCAGCTCGGCATCGCGATCGGCATCCGGCGCGCGGGGCTGCTCGGCGGCGTCGCCGCGTGGCTCGGCTTCACGCTGCCGTCGGCCGTCGCGCTCGTCGCCTTCGCCCACGGCGTCGGCGCCGCCGCCGCCGCGGGCGCGGGCTGGCTGCACGGGCTGAAGGTCGTGGCCGTCGCCGTCGTCGCGCAGGCGGTGTGGGGCATGGCGAGGGCGCTCGCTCCCGATCGCGAGCGCATGACGATCGCGGTGGCGGCCGCGCTCCTGGTGCTCGCGTGGCCGACCGCCGGAGGTCAGATCCTCGTCATCGCGGCGGCGGGGCTCGCCGGCTGGCGGCTGTTCTCCGGCGCCGAGGGCGCGCCGACGACCGACCGCGCGGCGCCGGTGAGCCGCCCGGTCGGCGTGGCGGCGCTCGCCCTGTTCTTCGCCCTGCTTGTCGCGGCGCCGGTCGTGCGACAGGCGGTCGCGTCGCCGGCGCTGGCGGTCTTTGACAGCTTCTACCGCGCGGGCTCGCTCGTCTTCGGCGGCGGCCACGTCGTCCTGCCGCTCCTGCAGCGGGAGGTCGTCCCTCCCGGCTGGGTGACCGACGAGCAGTTCGTCGCGGGCTACGGCGCGGCGCAGGCGGTGCCGGGCCCGCTGTTCACCTTCGCGGCCTACCTGGGCGCGGTGATGGGGCCCGAGCCGAACGGCGCGGCCGGCGCCGCCATCGCGCTCGGAGCGATCTTCCTCCCGGCGTTCCTGCTCGTCATCGGGACGCTGCCGTTCTGGGATCGTCTCCGGGGACGCGGCGCCTTCCAGGGCGCGCTCAAGGGCATCAACGCGGCGGTCGTCGGGATCCTCCTGGCCGCGCTCTACCAGCCGGTGTGGACGAGCGCGATCGCCGGACCGGCGGACTTCGGGCTCGCCCTCGGCGGCTTCGCGCTACTGGTCTTCTGGCGGTTGCCGCCGTGGCTCGTGGTCGCCTTCAGCGCCGCCGGCGGCGCCGCTCTCGCGGCGCTGCGGTGACTCCGATCACCCGCTCCGCGAGACGGGCAGGGGGGGACGGAGGCCGGCGGCCCGGCACGGCTCGCCGTGACGGCGGCGGCCCCCACGACCACCCTCAGGCGGCGCTCCAGGAGAACGGGGCGAAGTGTCCGTTGTTGCGGCCGGAATCGTCGTCCCAGTCGATCCCGAATCCGTGCATGTGGCCGCGCGAGGCCCGGGCGAGCGCGAGCCGGCTCGCCGCGGGGTGGCCGATGTTGTCGAACCAGATCGGCTGCTTGCCGTCGGCGCCGGCGACGCCCTCGACCGCGATGTCGAGGATGCCGGGGATCGTCACCGACCGGCGCATGCCGTCGCGCTGGATCCGGATCGGCTTCGACTCCACGCCGCCGAAGCGGCCGACGAGCGGGCCCACCGCCGCCATCGGCCCGCCGCCCTGGCCGCTGGCGATGGTCGTGATCGCCTCGCGCTGCTCGGGGCTGGCGCGCTCGTCCACCACGAGCCCGACCGTCCAGTTCCCGTCGATCATCGGCCCGGGGGTGTGGAGCAGCACCGCGAAGCTGATGCCGTCGAGCGAGGTCTTGCCGTAGCTCCCGCGCTCCACGGAGAACACGAGCCCCGCGTCGCAGGAGCCCTTCGTGGGCCGCGCCTGGAGCCCCGAGGTCGGGCAGGGGCAGACGAAGTCGCAGCTGCACGCCTCGAAGTACTCGCCGCTGATCTTCCAGTCGGGGGTCGCCATGGCGATCCTCCAGTCGTGGTCGTGAGTCACATCGCCTGCATCGTGTCGCGCAGCATCGAGACGATCTCCGGGCGCGCGGCCGCCACCAGCCCGAGCGCCACGAGGCCGACGCCGGCCGCCCTCGCCACCCACTCGCCGCGGGGCGCGAGCTTCTCCGCGGCCACGAGCGCGGCGACGAGGACCACCCAGGCGAAGCCCATGGCGCCGGCGGCCACGAGGACCAGCATCAGCGCCCAGCAGCAGCCGAGACAGTAGACGGCGTGGCGCCAGCCGAGCGAGAGACTCCCGCGCACGCCGGCGCGCCAGCGGCCCAGGAGGAAGCCGATCGGGCTGCGGCAGGCGCGCAGGCACACCTGCTTGAACGGGGAGAGCTGCCAGGCGCCCGCGGCGACCAGCGACGCCGCCACGGCGTACGGGACCATCGCGGGGGGCAGCCCCTCGCCCAGCACGGTCGCGCCGTACGCCGGGATGCCGCTGGCCGCCCAGACCGCCAGGTACACCAGCGTGAAGACGGCGACGGGGACGCCCTTCACCGACGCGTCGGCCGCCCGGCGCTGGATGGCGCCGTAGAGGGCGATCATCGGCATCGCGCCCGGCAGCATCATGGCCGTCATCATCACGGCCCAGCCGGCGACGAAGGCGAGCGGGTCGCCGCCCATCGCTCCCGTGCCGCTCATGCCGTCGGCGATCTCGACGACCCAGGCGCCGGCGGCGAGGGCCAGGAGCGCGACGGAGGTCAGCAGCGTCGTGGGGTCGCGCTGGAACAGGGGGGTCGACGACAGGGGCGCCGCGGAGCCCAGGGACGCCTCCGGCCGACGGCGCTCAGGCCCGGCCCGCGACGAGCGCGGGCTCCGGGAGGTCGAGGGTGGTCACCCGCCTCAGCTCGCGGCGGTACTTCCGGTCGTCGTAGGGGCGGCCCCGGTGCATGGTCGCGCGGTTGTCCCAGATGACGAGGTCGCCGACGCGCCAGACGTGGCGGTAGACGAACGCGGGCTGCGTCGCGTGCTCGATCAGCTCGCGGAGGAGCAGCCGCCCCTCGGGGACCGGCCAGTCGACGATGCGCGAGGCGTGCGACGCGACGTAGAGCGCTCTCCTCCCGGAGCGCGGCAGCGTCCGCACCAGGGGATGGATCGCGCCCTCGAGCCGCTCCTCCTCCTCCTTCGAGAACTCGAAGCCCAGCGTCCTGCGCGAGTACGCGATGGAGTGGTGGACGCGGAGGCCCTCGAGCTGCGCCTTCGTGGCCTCGTCCAGCGCGTCGTACGCGGCGCGCGTGTCGGCGAACTCGGTCTCGGCCCCGACCGGCGGGACGACGCGCGCGTGGAGCATCGAGTAGCGTCCGGGCGGGTCCTGGAACGAGGCGTCCGTGTGCCAGAGCCGGTTCCCGAGCCCGTACATCCGGCGGCGGTCGTCCGACTGCATGATCTCGCCGTTCTCGTCGAGGTTCGAGATGTCGGTGAGCGCCTCGTTGCCGAACCGGTTCTTGCGGATGGCGCTGATCCCGGTCTTCGTGTGCAGCGCGCCGTCGAGCCGCCGGGCGAAGTCGAGCTGCTCCTCGTCGCTGAACGGCTGGTCGCGGAAGACGAGCACGGCGTGCTCGTCCATGCCGGCGCGGATCCCGGCCAGGGTCGCCGGGTCGTGGACCCGCCGCAGCTCCACGGGGCCGACCTCGGCGACGAAGTGCGGATGGAGCTTCCGGAACGAGAGGCTCATCGGGGTCCCGCCTTTCCTGCGACGAGGGTAGGCCGCGACCCCGGCGCCGTCAAGCGCCCCGGCGGGCCCTCAGATCACCTGTCAACAGCAGCGCCCCGGCGGGCGGTCGCTGGCCCCGCCATTGCTTCGCAGCGGGACGACCGCCCAGGGAGGACCCATGGCAGACGTCAGCCACGACGACTTCGTCGGCCGGCACCTGATCGCCGACGCCTCGACCTACACCCGGCGGAACCTCACGTCGACCGACACCGTCTTCGCGCTCTTCGAGGCGCTGAACCGGAACCTCGACATGACGGCCGTGCTGCCGCCGATCGTCTGCCGGTATCCCTTCGCCAACGACGAGATCGCCGCCTTCTGCGACGACGTCGAGGCGGAGCTGTCGGCCAAGGCGAAGGTGCTGGCGGAGACGTCGCGCAAGCCCGTGGACCTCAGCCTGGCCCCGGTGCGGCTCATGCGGGAGTTCCTCCGCCGGCGGCAGATGGAGGAGAGCGGGGTCACGGGCGTCAGCATCTGGTCGGAGTCGCACGCCGCGATCCACACGTGGGACGAGGACAACTACTTCGCGTTCGACGCCTTCAGCTGCCGGGACTTCCGCCCGCGGGACGCGCTGAGGCTGCTGCTCACCCACTTCGACGTCGAGGCGCTGAACTGCGTCAACCTCTTCCGCTTCCAGCGGTCGGCCCCCCGGGTGTCGAGCTTCACGGTGAACTCGAGCTGGGAGGTCGTCGTCGGCGGCAAGGTCGTCGGCGAGGTCGACACGGTGAGCTTCGACGACGTGTGCGGGGCGGCGCCGGCCGCCACGCCGCCGGCCCGCGCCGCGGCGGCCGGGCCCGACGGGGCGCCACCCACCCCGCGCGCCCGGAAGGAGGCCTCGGCCGCCGGGAGGCGGCCCAGGCGCCGCGCCGAGCCCCGGACGGCCTGACGCCGTCCGCGCGTCAGCCGTCGGCGTCCAGCGCCTCGCGGATGCGCTCGGGCGGGACCCGGATGTCGACGCCCGCGCGCTCCTCCTGGAGGAGCATCGCCACGCGCGAGTCGCGGTCGCCCCAGCCGCGGTTCAGCGCCTCGGTCAGCTCCTCGAGGGCGAGGCTCGCGAGCCGCATCGGCACCCCGTGCTCGCGCGCCAGGGCGACGGCGAGCGAGACGTCCTTGTGGGCGAGCCGCAGCGCGAACGACGCCGGCTCGAAGGTGCCGGGGAGGAACTGGTCGACCAGGCCGTCGAACGTCCGGCGCCTGCCGCCCGCGCCCTGGCGCACGGCCCGCCACAGCGCGAGCGGCTCCACGCCGGCCTTGACGCCCAGCGTGAAGACCTCGGCGAGCGCCGTCTGGATCGCGTAGCCCGCGCAGTTGTGGACGAGCTTGGCGATCGAGCCGGCCCCGATGGGACCGATGTATCGCGCCTGGTCGCCGAGGGCGTCGAGGACCGGCCTGAACCGGTCGAACACGGCGCGCTCGCCGCCCACCCAGAGGGCGAGCTTGCCGGTGCGGGCGCCCCGCGGCCCGCCGCTCACGGGCGCGTCGAGCAGGTGGACGCCCCTGGCGGCGAAGGTCGCGTGGAGCCGGCGCACGAGGGCCGGCGAGTTCGTGCTGAGGTCGAAGTACGCCGTGCCGGACGCCGCGCCGGCGAGGATGCCGTGCTCGCCCAGCGCCACGGCCTCGACCTCCGGCGGCCCGGGCAGCGACGTGAAGACGACCTCCGAGGCCTCGGCCACCTCGCGCGGCGTCGACGCCCACTTCGCGCCCAGGGCCAGGTGCGGCGCCGCCGCCTCGCGGCGGACGTCGTGCACCACCATCGCGTGGCCGCGCGCGAGCACGTTGCTCGCCATGGGGCCGCCCATGGTTCCGAGGCCGATGAAGCCCACTCGCATGACGTCTCCTCCGTGCTCAGCGGACGGCGCCGCGGATCTTGCCGTGCAGGGCGGCGAGGGCGTCCGTCATCGCGGCGACGGAGCGGGCGCCGGCCTGGAACATCGCGGTCGCGTTGAGCGAGACCCAGCCGAATCCCATCGCCTGCAGCGCGACGACGCGCTCGACCACCCGGTCGGGCTCGGCGTAGAAGCGCTTGCCGTCGGCGTCGCGCGGAGGCGGCGCCACCATGCTCTGCAGCCCGATGGCGGCGGGATCGCGCCCGGCCCGCGCGGCGTGCTCCCGGATCGTGTCGATGGCGCGGCGGGCGGAGTCGGCGTCGGTCACGCGGCTCGCGAGCCAGCCGTCGCCGAGCCGGCCGACGCGCCGGTAGGCGGGCTCGGAGTTGCCGCCGACCCAGATCGGCAGCCGGCCGCCCTGCGGCGGCTTCGGCTCCATCGCGACGGCGCGCGCGCGGTAGTGGCGCCCGTCGAAGTCGATCCGCGGCTCGGTCCAGCACGCGCGCAGCAGCGCGATCGCCTCGTCCATCCGCGCGCCGCGCGTGCGGAAGTCCTCGCCGAGCGCCTCGTACTCCGACGCCTGCCAGCCGACGCCGACGCCGAGGCGGACGCGCCCTCCCGAGAGCGTGTCGAGCGTGCTCACCTGCTTGGCGACCAGGGTGGGCTGGCGCTGCGGCAGCACGAGCACCTCGGTGCCGAGCGTCACGCGCGAGGTGACGGCGGCCACCCAGCCGAGCGTCATCAGGGCCTCGAGGATCGGCATGGCGGCCGGGTAGGGGCCGGCGGGGCGGCCCTCCAGCGGGAACCCCATGACGACGTGATCGAAGACGTCGATGTGGTCGTAGCCGATCTCCTCGACGGCGCGCGCGAGGCGCGTGACGCCGTCGGGTCCCTCGCGGTACGCGACGCTGGGGAACTCCACCGAGAGCTTGATCATGGCGCCGCCGATTGTGCGATAACAGCGCCCATGAGCCAAGAGGCCCTCCGCGCGCTCGCGCTCCAGGTGAGGAACTGGGGGAAGTGGGGACCCGACGACGAGATCGGGACCCTGAACTACATCACGCCCGACGCCGTCGCCGCCGCCTGCCGCCTGGCGACGAGGGGGAAGGTCTTCGCGCTCGGGATCCCGCTCCAGCGGAACGGACCGCAGAGCGGCACGCGCCAGCGCTTCAACCCGATCCACGCGATGTTCAGGGACGGCGGCGACCAGCCGCGCGACGCCGCCGGCGTCGTCGAGATGCAGGGCTACGGCGGCTCCGACGACTGGATCGTGATGCCGCTGCAGTGCGCGACCCAGTGGGACAGCCTCGCCCACATCTTCTTCGAGGGGAAGATGTGGAACGGCTACGACGCGACGCTGGTCACCAGCAGCGGCGCCGCCCGCAACAGCATCGCCAGGACCACGGACCGCATCGCGGGGCGCGGCGTGCTCCTCGACGTCGCGCGGCGGAAGGGCGTGCGGGCCCTCGAGCCCGGCTACGCGATCACCGTCGAGGACCTGGAGGCGACGGCGGCCGCGCAGGGGGTCGAGGTCCGCCGCGGCGACATCCTCCTGATCCGCACGGGCCACATGTCGCGCTACCTGGACCGGGGCGACTGGCGCCACTTCGACCTGGATCCGTTCCCGGGCGTCTCGGTCCACACGGCGCCGTGGATGCACCGGCGCGAGATCGCGGCCGTCGCCAGCGACAACTACGCAGTCGAGGTGCGGCCGTCGGAGCTGCCGCCGTTCCGGAACCCGTTCCACGTGCGCGCGATCCCCAACATGGGGCTCACGCTCGGCGAGATCTTCCACCTCGAGGAGCTGGCCGACGACTGCGCGGCCGACGGCCGGTACGAGTTCCTGCTGGTGGCGCCGCCGCTGCCGGTGACCGGCGGCGTCGGCACCCCGATCAACCCGTACGCGATCAAGTAGCGCCGGCCCGGGCGTGGAGGTTGGCCCCGCCGCCCCTCCCCGCCGGGGGCGGCCGGCCTGCAACCGCGTACACAAGGCGGGCAGGGCGGTGCCCATGCCGCCGGCCGCTCCCCGGCGTCCGCGAGGCGCAAGGCACGGTCGTTCCAGCGCGCGCCGGTCTGGCAGCGCTCTTGCCCTCAACGACGGCGAGCAGCCAAGCCACGATTCTGTCCGCCGGCGGTGTCGCCGCGGCACGGCCGTCGCCGGCGGGGGAGGACGCCATGCGATACGGGTACACGCTCGCCGTCGGGCTCGCCGCCGCCGTCGCCGCCACCGGGTGCGCCACGCGCGGCTCCGTCCGGCAGGTCGACGCGAAGGTCCAGCAGCAGGCACGGCAGATCGACGCGGCCGCCGCGCGCCTCGACGGCGCCGAGCAGCGCGCCGACCGCCTGGGCCAGCGGGTGGACGGCCTCGACGTGCGCGTCGGTCAGCTCGCGCGCCATCACCACTCGGCGCAGGTCGTGGAGACGATCGAGGTGCCGTTCGGCTTCAACCGCGCGGACCTCGGCGACCGCGCGCTGACGCGGCTGAACGAGCTGGCCAGGGAGCTGAAGCAGGATGGCCGGCTCGCCGTCGAGCTGCTCGGCTTCACGGACACGCGCGGGCCGCTCGCGTACAACGTGCAGCTCTCCCAGCGACGGGTGGAGGCCGTCCGCCGCTATCTCGTCCAGCAGGGCGCGCCGGTCTCGCGCGTGGCCGCGGTGGGGCTCGGCCCGGCGACGGAGCGCGACGTGCCCGAGCCGCGCAAGCGGCGCGTGATCGTCCACGTGACGATGTCCGAGCCCATGGTGATGGCCGAGCCGTCGGCGAGCGCGGCCACGACGCCCCCCGCCGTCCAGGGCGAGACCCGGACCGGAGGGAACTGAGCCGCCGAGTTGATACCATGGCGGCATGCCCGCCTCGCCGTCCCGGTACGATGCGATCGTCGTCGGCGCGGGCCACAACGGGCTCGTCACCGCCTGCTACCTGGCCCGCGCCGGCCTCCGCGTGCTCGTCCTCGAGCGGCGCCACGTCGTCGGCGGCGCGTGCGTCACCGAGGAGGCGTTCCCGGGCTTCAAGGTCTCGACCGCCGCCTACGTGAACAGCCTCTTCCGCAAGGAGATCGTGCGCGACCTCGACCTTCCGCGGCACGGCTTCGAGGTGCTGCCCCGCAACCCCTCGTCGTTCACGCCGTTCCCCGACGGCCGCTCGCTGCTGATGGGTCCGGACCAGGACCTGACGCTCCGCGAGATCGCCAGGTTCAGCAAGCGGGACGCCGAGCGCTACCCGCGCTACGAGGCGATGCTGGAGCGCGTCGCCGACGTCATCGAGCCGACGCTGACGATGGCGCCGCCGGACCTCCTCCGGCCCGGCCTCGCCGACTACGGCAAGCTGCTGGCGCTGGGGCGGAAGTTCCGGCGCCTCGGGCCCGACGCCTCCGAGGCGGTGGAGATCCTGACCGGCGCCGCGCGCGCGATCCTCGACCGCTGGTTCGAGTCGGAGCAGCTCAAGGCCACGCTCGCGACCGACGCGATCATCGGCGCGATGGCGAGCCCGTCGATGCCGGGGACGGCGTACGTGCTCTTCCACCACGTGATGGGCGAGACGGACGGCAAGCGCGGCGTGTGGGGTTACGTGCGGGGCGGCATGGGGGGGCTCACCCAGGCGCTCGCGGCGGCCGCGCGCGAGCGGGGCGCCGAGATCCGCTGCGACGCCGAGGTCTCGCGGATCCTCGTCCGCGACGGCGCCGTCGCCGGCGTGGCCCTCGCCTCGGGCGACGAGTTCCAGGCGCCGATCGTGGCGAGCAACGCCGACGCCCACGTGACGTTCACGCGGCTCGTCGACCCCGCGCTCCTGCCGCGCGAGTTCGCCGCGGCCGTCGGGCGGATCTCCTACGCGAGCGCCTCGCTGAAGATCAACGTCGCGCTGGCCGAGCTGCCGAGCTTCCGCGCGCTCCCGGGCGCGGCGCCGGCGCCGCACCACCGCGGCACCATCCACATCTGCCCGGACCAGGACTACATCGAGCGCGCCTACGACGACGCCAAGTACGGGCGGCCGTCGGCGCAGCCGGTGCTGGAGTGCACGATTCCCTCGGTCGTCGACCCGACGGTCGCGCCGCCCGGGCGCCACCTGATGTCGATCTTCGTCCAGTACGCGCCGTACGACCTGCGCGAGGGCACGTGGGACGAGCTGCGCGAGCCGTTCGCCGACCGCTGCTTCGCGATCCTCGACGAGTACGCGCCCAACTTCAGCCGCTCGGTGCTGGCCCGCCAGGTGCTGACGCCGCTCGACCTCGAGCGGATCTTCGGCCTGACCGGGGGCAACATCTTCCAGGGCGCCATGACGCCGAGCCAGCTGTTCTCCTTCCGTCCCGTGCCGGGGTACGCCGGTTACCGGATGCCGATCCGCGGCCTCTATCTCTGCGGCGCTGCGGCCCACCCCGGCGGCGGCGTGATGGGGACGCCGGGGCTCAACGCCGCCCGCGCCATCCTCGGCCGCCGCCGGCTCCGCGCGTCGGCCTGACCGCGACGGCGCCGACGGCGCGGCCACCGGGGATCGGGCCCGCGCGGCCGTCGCCGCGACGCACCGCCGGGGCGGACTCCGGCCTCGTTCCCGCACCACTCGGGCCACGTGGTGGTATCGCCGGCCGCCAGGAGTGGGCGGGGGCGTGGGAGCCGGCGAGCCATTTGTGGTCGGCTGATCCGGAGAGCGGCGAGCGAGGCCGGGGGGCGGGGGAGCAGGCGCCGCGATCCGTCGGTCTCGATCGCCGGCGAAGGCGCGCGCCGGCCGCCTCCAGTCCGGCCGATGCGCCTCGCGGATCGCGGCCGACCCTCACATCCGGCCGCCGATCGGGGCGCCCGAAGCGCGGGCCGAACGTGAACGATCAGCCGCGAGATGACTCCCGCATCAGGTGCGCGTCGCGCTTCTGCTGGAGCGCGGGATCGACGTAGGTCATCAGGTCCGGGCGGGCGCGCCCCAGCATCACCTGGAGATAGGCGGGCTCGAGCCCGACGTTCTCGAAGCCGTGGATGACGCCGGCCGGCGCCGACACGCAGTCCCACCGGCCGAGGACGGCCTCGACGCGGCCGCCGGCGCCGTCCTCGAAGAAGACCTTCACCTTGCCCTCGAGGACGAAGAAGACCTCCTCCACCTCGTGCGTGTGGGGCGCGTTGCCCTGGCCCGGGGGGACGAACATCACGCTCAGCGTGAAGTGCTCGGCGGGGATCGCGCGCGCGTCGGCCTTGCCCGACGCGCCGGCGCCGATGTAGCGGTGCTGGGCCCGGCGGTAGCCCTCGACGCGGGCGTCGGCGAAGGCGTCCCAGTCGGCCACGCGGTCGACGAAGCGGGCCACGCGGGTGCGGAACAGCTGCTCGAGCGCGGGCGGCGCGGCGGTCTCTGGCGTCGTCATGCCTGGCTCTCCTTCGAGGGGGAAGGATAGCAGGCCGGACTATTGACATCGCCTGGCGCAGCGATGAGAATTCGCCCACCTTCCTCCAACCTCGCAGCATCGGGAGACGACCATGACGACCGGGCGAGGACGGCTCTTCACGCTCCTGGCCGGCTCCGCGCTGATCGCGGCGACCCTGACGTGGGGGGCGGCGCGGCCCGCGGGCGCCCAGGACCTGAGCAAGCTCATCGAGGCCGCCAAGCAGGAGGGCGAGGTCCACTACATCGACGCGCTCGCCCAGCCGCGGACCCACGCGCTGATCGAGCAGGCGTTCCGCAAGAAGTACGGCCTGCCCGACAGCTTCAAGGTGACCCACACCCTGCGCGGCACCGGCGAGGTCGTGGCCACCGTCCAGCAGGAGATCAAGGCCGGGCAGCACACCATCGACGTGGTGTGGGTCGGGGCGCCGGCGCTCTTCAAGGCCGCGGCCAAGGACGGCCACCTCCTCCAGTACGCGCCCTCGGAGTGGAAGCGCTACGAGGCCGCCGTGAAGCGGGCGGGCATCGAGGTCGATCCGCCGAACTGGATCGCGCCCGTCGCCTACGCCTTCGTGCCCGTGTGGAACCGCAAGTGCCCCGGCTTCGCCTCCGTCCAGATCAAGAGCTGGAAGGACATGGCGAACCCGGCGTTCCGGGGCAAGGCCATCATCGGCGACGTCCGCAAGTCGTTCACCTACGCGGCCACCTGGAAGGGGATGGAGGAGACCCTCGGCAAGGAGTTCTTCCCCAGGTACGTCGAGGTCACCCAGCCCGTCATCGTCTTCCGCACCGAGGAGTCCCTCCAGAAGGTCATGTCCTGCGAGTACCCGATCCAGCTCTGGCAGCTCTCGGGCCGCGTCTACCAGCGCGCGCTCGAGGACAAGGCGCTGGACCTCGCCGTGGCCTGGCCGCAGGAGGGCGTCGTCCTCCTCGGGGTGCCGCTGGGGATCGTCAAGGGCGCGAAGCACCCGAACGCGGCGAAGCTCTTCGTGGAGTTCCTGCTGAGCGAGGAGGGCATGAACGCCTTCATCGCGGGCGAGGGCGTGTTCAGCCTGCGCGAGGGCTTCCAGCCGCCGGCGGAGGTGAGGAGGTTCACCCCGGACGTGTCGACGGTGAAGGCCATGCCGATGAACTGGAGCACGTTCACGATCCCGGAGGTGAGGAAGGTCCAGGAGACCTTCCGGAAGATCCTGAAGGTTGACTAGAGCGGCGGCGACCGCGACCGCGGCGGCCCGCCGGGGCCTCGCGCTCGCGTGGCCCGGCGCGGAGTCCGTCTTCACGCTCGTGGCGGGGGTGCTCGTGTCCCTGCTGGTGCTGCTGCCGGTGGGGATGCTGCTCTACACGAGCGTGCGGGTGGAGGAGTTCGGAGAGACCCCGTACTTCTCGCTGCGCCACTACACCGAGTTCGTCGCCTCGCCCCGCATCCTCCGCTCGATCGCGAACACGCTCGTCGTGTCGGCCGGCGCGACGCTGGTCGCGGCGTTCTTCGGCATCACGCTGGCGTGGATCCACGCCCGCACCGACGCGCCGGGCCGCCGCGCCCTCGAGTCGCTCACGCTCGTCCCGTTCTTCCTGTCGCCGTACACGGGGGCCATCGCGTGGTCGTACCTGGCGGCGCCGCGCGTGGGGCTGCTGAACGGCTGGCTGCGCTCGCTCCTGGGGCTCGAGACCGACCCGCTCAGCGTCTACAACCGCCTGGGCATCATCTGGGTCCTGGCGCTCTTCTTCACGCCGGTCATGTACCTGTTCGTCATCGGGTCGCTCCGCCGGATGGACCCCGCGCTGGAGGAATCGGCGCGGACGAGCGGCTCCGGCGTGCTGCAGACGACCCTCCGCGTCACGCTGCCGCTCGTGAGCCCGGCGATCCTCTCCGGGGCGATCCTGGTCTTCGTCTCGAGCGCCGGGGAGTTCGGCGTGCCGCTCGCCCTCGGCTCGCCGTTCAAGATCGAGACGATGACGACCCAGATCTACAACCTCACGAGCGGCTCGGCCATCGACTACAACGCGAGCGCCGCGGTCTCGACGGTGCTGGCCGCGCTCACCCTGGCCTTCATCTTCGTCCACCGCCGGGTGATCGCCCCGCGCAGCTACGCGACCGTGACGGGCCGCGGCTACCGCCCGAACCTTGTCCGGCTGGGGCGCTGGCGCTGGGCCGCCCTCGGCTTCAACCTCCTCTACCTGCTGCTGGCCGTGGCGCTGCCGCTGCTCGCCCTCTTCCTCGTCTCGATCTCGGTCCGCTGGGAGGGGCGCTTCGACCCGGCCGCCCTGACGCTCTCGAACTACGCCTACGTCTTCACGTACCCGCTGTCGGCGCGGGCGGTCAGGAACAGCCTCGTGATCTCGGTGGCCGGCGCGACGATCTGCATGATCCTCGCGCTGCTCGTGGCCTGCGCGATCCACCGGGGGCGGGGGCGCGGCCGGGCGGGCCTCGACCTCGTCAGCAGCCTGCCCGTCGGCTTCCCCGGCATCGTGCTGGCGATGGGCGTCCTGATCACGTACATCCGGACCCCGCTCTACAGCACGCTGTGGCTGCTGATGCTCGGCTACATCACGCGGTACATCCCGTACGGCCAGCGCATGGTGTCGTCGGTGCTGCTGTCGCTCTCGCCCGAGCTGGACCAGAGCTCGCGGACCTCCGGCGCCTCCTGGGCGACGACGCTCCGCCGCATCGTGCTGCCGCTGCTCAAGCCCGGCATCGTGGCGGGCTGGCTGCTGCTCTTCGTGATCTTCCTGCGCGAGTTCCCGATCTCCGTCCTCCTCTACAAGGGCGGCCTCGAGGTCCTGTCCGTGGCGGTCTGGTACTTCGTGGAGCACGAGAGCGCGGTGCGGACGGCCGCGGTCGCGATGGTGCAGGTGGTCCTGGTCCTCGCCGCGGTCTTCGTGCTGCGCCGGCTGGCGGGAACCGACGAGCTGGCGGTGTAGGCCGGTGGGCGCCCACCTCTCCGTCGAGGGCCTCGTCAAGTCGTTCGGCCACGAGCGCGCCGTCGCCGGCGTCTCGTTCGGCGTCGACCGGGGAAAGATCGTCACGCTGCTCGGGCCCAGCGGCTGCGGCAAGACCACGACGCTCCGGTGCATCGCCGGCCTCGAGCACCCGGACGCCGGCTCCATCGCCGTCGACGGCGAGCCGATGACGTCGGTCGCCGACCGCGTCTTCGTCCCGCCCGAGCGGCGCAGCGTCGGCATGGTGTTCCAGTCCTACGCGGTGTGGCCCCACATGACGGTCTTCGGCAACGTCGCCTATCCGCTCGAGGTCCGGAAGTGGCCGCGCGCGGAGATCGCGTCGCGCGTGGACCAGGCGCTCCGGATGGTGGGCCTGACGCGCTACCGGGACCAGTACGCGACCAAGCTCAGCGGCGGCCAGCAGCAGCGCGTGGCGCTGGCCCGCGCGCTCATCTTCAACCCCCGCCTGCTCCTGTTCGACGAGCCGCTCAGCAACCTGGACGCGAAGCTGCGCGAGCAGCTGCGGGCGGAGATCGTGAACGTCCAGCGCGAGATCGGGATCACCTCGGTCTACGTCACCCACGACCAGGCCGAGGCGATGGTGATCTCCGACTGGATCATCGTGATGAACCACGGGCGCATCGAGCAGCAGGGCGACGCCGAGACCATCTACACGCGGCCCGCGAACCGGTTCGTCGCCCAGTTCATCGGGCTCGCCAACCTCCTGCCGGGCACGGTCAGCCAGGCCGACGCGGTCGACGGCCTCGTCACGGTGGAGGTGAGGCCGGGCCCCGAGGGGCGCGTGCCGCTCAGGGCGCGCCCCGGCACCGCGTCGCAGGCGCCCGGCGCGCCGGTGCTGGTCGTCATCCGCCCGGAGGACGTCGAGGTGCGGCCGTCGTCGGCCGCCGGCGGGACGAACGGCCTCGAGGGCAAGGTGCAGAGCGCGGTCTACATGGGCGGTCACGTCGACTACATGGTGGACGTCGGCGGTCTCCGCGTGCGCGCCTACGGGCGTCCCGGCGCCGCGTGCCGCCCGGGCGACCGGGTGGCGCTGGAGCTGCCGCCGCGGGCGTGCCTCTGCATCCCCGACGACGGCGGGCGCGAGGAGGCGGCATGACGAACGCGACGAGCGAGGAGTGGTTCGAGGCGCTGACGGCGGAGCTGCTCGCCCGGAGCCCCTTCCGGCGCTCCGAGTACTTCGAGCGCTTCGCCGCCGGGGATCTGACGCGCGAGCAGGTGTGGGCGCACATCTCCCAGCACTACCTGCTCATCGCGTGGTTCCCGCGCATCTTCAGCGGCATCCACACGCGCTGCGACGACCTGGAGGTCCGCAAGGACTGCGCGCGCCACCTGCTGGTGGAGGACCTCGGCTACTTCGAGGGGCGGGTGGGCGGCACGCCCGACCACGACGAGCTGTTCCGGCGGATCGGCGACGACCTCGGCTACCCGCGCGACGTCTACGCGCGCATCGAGCCCGTGGCCGAGATGGCGGCGATCCTCGACTTCTTCCGCCGGCTCGCCTCCAGCGTCCCGTGGAGCGCGGCGCTCTGCGCGACCGCGCTCCTCGAGGAGGAGGTCGTGGAGATCGCGCGGACGGTGGGACGCGCGCTCGTCGAGCACTACGGCGTCCGGCCCGAGTGGGGCGGCGCGAACTACACGGTCCACGAGGCGATCGAGAAGGAAGAGTCGGGCGAGACGAAGAGGACCATCCTGAAGCACCTGCGCACGCCCGAGGACCGGCGGGCCGCCGAGGCCGCGATGCGCGAGATGCACGACCTGCTCTGCGCCTACGCCGAGGGGCTGGCTCGCCGAGAGCTGCGGGGCTGAAGGACCTCACGCCGCCCGGCCGCGCCCCGCGCCGCCGGGGCGCCGGTCGCGACGGCGGCGGCCGGCGTCGCGAGGGACGCGGGCGGGATCCGGCGTCGCCGGCTTCGCCGTGACCCGGCGGCCCCGGATGACGGCGCCTTGCGTGCGCTCCAGCACCTGCTCGGCGTAGGGGGCCGCCACCTCCACGAACGCGAAGCGGTCGTGGAGGTCGATGGCGCCGATGGCATGGCCCGGGATGCCGGCCTCGCCGGCGATGGCCCCGACGAGGTCGCCCGGCCTCACGCCGGCCTGCCGGCCCGCGTCGACGAAGAGCCGGACCATGCCGCCGTCGGCCGGCGGCGGCGCTGCGGCCTCGGCCGCCAGGACGACCTGCAGCGGGCGGTCGCCGGCGGCCAGCCGCGCGGCGGCCGCGGCGATCTCCGCCATGTCGATCCCCGTCTCCTCGCTCAGCTCCTCGACCAGCGCCAGGTAGGGCTCGAGCCCGTCCTCGCCGGCGGCCGTGGCGAGCTGGGCCTTGAGCGCCGCCACGCGCCGCGCGGCGACGTCGGCGGCCGTCGGCATCCGCATCGGCGCGATCTTCTTGCCCGTGTAGCGCTCGATGGCGCGGAGCAGCCGCGCCTCGCGCGGCGTGACGAACAGGATCGCGGTTCCCGCGCGGCCGGCGCGCGCGGTCCGCCCGATGCGGTGCACGTAGGACTCGGCGTCGTACGGGACGTCGTAGTTGACTACGTGGCTGATCCGCTCGACGTCGAGGCCGCGCGCCGCGACGTCCGTGGCCACGACGATCTCGACCTGCCCGGCGCGGAGCCGGCGCACGACCGCCTCCCGCTGCGGCTGGGTGACGTCGCCGTGCATCGCCTCCGCCGCGTACCCGCGCGCCTGGAGGCGCCCCGCCAGCTCCGTCGCGCCCGTCCGCGTGCGGACGAAGACCAGCGTCGCCTCCGGCGCCTCGACCTCCAGCACGCGCGCCAGCGCGTCGAGCTTCTGCCGCTCGGTCACGTTCAGGTAGCGCTGCTCGACCGTGGGGACCGTCAGCGTCGGCTCGGCGATCGCCACGGTCTCCGGCGAGCGCAGGTGGCGGGCGGCGATCCGCCTGATCTCGGGCGGCATCGTCGCCGAGAAGAGCGCGGTCTGGCGGCCGGCGGGGAGGCGGGAGAGGATCCACTCCACGTCCTCGAGGAAGCCCATGCGCAGCATCTCGTCCGCCTCGTCGAGGACGACCACGCGGAGCGCGTCGAAGCCCAGCGTGCCGCGACGCAGGTGGTCCATGATCCGCCCCGGCGTCCCGACGACGACGTGGACGCCGCCGCGCAGCCGCCGGACCTGCTGCGCCATCGACTGGCCGCCGTAGACGGGCAGCACGCGCAGGCCGCCGAGCCGGGCGCCGTAGGTGTGGACGGCCTCGGCGACCTGGATGGCGAGCTCGCGGGTCGGGACCAGCACGAGGGCCTGGACGTCGCTCGCCGTCACGTCGAGCCGCTGGAGGAGGGGAAGCGCGAAGGCGCCGGTCTTGCCCGTGCCGGTCTGGGCCTGGCCGATCACGTCGCGGCCGGCCAGCAGGACCGGAATCGTGCGCGACTGGATCGGCGTCGGCGCCTCGTAGCCGACCGCCTCGATCGCGGCGAGGAGCGGCGGCGCGAGGCCCAGCTCGGCGAACGTGGCCATGCCCGGGGGGCGGTGCAACGCGGCTGCCATCGCCCGCGCCTTGCCCCGGCCGGCGGCTGCGAGTACGGTATCGGCCGTGAAGATCACCGGGATCGAGACGTTCGTCGTCGACGCGGGGTGGCGGCCGTGGCAGTTCGTCGCGGTGCGCACCGACGCCGGCATCACCGGCTACGGCGAGTGCTCGGACGCCCGCAACCCCTACGGGGTCGCCGGCAGCGTCCGCGACTTCGAGGCGCTGCTGCTGGGCCGCGATCCGCGCCCCGTCGAGATGCGCTACTGGGACCTCTACCGCGCCGCGCGCCAGAGCCCGGGCGGCATCGCGGCCAAGGCGATCGCCGGCATCGAGCTGGCCCTCTGGGACGTCAAGGCCAAGGCGCTCGGCGTGCCCGTCCACGAGCTGTTCGGCGGCCCGCTGCGCGAGCGCCAGCTCGTCTACTGGTCGCACTGCGGGACGTCGCGCGCGACGAACGCCGCCCTGATCGGCGTGCCGCCCATCCGGACCCTGGATGACATCGCGCGGCTGGGAGAGGAGGTCGTGCGCCGCGGCTTCCGCGCGCTCAAGACGAACATCGTGCTCCCCGGCGAGCCCGCCCGCGTCCACTTCCCCGGCTTCGGCGGCGGCCCGGGCACGACGGACCAGACCCTGACGCCCGAGCTGCTCGAGCACGTGCAGACGCTGCTGGCCACGTTCCGGAAGGCCGTCGGCCCGCGCGTGGGGCTCGCCCTCGACCTGAACTTCAACTTCAAGCCGGAGGCGGCGGCCCGCATCTGCCGCGCGCTGGAACCGCTCGGGATGATGTGGGTCGAGATGGACATGTACGACGAGCGCGCGCTCCGCCAGGTGAAGGACGCGACGTCCGTCCCGATCTGCTCGGGCGAGAACCTGTCCGGCCTGCGCGGCTACCGGCCCTACTTCGAGGCGCGGGCGATGGACGTCGTGATGGTCGACGTGCCGTGGAACGGCTTCGCGGTCTCGAAGCGCGTCGCCGACCTCGCCGAGTCCTACGAGCTGAACATCGCCCCCCACAACTACTACAGCCACCTCTCCACGCTCCACTCGGCGCACCTCTGCGCCTGCGTGCCGAACGTCAGGATCATGGAGGTGGACGTCGACGACGTCCCGTGGAAGGACGAGCTGGTCGATCACCCGCCCGTGATCGAGCGCGGCGAGCTGCTGATCCCGTCACGCCCGGGCTGGGGCGCCGACCTGAACGAGGCCGTCGCCCGCAAGCACGTCTGGGAGCCCGGCCGCCCGCCGGGCTACGTCGATCTGAGGGCGTGAGACGGCCGGGCCCCGGCGCCCGCAGCCGGGCGGGGCCTGTCGCGGGGCCGCCCCGCGGGAATTCGCCGCGCGATCCCGGGCGGGTGGCGCGGGGGGGCGTCCCGCCCGGCCCGGCGAAGTGCGACCCCTCGTCCGGTCCGCAGCCCGGAGGGCTTGCGTTCCGGCGAGTGGGCGACGGAGCCGGGAGGGGGCGGGGCGCACTCCCGCGACAGGACCCGCCCGGCTCGCGCGGCGTTGCTCGCGCGAGTGATCTGAAGCGCCGGCGTCACCGCCGCGCGGCGGGGCCGCGGAGGAGCAGGCCCGGCAGCGCCCCGGTGTGCTTGCCGTCGCGCAGCAGGACCTCGCCGTTGACGACGGTCGCCGCGATGCCCCGCGCCCGCTGGACGAGCCGGCGCGCGCCCGCCGGCAGGTCGTCGGCGATCTCCGGCATCTCCGGCCCGATCGTCTCGGGATCGAAGACCACCAGGTCGGCGGCGAACCCCTCGCGCACGAGCCCGCGGTCGGCGAAGCCCCAGTACGTCGCCGGCACGAGCGTCAGCATCCGCACGGCCTCCTCCAGCGTGAACGCCTGGCGCTGGCGGACCCAGTAGCCGAGCAGGTGCGTCTGGAGCGAGGAGTCGATGATCTGGGAGACGTGGGCGCCGGAGTCCGAGAACGTCACGACGGCGCGCGGGTGCCGCATCATCTCGAGCACCGCGTCCTCGTCCTGGTTGGCGACAGGGTGGAAGAAGAAGCGGTCGAGGTCGCGCTCGAGCGCGAGGTCGATCATCGCCTCGACCGGATCCACGCCGCGCTCGCGGGCGATCTCGGCCACCGTCCGGTACGGCGGCGCCGGCGTGTCGAAGACGTAGATCCACTCGTAGGGGAAGGGGCGCGCCTCGGTGCCCAGCGCGCGGCGGTCCGGCCGGTCCTTGACGCCCTCGACGAGCCGGCGCCGCACCTCGGGGTCGCGCAGCCGCTGCTTCTGCTCGGCGAGCGGCAGCGCGCGGAACGGCTTCCACGCCGGCAGCGCGTCGAACGGCAGCTGGGTCCTGAACGACAGCACGACGTTGAGCCCGCGGCTGTGGACCTGGGCGAACATCCGGCCGCCGGCCGCGGCCGTCTCGTCGAGCAGGTCCATGTAGCGACGCCACACCTCCGGCGCCTCCATCCGGTGGAAGATGCCCCACGTGACGGGGCGGCCGCTCTCGACGGCCAGGTCCCGCAGCCGCTCGTGGTAGGCGCGGAAGCCGGCCGGGTCCTCCAGCGTGCGGCCGACGGCCTCGCCCGCCAGCTCGAAGATGCCGGCGTTCATCTCGCCCATGACGCCGACGAGCCGGCGCACCTCGTCCCACGTGGCGAGCCGGCTGGCGACGGGCCGGCCGTCGGGCGTCTCGTGGACCGGCGAGCGCGACGTCGTGAAGCCGGCGGCGCCGGCGCGGATCGCGTCGCGCAGCTCGCGCTCCATGGCGCGGAGGTCGTCCTCGGTGGCCGCCTGCTCGAAGGCGCGCTCGCCCATGACGTGGGTGCGGAGGGCCGAGTGGCCGAGGTAGCCCGCGTAGTTGATGCCCTTCGGCAGCGCGTCGAGCCGGTCGAGGAACTCGGGGAACGTCGTCCACGTCCACTCGATGCCGGCCTCCATCGCCTCGGCGGCGATGTCCTCGGCGCGCTCCAGGTTGCGCATGACGAGGTGGCGGTCGGCGGCGCCGCAGGGGGCGAGGGTGAAGCCGCAGTTGCCCATGACCACCGACGTGACGCCGTGCCAGCAGGAGCAGGTGCCGAGCGGGTCCCAGAAGACCTGCGCGTCCATGTGGGTGTGGCCGTCGATGAAGCCCGGCGCCACCACCATGCCGTCGGCGTCGATGACCTCGCGCGCCCCGTCGCGGATCCTGCCGATCGCCACGATGCGGCCGTGGCGGACGGCGACGTCCGCGCGGTAGCGGGGCAGGCCCGAGCCGTCGATCACCGCGCCGTTCCTGATCACGAGGTCGTGGGGCATGGATGCGTTCCTCCCGGGGGCGCCGCCGGACGGCGCCCGCGGCCCCATCGTACTCCAGGGCGGCGGCTCAGCGCAGGACGCGCGCTCCGGTCGCGGCGTCGAAGAAGACCAGGCGGTCGCGCCGCACCGTGAACCGGCGGCGGTCGCCGACCGCCACCGGCTCCTCGGCGTCGACCTTGGCGACGATCGACGCGGGCCCCCCGTAGTCGAGGAACACCAGCGTCTCGTCGCCCATCGGCTCGATGAGGCTCACCTCGGCCGGCCACCCCTCGCCGTCGGCGACGAGGCGCACGCTCTCGGGGCGGACGCCCAGCGTGACGCGGCGGCCGGTCGCCTCGCCGCGGGGCCCCAGATCGAGCGCCATCCCCGGCGCCCGGAAGCGCACGCCCCCGTTCACGGTCTCGATCTCGCCGTCGACGAAGTTCATCGCGGGCACGCCGAAGAAGCCGGCGACGAAGCGGTTGGCGGGGTCGCCGTAGATCGCGAGCGGGGGGCCGCTCTGCTGGACCTGGCCCCGGTCCATCACCACGATCCGGTCGGCCATCGTCATGGCCTCGGCCTGGTCGTGGGTGACGTAGACGAACGTCGCGTTCAGCGCGCCGTGCAGCCGCTTCAGCTCGGTGCGCATCTCGACGCGCAGCTTGGCGTCGAGGCTGGAGAGCGGCTCGTCCATGAGGAAGACCGACGGGTCGGTGACGATCGTCCGCGCCAGCGCCACGCGCTGCGCCTCGCCGCCGGAGCACTGCGAGGGCTTCTTGGCGAGCAGGGGCGCGATCCGCATGGCCTCCGCCACCTGCTCCACCCGCCGGCGCACCTCCGCCTCGGCCACCTGCTTCACCCGCAGCCCGAACGCCACGTTCTCGAAGACCGTCATGTGGGGGAACAGCGCGAGGTCCTGGAACACCATGCCGAGGCCGCGCTCGCCGGGCTCCACGTCGTTGACGACCCGGTCGCCGATCACGACCTCGCCGCTGGTCGGCGTCTCGAGCCCGGAGATCATGTTGAGCGTCGTCGTCTTGCCGCAGCCGGACGGGCCGACGAACACGACGAACTCGCCGTCGCGGACCTCCAGGTTCACGCCGGCCACGGCGGTCACGGCGCCGAAGGTCTTGACCAGGTTCCGGAGGGCGATGCGGCTCACTTGCGGATCATCCCGAAGCTGAACCCCTTCACCAGGTGCTTCTGGATCAGGACGCCCAGCACCACGACGGGCACCGTGATCACGGTCCCGATGGCCGCCTGGGGGCCGTAGAGGCGCCCCTCGACGGCGCTCTGGAACTTGTTGAGCAGCACGGGCAGCGTGGTGACGTTCGGGTGGGTCAGCGTGAGGGCCAGCAGGAACTCGCTCCAGTTGAGGATGAAGATGAAGAGGAACGTCACGACCATGCCCGAGGCGACGAGCGGCAGCACCACGCGGCGGATCGTGTAGAGGCGCCCGGCGCCCATCAGCCGCGCCGCGTGCTCGAGCGTGTACGGCACCTCGTCGATGAAGCTCAGCATGATCCAGATGACGAACGGCAGCGTGGTCGCCGTGTAGAGGAGGCCCAGGCCCACGTGGGTGTCGAAGAGGCTCACCCTCGCGCCGAGAAGGGCCGCCGTCGTGTAGGGGATCATGATCGCGTAGTACATGAGGATCGGGATCGCGATGACGATCGGCGGCACCATGCGGATGGTCAGGATCACGTAGCGGAAGTTCTTGCCGCCCACGCTGAAGCGCGAGATCGAGTAGGCGAGGAACGTCCCCAGCGCCAGGGCGAGCAGGGAGCTGGCCGTGCAGATCAGCAGCGAGTCGGCCATCGCGTCCCAGATCGCGAACACCTGGTCGGAGGCGGAGCGGGCGAGGCTCCGGTCCATCGCGCTGAAGGTGAAGATCTGCCGGTAGCTGTGGAGCGTGGGCTCGCGCGGCAGCCAGTGGGGCGGCCAGGCGACCCACTCCCACGACTCCTTGAACGACGTCGACACCATCCAGAAGATCGGGAACAGGACGAACGCCGACCAGGCGAGCAGCGCGGCGTGGCGGAGGATCACGCGCGGCGCTCCCGGAGGCTCGTCGCGCGCTGCCGGACCAGCAGGTAGATGCCGGCGTAGATCAGCACCGAGAACATCAGCAGCAGGAGGATGGACGCCGCGGCGCCGAAGCTGAACTTGTTGAACTGCCACACCTGCCGCCAGAGGTAGAAGGCGACCGTCTGGGTCGAGTTGCCCGGGCCGCCGAAGGTGAGCAGCACCGCCTGGTCGAAGATCTTCAGCGCCTCCATGCTCCGGATGACGACCGCGATCACGATGACCGGGCGGAGCAGGGGCAGCTGCACGCGCCGGAAGATCTGCCAGCGGCTGGCGCCCATCACGCGGGCGGCGTTGATGAGCTGGGGCGGCAGCGCCGAGAAGCCCGAGAGGAAGATGAGGAACGTCAGCGACGTCCACTGCCAGACGTCGGCGAGGATGATCGCCCACTGGGCGGCGATCGGGTGCGAGAGCCAGCGGATGCGGGGCTCGACGCCGAGCGCCGACGTCAGCGGCAGCAGCACCTGGTTCAGCGGGCCCGAGTCGAGGTAGATCATCGAGAAGTTGTAGCCGACCACGACGGGCACGACCATCATGGGCACGAGGAAGATCGTGATGTAGATCCGGCGGCCGCGGAAGGCCCGCGCCATCAGCATGGCGAGGACGAAGCCGATCACCAGCTCGAGCAGGACCGCGGCGCCGGCGAAGTAGAACGTCCGCCCGAGCGCCCACCAGAACTCCTCGTCGGCGAGGACGTCGGCGTAGTTGCCGAGGCCCTCGAAGTAGGCCTGCTCGAAGGGACGGTTGGCCCGCCACTTGAGCAGGCTGATGTAGACCGTCAGCGCGAAGGGCACGGCGAGGAGGAGCAGGAAGAGCCCCTCCACCATGACGAACGGGATGAGGCGGAAGACCCGCCCGCGCGCGAGCCAGGCGGCGACCGCCCCCCGGGAGCGCCCGAGGGCCGGCGCCGCCGCCGTCCGCGTGGCCTGCGCCTCAGCCATGGATCCGGGCGGGACGCGGCCTCACTCGAACTTGTCGATGTAGATCCCGCTCTCGACGCCCGAGCGCCACGCCTGGATCTGGTTGTTCCGCCCGATGTCGTTGGTGACCTTGTTCCACCCCGCCTCGATGCGCTTCGCGGCCTCCTCGGCCGTCACGTTGCCGTTCATGACGTCGGCGAGGTTCTTGTCGAGCACGTTGAAGTACTCGTAGTTGCCCTCGAGCATGAGCAGCGAGGTGGCGTACTTCGAGTTCTCCATCGTCGTGGCGAGGAACTGCTCGCCGAAGCGCTTGCGGATCGCCGCGTTCTTGAGGTTCGACTCGCGGAACGGGTCCCAGAAGCCCTTGGGGTGGGCGATGGCCTCGTCGCCGACGGTCGGGCCCGTGAGCCACTGGATGAACCAGTACGCGAGCTCGGGGTGCTTGCTGTACCGGCTCACCATGTAGCCGGTCCCGGCGGCCTGCGGCGACCGGCGCACGAGCTTGCCGCCGACGTTGACCTGGGGGATCAGGCAGGAGAGCTGCTTGTCCTTGATGACGCTCTTCTCGTTGCTGTTGCCGAACCCCACGATCGACGGGAACGACATGACCGAGAACGCCTGCCCGCTCGCCCAGAACGGGTAGATCTGCGGCGTGCCCCAGCCCTGGATGTCGGGCGGCATGTACTTCACGATCGACGCGAACTGCTTGATGGCGCGGATGCCGTTCGCCGTGTTGATGCGCGGGTTCATGTCGCGGTCGAAGTAGAGCGAGCCGAGGTAGGCGGGGAAGTGGCGATAGGAGAAGTTGATGCTCCGGTAGCCCATCGCGCCGTAGAGGCCCTTGTCGAAGGTCATGCCCCAGCGGCTCTGGCCCGGCTTCGTGTGGAAGAAGGCCGCCATCTGCTCCCATTCGTCCATGGTCGCCGGGCAGCCCGGCTCCTTGCCGAACTTCGCCTTGTACTCGGCCTTCACCTGCGGGTGCTCGACGAGGTCCTTGCGGAGGACGAGGATCAGGTGGTCGCCGTCCAGCACGAACGTGTAGAGCCTGCCCTTGTAGTACTGCTGGTAGCGCAGCCCCGGCGCCACGCCGGAGAAGTCCGGCTTGCCGCGCTCGGCGTACTGGTCGAGGGGGATGATGACGCCGGCGCCCACGGCGTCCGGCGCCGTGTACGGGAAGTCGTTGAACATGTCGAACTCGCCCGTTTTGGCCACCGCCTCCGCCATGATCTTGGCGGGGATGTCCGTGTAGCCGAGCGGCACGATCTTGATCCTGATGCCCGTCAGCTGCTCCCAGCGCTGGGAGAAGTCGGGGAAGGAGTTGTTGTAGAGGGAGCTGAGGAGGATGGTCTGCTCGACGTTCTTCAGGTTGTGCTTCTGGAGGTAGGCCCTGGCGCCGTTGATCGCCCGCTCCTCCACCGTGGCCCCGGGAACCGGCTGCGCCCCGGCCGCCGACGCCACGCCCACCACCATCACCGCCGCCACGAGGATCGCCAGCGCTCGCATCATGTCTCCTCCCTGAGTCCCCGATCGTGTTCGGCCGACGGCCATGCCGTACCTCCTGTGGCGGGCGAGAGCGAGGCCGACGCCGGGGAACGCGATGATAGGTCCGCCCCTCCCCGGGTGTCAAACCGACGACCGTTCCGGTACGCTACGCGGCCGGACACCCCGGACGAAGGAGACACGGCCATGACGACGCCACGCCCGCCGTTCCGTGCCGACCACGTGGGAAGCCTGCTCCGCCCGCCGGCCCTCAAGGCGCTCCGGGAGAAGGTCGAGGCCGGGCAGGCGCGTCCCGAGGACCTGAGCGCGGCCGAGGACGCCGCCATCCGCGACGTCGTGCGCTTCCAGGAAGACGTCGGCCTCCAGGGCATCACGGACGGCGAGTTCCGGCGGAGGTCGTGGCACATGGACTTCCTCCTCCGCCTCGGCGGTCTCGCGAGCGAGGGCAAGCGGCTGGGCGTCCACTTCCGCGGCCCCGGCGGCGAGATGGTGTTCACGCGCCCCGACCTCCGGATCGACGCGCGCGTGACGAGGCCGGCGCCGATCTTCGTGCAGCCATTCGCCTTCCTGCGGTCCGTCGTCACGCGCACGCCCAAGCTCACGATCCCGTCCCCGTGCATGCTCTACTCGCAGGTCGGCCGCGCCAACATCGACGGCCGCGTCTACCCGGACCTGGACCAGTTCGTGGAGGACACGGCCGCCGCCTACCGCGCCGAGATCGCCGACCTCCACGCCGCCGGCTGCCGGTACCTGCAGCTCGACGACGTGAGCCTCGCCTACCTCTGCGACGAGGACCTGCGCGCCCAGGGCCGGGCGCGCGGCGAGGACCCCGACGAGCAGCTCCGCCTGTCGGTCCGGCTGATCCGCGCGACGCTGCGCGACAAGCCGGCCGACCTGACGGTCTGCACGCACCTCTGCCGCGGGAACTACCGCTCGTCCTGGCGCGCCCAGGGCGGCTACGCGCGGATCGCCGAGACCCTGTTCAACGAGCTGCCCTACGACGGCTTCTTCCTCGAGTTCGACGACGCGCGCTCCGGCGATTTCTCGCCGCTCCGCCTCGTCCCGCGCCACGTCCGCGTCGTGCTGGGGCTCGTGACCACCAAGGTCCCCGCGCTCGAGGCGAAGGAGGACCTGCGACGCCGGCTCGACGAGGCGTCGAAGTACATCGGGCTCGAGCAGCTCTGCATCAGCCCGCAGTGCGGCTTCTCGTCGACGGTGGAAGGCAACCAGCTCACCGTCGACGACCAGCGCGCCAAGCTCGCGCGGTGCGTGGAGGTGGCGCAGGAGGTGTGGGGAGGGGTGTAGGCGAGCGCGGATGGTGAGCGATCAGCCGGGTCCCGGGGCGACATCGCGGCTGAGCAGCACATCGGCGCCCGCCGGCCCATCGGCGCGCACGCCCGCCGCCGCAGCCCGGCGACGGCGGGCCGGGTGACCGTCTCGTCCTCGTCGCCGAAGAGCCCGTTCTCCCCGGCGTGCGCGTCGATGCCGAAGACGCCCAGCCGCGGCGTCGCGGCGGCTAGCCGGCGCGTCGCCGCCACCGCGGCGAGCCCGGCGGTCACCACGCCCCTGACGGCATCTCCGGGCCGATGCGTTCGGGTCGCCGATCGCGACGGCGATGCGGGGTCGGGCCCGGCTACAGCGGGATCGCGAGCAGCGTGTCGATGCGCCCGCCGTCGCAGACCACCACGCGCTCGCGAAAGCGCAACCCGCCGTCCGCCTCGATGACGCGGTCGACGTATCGCCCGGTCGCGAAGAGCGTCATGGCGCCGTCGCGCATGATGCGCACCACGAGGAAGGCCGTCTCCACCTGGAGCGCGCCGTCGGCCTCGCCGACCACGGCCGGCATGCCGACGATGTGCCGGTACGACTGGCGCTCGTAGACGTTGGCCTGGCGCAGCGCGGCCACGCGGTCGCGCAGCATCCCCACGGAGTCCGCGTAGACGATCCCGGCCTCGAGGCCCTGGCGGTGGTTGTCGGCCGAGGTGATCTTGTAGAGGCACGGCTCGACGAAGAACCCCGGCCAGTCCTCCAGGCGGTCGTCATCGATCGCGCGCGCGTAGTCGGTGTTGAGCTGGGCGAGGAGCCCCAGGAGCGAGGCCCGCGGCATGGAGGCCGCGTCCACCTGATCAGTACCCCATGTGGCGGCGGTACGCCTTCCAGAAGCCGCGCACCGAGGCCTCGGTCGCCCGCGTCTGCTGGGACGCCGCCTCGTCGCCGCCCATCGCGACGATGGACACCTCGCCGGCCGCCGCGGCGGCGCCCCGCTGGACGAAGCCGCCGACGCAGCCGTCCTCCATCGAGACGTAGCCGGCGGGCCCGACCAGGTTCGACTGCTTGAGCCGCCGCCTGCGCATCTCCGGGGTGTCGTCGGCGAAGCCGAGATACGTCCAGTGCAGCTCCGTGGCTCCCGGCCCCTTCGGCACCACCTGCCGGACGGCCAGGCAGTTGTGGATCTGCTGGAGCACGAACGCGGGGAAGACCGAGAGGATCTGCAGCTGGATGCCGTCGCCGAACTCGTCGACGGCGTCGAGGAGGCTCGGGTCGGCCAGGCGGTAGCCGTCGCGCTCCGAGCGCAGGCCCTGCTCGCGGTACGCGGCGCTGTCGCGGTCGGCCGGCGAGTCGATCGTGTAGCTCGCATGGTGGCCGCCGTCGTCGCTGACGATGACGCCGCCGCCCTGCGTGAGCCGGGTGATCCTGAACGTGCCGAAGAACGTGTGGAGCAGGCTCGCGTGGTACGTGTCCTTCACGTTCTCCACGTAGAGCTTCCAGTTGTTCGGCAGGGCCTGGGTGAAGCGGCCGAGGACCCGGACGGGCTTCTTCAGCACCCGGGCGATGCGGCCCGCCACGGCGTCGCCGAGGTACTGCTCGAGGGGCGGCGTCTCGGGCGAGAGGGTGACGAACACGAGGCCGCAGAAGGCGGCGACCCGCAGCTTGCGCGGCCCGTGCGCATCCTTGCGGAACGACGCCGGCATGCCGCCGCGGCCGTTCGTGCCCTTCTCGAAGGCGACGCCGATGAGGTTGCCGCAGAGGTCGTACGTCCACGCGTGGTACACGCACTGGAACCGCCGCGCGCAGCCGCCGTCGTCGAGCGCGATCAGCGCGCCGCGGTGGACGCAACGGTTCTCGAAGGCGTGGAGCGCGCCGTCGTCGCCGCGCGCGACGATGACCGGCATCTCGCCGACCGTCGTGGTGCGGAACTCGCCGGGCCGTGCCACGTCGGACTCGAGGCACGCGTAGGTCCACGTCGCGCCCTCGAAGATCCGGCGGAGCTCGTCCCGGTAGTTGGCCTCGTCCTGGTAGACCCAGTACGGCACGCGGGTGAGCCCCTCCGCCGGCCAGACCCTGGTCGTCGTGTGCGCTGACACTGGATCCCCCCGGGGCGGACTGTCGGCCGACGCGACCGCCTTGTCAAGGCCGCTGCGCGCCGGACTTTGTGAAACGCCCCACATTGTATCCGTGACCCCGGTTGTATTCCTTACATTGTTCCGGTATTGACAGGCGCCACGCGCTCCATCCCCTCGGGGGCGCGTGAGCCAGGCCGCGCAAGTCCCGGGAGGGGAGGACCCGCGGCTCGCAGAGGCATTCGGGCAGCGCAGGGGGGCAGCAACCCGGGGGGCCTTCGCGATGAGGCATCGCGTCCTCTCTCCATTGGCGCTGGGCCTGGTGGCCATTGCGACCCTCTTCGTTCTGTTCATCCCGCTTCCCGTGTCGCCGCAGCCGTCGCCTGCACTGCGTGTGGCAGTCGACTCTGCGGTTCGCGCGCAGATCGTCAGCCGGGGCACGGCGCCGGTGATCGTCGAACTGAGGCTATCCTCCGGGCCGCACGTGCCGGAGGCCGCCCTCTCCACGGCCGCCGCGGTCATCGTGCAGCGAGGCGAGATCGGCCAGGCGCAGGCCGAAGTGCTCACGCGACTGGCGCGCGCGTTCCATCGCGTGCGCCATCGCTACCGGACCGTGCCCATGATGGCGCTGGAGGTGGACGCGGCCGGGCTCGCCGAGCTGGAGGCGTCGCCCACGGTGAAGGCGGTTCACGAGGACCGGCTGTACCGGTCGGCGCTGGTCGAAAGCGTGCCGCTGATCGGCGGCACGAGCCTTGTCGGTCAGGGCTTCGATGGCACCGGAAAGACCATCGTCGTTCTCGATACGGGTATCGATCCATCCCATCTGTTTCTGTCCGGCAGGGTCGTGGACGGGGCCTGTTTCTCGAATGCGCCGGGAGGCACGACACTGTGCCCGAACGGTCAGCCGACGCAGACAGGGCGGTCAAGTCCGAAGGTTGCTGGATAATCGGGGCGGCGACGCACTCGGTGTCGAGTGAAACGGGTCGATTTCGGGGATAGGAGGATAGCGGCCCACCCCGAGATCGTCGATCTGGGGCCAAATGCGGCGACACGGTCTGGAGCGATCACCGATCGGCTCGCAGTTTTCGGATCGCGGGCGCGGTCTTGGACGGGACGGCCGGTGCCACGCGCTCGACGTGAGCGCGGTTGAGTTCCTCGCGAATCGCCCGCAGTTGCCGCTGCTCGAACTCGCCGACAGTGATCCCACGCCACCGATCCGCCGCGCGGATCACCGCCGCGTACATGAGCTTGAGGATCGGCCGCTCCCCGAAGGCGTGCGGGATGATCTTCGTCCGGCGCCGCTCCTCGAGGAACAGCCGCTCGAGCAGGTTCGTGGTCCGGATCACCTTGCGGTGGCGGAGCGGGAATCGCAGATGCGCGACGCAGGCGTCGAAGTCCTCGGTGAAGCACTGGACCACCGCCGGGAGCTCCTGCCCGTAGGCCTTCACGAAGTCGTCGCGGAGCAGCGCGGCCAGCGCGGGCGAGGCCGCCTCGTAGCACGCCCGGGCGCGGATGGCGATCTCCGGCCACTGGCTCTCCGGCGCCTTGCTCCGGAGATTGCGCAGCCGGTGGACCAAGCACCGCTGGCGGAGGGCCCGAGGGAAACAGGTCTCGACGGCGCGGATCAGGCCCGGCGCGCCGTCGGTGATCGCCAGGAGCGGATCCGACAAGCCGCGCCGCTTGAGGTCCTGGAAGAAGGCCGTGCAGCTCGCCGTGTCCTCCTTCGTCCCCGGCGCCAGGTGGAGCAACACCTTGCGCCCATCCTCGGTGATCCCCCAGGCACAGAGCACCGCTTCCCGGGCCATGCCCGCGTGCAGGCGCTCGGCCACGCCGTCCACGAAAAGGTAGGCGACCTGGAACTCGCTCAGGTCCCGGCTGGCGAAAGCTTCGTATTCCTGCCAGAGGCGCTCGGTCACCTGGCTGACGGCGGTGCGGCTGAGCACGCTGGCGCCGGTCGCATCGCGGAAGGCCGCCTCGATGTCCCGCGCGCTCAGCCCGCGGGCGAACATCTCGACGGCGAGGCGTTCGAGTTCCGCCGTCCGGCCCGCCAGCCCGGCCCGCACGCGGGACACGAACGGCTCGGCCCGATCGGCAACCTGCGGCACGCTGTACTCGATCGCCCCCTCGGCGGTGCGCAGCCGGCCCCGACGATAGCCATTCCGATAGCCGGCGCCGGGCGCAGCCCCGTGCGCGTAGTAGTCGCGTCCGACGGCCTCTGCCGCCTCCGCGTCCAGCATTTCCTCCACGATCTTGCGCACCGCGAGCTTGAACAGCTCCGTGCGGGCGTCGCCGTCGGTCACGCCCTGGGTGAGCAGCTCGTCAAGCTTCTGGCTTGTCCGCTCCGACGCCGGTATCCTCGTCCCCACGGGGATGCCTCCTCTTGCCGCCGGCGCTCACCGGCGACCCTGGGTTTGGACAACTCCAGCAAGAGTGCATCCCCGTCCGAGTTTCCAGCAAGTCTAGGACTTCACCTCGGCGAGAAACGTCCACTGGTCGGAATACGGAACGAACCGCTTGTCCACGAAGACGGTATTCCCGCTCTGCCGTGGGCCGTGTTGGAGCGGAAGCGCGATGAGGTTGCCGAATCCTCCGCGGGGCAGCGTGTCCTGGTTGGGGAAGAGTCGATCGTACGACTCCATGCTCAGCTGATGGCGGCGACTCGTCGTTTCGGTGATGAGGTAGCAGCCCATCTTGCGAGCGATATTCACAGCCACGGGCGCCGAGAAAAAGAACCAGACATGCGCGCCATTGCCGGACCGTGACCGTTCGACAGCGGCAGGGAGACCAGCGATGCGACACGTCTCCACGAACGCCGCCACATCGTCCGTCCACGACGTCTTGTCGAAATCCGCTGCCAGGAACCAGCACGTCTCGTCCGTCAGCAGTGGGTAGACTCCCACGACTGGCGTCCCTGAAGGTGGTCGAGGATCACCCGGTCCTCAACCGGCAGGAATGCCTGGTTCGGACATTCGCCGCACTTCACGCGGGGCTTCTCGCAGATGCCGCGGGCCCATTCGTTCCCGCACGCCGGCGCGTAGCCTTTGCGCCCCGTCCGGGCGTTCGTCCAGAACCTGGGATAGATGTCGTCGCGCCCTCGAAAGCGCGAGCGGAAGAGCGCGACCTTCTCGAGGGCCGTCGAGGGCGCCGCCGACGATATCTTTATCGACGCGCGCGGCTCGTCCAGCGCAATCTTGAGCGCGGCCAACCGCGCCTGCGCTTCGGCGCGTTCCTCTTCGAGACGCAGCAGGCGAGATTCTTCGCGGGCAATCGCGTCACGAATAGACTGGTGGTCGGGAGGTGGCATCGCCGGTTTGAACTCTAGCACCGGCGCAGAGCGTCAGAGTGCCGAAAGGCCTTGCGCCGGCTCGTCAAGATGCCGTAAGAAGCGCCGGGGCCTGCTACTCTCGGGGGCCGCATCCCCGAAGATCGCGGAGGGCGCAGTTGGGCCTTCCAGCGGCCCGGCTCAAGGAGTCGCAGCGAGCCGTCGACGTGCCGGATCGCGCGGCGGTGGCCGTAGGGCGCCGCTTGCCGACCCAGTGGCCGAGCGCCGCGTGGGCGCGGAGCCCGCGCTGCACGACTTGGCTCAGCTTGTGCGAGAAGTCGTGCGCGAGAACGCGCCTCTTCGGGATCGAGCCGACTGAAGCGGCTCACGTCGAAACAGAGGACGATGTCCGCCGCCCGAAGGTCCGGCGTGGCGCAGATCTCCATGAGCTTCGGAAATTCCCGACGCCGCTCCGCTCGAGGCCGCTCACGTCATCGGCGAACTCGCGCACGATTGGGCGGCGTAAGGCCTGGCTGTGGAGCTGGAACGCATAATCGACGGCCTTCTTGGGCTTGACGAGCGGCCAGGACACGTCCGTCTCGCGAACAGATTGCCGATCGCGAACGCACTCGGATTCGCCACACCTGCATCGCGCGCACGAGGTCCTGTGGCAGCCGAAGCCCCGCCGGGAGCGCGGCGACCGCCTGTCCATGCCGACCAGGAGATCGAGCGGCGTCAGCGCTCCCTCGGTAGAGGCCATGCTATACTGAGCGCCGTGCACGTCTCGAAGACCGTCCTCGTCTGGACGCTGCTGATTGCCGCCGTCATGGCGCCTGTCGCGGAGGTTGTTGCCTTCGGAATCCACGAGCATACGAGCGTACCGAACGCGAGTGGTGCCCCGACGGGGAACGGCTCCGATCCCGGGCGCAGTCATCACTGCGAGTTCTGGATGAGCCTGGGCACTGTGCCGGTCGTTCAGGACTTCTCGCCGCTCGCCCAGGTCGCCGCGCTCGATGCTGCGCCGGCGCCGCGACGCGGGTCGCCGACGCTCTCCGTTCCTGTCCCGCCTCCCCGCTCCTAGTCCTCCGACCGCGCCCTTCGGTCCTCGCGAGCCCTCGGCATGCGAGGCCCTGATGCTTCTCCATCGGAGGACAGGTTCATGGAAGTGCGACCTATTGCGGCAATCTTGTGCGCGATCACGGCGCTCGCTGTGCCCCATGTCACACGCGGCCAGGAAGCGCGAGCGCCGGCGGTCATTGCGCTCGACGAGGCGGTTCGTCAGGCGCTCGAGCGGAACCGGGAACTGGTGGTCGCGCGCCGGGAGGTGGACGTGATGCGCGGACGGTTGCTCCAGGCACGGCGATATCCGCTCAACCCTGAGCTGTCGGTCGAAGGCGGGGGCGGCCAGGCGCGCGGTCGGGAGGAGCGCGAGCGGCGAACGGTCGGCGGCGGTCGTGTTGGACTGTCACAAGTCATCGAGATCCGCGGCCAGCGCGGCCTGCGTGTTCAGGGGGCGGAAGCCGACCTCAGCCGGGCCGAGTGGGTCTTGCGCGACCGCGAGCGCGAGGTGGCGGCGGCGACGACCCGCGCGTTCGTCGAACTGCTCAACGCTCAGGAGCGGCTGGCCCTGTCGCGGGAGCTGCTCGAGCTCGCACGCGGGCTCAAGGAGACCGCCGATAGGCTGGTCGAGGCCGGAGAAGTCCCCGAGCTCGACGCGCTGAGGGCGGCCGTCGAAGTCCGGCGGGCGGCCAACCGCGTCACCCAGGAGGAGGCGGCGGTCTCGACCGCGGCCCGCGCACTCGCGCTGCTGGTCGCGGCACCGGCCGACGCCGCCCTTCGAGCGACAGGACCGCTCCTGCTCCCGGCGATTCCCGGAGCGCTCGAGGAGCTGCTCGCGCGGGCCTCGGCCGAACGCGCCGACGTCAAGGCGGCGGAGGCGGCCACGGAGGCCGCGCGCGCGGCGCTCCGGCTGGTTCAGGCCGAGCGCTTCGTCCCCGCCGTCACGCTCTCGGGCTCCTACGGCGAGGACCTCGAGTTCGACGCGCGAGCGCGTACCGCCATCCTTGCGCTTTCGGTGCCGCTGCCGCTGTGGAACCGACGGGATGGCGACGTGCAGGCCGCGGAGGCCGAGGTCGCCAGGCTCGAGGCGGACCGAGAGCGCCTGCGCGCCGAGATCGCGAGGGACGTCGCCACGGCGTACCGGCAGTTCGTGGCCGCCACACAGATCGTCGAAGAATATGTCCAGCGCCTCCTGCCGGAGCAGGGGCAGGCCGCCGGATTGATCCGGGAGGGCTATCGGCAGGGCGAGTTCAGGTTGACCGATGCGCTGCTGGCCCAGCGGGATCTCTTCGATGCGCGCAGCGCCTATCTCGAAGCCATCGCCACGTACAACGCCGCCCGGACGGACCTCCAGCGGGCCACCGGGCTGCGGCCATAAGGGGAACAGCAGTCATGCGAGTCGTTGCAATCGTCGCAGTCGTCGTGGTCGCCCTTGGAGTCGGCGCCTGGGCGCTGGTCGGGGCGCGGTCGCCAGCCAAGGAGGCAGCGAGAAAGCCGCACGGTGGCGAGGCCCACGGTGAGAGCGAGGCCGAGGCGATCCGTCTCTCGCCGGAGCAGCGGGTGGCCCTGGGTCTGCGTGTCGAGCCGATGGGAGCGCGCACGCCCGAGGCTCAGCTCGCCGTGACCGGGACGATCGTGGCGAACCCCGACCGGACGGTCGTCGTTGCCCCCAGGACGCCTGGCCGGATCGTCAAGGTGACGGCGCGACTCGGCGACCGTGTCGCGGCCGGAGCGCCACTCGCGTTGCTCAACAGCACGGAGGCCGCCGAGTTGCTCGCCGAGGCTCAACACGCCGAGTCGGCGCTGTCGCTTGCGCAGGGGCAGGCCGACCGAGAGCGTGCGCTGTACGAGGCGAAGATGCGGATGCTCGAGACGGCGAAGGGGCAGCCGACTGCCGAAGCCGCGTTGCGCGAGCTGCAGAAGGTCGAGCTCGGACGTGCCAAGCAGGAGTACATCGGCGCGCTCGCCAAGCTCGAGCTGGCCGAGGCGGAGCACGAGCGCGCCCGTCGCCTGGTCGAGGGCAAGATCGGCGCTCGGAAGGACCTCGTCCGCGCGGAGAAGGAGCTCTTCACGGCCCGCGGCGAGCTCGAGGCGGTGGCGGAGACGATTCGCCTGACCGCGCGTCAGGAGCTCCTCACCGCCGATACCGCGCTGGCCCAGGCGCGCGCCCAGCGGGACAAGGTCCGCCAGAAGCTCCGGCTCCTCGGCGTGACCGGTAACGGGTCGATCGGAACGAGCACCGGGACGAACGACGGCCTCGTCGCACTCCGGGCGCCGTTCGCCGGCACGGTGATCGAGCGACAGGCCTCCGAGGGCCAACTCGTGGACCCCGCCGCGACGCCTTTTCGGCTGGCTGATCTCAGCGTGGTGTGGGCGCTCCTCGACGTCCTCGAAACCGACGTCGACAACATCGCGCGCGGTCAAGCGGTGACGATCGAGGCGGGGCGGGACACCCACACCGGCCGCGTGATGCACATCGCCGACGTGCTCGACGACCAGACACGCACGGTCAAGGTACGTGTCGAGATCCCGAACCCAGACGGGCACTTCAAGCCCGGGATGTTCGTCACGGCGAAGATCACCACCCGAATGGCCGGGCCGGCCCGGCTCATGGTGCCGAAGGAGGCGCTCTTCCTGCTCGATGACAGCCAGGTGGTGTTCGTGGAAACGGACGAGGGCTTCCGCGCGCGCCCGGTGGAGGCCGGGCCCGAGGTAGGCGGCTGGGTGCCGATCCAGAAGGGCCTCCTTGTCGGCGAGCGCGTGGTGACGCAGGGCGCGTTTGCGCTCAAGGCGCAACTGGTGAAAGCCAAGCTGGGGGAGGGGCACTAGGGTGCTGGCTCGGATCGTCTACGCCTCCCTCCGCTACAAGTACCTCGTCATCTTCGCGACGCTCTTCGTGGTGGTCCTTGGCGCGCGGGCCATCACGCGCATTCCGATCGACGCTTTCCCCGACGTGACGCCGGTCCAGGTCCAGGTCTTCACGGAGTCGCGGGGGCTGTCGCCCGAGGAGGTGGAGAAGCTCATCACGGTGCCGGTCGAGTCGGCGCTCGCCGGTCTTCCCCGGGTCGAGACGATTCGCTCGCTGTCGATGTTCGGCCTGTCCTTCATCACGGTCTTCTTCCAGGACGGGACGGACGTGTTCTTCGCCCGTCAACTCGTCCTCGAGCGCCTCGGGGAGGCCAAGGAGCGCATCCCCCAGGGGTACGGCACGCCGGAGATGGGACCCAACACGACCGGGCTGGGCCAGGTGTTCCAGTACTACCTGAAGCCGCGGGACGGCCGCATGTCGCTCATGGACCTGCGCTCGATGCAAGACTGGTCGGTCCGGCTCCTCCTTCGCACCGCGCCCGGCGTCGACGACGTGCTCTCGTTCGGCGGCGACGAGCGCCAGTTCCAGGTCCTCCTCGACCCCTCCCGCCTCGTCAAGTACGGCCTCTCCGTCGCCGACGTGCTTCCCAAGATCGCGGCCGGCAACCGGGCGGTCGGCGGCCAGTTCCTGGTGCGGAATCGCGAAGAGTACCTCATCCGCGGCAGCGGGCTGGCCCAATCGGTCCAGGATCTCCAGTCGATCGTCCTGAAGGAAACGAAGGGGACGCCGGTCTACCTGCGCGACGTGGCGCAGGTGGTCGACGGGCCGGCGCTCCGCCGGGGCGCCGTTACGCGCAACGGAGAGGAGGTCGTCACCGGCATCGTGCTGATGCGCAGTGGCGAGAACACGCAGCAGGTCATCGAGAACGTCAAGACCCGGGTGACGACCGCGCAGAAGGCGCTTCCTGCGAACGTCAAGGTCGAGCCCTTCTACGACCAGACCTCCCTCGTCGAGAAGGCCGTTGGGACCGCCGAGCGGGCGCTGCTCGAGGGCGGCGTCCTCGTCGTCGTCGTGCTGTTCCTCTTCCTCGGCGAGGTCCGCTCGGCGCTGGTCGTCGTCTCGGCGGTTCCCCTGTCGATGCTCATCGCGTTCCTGCTGATGCAGCTCACGGGCCTTTCTGCCAACCTGATGTCCCTCGGCGGCCTCGCGGTCGGCATCGGGATGATGGTGGACGGCGCCGTGGTCATGGTCGAGAACAGCTTCCGCATCCTCTCGGTGCGCCGGCCCCGCGCCGAGGGGCGCGACGCCGCCATCCTCGAGGCCGCGCGGGAGGTCGCCAACCCGGTCGCGTTCGCCATCCTCATCATCATCGTCGTCTTCCTGCCCCTGTTCGCGCTGACGGGTATCGAGGGCAAGCTCTTCCGGCCGATGGCGATGGGGATCAGCTTCGCGATGGTGGGCTCGCTCGTGCTGTCCATGACGTTCATTCCCGCGCTGTCGAGCCTGCTGTTGCGGCCCAGCGGCCACCACGAAAGCTTCCTGTTCCGTATCATCCGGCCGGCCTACACGACGGCCCTTGAGTGGGCCTTCGCCTGGCGACGGCTGCTCCTCGGGGGGGCGGTGTTCCTCTTCGTCGTCAGCCTCGCGGCGTTCCCCTTCCTCGGCACCGAGTTCGTGCCGACGCTCGAAGAGGGCTCGATCATGTACCGCATCACGAACATCCCGAGCGCGGCGCTCGATGAGAGTCTGGCGGTCGCCAAGGGCGCGGAGAAGGCACTCGTCGGGCTGCCGGAGGTCGAGTTCGTGCTGTCCAAGACCGGCCGCGCCGAGCGCGGCGACGTCGAGGACGTCAACAACACGGAGGCCTACGTCGCGCTGAAACCGACCTCCGCCTGGCGCTCGGGAATGACCAAGGCCGCCCTCGTCGACGATATGCGCGAGAAGCTCGAGGCGGCCTTCCCGACCGCGCTCTTCAGCTTCGGCCAGCCGATCCAGATGCGCGTCGACGAACTCATTTCCGGCATCCGGGCCTCGCTCGCCGTGAAGATCTACGGCGAGGACCTGCGGACGCTGAACGGACTGGCCGAGCGGGTGAAGGACGTCCTGGGGGCGGTGCGGGGGGCGACGGACGTCCAGGTGGAGACCCTCACCGGCAAGCCCATGCTCACGCTCCAGGTGGACCGGGCGGCGGCCGCCCGCTTCGGGCTGAGCGTCGCCGACGTGCTGCAGGTCGTCCAGGCGGGGCTCGGCGGCGAAGCCGTGAGCACGTTGATCGACGGCACGAAGCGCTACGAGATCGTCGTCAGGTTCGCCGAAGCCGCGCGGTCGAACATCGAAGACATCCTGCGCATCCCGCTGCGGACGGCGGAAGGGAATCTCGTTCCGCTCTCCCGCGTGGCCGAGCCCGTCGTGTCATCGGGCGTCGCCAGGGTCCGGCGGGAGAACCTGGCGCGACTCATCGTCGTGCAGGCCAATGTCGAGGGCCGAGACGTCGGCGGGTTCGTGCAGGAGGCCCAGGCGAAGATCGGCCAACAGGTGAAGCTGCCCGCGGGGTACTACACGGACTGGGGCGGAGCCTTCGAGAACCAGCGCCGGGCCATGCAGACGCTGGCGATCATCGTCCCGCTGACGATCGTGTTGATCCTCGTCCTGCTCTACACGGCCTTCAATTCGCTGCGGCATGCGCTCCTCGTCATCTCCGGGGTGCCGTTCTCCGTCATCGGAGGCGTCTTCGCGCTGCTGATCTCGGGACAGACCATGTCGGTGCCGGCCGCCATCGGCTTCATCGCGGTCTTCGGCGTCGCCATGCTGAACGGCGTCGTGCTGGTCTCCTACTTCATCCAGCTCCGCGACGAGGGGCTCGACGTCGAGACGCTCGTGCGACAGGGCTGTCTCCTCAGGCTCCGTCCCGTGCTCATGACGGCGACGGTCGCCATCCTCGGCCTCGTGCCGCTGCTGCTGGCGCGCGGCGTGGGGGCGGAGGTGCAGCGGCCGCTGGCGACGGTCGTCGTGGGCGGGCTCTTCACCTCGACGCTCTTGACTCTCTTCATCCTCCCCGCGGTCTACCTGATGCTCGAGCGCCGACGCGAGCGACGGGGCGGGGAGCCCTCCGGGGAGGTGGCGCATGCGTGAGATCAAGGCGTTCATCCGCGTCAACGTGGTCGATCGCGTGATCCAGGCGCTCGAGGCTGCACGCATCACGAACATCACGGTCATCGACGTGCGGGCCGTGTGGGTGGGGCACGAGCGGCCACCGCACGAAGTGCACTATTCGCTCGAGCTGGCGGAGCGCTACATGAACGTGGCGAGGCTGGAGACGCTCGTGTCGGACGAGGATGCCGAGGGCGTGATCGAGCTGATCCGCAAGTCGGCGCACACAGGACGCCCGGGGGACGGCGTCGTCTACGCCGTGCCGGTGGAGGGCGTCGTGCACATCCGGACCGGTCGGCGCGACCGCGAGGCGGTGGAACGGAGGATGACGGCGGATCGGGGCCCGGCCAGCGGAAGCGTCGCAGACCGGAAGGCCTCGCCCGGCTCGGCGACGCGCGATAGCATGGATTCATGAAGGATTGCTGCAACATCGCGTCCGACATCGCCGCTCGCCATCGGCGCGTGCTGCAGGTCGTGCTTGCCATCAACGCCGCGATGTTCCTGATCGAGTTCCTCGCCGGCCTTTTGGCCCACTCAACGGCCCTTCTCGCGGACTCGGTCGACATGCTGGGCGACGCGATCGTCTACGGGTTGTGGCAGGGGCGGGGCGCGCTCCTCAAGGGCGCGATCATGGCTGCGTTCGGCGGCGCCGTGCTCGTCGAAGTCGCTCTCAAGATCGCGCGCGGCCTCGTCCCCGCCGCCGACCTGATGAGCGCGATCGGCGTCGTCGCGCTGGCCGCGAACGCGTCGGTGCTCGTGTTCCTCTGGCGCCACCGGTCGGACGATATCAACATGCGCTCGGCGTGGCTCTGCTCGCGGAACGACGTGATCGCCAACGCCGCGGTCGTGCTCGCCGCGGGCGGCGTCGCGCTCTCGGGCTCGGCGTGGCCGGACATCGTGGTGGGCCTGGCGATCGCCGCGCTGTTCGGCGCGTCGGCGGTTGAGGTCATCCGGAAGGCCCGGAGAGAACTGCACGCCGTCACTGCTGGCTAGCGCGGATCGGCGAGCGCCGCCGCGCCGTGGCCTCCTGCGAGGAACTCTCCGAGCGATAGAACGGACGAAGGGGGCAAGGCATGGAGCATCACCACGCTCATGGCCACGGAGAGCATGGGCACGCGCACGCGCATGGGGTCGTCGATCCATCTATCGCCTCGACCGACCGGGGGCTGTGGGCGCTCAAGTGGTCCTTCATCGCCCTCATGGGCACGGCGCTCGTTCAGGTGGTCGTGGTGCTGCTGTCCGGCAGTGTCGGCCTGCTCGCCGATACGATTCACAACTTTGCGGACGCGGCGACCGCCATTCCGTTGGGCATCGCGTTCTGGCTGGCCCGCCGCGGGGCGACCCGACGGTTCACGTACGGGCTGGGTCGTGTCGAGAATTTGGCCGGCCTGGCGATCGTCCTCACGATTCTCGGCAGTGCCATCGTCGCCGCCTACGAGTCGATCGATCGTCTGCTCCAGCCCCAGCCGATCCGGCTGCTGTGGGCGGTGATTGTCGCTTCCCTCGTCGGCTTCGCAGGCAACGAGGCCGTTGCCATCTTCCGTATCAAGGTTGGCAGGCAGATCGGGAGCGCCGCGCTGATCGCCGACGGCCACCACGCTCGCGTGGACGGCTGGACGAGCCTCGCGGTGTTCTTCGGCGCACTGGGCGTGTGGGCGGGATATCCGCTGGCCGACCCGCTCGTCGGCCTCCTGATCTCCGCGGCGATCTTCGTCATCGTCTGGCGGTCGGCCCGCTCCGTGTTCACCCGGATGCTCGACGGCGTCGACCCCGAGACCGTGGACGAGATCATCCATGCCACCGGACACGTTGCCGGCGTCGAGGACGTCACCGACGTTCGGGCGCGCTGGATCGGTCACCGGCTGCATGCGGAGGTCAACGTCACCGTGGCCGGCGGTCTTTCGGTTGCCGAGGGTCACGAGGTCGCCAAGGAGGTCCGTCACCGGCTCCTCCATCACCTCGCCCATCTCGGAAGCGCCACGGTCCACGTTGACCCCGACGGTCAGGGTGGTGAGCGGCACCATCGGATAGGCCAGCACGTCCACGATGGCCTGCCGGTACACTCTCACCACTGACTCGGCGAGCGTGAACGTCCTGGTCGGTCAGCCGGATCATGCGCCTCCCCGCCAAGGACGTGGAGAAGCAGGCCGAGGCGACCCGCGAGGCGCGAAGATGCTCGCGGAGAAGCTGTAGAGGCTGCGATGACCGCGGCGCATGCACGAGTGCCAGCCGCCAGCGCCCGTCGCAAGCGGCGCCGCTTGGTCGCCGCACTCGTCTTCGCTGCCATTGTTGTGGTTATCGCCGCAGGAGTCTTGCTCGCGTTGCTCGCCTTGCTTGCCGTCCGGTGGGCGACGTAGCCGCCCGAGTCCACAGACATCGGATGGCTGAGCTCGGCAGTCTGTCGCACGAAGGGATTGGAGATGAATCAGGCGAGGTTGATGCTGCGGGACGTGCGGTCGAGGATCGAGATGCGGAAGCGAGTGACAGTGACGTCGCTCGTCGTCGTGCTGTGTCTCGTGACGACGGGATGCGCGCCTCTGCTACGGGAAGACCAAGAGCGTCCGGATCGCCCCCGACTCATCGACTTTCGTCTCGACGCCGCAGCCATCTCAAGCGGATGTCCCGTCCACGCAACACTCCAGTTCAAGGATCCCGATGCGGACGCAGTGCAGGCGGTCATGGGCTGGGTACACAAGCGCGGAACGCGCACCGTCGATCGGGGCGTCATTCCCCTGTCGATCGATTCCACAGAGCTGCGTGGCAAAGCCTCCGGCGAGGCGCACGCACGGTTGATGTTCCTGCAGGGCGGAACCTATTGGCTCACGGTCCAGGTCGTCGACGCGCGCGGAGGGCACAGCAACGTCCTCGAACGCCGCCTGAACGTCTTCGCGCAGCCGCGCTCGCTGAACTGTCCGAAGCGCAGCGACGCCACGGGCTAACCGCGGAAGGGGTGGACCATCTCCCGACCGGCGGGCGTGCTCTCCCGCAGCCGAGCGGGCTCATGACCGCGGCGCCGACTCGGCTCCGGCGCTCGTCCATTGTGCTGCTCGTCGTCGGCCTGACGATCCTGACGCCGCGTCCGGGATTCGCCGAGGAGCGATCTGCCTGGCACCGTCACCAGCAAGACGGAATCGCCGCGCTGCGCCGAGGTGCGCCGGCGGAGGCAGAGACGGCCTTTCGCGCAGCGCTCGCCCTCCTGCCTCCGGACGACTGGCGACTGGTGGAGGGCTGGCAACTGGTCGGCCAAGCGGTCTACGCGCAAGGCAGAACTGCGGAGGCGGACGAGACCTACCGGCGCGCCGTCGCGGTCGCTGAACGCGTCGCCGGGGGCGACGACCGCCGGATCCTCGTGCCCCTGACGACGCTCGGCTCCTTCCTGGTCGCCGAGAAGCGTTACGCGGAGGCCGCATCGGTCTACGATCGCGCGCTCGCGATCACCGAGGATGCCTACGGCCAGTCCGATTCGCGCACGAGCATGCTGCTCAATGTCCGGGCGGATATCGAGCTGATCAGTGGTGATCTCGCGCGTGCCGAAGCACTGTATGGCCGGGCGTTGATGGCGGATGGCAGGCGCGGCGTACCGGATCAACTCTTGCGACAACTCGATCAAGCGTGGGTGCTGCGTGCGCGCGGTCGCGCCGCAGAGGCAGTGAAGCTCGAGGACGAGGTGAGACGGTCGTTCCGTGCGCGCGGACGGCAGTGGGAACCCGTCCTCCAGGGCGCCGTCCGCCTCTACAGCGGCATGCTGGGTTCGAGCCACCCGCTCGTCGGGCTGAGCATGCGCCATCTGGCAATGTTCTTTGACGGCCAGGGGCGGCTCGCTGAAGCCAAGCAGGCGCATGGAGAGGCGCTTCGGCTTCTGGATGATGGGAGGCTCGGTCACAGCCTCCTGTTCGCCGCCGCGCTCGACATGTACGCCGACCTGCTTCAGCGAAGCGGTGAGGAGGCGCCCGCACGACTCGCCCGAGCGCGCGCCGGCGCGATTCGAGGCAGAGAGGACGAGCGTGGACTCAGGCCTTAGCGCCCGAGCAACACCGTGGCGCCAATCCTGAAACCGAAATCGGGTCCGCGTCCCACGAGCGTGGTCTCGACGGCGACGTCCAGCGCCACGCGATGATGCACGACCCAGATCAAGCCGGCGTCCGCGCCAAGCATTTCGCGACCATCGCGCTCGGCGCGAGAGGCAAAGAACAGTTCACCGAACCCGGTGACGGTCTCGAACAGCCTCCGTCCAAGCGACACGGCGGCCAGGCCCTGCATGAGAAAGCCGCTACGATCCGCCTGGCCCAGGGCGGCGACGCCGAGGTTGACGTCCAGCGCGAGCGCGGCGGGAAGTTCGAAACTCAACAATCCCAGCAGGCCGAAGTCAACCTCCTCACTGCCGATCGGTGCGTCAGCGCTCGGAACTTTCACGAACGGGAAGACGCCCACCGCCGGTGCGCGGCCCTCGTCCGGAGCGTCGAGCAGGCGCCACTTCGCGCCGAACACGGCGTCGCCCACACCATGGGTGCGCTCGCCGTTGCGCAGATCGACGTACGGCTCGGCGTCCAGCCGGAGCTCCAGTGAGGGCGTCACGCCGACGCGAACCGTCGCCTCTGCGGACGAGCGTCTCGTCGCGTGTTCACCGCGGACGCTCGCAATGGTGTAGCGATAGCCACTCTCGAGCTGCACGTAACCCGGAGGGACTGTCTTCGTACTATTCGCGACGTCCGGGCGGTCGGTCTCGACGGTCACCTGGCCGGAGCAGGCCGGTGGGAGCAGGAGGAGCATGGCGATCATCGCGGCGATGAGTGCTGCCACGCGGGCGATGGTAGCACGCGGTTGGAGCCGTCCCGCACGCGCGCGCACGCGCAGCGGTCATGGACTTCAACCACCGGTGGTCCATCGCGCCCTGCTCGCCGTCGGCCGCGACTTGGGCCCGGCATGAGACGCCCACGGCCGGTGCCTCGATGGCAGGTCGTGGTCGGTGCCGTGCTGATCGGGTTCGGCGTGGCGAGCATCGCGTCGGGTGGAACAGGAGGCGGCGGGCGGGACCCGCGTTGCGGCGACTCGCGCGTCGATGTCGCGTACGCGACGCCTGCAGAAGCGGGCGAGATCTGTGTCGCCCTGGCCGATGTCGTGCGGTACTTCCGGGCCGTCGGCTTCCGCATCGTCCCCCGTATCTCCGTGATCGTTCAAACCCGACCGGCGGCCGGCGCGTCACGTGACGCGCGCATGCACGGGTTCTTGGACACGCCCGGCCAGAAGATCGTCGTGTTTCGAGCGCCGGACCTCGCCCCGTGGGGAGTCGAGCGGGACCGCGATCTCGCTTCGTCCTTCATCCGTCACGAATTCGTCCACATGGCTATCCTGCAGGTCCTCCCGACCGACTACGTGCGCCTCCGCCCTGAGTGGCACGAGTTCATCGCGTACGTGGCCCAACTTGCGCTGATGGACGACGCCCTGCGTGATCGTGTCCTCGCCCGATATCCTGATGTCGAGGCGGCCACGGAGTTGACCGCCATCAACGAACTCACCTATGCAATGGACCCAGACCGCTTCGCCATCACGGCCTACAGAACGTACCTCGCCCGGGGCAGAGACCGATTCGGTCGAAGCGCTGCTGAGGTTTCAGATCGTCCCACCGCCGATGTCGTATCCGCACCCACATTGATTGCGAGTCACGCGACATTTGCCAACGACCGTCATTGCCGCGGTGCATAGCTCGCCCGGCGCACGGTCGCAGGTCGGGGCGGCCCGGAAGGCGTGGCGAGTGCGTTGCACGCACGACAATGGCCCAGGGCGGGATACATCGACGGCTTCCCTTTAGCGCACGACCTCTCGTGTCGATAGACGAGACGACGGACCGGATACCCGCCGTCAGGCGCGCAATGGGAGGAAGCATGCTCGCGAGATCGCTACGCACGGGCGTCGTGATCGCCGCGGGATTGTTGGCCCTGATCATGACCGGGCTCCCCGCGCTGGCCGCGCCCAGGCCGCGGGCGGCTGGGAACGGCGGTTCCCTTGCCCGCGAGGACCGCATTCCCCGCGTCGTGGCCCGCGTGCTCCCGACGGTCGTTCGGATCAATACCATCACGACCAGGCAGGACGAGGCCGGGCTGACGACGCAGAGCCGTGGACTCGGATCCGGCGTGACCGTCGATCGTCGCGGATACATCCTCACCAACAACCACGTGGTGGAAGGGGCGGAGAGGATCACCGTTTCGCTGTCGGACGGACGGAGCTTCGTGGCGACCCTCGTCGGCGCGGACGCAGACAACGACCTGGCGGTGGTCAAGATCGAGGGACGCGACCTCACGGCCGCCGCCCTCGGGGATTCCACGCGGCTGACGCTCGGCGAGACCGTCGTCGCGCTCGGCACCCCGCTCTGGATCGAGGGTGCCCCGACCGTCACGGTCGGTGTCGTCAGCGGTCTCGGCCGCTCGATGGAAGAGCCCGGCCTCCCCATGCTTCACGACCTCATCCAGACCGATGCCGCGATCAATCCCGGCAATTCCGGTGGCCCGCTGGTCAACCTGGCGGGGCAGGTCGGGGTCTCAACACCGTCGTCGTCGCGTCGGCGCACGGCATCGGCTTCGCCATCCCGACGAACACGATCAAGCCCATCGCCCGCGACCTGATCACGTCGGGTCGGCTCGCGCGGCCGTCGCTCGGTGTCGTTGCCGTCAGTGTGACGCCCGAGATCCTCGATGCCACGAACCTGCCCCTGCGGCAGGGCGCGCTCATCCTCAAGGTGGACCCTGGGGCGCCCGTCGATGCGGCGGGGGTCAAGCCGGGCGACGTCATCACCGCGCTTCGTGGACGGCCGGTGGCGAGCCTCCGCGACCTTCGCCACGCGCTCTCGCAGCGGCGAATCGGAGAGCCCGTCGACGTGACGATCTGGCGTCACGGTCAGGCGCTGACCGTGAAGGCAGTGATCAGGTGAGCGGCATGAGGGGGGCCGTGCTTGCAGTCGTCGTCCTCGCGACGGCAGGATCCTCCGTCGCGTGCGCCCACGTCCACGGTGTCATCGATGAGGGGCAGGTGACGCCAAAGGAGGTCAAGACGACGATCGAGCAGCCCGGCGTCGCCCTTCCCCAGCCGTCATCCGTTCGTCGTGCGCGTCGCGAAACACCCGCAGCAGCACGTGCACGACGTCAACGCGCGCGATGCGAACGCCCGACCGGGCGACCCACCGATCTGCTATGGGCCGCCGCGCGCCGGCGACTGTCTGATACCTTAGCGCCTCCGCCTCACCGTCATTTCACGAGCCAGGCGCAGCCCGAGCCGGCTCCTCCTGACCCCGCGCTGTCGTTGTGAGGTGACCGTGGACCCATGAGGACCCGCGTGCCCGCCGTTCCGTTCCTGTTGGGCGTCGTGATCGTCGCCGGCGTGATGCTCTGGCGGTGGTGGCCGGAACCAGCGTCGCCGCCCCTGCGCATACCCGAGCTCTCGGCGGAGGCGCTCGCGGGAAAGGCCCCGTTCGACCGCTACTGCGGCCGATGTCATGGCGAGAATGGTGCCGGGACCACCGTTGGACCGCCGCTCGTCCATCGCACCTACCGTCCCGCGCTGCACGGGGACGTCGCCTTCGAGTTGGCCGTGCGGCGCGGCGTCCGGGCCCATCACTGGCGGTTCGGCGACATGCCGCCGCAGCGGACGGTGTCCCAGGCTGAGGTCGTGCAGATCACGCGCTACGTCCGCGAATTGCAGCGAGCCAATGGCATCGAGTAACGAAGGAAGTCCGGGAGGGTGGCGCGCTTCAGGGATCGTCGCGTCCACCGCGAGGCCACCGATGCGACGAGACGGCGGACGCCACCGGCGATGCCGTCCGGCAACACGAGGACGACGGCGACGAGGACGACGCCGAGGATGAGCCGGTGATAGAGGGCGAAGCGCAGCGCCAGCTCCTGGAGGCCGGTCAGGGCGAACGCGCCGGCCACCGGTCCAAGGAAGTGGCGGCTCCCGCCCAGGACAGTGGCGACCACGAGCTGGGCGGAGAGGAGCCAGTCGAGCTGGGGCGGAGTGACCTGACGCGCGACCTGGCTCGCCAGCGCGCCACCCGCGCCGGTCACCGCCGCGGAAAGTACGAACGCGCGCCAGCGGTGGTCGCGCACAGGGACCGCCACGAACGCCGCCCGCACCTCGCTGTCACGGATGCCGCGCAGGGCCAGCCCGAAGGGCGAGTGGACCACGAGCCAGAGGACGCCCGCGCACAGCGCGAGGAGCGCGACGGCAGCATAGTAGAGGGCGATCGAGAAGGCCGGCGGCTCGAGCTCCTGCCCGGCCATGGTGAGCCGCGGGAGGTACAGGCCGCCACCGCCGATCAGGAAGTAGCCCTTGCCGTGCTCGCCGAACGGACGGAACGCGGCGCCGCTGATGACCAGCGCGTGGAGCATCTGGGCAAAGGCCAAGGTCAAGATGCCGAAGTAGCCGCGCGTGGCGCGCACGCAGACCGTGCCAAGGACTGCGGCGAGGCCGGCCGCGGCGGCGACGCCGGCGAGCACGTAGGCTTCGAAGCCCGTGAGATTGCCGAAGGTGAAGAGGAAGGCGCCCGCGTACCCTCCGACACCGAAGAAGGCGGCGTGGCCGAGTGAGACGAGGCCCGTGTAGCCAAGGAGGAGGTTGACGCCGAGACAGGCGATGGCCAGCGCCACGGCCGAGCTGAGCACGATCACCGCATAGGGACTGGCGACGGCGGGGAGCACGAGCAGCACCGACACCGTGATCCCGAGCGTCCGAAGCTCGCGCGTGGACCGTCTCACGCCGTCCTCCCTCGCATGCGCAGCACCCGCATCACGTCGGCGAGATAACGCTCAATGCACGTGCTCCTCCGGCGGAGGCGCACGCGGTGGCTCCTTCGCCAGCCGCTCGATGGCCTGGGCCAGCACGGCGGGATCATTCCAGCCAACCCAGTCGGCGAAACTGGGCTGCCACCGCGCGCGCACGTAGCCTTGACGGTCGATCAGGAACTCCGCGTGCACCGGCGGCCCATCGGGCGGGCTGGTCCGCCGAGCGAAGAGCCCGAAGGTCCGGGCAACGTCCGCGCCGCCGTCCGTCACCAGCGCGAGGTCGCGGGCGCCCATGGCTCTCCAGCGGCCGACGCCCGCGTCGGTGCCCGTGAGCGCGACGACGGTGCGTCCACCGGCGGCGGCCACGGCGCCCGCCGCGCGCGCCAGTTCCACGAGGCGTGGCGCCGAGCCGGGCAGGACGGCGACGACGAGATGGATCACGCTGCGTCCGCGCTGCTCGCGTAACGTTTCGCCCGCCGCGGCGCCCGCCTCGATCAGGAAGTCCGGGGCGACCAGCATGGTGTCGGGCGACGGCATCGCCGCTAGGCGTTGGGCCTGCTGCGCGGCCGCAAGGGCGCGGACGAGGTTGATCACGTCCCAGCGGTCCTCCTCGGACAGCACGCCGTCGAAGCCGGGCATCGGCCCGCGCGGCCGGCCTCGTGTGAGCCACCAGAACATGTCGCCGGCGGTGTGATCGGCGGCATGCGGGGCGGTCAGGTCCGCCGGGGGCTGGTTGAGGCTCGCTGCAGCGGGGCCGTCGCCCGTGCCCGAGACCCCGTGGCAGAGCGCGCAGTGCGGGGCGTAGAGCGCTGCACCGCGCGCGACCGACGCGGCGTGATACGTGACCGCCGGCCTCACGTAGGTCGTCGGATAGGCGTCGATGGCCAGTGGCGTCGCGCCAAGCCAGACGCCGACGGCCAGCATCACGAGCCCGAAGGCCAGCGCCCATCGGACACCGCGCGCCCACGCCACCCCGCAGACGACGAGACCAAGCAGGCAGACGACACCGGCGGTCGCCAGCACCGTCTGCGCGTCCGGCGGCAACCGCGCGAGATCCCAGCTCAGGCGAAAGCTGAACGGCCACGCCGGCGAGACGTGGCGGGCCGGCGGTGTGATCCCGAGCCAGCCGACCACGACGATGATCGCGGCACCGAACGCCAGCTCGCCGTGGACCTGGCGTCGGAGCCGGCGAACCACGGTCGGGCTGTCGGCGCCTGCGCGGCCGAGCCGTGCGCTCCGTCGTCGATTCGCCGCCGCGAGCACGAGCACCGGGACGAAGAGCGCGAGCTTGACCAGGAGCAGGTGGCCGTAGGGGGTCGCGAGGAGCGCCGGCCACGTGGCGACCAGGAACCAGGCGTTGACGACGCCCGTCACGATGATCAGCGCCACGCTGAGAAGCGCGATGAGCGAGAAACGCCGCACGGTCGTCACAACCGCGTCCAGCGCAATGCGGCCAGCGCCTGTCGCACCCAGGAGCAGCGCGAGGGGAACGAGGCCGCCAAGCCACGCCGCCGCGAAGATCAGGTGCGCGGCCGTCGCCGTGCGATGGAACACCCCGGCCTCGTCGGTCGCGCTCGCGTGACCGGCCCACGCGAGGGTGCCCGACGTCGCCGCGGCGAGCAGGACGCCGGCGGTCAGGAAAAGCCTCGGCACCCGACCCCGGCGCAGCGCCGCGGCGACCAGGACCGCGCCGAGCACGGCGACGAGGAGCGCGCGGACCTGGGAGACGCGTCCGAATTCCGTGCGAGTCATGAGACGGCCGACCGCGCGCGCGTCGACGGCATTCGCCAGCGTCGTCCCGGTCACCACCGCACTCTGCGCGATCAACCACGCGAGCAACGACGCGACGGCGCCGACGAGGCCGGCGCTCACGAGACGGACGACGAGCGTGTGGAGCCGCCGCGCCCCGTCGTCCTCCAGCTCGCGAGGCACGAGCAGCGCGACGACGAACGTGCCGAGCACGAGGCTGACGGAGCCGACGTGCACGGCGCGCGCGAGCGCGGTGATCTCGAGCGGGCTCACGCGCTCCTCCCGCTCACCGGGACGCGGCGACGAGGCCGATCAGGAGCGCGGCCAGGATCAGCCGGTAGACGACGAACGGCATGAGCGTGCGTCGGCGCAGGTACCGGATCAGGAGCCACACGGCCGCCGCGCCGGCTCCGAGGGCGGCCAGCAAGGCGAGCAGAAGCGGTGTCACGCCTTCGGGCGTGCCGCCCGCGCGTGCGAGCTTGAGCGCCTCCGCGGCGCCGGCCGCGGCCGTGATGGGAATGCCGAGCAGGAAGGAAAAGCGCGCGGCCGTCGCCCGGTCGAGCCCCGCGAACAATCCCATGGTGATCGTGATGCCGGACCGCGAGGTGCCCGGCACCAGCGCGACCGCCTGGGCGACGCCCACGAGCAAGCCCTGGCGCCACGTCACGTTCCGGAGTGGCTCCTCCGCCGCGGGCGCGGTCGAGGCCCGGCGGTCCGCGATGCCCATCACCACGGCCCAGAACGCCATGGAGGCGGCGGCGACGAGCGGCGACCGGAGCGTGTGCTCCACGACCGCGCCGAACAGCAGACCGGCCGCGCTCGCCGGCACCGTCGCGACGGCGAGGATCGCCGCGAGCCGACGCGGCTCCCGATCGTGCGCGATCGTCCACAGCTCGCGGCGGAAGCACACGATAAGCGCGCCCAGCGTCCCGAGGTGCACCACGGCGTCGGCGGCCAGGCCCTGGTCGGGCCAGCCGAAGACGTAGGGGACGAGCAGCAGGTGCGCGGACGAAGAGATCGGCAGGAACTCGGTCACGCCCTGCACCGCGCCGAGCACGAGGCCCTGCAGCACCGTCACGGCATCATCCCACGTCGCGCTCGAATCCCAGCAGCCTCAAGCTGTTGAAGATCACCAGCACCGTGACGCCGACATCGGCGAGGATCGCCACCGCGAGACTGCTGCGTCCGGCGATCGCCAGACCGATCACCACGATCTTCGTCATCACGGCGAGCGTCGTGTTGACTTTGATCGTGGCGATGGCGCGTCGCCCCAGGCGGATCAGGAACGGGACGAGTTCCACGCGGTCGTTCAGGAGGGCGATGGAGGCGGTCTCGATGGCCGTGTCGCTTCCGGCCGCACCCATCGCGACCCCGACGCTCGACAGGGCGAGGGCCGGGGCGTCGTTCACGCCATCGCCGACCATCGCCACCATGCCGTACCGTCGCGCGAGATCCCTGACCGCCTCGGCCTTGTCGTCCGGCAAGAGCCCGGCCCGGACGTCTCGGATGCCCACGGCGCGGGCCACGGCGTGGGCGGGGACGGCGTGGGCGCCGGTGAGCATCACCGTCACCACGCCAAGGCGCTCGAGCTGCGCCACCGCCGCCTTGCTCTCTGGCTTCACCTCGTCGAGCATCGCGATGATGCCCTCGACACCACCGCGGGTGCTGACGACGATCGACGTCTTTCCCTCTCGCTGAAGGGCGTCCACGCGGGCGACGATGTTCTCGGCGGTGTCGTGCTCTTCGCTGATGAACGGGAGCTTCCCGATGCAATGGTGACGGTCGTAGCAGACGACGCAGTCCGCCATCGCGCCTTTCCCGACCACGGCCCGGAAGTTCTCGGCGTCGTGGAGCGCGACGGTCTCCGCGCGCGCGGCGTCGACGACCGCCCGAGCCAGTGGGTGCTCCGAGTACCGCTCGATGCCGGCGGCGCACGCGAGCAAGTGCTCCCGGGTGGCTTCGCCGAACGGCAGCACGTCGGTGACCCGCGGTCGGCCGAAGGTCAGCGTGCGCGTCTTGTCCATGGCCACCGCGCGCACCCGCCCGATGGCCTCCACGACCTTCCCGCCCTTGACGAGCGCCCCACGCGAGGACGCGTTCCCGATGGCTGCGTAGATCGAGATCGGGGTCGAGACCACCAGGGCGCACGGGCAGGCGATGACCAGGAGCGTCAGCGCCGAGCGGAACCACGGGTCGAAGGACTGGGCGAGGAAGACGACAGGGACGGCGACGAGCAGCAGCGCCACGGCCATGATCGACGGCGTGTAGTACACCGAGAACGTCTCGATGAACTTCTGGGTCTCGGCCTTGGTCTTCGTCGCGGCGAAGGTCGTCTCGACGATCTTGGCCAGCGTCGACCCGGCAGCGCGCTTCGTGACGCGGGCCTCCAGGTAGCCCTGCAGGTTGAGCGTGCCGGCGAAGAGGCGGTCCCCCGGGTGCTTGTCCTGGGGGAGCGACTCGCCGGTGATCGCCGACTCGTCGACGGACGAGGTGCCGGTGGAGACCTCGGCGTCCGCCGCGATCATGTCCGAGGGCTTGATGACGAGCGTGTCGCCGACGGCGATCTCCGAGATCGGCACGTCTCTCGTGACGTTGCCCTCGCCTCGCAGGGTGGCCGTCTTCGGCGCCCGGTCGACGAGCGCCTGGAGGGCCGACTTGCTCCTCTCGATGCCGAAGTCCTCCAGCCGCTCGGCGAGATTGAAGAGCACGACGACAACCGCCGCCTCTTCGTACTCGCCGAGATAGAACGCGCCCGCCGTCGCGATCACCAGGAGCAGGTTGATGCTCCGGACGTCGAGCCTGGCCAGTGCGCCCAGCCCGGTCCACAGCGTGTGGTGGCCGATCGCGACGATCACTGCCGCGAAGAAGGGGCCGTCGATCCGCGACGGCAGGTGCCATCCGGCGAGCGCGAGCACCTCGAAGACGCCGACGACGATCACGCTGACGATGAGCCACCTGAACTTCGCGTCGTCGAACAGGGGCCGGATGAATTGCTGGCGTTCCGCGAGCGCGTTCACGGCGTCACCTCTTCCCGCCGCGCGGTCATGCGCTCTTCGCGCCGCAGCAGGCCGGCCACGAGCCCAAGCACGACGCCGAGGTAGACGAAGCCCTCCACCTGCATCATGAGCAAGCCGGCCGCGCTCTGGTCCTCGAGGGCACTGAATCCGAGCACCCGCGGGACGGCGAGGTAGTGCGGATAGAGCACGCGCGAGGCGACGAACGCGAAGATGAGCCCGAGGAGCTGGCTCTGGAGCGCGGCGGGAACTGCGTAGAGCACCCGCCACGCGTGGTGGACGTACCCCCGCGGCCGCGGCGCCGGATCGATGATCGGCCACCAGAAGACGACGGCGGCCAGGAAGAACGACAGGTGCTGCGCGTCGTGCACGATGGCCAGGCGCAGGGAGAGGCTATAGGCGGCGGGGTGATGCCATCCCCACAGGATGGCGACGTAGAGGACCCACGCCACCGGCAGGTACGTCAGCGCCCGGAGCGTGCCGCGCGCCGCCCCGCCCGGCGCGAGCGCGCGCCCGATCGGCACGCGCAGGCGTGGCGGCAGCGCCCACAGCACGACGGGCAGGGGATTGCCGAGAAGGAGCAGCGGCGGCGCCGCCATCGTCAGCAGCTCGTGCTGCGCCATGTGGAACAGAAAGAGGAGGGAGCCGAGCCGGTCGATGGGTGACACGAGCGCGAGGAGGATGGCGGCGAGGCCGAGGAGGTAGACCACGAGGCGCCACGCGGGGGCGATCTGATGTCCCTTCTGCCGCAGGCGACGCCACCCCGCGACGTAGGCGACCGCGGCCGTCAGCACGACGACGATGACGTCCGCCCGCCAATTCCACGAGAGCAGCAGCGCGGCGAGCGTCGGGTCGACGATGGTCATCGCAGCAGCACTCCGACGAGTCCTACCGCCCACGCCGGCGCGAGCGCGAGGACGCCCAGCCACCAGGCGCGCGACCGATCGAGGCCGGTCGGCGCGCGTCGACGGACGGCCGCCTCGGTCGCGATCGCGCCGCCAAGGGCGCAGGCGACAGAGGCGACGAACGCGATGGCCATCACGACGCCGATGCGGGGTCGCGGTGTCGATCCCATCAATCCGAGAATCACCGTCAGCCACGCCGGCGCGAGGGCGGCGACCCCGAGAGCCCAGTCGACGTGCCCGTCCCCGGGACGCTCGATCCGCCGTCCCATCACGCGCGTCGCGACGAGTCCGACGATCACGAGCGCCGCGGAGATCGTGGCCACGATCAGGTTCGTCATCGACCCGCAGCGTCCGCGGCCGGCTCGTCCCCATCCGCCTCGGCCCGCGCCCACTGGAAGAAGATGACCGAGAACGGGATGGCGAAGCCGATGTGACTCAGCGTCCACATGAGCACCCCACCGAGCCGCTGGTCCTCGAGCGGCGACAGGCCCCACAGGCGCGGCGCGGCCGCGTAGTGCGGAAACAGTGGGTCGTTGGCGAGCGCGACGAACGCCGAGACGGCGACCATCGGCGCACCGAGGAGGAAGAGGTACAGCAGTCGGGCCCCGTAGTGCAGGCGCGGCAGTTCCGGCAGCTGGCTCATCAGCGGCCACCACCCGAGGAGCCAGCTGCCGACGAGGCTCGTGTGCATCACCGCGTGCAGGGCTGGCATGGCGACGGCCGCGTTGTAGAAGAGCGGCACGTGCCAGACGACGAGGACAGCGGCGGAGACCACGAACGCGACGACGGCACGCGTCAGCACCGCCGCGAACCGCCCCGTATGGCCCCGGAGCAGGGGGCGCAGCAGCCACGGCGGCATCGCGACGAGGAGCAACGGCGGGACGACCATCGTGAGGACGAGGTGCTGCGCCATGTGGGCGCTGAAGAGGAACGTCCCCGCGAGATCGCCGAGTGGGCCGGTGAGGGCGACGAACAGCATCGCGAGCGCGCCGGCGAACGCGAGGGCCCGCCGGGGCACCGACGGATCCGCCACGTCCGGGGCCGCCAGTGCCGCATTGCCGCGATGTAGAGCACGACGAGCGCGAGCAAGGCGGCGCCGACGTCCGGCGGGATCTGCCAGCGCGTCCACAGCAGTCCGCTCATCAGCGCGTCACCCCTCGCGATAGAAGACGAGCAGCAGCCCGATGGCGACCATCGCGCCGCGCCAGACGCCGCCCGGAAGGCACGCCTCGCGCACGGGCAGCCGCAGCTCGAGCCAGCGGCCCCACGCGAGCAGCACGCCGAGGATGCCGAGCGGCGCGTGCGAGACCTCGGTGAGGAACGCCGTTCTCAGACTCGCGATCGCGTGCGAGTGCGTGAGCAGCAGCGTCGCCGCCACCGCGCACAGCAGCGGAAAGACGTACGGCCCGCGCGCGCTGCGGGTGCGCCCGGTGCGCACCCTCCATTCGAAGAACCCGAGCGCCGCCGCGAGCCCGGTCGAGAGCCGATGCTGGAGGACTTCCGGCAGCACGAGCGTTTCCCAGAAGCCGAGCGGACCCACCGGCCACGCCTCGGGATCGTTGCGCACGAACATGAAGGCCGCGAGCGCGACGAGGAGGAGCGGCCAGTGCCGGGCCCAGCGGGCGCGCCCCGTGCGCTCGAGGCAGGCGAGGAGTCCCATGGCGAGGACGAACAGCCCCGCCGTGTGGTGGTTGTACTCCGACCACGCGTATTCCTCGGGCTGGCGGACGGCGTCAGCGTTGCTGATCGGTGCGGCGACGGCGAGCAGCGCATCGATCGAGGGTGAGGTCACGCGCGGCAGGCGCGGCATGAACCGCGTCGCGACCTCGTCCGGGGTGACCCGATCCGCGACGACGTCGACGGTGGGTGGCACCGACGTCAGCGAAGCCGCGGCGAGGAGGACCGTGACGGCGATGCCCACCTCCGCCTCGACGAGCCAGCGCACGCGGGCCGATGCGCCGGGCTCGAGGCGGCGGACCGCGAGGAAGTTGAGGCCACCCAGCACGAGCGCGCCGCCGAGCAGCGCCATCTTGCTCAGGACCATCACGCCATACGCGGTCCCGACCATGCCGGCGACCGAGTCGACGTAGTACAGCGTGAGACCGAGGCCGCTTGCCGCGAGGACGGTCACCGCGACGACCGCGAGCACGGAGAAGCGCTTCAGGACCGCCGTCGCGGGCGCGCCGCCCCCGGCGAGCGGCGGCGCGCTCACGAGCAGGTGCAGGAGCCCGCCGACCCACACCGCGGCCGCAACCTTGTGCACCACGTCGAGCGCCATGAGGACTTCGCGGTGATCGAGCCGCCCCCTCGCGTGCGACAACCACGCCACACCGACGGCCAGCAGCGCACCGACGACGATGAGCCCCCACCAGGGTTCTCGCCCGTCAGGCGCGCGCCGCAGACGCCACGCCAGGGCGGCGAGGCAAACGGCGAGGAGGACACGCGTGATCGCCGCCCGCGCGTAGTCGGTGGCCAGGAAGATCGCGGTCGGCGCGCCGTCAGGCCCGGCGAGCGCGGCGAGCTTGAGCGCGAGCGACGCGACCTGGGTGACCGCGACGACGAGGCCCCCGGCGCAGATCAGCGCAAGCGTGCGTCTCAGCGCATCGTGCGCCCGCGCGAGGGGACGAAGCACGGCGACCGCGAAGACGACGCCCCCGAGGGCGGCGCAGGAGCCGATGAGCCCGACGCCCCGCAGGAGGATGTCGACGTACGCGAGGAGGGCGGTCATCGCTCGCCGCCTCCGTTAGAGAACGCGTTGATGAGCAACACCGGGCGCCCGTCGACGTGACCGATGTAGATCACGAAGAGCTCGAGTCGCTCGCCCGTGCGCAACTCCGCGGTCATCCGCTCGGCGACGGTTTCCTGCACGGGCAGCCAGTACGTCGTGCGGTCCTCGTCGACGCGAAGCTCGCGCTGGAAGTGATCGTCGACCGGGGCCAAGCCCATCGCCTTCGCCCAGGCGACGACGACACGGTGACTGTCCGAGGCGAAGGGCCGGAAGACCGCCGAGTACGCCACGGTGGTGCGGATCGGGACATCCGCGCGCACGATGAGGCCCGTCCCGGACGGCCCTTCGCGGGCGACTCCGCCGATGGTCCCGGGACGGTAGCGCGCGGGGTCGAAGGCGGCGGCGTCGTGCGGGGCCGCGGCGAGGGCAAGAGTGAGCGCGATGCCGAGAGCAGCCACCCGTGCGCCACGGTTCCCGCGCGGGCGCCGACCCCACGCGATGACGGCCGCGGCGAGCGCGATCGCGCCGATGACGAACGCCCACAGCGGCGGAAGGCCGCCGCGAACATCGACGGCGAACGACGTCTCCCCACTGCCGGCAGGTCCCTGTACGCGCACGCTGATGTCCCATCGCCCGCGTGCCGGGACGTCGACGAGGCCGTGGTAGAGGAGACGATTGCCACCGCCGCCCCTCTCGAGCGCCCGGGGCGCGGACGTCGGGCCGCCGCTGGTCGGCGGCCGCGCGTGAGCGGTCGCCATCGCGTCGAGGACCGCTTCGCCGGAGTCAGGCTTCATGATCGCGACGCTGACGTCGAGCTGACCGACACGCGCCGGATCCGGCTGCGTCCAGACCGACACGAGATACGGGCCGGCCGGGACGCGCGCGAGACGCAGCGTGCCTCCATTGCCAGGCGCCGGGGCGGGTGCCGCGAGGCTGACGACGACGCTGACCGCTACGAGCGCGCGCCGCCTGGCGAGGCGCATGGAGCGCCGTCAGCGCGGTCGCAGGCCGGACAGACCGCTCATCCAAGGTTTCCTTGTCGTCAGTCCCGTGCCCAGGCTGGATCGCGGAGCCGACGCTCTAGCTCCGCGACCGCGGCAGGATACGGTCGATGCTCGATCACGCCCGCACGTCGGCGTTCCATGGGGTAGCCGCGCGCCTGCCAGCCGGGGATGCCTTCGCGCATGACCTTCGCGTTCCGGTAGCCTTTTCGCTCCAGGAACTTCCAGGCCACACTGGCCTGGTGCGTCGGACACGCTCAGTACAGGACGACGAGCCCATCGCGCGGGATCTCGGTGTAGCGCCGTTCGAGCTCCGTGAGAGGTACGTTGACCGCGCCGGCGATGCGCGCCTCCTGGTACTCCGCCGCGCTGCGCACATCGACGATGAGCATCCGTCGCGGACTCGTCTGGAACCGTCGAACGTCATCCGCGGCGATGAAGGCGACGCCCTCTTCGCCGTCGGCATGCGCGGCCAACGGCGCTCCGACGAGCAGCGAGGCAGCGAGCACGAGCGAACAGAACCGTCGTCGAGTCACTCGAGCTCCTCCTTTGACGGGCCACTCGACCCGCCCTCAACGCGTGGCGGCGGCGGCCCCGCCAGGAAATGTCCCATGAGCGCCACCACGCCCACGCAGATCGCGGCGTCGGCGGTGTTGAACGCCGGCCAGTGATAGGCGCCCCACGAGAGGTCGATGAAGTCGATGACCGCGCCGACGCGCGCGCGGTCGACGAGGTTTCCCACCGCGCCGCCGAAGACCAGCCCGAACGCGGCGGCCAGCAGGCGTCCGCCGTGGGGCAGCATCGTGAGGGCGAGGCGCGCGAGCACGACGAGCGCGCCCGCCGAGAAGGTCAGCATGAGCCACCACGCGCCCGACCCCAGGCCGCGGAGCAGACCGAAGGCCAGGCCCGTGTTGAGCCCCAGCGTCAGGCTGACGAAGCCCTCGACGATCGGGACGGGCAGGCCCGGGGTCAGTGTTCCGACCGCGAGGCTCTTGACGAGCTGATCAGCGACGACCACGAAGCAGCCGATCCCGAGGACGGCGACGAGCGATTCGCGCCGCGCCGGGTCGCCGCGTGGCCGACCGGCGGCGTCCGTGCTGCGAACATTCTCCTGCGCACGATGATGCACCGCGTGTGTCATGACACCTCGTGAGCGTGATGAACGAAGGGCGGCCACGCCGACAGCCGGCGGGCCGTGCAGCGGTGACTAGGCGCGCGGAGGAACGAAGGGCGCCCGGCCGTCCGCGGAGACGCGATCGACGCCAGGCGCGACGGCGCCCGGGCGCTCCTCAGCGAGGATCGGGAACGAGAAGCCCGACGAAGGCACCCCCGCGCCGAGATGCACGTGGCCGACGCCATGTCCGTGGCATATCGCGGCGATGCACCCGGCTTCAGCAATGGCCGCCACGACGATGACCGCGATCACGATCACGACGAGGACTCGCCGAGGCGTCGAACGCTTGGGCCCATCGAGCAACATAGGCGAGAGTATAGCCACCGCCCGCAGCACCGACAAGGCGCGGCTCCTCGCAGGTCCCCTCCGCCACGTGGCATGGTGAAGGCAGGATGAGCGCGTGGAGTCGGACCATGAGCCTCGTGGCCGTGGTGGCCGTCGTCGGTGGCTGCGCCCACGTGGGAACGGACATCGATCGGGGCAGCCGGTTGGAGCAACTGCGCCCCCTGGCCGAGGACATTCGCCGGGCCGTGATCGCCCGGGACCTCGACGCGCTGCTGCGCCTCGCCCGCCGGGACATCCGAAGCGACCCCACGCTCGTGGATCCCCTCCGTCGCGACTTGCGTGAGTACCTGTTCGTGACCGTCCGCGACGTGATCACGCGCGCGCGAGACCTGCGTGTCCGGATCGAGGACATCGGCCGGGACGACCAGGGCGTGCGCTGGGCGCGCCTCGTCTTCTTCGACGCCGCCACGGTGCCGGAAAGCGCGGTGGCCCGACCTGACTTTCTGTGCGATCACGACTTGAAGGACGCGGTCGCGTGGACGTTCCAGGACCGCGGCACGTGGGAGGGGATCGGCTACCCCTTCGACGCGTTCACCGATATCCACTGCTCGCCCGACTGAGTCAGTTCAGCGGATGACCCGGCTCGCGCGGTCGAGGAGCGCGGGCGGGATGACGAGCCCGAGGCGCTGCGCCGTCGCGAGGTTCACGACAAGATCGAAGCGCGTCGCGGGCTCGACGGGGAGCGTCGCCGGGTCCGCCCCGTCGACGATGCGGCGGACGACAGCGGCGGCGCGGCGGAACAGGTCGGCAACACTGGGACCGTAGCCGGCCAGGGCGCCGGCGTGCGCCAGTTCCGGCACATCGTGGATCACGGGCAGGCCATGCGCGGCCGCCAGGTCCGCGATGCGGCCCGCCTGCACGATCATCAGCGCGTCATTGAGGACGATGAGCGCACCGACGCGGCGCTGCGCGGCGTCGGCGACCGCGCCCGGCAGCTCTTGGGCCGTACGTACCCCCACGAGATCGACCTGCAGCCCGAGCGCCGTCGCCTCCGCGCGGGAGGTCGCGACGTCGTCATCCTTGTCGGCGGCCGAGAGATTCCACACGAGGGCCAGACGATTCGCGGAGGGCACGAGCTCCTTCGTGGTGCGCAGGCGGTTGCGACTCACCTCCGGTGACCAGGCGACGAGTCCGGTGACATTTCCGCCAGGCCGCGCCAGCGAAGCCACGACGCCTGCCCGTATCGGGTCGCCGCCGGCGGCCATGACGATCGGCGTCCTCCTCGTTTCCTCGCGGGCAGCATGGGTGGCCGCCAGACTGGCCGCCACGATGACGTCGACACGGAGGTCGATGAGCTCGCGAGCCGCTGCCCGGAGACGATCCGGGCGCCCGCCCGTGAAGCGCCACTCGACGATGACCGTCGTGCCCTCGACGTAGCCGACCTCCTTCAAGCCACCCCGGAAGGCCTCGCTCAGCGCCGAGAACCCGTGGCCGGAGGAGAGAAAGCCCACGCGCGCGGTCGCGCCGGCGCTGGCGGAGGGCCACGCGGCCCACACGATGCCGATCGCGATGGCGTGGAGCGCGGCGCGTCGTTTCATCGCGTGTCGACGCGCGGGGAGGCGTCGCGGCGCTGCGTGATGCGGACGAGGGGCTCGGACTCGAGCTGCAGGGTCGTGTGATCGATCCCGAAGCGGTCGTGCAGGAGCACGTGCAGCTGCCCGAGGAGCCGGTCGCCCTCGCCGAGCGAGTCGACGACCACGTGCGCGCTCATCGCGTAGCGGCCGGACGTGAGCGTCCAGGCATGCAGGTCGTGGACGCGCCGCACGCCGGCCACCGTCCGCATCGCGGCGTCCATCTCCTCGAGGTTCAGGTGCGCGGGCGTGCCTTCGAGGAGGACGTCGACGGCCTGGCGCAGGAGCCTCCAGGTCCGCGGCACGATGAAGAGTCCGATCCCGGCGGCGACGATCGGATCCGCCAGCCGCCACCCCGTGAGGAGCACGACCACGGCGGCCACGATCACGCCGAGCGAGCCGAGCGCGTCGCTCATCACCTCGCAGTATGTGCCCTTGATGTTGAGGCTCTCCGCGGACCCCTGGTGGAGGAGCCGCATGCCGATCAGGTTCGCGACGAGGCCGACGATCGCCACGACGAGCATCGGCCCGGCGAGGATCTCCGGCGGGGCGAGGAGCCGTTGGTACGCCTCGTACAGGATGAACGCCGAGATCCCGAGGAGGACGACGGCGTTCACGAACGCCGCCAGGATCTCGACGCGGTAGTATCCGTACGTCTTCGCGGGCGTCGGCGGCTTGGCGGCGAACCACAGCGCGAACAGCGCGAGGGCGAGGCCGGCGACGTCGGTCAGCATGTGGCCGGCGTCCGCGAGGAGCGCGAGGCTCCGCGCCCAGAGCCCTCCGGCGACCTCGACCACGAGAAAGGTCGCGGTGAGCGCGAGGGTCCACGCGAGGGATCGCGTGTGGCGGCCGCCCGCGCTCTGCGCATGCTCCCGATGGCTGTGTCCTTCGCCCATCATCGTCCTCCCGTCCGCGGGCCGTGGCCCGTGATCGGATTCGCACGCGAAGCGCCGACGATGTAAACCAGCGCGTTGTCGCTGGCGACGGCGGCGCGTCAGGCGCGCGGAGGGACGAGCGGGAGGCGGCTTACACGAAGGGCGCGGCCGGGCGGTTCTCGACCGGCCGTCCCGACAGCCGGGCCGCCGCTGACGACGCGGCTCGCCTCCGGGACGACCGCGGGGCTGGCGTGAGCGTGACTCGTGTCGTCGGCGTTGCTGGCGTCGTCACACGCCAGCTCGAGGACAGGCACGATGGCGAGGAGGGTGACGAGGACGACGGCGAGCGCGAGGCGAGCGACGAGACCGGAGGGCTTCAACCCCATGGTCGGGACGGTTTGTCGCTGGTGAGGACGACGATGATCACCACGACGCTCGCCATGATCAGGAGAATGACGCCGGCCGTCACGAACGCGGTGGTCACGGGACCGCGCCCTTCGATGCGGATCGGCGCCGGATGATCGGCCGCGGCCGGCACCAAGGTGCCGAGGACGACCACCGTCACGGTCGTCAGGGCGATCGCGATGCGCCAGGACATCGTCCAGGAGAATGTAGCGCAGCGGGGCGAGATCTGCGTCGCGCGTCATGGCCTCCGCGCCTCGGCCGCCGGGAAACGATACGTGACGGTGAGCTCTTTCACGGCTGGCGGCACGTCTGCGAGCAGCATGTATTCGGACTCGTATTCCCTCGTCGCGCGGGGCCCGACGCGCGCCGGAAGCAGCAGCGGACATTCGAGCAGCGCGAGGTGGTTCGCATCCGCTTCGGGTGCGATCCGATGGCTCACGCGCGTCGTCACGTCGCGCGCGCCGGTGTTCGTCGCCCTAATGCTGACCCGGACGCGCTCCCCGGGCGCGAGCATGACGGCGGACGGCGAGACGGTGACGTCGAGCGGAAGGCCAGGGTCGCGCACGACGGCGAACGTCACGCGCACTCCGCGCGCCCAGTTCAGGAGTACCTTCCACCGGCCGGCCTCGCGCACCAGCTCGATCGTCTCGTCACCCTCGATGGTGGGGAGCCGTCCCGCCCGGTGCAGCTCCTTCAAGCGCGCCACGATGCGCCGGCGCTCTTCGGCGGGCAATGTCTCCAGGCGTTGCTCGTCCCAGTCATGGACAAGCGTCCGAATGTCGGGCGCGTTGGCGTCGGGGAGTCGAAAGCGCAGCGTCACCGTCGCTCGCTCTCCCGCGATCGACGTCTTCACCGGTCGCGCGGTGATGTACCGGGCCAGCTGCTGCACGGCGTCGCGCGTGAACCCCTGGAGGGAGCGCTGCTGACGCCTGAACGTCGCTTCGGCCTTGGCCTTCCGGTCCGCAGCGGACACGAGCGGCCAGAGGGCGTCGGCGTCGGTGGCATAGAGGCCGCGGCCCCACTCGCGCGCGACGTCCTCGGGCGAAGCACCACGGCCGCAGCCGACGAGCATGGCCACGGCGAGCACGAGGGCGACGGTCGAGGCGCCGCGCAGGCTCGTCATCCGGGATCGCGATCCATCCACATCCTTGTCTTGCGTGCACTGTACCGCAGCCGGTCACGCGCCGTGGTAGCGTCGATCGCGAGATCGCGGCCGCGCAGGCCGCCACGCGAGGAGGCGACCTGGTCTCGATGCGAGGAGCGCGCCACACGATCGGCCGTCTGACTCGCGCGGCCGGGCGGGTCTTCGTGCTCATCGTGACGATCTCGGGCTGCGTCGTCGGGGCCGGGGAGCCCAAGCCCGGATCGCCGCCCCATCATCGCGTGCCCGGGTTCGCGAATCCCAATTCCACGTTCGCGCGACCGTCGTTCTGGACCGTGCAGCAGTTCAGGCTCGCGCGGCTCTGGCGGGCGGTCGCGGGTGGCCGCCCGATGCCCGTCTTCCCCCGCGTCGGGAACGATGGTGCTGCCCTTCGCGGGGCACACACCGGCGCCACCCTGACGTGGATCGGGCATGCCACGCTGCTGATCCAACTGGATGGCGTGAACGTCCTGACCGATCCCATCTGGTCGGAGCGCGCGAGCCCCATCGCCTTCGCCGGACCTCGCCGGCTCACTGCGCCGGGCGTACGATTCGACGATCTGCCGCCGATCCACGCCGTGGTGATCTCGCACAACCACTACGACCACCTTGATCGCGCCACCGTGAAACGGTTGGCGCGCGCCCATCGCCCGGTGTTTCTCGTGCCGCTCGGCAACAAGGCCTCGTTCACGGCGCTCGGGATCGACAACGTCCACGAGCTGGATTGGTGGGAAGAGCGGCGCGTGGGCGAGGTGACGATCACCTGCGTTCCCGCCCAGCATTGGTCCGCGCGCACGCCGTGGGACACCGACACGCGGCTCTGGAGCGGCTGGGCCCTCGCCGGGCGCGGTGGCCGGGCGTTCTTTGCGGGGGATACGGGCTACTACGATGGCCTTCGTGAGATCCGCACGCGCCTCGGGCCGATCGACGTCGCGGCCGTCTCGATCGCCGCGTACGAACCGCCTCGAATGATGCGCCACACGCACACGACGCCGGAAGAAGCGCTGCGGATCTTCGACGCCGTCGACGCCCGGATCTTCGTGGCGATGCACTGGGGCACGTTCGATCTCGGCGATGAACCGCTCGACGAACCACCGCAGCGGCTCGAGGCGGAGGCGCGCCGGCGCGGGCTCGGGCCGGACCGCGTGTGGATCCTTCGTCACGGAGAGACCCGCCGCTGGTGAGTCTCGCTCACCCGCCGAAGGCGGCGATGAGGATCTCCTTGACGCGCTTGGCGGCGTCGTCACGCGCTCGCGGATCATGGCCGATGGTCGCCCCCTGACGGAGACAGGCGGCGTCGGGCGGACGGCCGGTGGCGCTGTCGACGACGACGCCCAGCGTCCGCTCGTCGAGCGCGCATCCGCGCCGCCGCGCCCCGGGTAGGCGCAGCGCTGTCGGCAGCTCGGGGACGTCGAACGCGTGGTGCGCGCCCGGGTACGCGATGAGGTCGGCGTCCCGGCCAAGCTGCTTGAGTCGTGCGACGTAGTTCCGGCACGGTTCGATCGGCGCCCAGTCGTCGGCCGCGCCGTGGAAGATGCGGATCGGCCGCTCGCTGACGTCTTCGTCGTTCGCATAGCGCTGGCCGCACGGCGGATAGAACGCGAGGTAGGCGGCGAACTCGCGTCCCGGCGGCGCATACAGCCGCTGGAAGCGCCGGACGCTCGCGTACAGTGCGGCGAAGCCGCCGTCAGAGAAGCCGAGGACGGCGATTCGCCGTGCGTCGATCCTCGGGTCGCCGGCGAGCATGGCGAGCGTGCGATAGGCGTCGATCGCCATGGCGGTGTTCGGTAAACGGGAAGGATCCGTCGTCGTCTCCACGACGCCGCGCCCGCTGAAGCTGTCCACCTTCGCGACCGCGATGCCGAGGACCGTGCCGATGTCCTCCGCCCACCGATGAATGGTCGGGGTGATGCCGGTCGAGCCGTGGAGGATGACGACGGCCGGCACGCGCGCGGACAACGGCGCGGGCACCGCGACGTGGATCCCGATCGTTGCCGGCGCTCCGCGCGCGCCCGTCAGGAATTCAGTCTCCGTCGGCGTCGCGCTGGGGATGCTGCGAACGTCCCTGACGAACGTCGATGCGCCGAAGTGTCCGGCGGGCGAGGGCGTCGCCACGACGGCGAGGACCAGGCCGACGACGGTCGCGGTCACGAAGCGTGTCGGACGATTCCGCGGCATCTCGCACCACCCCGGGGCGAGGCTGACGTCATCTCGATCGTACAGGACAGCGCAAAGGCTGCTGCTGCGGGCCGCGCCTTACGGCCGCGGCCGGATCTCGAATGGAATGGCGCCCTCGACCACATGGCCGTCCACCGACAGCACACGGAAGCGCGCCGTGTAGCTGCCGCGCCCCAGCGTCGGCATTCCGACGGACAAGCGACGTGGATCCCCGGGTCCGACCACGACCTTGCCGTCGTCGATACGGATATTGGCTGCTGTCCAGACCGAGACGGTCGAGTACGCCGGCTCGAGACGCTCGTTGAACGTGAGTTCGATGCGAGGGGGCGACGACGTGAGCACGGCGCGGCGCGCCGGGCTGGACTTCACCAGCACAGCATGGGCGGCCGCCGTTGCCGGCAGCAACAGCATCATGACCGTGATCACCGCGTGCCTCTTCACCCGCGATCGACCTCCGGCCGCGTCGGCCGCATTTTGCTGAGGACTACCACGGCTCGACGATACAAGAACTCACTTCGTCGACAGTGATCAGGCTTGCGGTGCCCGAGCTCTACCTCGGCGGCGGGACCGCGAGCGGCGCCTCTGAATCAGGGCGATCGCCATGCCGACCAGCCCGCCGAGCGCGAATGCGACGGCTGGGAGCCAGAGGTCGGCGACCGGATCCCTATGCCCGCCGATCGCGGGCGCCGGCACGGCGAGCATCACCGTGATCGAAACGATCATCTCAGTCTGTCGCACACAAAACGTTGTAGCAGATCGGCTCGCCGTCCGGCGGCCGGCGTGGGCTGCGCGGCGCAGTGCACGCGGCGGTCGTCGCCATGCCCTGGCGAACGTACGATCTCGGAGACGAGCCGCCGCGACGGCTCGAGGCCGATGCGCACCGACGCCGCCTCCCGACCACATATGTCTCCGGCGCCACGTGAGACGCGCCGCTGGTGATCAGCGGCGCGTCCATATATCATTAAACCCTGATGTCAAAGGCCGCTGATATGTCGCGCGCATCGCGTCGAGCTGGATCCGCCGCTCCGGACGCCGAGCGACTTGCCACTGCCGCCAAGCTCTTTCGAGGACTTGGCGATGGCTCGCGCCTCCGGGTGCTCGCCGCGCTTCGGGACGGCCCGCTGGCTGTCGGCACCATCGTCAGTCGCACGGGGTTGACTCAGTCGAATGCCTCGATGCACTTGAAGTGTCTTGCCGAGTGTGGGCTCGTGAGCCGAGAGCGCCAGGCGCGCTTCGTTTATTACGAGCTGGCGGACAAGCGCGTGGCGCGGCTGCTCGACGACGCCGAAGACCTTCTCCTTCGGGTGGGCGACCTGATCGCCGCGTGTCGCCGCACTCCCGAGCTCGCCTCGCCGGCCTCACCCGTTGTGAAGCGCCGGCGTTCCGGCCGTCCATGATGGAACGACTCGAGCTGAAGGTCGCGGAACTCGATTGCGCCGACGAGGCCCAACAGATCCAGGCAGCGTTGAAACGCCTGGACGGCGTTGTCGACGTCCAGGCTGTCGTCAGCTCCCGGACCGCAGTGGTCGGATACGACCCCGGTCGGGTGGCGCCGGGCCGCATCCGACAGGCGATCACGGACCTCGGGAT
>Ga0209172_10001033_pt1 | contig 65836 bp, 57 predicted proteins | sample LarsenN4metaG_FD_184113 | JGI IMG/M metagenome (GOLD analysis project Ga0209172, IMG submission 184113) | Hot spring sediment bacterial and archeal communities from British Columbia, Canada, to study Microbial Dark Matter (Phase II) - Larsen... ...
GCCGCCCCTCGGGCCCCGTGCTCATTGTCAACAGCCACTCCTGGGCGCTCAGCTCACAGGCCACATACAACGCCGCCGCAGTAGACTCTGGTCGATGGGTCGTGCTCGTCATGTCGAACTCCTTTCGCGTTAGTTCCTCAAAAGAGAGTCAACATACAACCCGACCCATCGTCTGCCCTACATAGGGTCTGAAGCCAGGCTGAAGGCGGACACTACGGGAGCACTCTAGTTCACGGGTTCGATCTTCAGAAGCCCGCCTGGATCGGAGTCGGTGATCACATAGAGCAGACCATCCGGCCCCTGACGCACGTCGCGGATGCGCTGACGCAGTTCTGTCAGCAGCGACTCTCGCCGCAGTTCCTCCATCTTCTGGTTGAAGAGAATCCGTTCGAGATGGCCGGTGCCGGGGATTTCGCCCGTGCGCAGCGATCCGACGAAGACGTCGCCCTTCCACTTCGGGAACTTGTCGCCGGTGTAGAACTCCATCCCCGACACGGCGATCGACGGCATCCAGTAGACGATCGGCGGCTCGAATCCGGCGTGGCCGGGAACGCCCGATTGCCAGGGTCCGGGATACGTGCGTCCGTAGCTCACGACCGGCCATCCGTAGTTGGCGCCCGGCTTCAGGATGTTGATCTCGTCGCCGCCGTTCGGGCCGTTCTCGTTCGACCAGATGTCACCGGTGCCGGGGTGCACGGCGAGTCCAAGCTGGTTGCGGTGTCCGAGCGTGAAGACCTCGGGCCTGGCACCCGGTTTCCCCGCGAACGGATTGTCCGGCGGGATGCTGCCGTCCTCGCACAAACGGAGGACCTTGCCGCCCTGGTCGCCGGGGTTCTGCGCGAACTTGGGATCCTTGGGATTGGTGGCGCCGGACGTCGTCGCGTAGAGCATGCCGTCCCTGCCGAACACGAGGCGCGTGACGCCGGCGGCATCGAGGACGAAGATGTCCTTGACGTCGGTGAGCGCCTTGCCGTCGAAGCGGCCGCGTGCGATCGCGGTGGTGCGGCGCTTCTCGTCGAGCGGCTTGGTGTAGGACAGATAGAGCAGCCGGTTCTCGGCGAATCGCGGGTGCAGCGCGATGTCCATGTAGCCGTGCACGGCGCCGGGCAGGCCCGACTCGCCGGCGAAGTACGCCTTGGGTCCTCCGGGCACCGGCTGCGGATCGAGCGTGCCGTTGCGGACGATGCGCAGGTTGCCGACGCGCTCGGTGATCAGGATGTCGCCGTTGGGGAGAAACTCGAGCGCCCAGGGAAGCTTGAGGCCTTTGGTCACGACGCTGACGCGGATCCGTTGCCCTTCGCCGGTGTCGAACTCCATCGGCGTGTCGGGCAGCGGCCGGTTGGCGAGTCCGGTCGGGGCGACGGGAATGCCGTTCTGGAACGGTACCGTCTGCTGACCCGAACCGACGTCGAGCCCGGCGGTGGCGGCAAGAGCCAGGGCGAGTGGGACGGCAAGCGGCACGCGGCGCGGAATCCTCACGATGACCTCCTGATGACGGAACTGAAAGTATAGGCCTCCTGCACATTTCGGCACGCATTGGCGCAAAGGGGTCAGACCCCGGGACAGACCCCGGGTCAGACCCCGGGTCAGACCCTCCTGGTCCTCATGGTTGGCTGGCTGTGTCGGCCGCGGATTGGTCGGTCGATAACAAGAGACGACCGTGCGGACGAGCAGAGCTTCCTCGATCCAAGTCAAAGACGCACCTCCGGTCGCCAGCGGCGCCGCCCCTGGCTCCGCCGGCGGACCCGTGCCGCGTCCGGTTGCCGTCGCCCCGGCGCCGGCGGCAACGGAGTCGTCGACCGAGGGCGTCCTCAAGCTCCTCGCCCGCGCGATCCGGCAGTTCCACACCTACCCGGCGACGAGCCCGATCTGCGTCGAGGCCATCACCGCCTGCCACGACGCGCTCGCCGCGCTGCCGCTTCGCGATCGCCTGACGTTCCGCGTCACGCCGCACGACCTGATCGTCGACGAGACCGCCATCGGCGCCGGCACGGTGATCGAGCACGAGCTCACGCGCCGGCTGTTCCGCGCCCGCGTCGCCAGCATCGACATCGACCGCGCCGCGACGCCGCGCGATCTCTCGCGCTTCTGCATCGACCTCGTCTCCGCCGACGAGCTCGAGCGCGAAGGCGTCACCTTCGCCGAACGTCTCACCGAGCACGGCGTCACCACCATCACCGTGGGCATGGCCCATCGTCCGGCCGTCCTCGACGTCGGCGCTCCGGCCCCGGCCACGCAGGACCTCCTCGCCCACGAACGCGTGCGCCGCGCGACGCTGACGCAGAAGGACGCGCCGGTCAGCTACCTCTATCCGCCCGACAAGGGCTGGGTCCGGCTCGATCCGGGACAGTCGCTCGACTCGGTCTCGCTCGTCGATCTGGTGGTTCTCGTCGAAGACCCCGCCGAGATCGCCGGCATGCTCCTCAACCTCACCGACGACGAGATTCCCGGGGTGGACACGCGGCAGACGGCGCTCGAGCGGAAGTTCAGCGATGTGACGCTGCTCTTCTCGGCGCTCGATCCACGGCTCGCGCAGGTGATGTTCAACCGGCTGGCGCGCGCGGTGCTGAAGCTCGATCCGGAACGCCGGAACAACCTGCTGCAGCGCACCGTGCTGCCGGGTCTCCTCGACGGCCGCAACGAAGGCCGCGTGCTGCGCGACTTCCCCGACATGGAGCTCGCGGATGCAATCTGCCTCCTGCTGGATCTGGAGACCGCCGCACCGGAAGTCCTCTCGGCCGCGCTCAACCGCCTCGATCTCACACCCGATCGCCGGGCCGCCATCGAGCCGCTCATCGACCAGCGGCTGCGCGCGCAGCACGGGGGCGAGCCGTCCGACGGCACCTCGAGCATCGAACGACACGCGCGCGGCCTGATCCGCGTCGACGCGGCGCGCGGCACCGACTTCGCCGAGTTCGCCGCCTTCGACCTGTCGCTCGACGAGCAGAGCGTGGCGGTGGTGGCCTCGCTTCGCCAGGGGATTGCCGACACCGACACCCTGATGACGCAGCTGCGGACGATCGCGCATCTGGTCCGCATCGAGCCGAACCCGACGCTGGTCGATGCGTTCCTGCGGCGCGCGCTGGAGTTCTTCCTGACGCTCGAACAGGCAGAGCGCTGGACGGATCTCATCGGACAGATCAAGGACTACGCGGCGCTCGCGGGCGAGCTGCGCGACCGACGCCCCGACGTGTCGGAGACGATCGCCAAGGCGCTCGCCGACTTCTGCACGCCCAGCCGTCTGCTCGCGCTCGCCGATCTCCACGAGCGCGACGAGCAGGGCAAGGCGATCGTCGAGGACCTGGCGCGCGCGCTCGGGCCGGCGCTCGTCCCCGGCTTCGTCGCCCTGATCGACCGCGCCGCGCACCAGGCCAAAGCCCGCACGTTCACGCCGCTCATGTGCGAGCTGGCGCCGGCGGTGGCCGAGGCGCTGCTCGCCGAGCTCGAATCCTGCGGCGTCGCTGCCGCCCGCGTCATCGCCCGGGTGCTGGGTCATGCCGGGCCCGGCCAGGAGACCGCGGTCGCGCGTCTGGTCCAGCACGCCGATCCGCTGGTCGCGCGCGAGGCGCTGCGCAGCCTGGCGCGCATGGGAACGCCGTCCGCGGCCGCGCACGTCGCGCGTCAGCTGCGCGACGGCGGCGAAGAGCGCCGCGCGGCAGCCGAGGACGCGCTGTGGCACTTCCCGCCGGCGCCGATCGCGGCGCAGCTTCGCGAGCTGCTGCGATCGCGCGAGTTCGTCTTCAGACATCCCCAGCTGGCGGCGCGGCTGATCGAGCGCGCCGGCCAGGCCGGGATCCAGGGGCTCGCCGACGTGCTGCGGGCGCTCGAGCCGCTGCGCTTCCGATTCTGGAAACCCAGCCTCGTCCAGGTCGCCCGGAAGGCCCGTGAGGTCCGCACGACATGAGCACGCCGCCCCCTGTTGCCGCTCCGCTCGATCCGGTGGCCATCCTCAAGGGACTGGCGGCGCTCCGTCGCCTGGCCGGCACGTATCCCCCGGGCCACCCGATGATCGGCCAGAAGCTGAAGGAGATCGGCGACCTCTGCGCCGCGCATCTGCAGAACAGCGAGCAGCTGCGCATCGACGTGATCCGCGGCGACGTGTTTCTCGACAGCGTGCCGACCAGCACCGAGGGGCAGACCAACCAGCAGTTCCTCACCCAGCTCGCGGCGCTCGGCGTCAACAGCATCCACATCACGCGCGGCGTCGAGCTCGAGGAGTTCCTGGCCGTCGCCGAGTTCCTCTGGCAGTTCAACGGATCGGGCGACAGCGTCGCGTCGCAGCTTGCCGCGCGCAACGTCCGCCACATCAGCCTGGGCAGGCTCGTTCCGCTCGACACGCGCTGGCGCCGGCAGCAGTGGCCCGACGCACCCTCGATGCCGCTCGACCCCGACTACGCCGAGTCGATCGTCCGGGCGCAGCAGACCTTCGAGGACGCCGCGGCGGGCAAGCCGATCGACGTGGTCACGGTGCGCGACCTGGTGCAGCTGCTCATCCACAAGGTGGCGCGCAGCAACGCCGCGCTGGGACAGATCCTCGCCGTCAAGCAGTACGAGAACCTCACCTACTGCCACTCGGTCAACGTGTCGGTCCTGAGCCTGCTGCTCGGCCGGCAGGTGGGCCTCGACGAGCCGACGCTGGCGGCGCTGGTCGAAGGCGCGCTGCTGCACGACGTGGGGAAGACGCAGATTCCGCTCGAGATCGTCAAGAAGCCGGGCGTCCTCGACAAGCACGAGCGCAAGACGATCGAGTCGCACACGACCCTCGGCGCGGAGATTCTGGTCCAGACGCCGGGGCTGCACCCGCTGACCCCCACGATCGCCCTCGAGCACCATCGCGGCGTCAAGGGCACGGGCTATCCGGATCTCGGCACCGCGATCCCGCATCCGATGAGTCAGATCGTCTCGGTGGCCGACATCTACGAAGCCATCACCGGCGCACGCTCGTACCAGGATCCGACGCCGCCCGAGCGCGCATGCCTGATCATGGCCAGGCTGGCCGGCGAGAAGCTGAACACCGCGCTGGTCAAGACGTTCGTCAACGCCATCACGTTCTTCCCGCTCGGCTCGCTGGTCCGGACCAATCGCAACGAGCTGGGTCTGGTGATCGGCACGAATCAGGGCGAACCGCTCCATCCGGTGATCCGGCTCCTCGACCAGCTCACCTACGAACCGACGGAGCGCGTGAACACCGCGACGCGGGACGCGTCGGGCGCGTACGAGCGGCACATCACCCGGAGCGAGCCGGTGCCCGAAGGGCTTGACGTCAGGGGAATGCTGGAAGCCGCGTAGCGGGACAGCGCGGCCAGATCCTGAATTTCGCCCCGGAGGTCAGGCGGTCCTCCTCCAGGACAGAAATCAAGATCCGACCCCGTTGTCCTTCACTTGCCCGTGAACACCGCGATGCGATCGCCGCGGAACGATCCCACCCAGTAGTCGCTCCCGACTTCGACCGCAACGGTTCCGGCCGAAAACGGCCCCACCGCGGGGCGGTCGATCACCTGGGTGATCCGCAGCGTCGCGGGATCGATCTTCACGACGCGCGTGGTGAAGTTCGGCGCCGAGCCGCCCTGGCCCGCGGCGAGAATCGAACCGTCGCGCGACCAGCGGATGTTGTCGACGCGGAACCCGAGCGGCACTTCCTGCCGCTCCGGGCTGGCCCCGCCGCGCGACAGGCGGAAGAACGACTGACTGCCCCACGCCGCCACGTAGAGCGTCCTGCCGTCCTCGGACATCTCGAGCCCGTTGGCCCCGGACGCCTCGCTGCCCGGGACCTTCTGCCATCCGCTTCCCGGATGCCATTCCCAGAGCTCGCCGTTCACGGCGCCTTTCTGGAGCGTCGCCATCTGCTGGTTGCGCGGCAGGAAGTTGGTGGCGATGAAGCCGCCGTCCGGCAGCGCGCGCACCGAGTTGAGGCCGATCGGATCGGGCGCCACCGCGCAGCCGATCCAGGTCAGCGTCGGCGTCTGCGGACGCGCGTCCAGCTCGAACACCTCCACCGCTTCGCGGCCGCCGTGCACGACGACATAGAGCCTGTGCACGGAGTTGCGGCCTTCCTGCAGATAGAGGCCGTGCGTCTGGAACTTCGCTTTGAACGCGGCATCCGGCGGTCCGGGGCAGGCGCTGTAGGTCTTCGTGTCGTGCCGCTCCCTGGGAGCAGGTCCGGGATAAGCGAGCGTCGACACGCGATCCTTGACCCGAATCAGCAGCACGCCGCCGCGGCCGCCGTAGGCCGACGCCACCACCCACTGCGCGCCCGGCACGACGACGAGATCTTCGGGCCCGCTCTGGCCGCAGACGAACTGCACGTCGCCGATGGCGTCGCACGAGGCCGGCGTCTGCGCCGCGGGCGCCTGAGCGGCGATCGAACGGGCCGCCGCGACGACGGCCAGTCCGATCGCCAGGAGCAGGCGCGTCATTTGGCGGCCTCGTTGCGATAGCGGCCGACGTACGCCGCCTTGGCCACGACCTTTCCTTCCATCGCCTTCAGCAGCTCTTCGCGTCCCGCCGTCGGCGGCAGATCGAGCTTGGCGTTCAGCGCGTACAGCTCGAACACGTAGTGGTGATAACGCGGACCGTTGGGCGCGCCCGGCCCGAAGTAGGCGTTCTGTCCGGTGATGCCCCTGCCGACCACCGCGCCCTCCGGCACGCCGCCTTCAGGAATCCCGCCGGCCGCCGCCGGAATGTTCCAGACGATCCAGTGCAGCACGTCGCCGGTGCTGCCCTTCAGCGCCACGTCGATGTCGTGAAAGATGATCGCGTAGCTGACGGTGCCTTCCGGGGCGCCGCTGAACTTGAACCCGGGCTGTACGCCGCCGCGGCCCGCGTACTTCTGCGGAATGATGCCGCCGTCGGGGAAGGCGTCGGTCGTCATCAACAGCGGCGGAAGATTGAATCCGCCGCGGCCGCCGCCCCGTCCGCCGCCGCCCTGCGGCGCTGCCGCCTGCTGCGCCGACAGGTCGGCGCCCACCATCACGGCGATCGCGACGACCGCCCCCGAGATCAACGTGTGCACTCGCATCGATGTCCTCTCCTGGTCCTGGCGCGCCAGACCCGACGCGCCTCTCCGGAAAGCCGCTCCTTCCGGACCGTCCGGTATCCAGAGGTTATTTTGGCCTTCCCTTGAATCCTTCCGCCAGCATTTGAACCCGGTAGATCGTCATCGCCGTATTCCGCACGCCTTGCGGCGTCGTCCATGCCTTGCCGTCGGGACCGACGGCCCCCATCTGCGGCACATACAGCGTCTTCTTCTCCGGTCCCGAGAACGCAACCGTGATCGGGCGGCGCGGTGTCGGAATCATGCCGAGGTGCTTGCCCTCGGGCGACAGCACGTGCACGCCGAGGTTGGCGGTCACATACAGACGACCGGCGGCATCGACGGCCATCCCGTCGCCGCCCTCGTCGCCGTTCAGCGTCCCGAAATCGCGGCGGTTGGCGGTCGATCCATCGGGCTTCACGTCGAACGCGATGACGACTTTCTGATTGGTCACGTAGAGGGTCTTCCCATCGGGGCTCAGCATGATGCCGTTCGCACGCAGGTTCTGATCCTCGACAACCGTGACCACGCCGTTCGCGTCGACGTGGTATGCGCCGCCGGAGGTGAAGTAGGCGCCGCCCCTGCCGTCGGCCATCACATCGTTGACGCGTCCGAGCGGGCGCCCGTCCTTGAAGCTGTTGGCCAGGGTCCGGCGCTCGGGATGGACGATCGCGATCGCAGGCAGCTCGGGACAGCTCGCCGCGAACGGACGCGCCGTGTCGGTGCACGCACGCTGCGCCGCGAACAGCCGGCCCTGCGCATCCATCGACACGGCGCCGGCGCCGAAGGTGTCCTTCACGAACACCCACTCCTTGCCGTTCACATCGAGCTTGCGAATGGTGTCGGTCTGCTCCTGCGCGAACAGCACTCCGCCGTCGGGGGTCCCGACGATGCCGTCGGCGGTTTCGAAGTCGGCCCAGACCAGCTCCCATTTGGCATCGGCGGCGACCACGCCCGGAATCGCCGTCACCGTCACCGGCCGTTCGCCGGGCAGGAGTGCCGGCGCACCGCCCTGGGCATGGACGAGAACAGGCAGGACCAGCGATATCAGCAGGACTTTCAGTCTCATGACGCGCGCTCCTCTGCGTACCGAAGGCAGATGGTAGCGCAAGTGATACATCTGGCATATTGAGGAATCAGGGATCAGGAATCAGCAGGAATCAGGAATCAGCAGGAATCAGGAATCAGCAGGAATCAGGAACCGGGGTCAGGAATCAGGAATCAGGGAGGGCCGTGTGAGGAAATTCCTGAAGGACAACTTCGTCCTGATCGTCGGCCTGACGCTGCCGGTGGTGCTGATGGCGGGGTTCCTCGCCCTCAGCGCGCTTCCGCGTTCCCTGTCGGATCCGCCCCGCCACGATCTGATTTTCGCCGTGCCCGACTACTCCGTTCCTCCCGGCCGGCTTTCGGTCGCGGTGAGGTTCATCGTCGAGGACGGCGTCCTCACGGCGCAGTACACACGCGTCGCGCAGGAGCCGGGCGGCTATTACGGCGGCGGCTGGAAGAAGCTGTATCGCTATGAAGCCGGCTGGCAGACGGTGCGCGAGCTGCCGTTCCCGATCCCTGACGATGTGGCATCGATCGCGTCTGTGCGCGAGGACGTGGTCGCCGCGACGAAGGATTTGAAGCTCGACACCTCGGCGCGCGCACCCGATGGCTACGAGCTGGAGGACCGCACGAACCGCGGCGGCCTGCTGACCGACATCTTCTGGCGGCGGTCGGCCTCGGAGCCGCGTCTGCGCAAGGGAGCCTCGAGCGTGCCGCTCAGAACCGGCGACGGCCGGACCGCGTTCTACGCCGGCAACATCGAGTTCATCGGCTGGGTCGTCGGCGCGAAATGAGCGACAAGCGGGACGCGCTCGTCGAGGTCGTCGATCTGATCACCCGTCACGGGCTGACCCTCGACGAGGTCAAGGCGGCGCTCGAAGGCAAGGCGGCATCTGCCGCGGCCAGATCCGGCGGCATCCTCTCGCGGCTCTTCGCCTACATCGGCGGCACCTTCATCATCGTCGGCCTGGCGATCTACATCGGGGTGCGCTGGTCGGATCTCGATTCGCTCGGCCGGGCGACGATCACGCTCGGGCCGGGCTTCTGCTTCTTCGTGCTCGCGCTGGTCTGCACCACCGATGCGCGTCTGACGTACGCCGCGACGCCGCTGTTCGCGCTGGCGGCGCTCATCCAGCCGACGGGCATCATCGTGACGCTGCAGGAATACGGCACCGGCGGCGAGCCGGCGCATGGCGTGCTGTTCATGAGCCTGGTGATGGCGATCCAGCAGGGGTGCACGTTCGCGGCGAAGCGGCGGACGATCCTGGCCCTGACGACGATCGTGTTCACGCTGACGTTCTTCACCGTGGCGCTCGATCTGCTCGGCGTGCACCACGATTTGATCGGGCTGGTGATGGGCGCGTCGCTGACCTGCATCGCGTGGAGCCTCGACCGGTCGCCCCACCGACCGGTTGCGGGCCTCGCCTACTTCTTCGGCGCCGGCATCTTCCTCGCCGCGGCGTGGGACTGGCTGCACGACACGCCGGCCGATCCGCTGTTCCTCGCCCTGGCCTGCGGCGCGATCTTCCTCTCGACGGTGACGCGCAGCCGCTCGCTGCTCTTCGTCGCCACGATTGCCCTGATTGCCTATCTCGTCGACTTCGTCGCCGACCGGTTCGGCGACGGTCTCAGCGGCCCGATCATGCTGATGGTGATCGGCTTCGTGCTGATCGGGACTGGCGTGCTGGCGGTGGTCATCAACAACCGGTTCATCGCCGAACGCTCGATGGCCTCAGGTCCGAAAGGACCCGCCCTGCCCTGACGCGCCCGGGCCGTCCTCGCGGCGGCGCAGACGCACTCAGTAGTCGTACAGGCCCGGCGGCTCCCTGCCGAGCAGCCGCAGATATACGTACAACTGGCCGCGGTGATGCCAGTGCTCGTCGTAGGCGAAGAGGAAGAACTGCCATGCCGGGTAGGTGCCCATCGGCGACTCCACCGGCCTCGCGACGTCCTCGTCGGACATGGCGCGATAGATCGCCTCGGCGGCCTCGTGGCAACGGTTGGCGTAGTCGACCGCGTCCTTGACCGTGCGAAGAGCGGCGAGCGCGGCAGCGTTCGCCTCGAGCTCGGGATTCGACGTGTTCGCGGCCTCCAGCGTGAAGCGGCCGTCGCGCGCCGCTTCGGCGACGAGCAGCTCCTGCGCGTAGATGTGGAAGATCAGCTCGCGCGGCGTGCGCAGACGCGCGATCGGACGGAAGTCGAGATCGTGATCGCTGAACGCGGCAATGGCACGCAGCGTCACGCCGTGGACCATGTTGAGGTAATCGCAGCGTGCCAGCAGCAAGTCTCTCGTCATCCTGATTCCTGCTGATTCCTGCTTCTGATTCCCGCTGATCCCTGATTCCTGATTCCTGATTCCTGGCTCCTGATCCCTGATTCCTGGCCCCTGATCCCTGATTCCTGCTGAATCCTGATTCCTGATCCCTGATTCCTCAGGGAGCGCCGACCAGCTCGATATTCAATCCGCCGGGATCCTTCACGAACACGTTGCGGATGGTGGGGCTCCAGTTCACGAGCTCGCCGTCCTTCGAGATCACCCGTACGCCGCCGGCCTTCATGCGCGCGAGCAGATCGGCAATGGCGGCGACGCGGATCGCCATGCCCGACGACCCCGGGTCGGGCACGCGCAGCGAGAACGGCGTGCGCGGCATGCCTTTGAACTCCAGCATCTGGATTCGCGCCGTGCTGCCGGGCACGACGCCCTCGACCGTGCGGAACGATCCGCCCTTCGGGACACCCATCAGATCGAGCAACGCGGGGTCGGTCGAAAACGCCGGATCGCCGGCGAGCTCGAACCCCAGGAGGTCGCGCCAGAACTTCATCGCGCCCTCCATGTTCTCGACGGTCAGCCCCATCATCGCGCCGATGACGTTGCCGCCGGCGGGAGCGTCGGCGGGCACCGACGCCGGCTGCACCGCCTCGACGATGTAGCCGTCGGGATCGCGGAAGAAGATTGCGGTGACGCTGCCGAGCGGCGTCCGTGCGGTCACCGGGGCGCGCGACGTGGTCAGGACAGGGGCCCCGAGTCTCGTGATCGCCGCCACCACCTGCGCCAGATCGCGGACGAAGATCTTCATGTGCGGCGCACCGGGATCCCACAGCTGCGGCGGGGCGGCGGTCCGCGCCACGTTCGAGAACTCGGTCAGCTCGAAGTTGAACCCCTGCCCCGGCAGCCGCAGCATCGCCACCTTCAACGTCACGCCCGGCGAGTCGGTCAGTATCGGCACGGCGGGGTTGGCAAACGGGCGCACCTGCGCCGAGAGACCGAACACCTCGGTATAGAAGGCGAGCGTCTGCTCGACGTCGCCGGTGGCGTGGATGGCGTGCATGAAGCCCACCGTCGCCGCAGCCGGCGGCCGCTGGGCCTGCCCCGCACCGGCGTAGAGGATGACAAGGGTCGCGACGGCAATCGCGCGAACGATTCGATCAGGCATGTGCCCCGTGCCTCCGGCCTGCCGCGGCATTCTACCTTCTAAAATGGAAGGTCGATATGACTGACACGGCCATCAAGGAAACCCTCGGCTTCCAGGCCGAGGTCAAGCAGCTGCTGCACCTGATGGTGCACTCTCTCTACGGCAACAAGGAAATCTTCCTGCGCGAACTGGTCTCGAACGCCTCGGACGCCGGCGACAAGCTGCGCTTCGAGGCAATGACCGACGCGGCGCTGTTCGAGAACGATCCCGACCCGAAAATCCGCGTCAGCTACGACGCGCAGGCGCGCACGATCACGGTGTCGGACAACGGCATCGGCATGTCGCGGCAGGAGGTGATCGACCACATCGGCACGATCGCCAAGTCCGGCACGCGCGAGTTCTTCGCGCAGCTCACCGCCGATCGCGCCAGGGACGCCAATCTCATCGGCCAGTTCGGCGTCGGCTTCTACTCGTCGTTCATCGTCGCCGATCGCGTCACCCTGATCACGCGGCGGGCCGGGCTGACGCCCGAGCACGGCGTGCGCTGGGAGAGCACCGGCGAAGGCGACTACACCGTGGAGACGGTGCGCAAGGACACGCGCGGCACCGACGTGATCCTGCACCTGCGCCCCGGCGAGGACGAGCTGCTGTCGGGGACGCGCCTGCGCCAGATCCTGCGCAAGTACTCGGACCACATCACGCTGCCGATCCTGATGAAGAAGGAGCGGTGGGACAGCGACGCAAAGAAGCAGGTCCAGACCGGCGAGGACGAGCAGATCAACCAGGCGTCGGCGCTGTGGACGCGCCCGAAGTCGGAAATCAAGGAGGAGCAGTACCACGAGTTCTACAAGCACGTGGCCCACGACTTCGAGGCGCCGCTCGCCTACACGCACGCGAAGGTCGAAGGCCGGCAGGAATTCACCCAGCTGTTCTTCATCCCGCAGCGGGCGCCGTTCGACATCTGGGACCGCGAGCACCGACGCGGCATCAAGCTCTACGTCCGCCGGGTCTTCATCATGGACGATGCCGAGCAGCTGCTGCCGCCGTATCTGCGGTTCGTGCGCGGGATCGTCGACTCGAACGACCTGCCGCTGAACGTCTCGCGCGAGATCCTGCAGCAGTCGCGCGACGTGGAGACGATCCGCAACGCCTCGGTCAAGCGCGTGCTCGGCCTGATCGAAGACCTCGCGCAGCACCAGCCGGAGAAGTTCGCGACGTTCTGGAAGGAGTTCGGCCGCGTCCTCAAGGAAGGCGCCGCCGAGGATGCCGCGAACCGCGACCGCATCGCCAGGCTGCTGCGCTTCGCCTCGACGAAGAACGACAGCGACGAGCAGACCGTGTCGCTCGCCGACTACGTCGGGCGCATGAAGGAAGGCCAGGACGCGATCTACTACATCACCGCCGACAGCTACGCGGCGGCGAAGAACAGCCCGCACCTGGAGATCTTCCGCAAGCTGGGCGTCGAGGTGCTCCTCATGTTCGATCGGGTCGACGAGTGGGTGGTCTCGATGCTCACCGAGTTCGAGGGCAAGCCGCTGCAGTCGGTGGCGAAGGGCGGCCTCGACCTGAGCAAGCTCGGCGGCGAAGAGGCCCAGCGGGAGCAGCAGAAGGCCGCCGACGAGCACAGGCCGCTCGTCGAGCGCATCCAGAACGTGCTCAAGGATCGCGCCAGCGCGGTGCGCGTGACGACGCGTCTGACCGATTCGCCGTCGTGCCTGGTCAGCGACGAGCACGGGATGAGCACACACCTCGAGCGCATGCTCAGGGCCGCCGGCCAGAACGTCCGCGCCTCCAGGCCGATCCTCGAGATCAACCCGCAGCACCCGATCGTGCAGCGGCTGAAGGACGAATCCGACGAGCAGCGCTTCACCGACTGGAGCCACATCCTGTTCGACCAGGCGATGCTGGCCGAGGGAGGCCAGCTCGACGATCCGGCGGCGTTCGTCAAGCGTCTGAACGACGTGATGCTGACGCTGGCCGGCGGTGGACGGCCGCGAATCTGGACGCCGTAAACGCCGGCAGGCGTATCATCACCGTGTGCGCGAGCGCCTTCTGCGCTCGCGCCCGGAGGAGAGCCATGTCGACCACGACATCCGGACTACGAGAGCGTCGCTCCTTCCTGTCGAAGCTCGCCGCCGGCGCCGCCATCGCCGGCGCGGTCTTCGAGAGCCGTCCGGCGGCCGCCCAATCCACCAGCCCCGCCCCGTGGCGTCCCGCCCGTCATCCGCAGGACGACTGGCTCGATCAGCTTCCGGGGTCGCATCGATTCATCATCGACACCACGAGCCCTGAGGGCCTGGGCAGCGCGCTGCTGTTCGCCAACAACTTCTTCGTCGCCAACCAGACCGGCTACGGCCTCGGCAACAACGATGCCGCCGTGGTCGTCGTCATGCGCCACAACTCCACCGCGTTCGCCTACAACGATGCCATGTGGGCGAAGTACGGGACGGCCATTGCCGCCGCGGCCGGCAACTTCAACGATCCGAAGAGCGGCGCCAGGCCGACGGTGAATGTCTACAACGCGGGCGGCTACGGCCCGGCGCTGCCGAACAACGGCGTCACGCTCGACACGCTGATCAAGCGCGGCGTCCACTTCGCGGTGTGCCAGATGGCCACCCGCCGGTTCGCGGGCGCGATCGCGGGGGCGCACAAGCTCGACGTCGAGACCGTCTACAGGGAGCTGGCCGCGAACCTGGTGCGCAACTCGCACCTCGTGCCGGCGGGCATCGTCGCCGTGAACCGCGCGCAGGAGCGCGGCTACGCCTTCGCCACCGCGGGGTGAGCGGGGCTAATTCCTCGGCTTCCGGCTGCCGGTCGCGGGGTTGAACTGATTGTTCTCGTTGCACACGAACTCGATCAGCTCGGTGTCCACCAGCAGCCGCTGATTCACGCGGACGGTCCACGGCTTCGTATACGCCTTGGGATCGTCGATCGTCACGTCGATCTCGAGCGTGCCGAACGTCGGCCGCCGGAAGCGCTCGGTGAGCGTGCCGTGCTCGGTGAGCGGCGCGCCGTTGACGTCGAGCCATCCGCCGTCGCGGAAGTTCGTCGTCTCGACGACCAGCGTGTCCCCTTCCCACCACCCGCGTGAATAGCCGTACCACCAGGGCTGCGGATCGTTGTCCGGCGCGGGACGGCCGTCGAGGAAGATCTGACGCACGTTGGCGTTGGCCTCGTAGATGATGACGATCAGATCTCTGGTCCGAACGATCTTGCGCGGCTGAGAGTGCGTGTGCAGCTGCATGTGGCCGAGCGGCAGACAGGCGGCATCGGGATTGTCCTTGCTGTTGCCGGCCATGCGCTGCCGCCGCACTTCGAAGCCCCACGGCGTGAACGGCAGGCCTTCCTTGAAGCCGGCTTCGATGTTCCAGAACGTCGCCTGCACCGGCGTCCCGGGCGGAGAAGGCGGCGGTCCGCCGCGGAAGCCGAGCACGCCGGCATAGTTCCAGATGCCCGTGAGATCGGGCACGCCGTCGGCCGTGCGCGGCGGCGGGCCGGTGAGGATCGGCTTCCCGTCGGGATCGCGCGGCACGTTCCTCGTCGGATACGACGGCCACTGTGCGAGGAGCGCCGGCGACACCAGCGCCACCCAGACAAACACCACGACCGCGGCAACGACTGACCTCACTGACCCTCCCGTGTTCGCCCCGCGAAGTCTATCGCGGCCGAGCCAGAGTCGCAGGCGAGCTTGACATATTCCCACATGGGAATATGATTCGCTGGTGCCCCGCGCGTCCACCACCTCCGATGCCTTCAACGCGGTGGCCGAACCGCGTCGTCGCGAGATTCTGGAGTATCTCGGTCCGGAAGAGCGCGCGGTCGGCGATATCGCCGTCGCGCTGGGGCTCAACCAGCCCTCCGTGTCGAAGCACCTCCAGGTCCTCCTCAACGTCGGGCTCGTCGAGGCGCGGCGCGACGGGCGCCGCACGTTCTATCGCACCAATGCCGACGCGCTGCGGCCGCTGCACGAGTGGACCGGCACGTTTTCGCGGTACTGGGGACGTCAGTTGAGCCGCATCAAGGCGCACGCCGAAGCCAGGACCAGAAAGAAAGAGGAACCGTGATGTCGACTGCCCCGACGCTCGAACACCTGACGATCGACATTTCCGACGAGGTCCACGTGCGCGCCTCGATCGAGGACACCTTCGAATCAATCCTCAGTCAGATGGGACGATTGAACGAAACCCCCGACGGCAGGCCGTTCCCGATGGTGCTGGAGGCGTGGCCCGGCGGCCGCTGGTATCGCGACCTCGGCGGCAACAACGGCCACATGTGGGGACACGTGCAGGCCATCAAGAAGCCCACGCTGCTCGAAATCTACGGACCGCTGTTCATGTCCTATCCGGCGATGTCCAACGTGCAGTACCGGCTCGAGAAGGTGGATGACGGAACACTGATCGTCTTCAGGCACACGGCGTTCGGCTTCATCGCCGACGACCACCGCGCCGGCCTGAGCCAGGGCTGGAAGGCGCTGTTGACGCGCATCGGCCGCAACGCCGGGCGCCGCGATTCACGTTGAACGAAACAAGAGGAGCACGGCAATGGCTGTGATTGATGGATTGCTGCAGGAACTCGAGCAGGAAGCCCGGACGACCAGGCGCGTCCTCGAACGTGTGCCGCAGGCGCATCTCGGGTGGAAACCACATGAGAAATCGATGTCGCTGGGCCAGCTGGCCCTCCACATCGCGACGATGCCGGGCAATGTCGCCCAGATGATCGCGCAGCCGTCGATGCAGGCGCCGAAATTCGTCCAGCCGGCCGCGACGCAGGCCAGCGAGCTGGTGCCGGCGCTGGAAAACAGCCTGCGGCAGGCACGGGCGGCCCTCGCCGGCATGGACGATGCAGCGATCACGGCCATCTGGCGCGTGTTCGACGGGGATCGCGAGATTCTGTCCATGCCTCGCATCGCCGCGCTGCGCGCGATCATGCTCAATCACTGGTATCACCATCGCGGTCAGATGTCGGTGTATCTGCGGCAGCTGAATGTGCCTGTGCCGTCGATCTACGGCCCGAGCGCCGACGAGAATCCTTTCGCGCAGCCACAGGCGTCGGCCGCGAGATGAGCAGCCGGCGATTGCACCTCCGAATGCCGTGCTGAGCTCCGGGTGAATCGGCACGGTTGGTGCTCTTTCCCTTCCGATGTGCGTCGGCCGAACTCGTCGGCGTCTCAAGGAGGGGAACACATGGCCACAGACCTGGTTGCGTACGGCACGTACGCGGAGCGGACGCCGTTCGAGCGCGCCCTCGAGGCGCTGCAGGCGGCGGGATTCCGCAGCAGCGACATCTCAGCGATTCTTCCCGAGCGCGATCGCACGACGAGGGACCTCGCCCATGAGATCAACTCGAAGGCGCCGGAAGGCGCCGCCGCCGGCGCGACGACCGGCGCCGCGATCGGCGGCGTGCTCGGGTGGCTCGTCGGCATCGGCGCGCTGGCGATTCCAGGCATCGGCGCGATCGCGGCGGCCGGGCCCATCGTCGCCGCGCTCGCCGGAGCCGGCGCGGCAGGCACGACCGGCGGGCTGGTCGGCGCACTGATCGGCGCGGGCATCCCGGAAATCGAGGCGAAGCGCTATGCGGGCCGCGTGCGCGAAGGCGCGTATCTCATCTCCGTCCACTGCGACGACCGCACGTGGGCGAAGAAGGCCGAGGAGATTCTCGAAGCGACTGGTGGCAGGGACGTCGTCAAGACGTCGGAGGCCAGCGCCGATTATCGGCCCTGACGGTGACGATCGTGCAGCGCGGGACGTACGCACCCGCGCTGCACGCGTCTTCTACTGCGGCGGGAGCGATCCCAGATAGGCGGCGATGTCCAGGATGTCGTCGTCGGTCAGCTTGGCGACCGGCCGTCTCATCAGCGGCGCGTCGGGACCGTTGCGATCGCCTTCCTTGAAGAGATAGAGCTGCCGCGCCAGGTAGATCGGATGCACGCCGGCAAGCCGCGGCACGTTGCCCAGCCCCTTCAGCCCCTCTCCATGGCAGATGCTGCACTGCACGGTCTTCCCGCCGCCGCCGTTCTCGACGAGCGCCTTGCCCCTGGCGAGACTGCCGGGCGGAACATACGACACGAACCCCGACTTCGGGTCGCGAAGCCGTGCTCGTTCCTGATCCTCGGGCAGCGTGATGATCCGTTTCCCGATCGGCTCCATGCCGGTCTGTTTGGGATCGATGAAGCGCATCCGGCCCTGACCGACGAACGTCTTCGGCACCATCGCCGCCTCGACGACGCGCGACCACTTCACGCGCGGGAGCGAGGCGAAGTACTCGGCCGCCTCGCGCATCTCGGTATCGGACAGCTCGGACGCGATGCCGTTCATGCGGGCGTAGTCCCTGCGGGCGCCGGACTTGAAATCCCTCAGCTGCTGATAGAGATAGTCGGCCGTGAAGCCGGTGAGGTCGCTCGACTCGGGATGGCCGGTTCCCGACATCAAGTGACACGACCCGCACGCGAGCGCCATGCCGTGTCCCTTGACCACGATCGACGGCGCGGGAGGGTGCTCGCCGGGGAACCAGTCGGGCGGATTGAGGAGATCGTCGATCTCCTGCGGCGTGTACTTCTTCGTGCTGCCGGGAACGGTCCTGGGTCCGGGCGGCTCCGGCGGCAGCTGACCCGCCTGCACCGGAAACGCCCACGACGGCTCGCGCGCCGGCACCGACGGCAGCGCGGTTGGCGTTCCCGGCGCCGGCCGCTGCTGCGAGGACACCACTGCCGACGCCACCACCACCGCGATGACACACACCGAAGCTCGAGTCCTCATGCGCTCCTCCGCGCCAGAGTCTATAGCAGACCGTGGCACGGTGAGCGCCCGCGCGCTAGGTGTGCTTCTCCGCGCGAACCTCGGTCAGCATCACCGGCTGCGTGTCGAAATTCTCCAGGACGATGGTGTTGCCGGCCGGAATGATCCTGGTCGCGTAGGACATCGTCCCCTTGCCCTTGCCGTCCTTGCCGATCTCCATCTGGATGACCGTGAACGGGTACTCGATGGTGCGCGGGCGGTTCGCCGCCTCCCAGAATCCGATCGGCCGGTCGGTGGCAATCACGATGCGGCGGCCGCCGTCGGGGAGCGCGGTCTGATGCGCGTAATGGAGGTCGTAGCCGAGCGAGTCGGGCGTCTTGATCGTCCCGACGGGCCTGGTGTCCTGCAGCATATCCAGCAGCGCGGCGGAACCCTTCTTCAGGGCGCCGATCAGTGCTTCGCGCTCGGCCGCCGTCGACCAGCGCGTGATGTCGATCTGCACGATGCCGGCGCCGGAGGTGCGGGCGTTGTTGACCACGGCAACAGCGGTGAAACGCTCTTTCTCACCAAGCGTTTGCGCCGCTGGAAACGCGCCGCCGGCCATCAGCAGGGCCGAGCCGATCAGCACGGCGAACAGTCGAGCTCGATTCATGTGTGCGTCCTCCCTTGCCGGAGTACTCAAGAAGGGTGCCGCGGGAGTCGGGCCGCAGGCAAGGACCTGGCCGATGGTGTGGCCGCTCTGGAGGTCAGCGCGCCCCGCCCGAGAGTAAGATCGTGATCTGGTGGCGAATCCGATCGACAGAACAGGGCGCGGTCCGCTGCGCTCGCTGTACGACTGGCTGACGGGCAGCACGTCGTCTTCGTCGAGCCGGTCCAGGGAGGCGTCGAGCCCGGCCGCTCGCACGCGGTTCGGCCACTACGTCGTCATCCGCAAGCTCGGGCAGGGCGGCATGGGCGTCGTGTACGAAGCGCGGGACGAGCGCCTCGAGCGGACGGTTGCCCTGAAGACGCTGCCGGCGCTGGCCCGGGACGATGCCGCGCGCAAACGGCTCTGGCGCGAAGCGCGCGCCGCCGCCAGCGTCAATCATCCCAACATCTGCCAGATCTACGAGATCGGCGAGGACACCCAGGGCCTCTTCATCGCGATGGAGCTGCTCGAGGGCGAGCCGCTGTCCGAGCACCTGGCGCGCGGCCCCATGAACGTCGCCGATGCCGTGTCGGTGACCCTGGAGATCCTGGCCGCGCTGGGGGCGCTTCACGCCCGCGGCATCGTGCACCGCGATCTCAAGCCCTCCAACGTGTTTCGCACGCCTCACGGCGTGAAGCTCCTCGACTTCGGGCTGGCACGGCCCGAGCTGGACGGCGCGATCACCTCCGACGGCGATATCACGCGCACCGGGATGATCATGGGCACGCCGCGCTACATGGCGCCCGAGGCGATCCGCGGCCAGACGGTCGACGCGCGCAGCGATCTCTTCGCGGCAGGCGCCATCCTGTTCGAAATGCTCGCCGGGCGGCCGGCGTTCGAAGGCCGCACGGTTGCCGACGTGATTCACGCGACCGTGTACGAGCAGCCGCCGGCGCTGAGCGGATCGCCGGCCGTGGCCGCGGTGGATCGGGTGATTCGGCGGGCTCTGGCCAAGCAGCCCTCTGAACGGCTGCCGTCGGCCGAGGTCATGGCCGAGGAGCTGCGCTGGGCGGCCGGTCTCGACACCGAGGCCGCATCGACCCAGGCGCACACCCTGACGCGGCTCGTCGTTCTGCCGTTTCGCATTCTCAAGTCCGATCCCGACACGGACTTTCTCGCCTTCAGTCTGCCCGACGCGATCACGACGTCGCTGTCGAGCGCCGGGTCGCTGATCGTGCGTTCGAGCGCGGTGGCGGCAAAGTTCGCCGGCGAGGCGCCGGACCTCAAGACCCTCGCCGTTGAGGCCAACGTGGATCGCGTCGTGATGGGGACCCTGCTCAGGTCGGGCGATCAGCTGCGCGTCGTCGCGCAGCTCGTCGAAGCGCCGGGCGGCACGCTGCTGACGTCGCACACGGTGCAGGCGCCGCTCGGCGATCTGTTCCGTCTGCAGGACGACATTGCCCGGCGCGTCGTCGACGCCCTGTCGCTGCCGCTGACCGGCGCTGCGCCGTACACCCCCGACACCCCGCACAACGCGCGCGCGTACGAGTTGTATCTCCGCGCGAACGAGCTCGCCCGCGCCTACGACACGATGGTCGAGGCGCGCGACCTCTACGAGCGGTGCCTCGACCTGGATCCGGCCTTCGCGCCGGCCTGGGCCCACCTCGGACGCTGCCATCGGGTCATCGCCAAGTTCATCGACGGATCGTCGGACGAGTCGCGCGCCAAGACCGCGCTCGATCGGGCGCTCGCGCTCAACCCCCGCCTGTCGGTGGCGCACAAGTACTACGCGCAGCTCGAAGCCGACCTCGGCCAGTCGACGAACGCGATGGTGCGCCTGATTCGGCACGCCTCTCAGCACGGCAACGATCCCGAGCTCTTCGCCGGCCTCGTTCACGCCTGCCGCTACTGCGGCCTCCTCGATCAGGCGATCGACGCGCACGCGGAAGCCAGGCGTCTCGATCCGAACGCGCCGACGACGATCGAGCAGACGATCCTGCTCACCGCCGATCTCGACCGGCTGCTGTCGCTGGCGAAAGGGTGGAACCCCGGCGGCGGCGATCAGGGCATCAGGGTGATCGGGCTGGGGCTTGCCGGCCGCCGGGACGAGGCGAAGGAAATGCTGCTCGGCGTGACACGCATGGCCCGGATTCCGACCTTCGATATCTGGATGTCGTATCTCGAGGCGTGGCTCGATCGGAAGGTGTCCGACATGCTGGCCGGCCAGCGCGCGCTGAACGAGCTCAAGATCATGAGCGACCCCGAGGCGCTGTTTCAGATCGGCACGCTGTTCTGCGACGTCGGCGAGTGCGACACCGGCCTGCAGTACGTTCAGCGCGCCATCGCGAAAGGCTACTACGCCGAACAGTCGCTGGAACGGCGCACGCAATTCGACCCCGTGCGCGGCCGCGAGGATTTCCAGGCGATTCTCGCCGCGGCTCGGGAGGGCCGCGCGCGATCGCTCGCCGCGTTCCGGGAAGCCGGCGGCGAACGTCTGCTCGGGCGACGGTGAGGATGAAAACGCTGGCACACAGCCAGGACAAAAACGAGATCCTCCGGCGCCTGGAAACGCTGCGCCCCGACAGTCCGCGCCGCTGGGGCCGCATGACGGCGCATCAGATGATCTGCCACCTGAACGACTCGTTCCTGGGCGTCACCGGCCGGCGCGACATCAGTCCTGCGACGAGCCTGCTGCAGCGGACGCTGATCAAGTGGATTGCGCTCTACGCGCCGTTCAGGTGGCCGGCGGGCGTGCCCACGCGGCCGGAAGTCGACCAGGAAGCCGGCGGGACTCCTCCGTCGAACTTCGCCGCCGACATGGCGCAGCTCCGGTCGCTCGTCGAGCTCGTCACTACGCAACGCGGCTGCTTCCAGACGCATCCGATCTTCGGGAGGATGTCCGAGGCACAGTGGCTGCGCTGGGCGTGGCTGCACATGGATCATCATCTGCGGCAGTTCGGGTGCTGATGCTGGCCCGCCCATAGACGCATGTCTCTGCACGACCTCGTGACCACGAGCGCCGCCGTCGGCCGGGCCAGCAGCCGGCTCGCCAAGATCGGGCTGCTCGCCGATCTCCTCCGCCGCACCGGGCCGGAGGAGATCGAAATCGCGATCGCGTTTCTCTCCGGCGAGCTCCGCCAGGGCCGCATCGGAATCGGCGGCGCGACGATCTGGACCTTGAAGGACGTTCCTCCCGCCGAGACGCCATCGCTGACGCTGCGTGAGGTCGACGAGACCTTTGCCCGCATCGCGACGGTGAAGGGCTCCGGCTCGACGGCGGCGCGCCTGGAGCAGCTGCGGGATCTGATGCGCCGCGCCACGCGCGCCGAGCAGGACTTCCTCGCCCGGCTGCTGTTCGGCGAGCTGCGTCAGGGCGCGCTCGAAGGCGTGCTGCTCGAAGCCGTCGCCAGGGCGAGCGGCGTCGCGGCCGCATCGATCCGCCGGGCGGTGATGATGGCCGGGGCGCTTGCGCCGGTCGCCCGCGCGGCGCTCGCCGGCGGCGAGACCGGCCTCTCCAGTTTCGGCGTCCAGCTGTTTCAACCGGTTCAACCGATGCTGGCGCAGCCGGCGGAAGAAGTGGGCGACGCGCTCGCGCAGCTCGATCACGACGTGTCGCTCGAATGGAAGCTGGACGGAGCGCGCATCCAGGCGCACAAACGCGGCGACGAGGTGCGCGTCTTCTCCCGCAACCTGCGCGACGTCACCGCCGCCGTTCCCGAAGCGGTGGAGGCGATGCGCGCCGTGCGGGCGGACGAGCTGATCGTCGACGGCGAAGTGATTGCGCTCCGCGCCGATGCCTCGCCGCATCCCTTCCAGATCACGATGCAGCGATTCGGACGGAAGCTGGACGTCGATCGCCTGCGGCGCGAGATCCCGCTGACGCCCTTTCTCTTCGACTGCCTGTATGCCGACGGCGAGTCGCTGATCGACGCGACGCAGGAGGCGCGCGTGGCAAGGCTCGAGGCCGTCGCGCCGGCGATCGTCGTGCCGCGGCTGGTGCGGCCTGCGCCGGCAGCCGCCGCGCAGTTCCTCCAGGACACGCTGCAGCGCGGCCACGAGGGCGTGATGGTGAAATCGCTGGCGGCGCCCTACGCCGCCGGCCGCCGCGGCCAGCAGTGGCTCAAGGTCAAGGTCGCGCGCACGCTCGATCTGGTGGTGCTCGCCGCGGAGTGGGGGCACGGACGGCGAACGGGATGGCTCAGCAACCTCCACCTCGGCGCGCGCGATCCGGTCCACGGCGGCTTCGTGATGCTCGGAAAGACGTTCAAGGGCCTGACCGACGAGATGCTGGCGTGGCAGACGGAGAAGCTCCGCTCGCTCGAGATCTCGCGCGATCGCCACACCGTGTACGTGAAGCCGGAGCTGGTGGTGGAGATCGCGTTCAACGACGTCCAGGAGAGCCCGCACTATCCGGGCGGTCTGGCGCTGCGCTTCGCCCGCGTCAAGGGCTACCGCCCGGACAAGCCGGCCGGCGAAGCGGACACGATCGACACCGTCCGCGAGCTCTATCTGCGATCGATTGCCGCCGAACCGCGGTAGCGCGCCTACCGCACCGCGCCCCAGCGCGCCAGCACACGCCGCACGTAGTCGCGCGTCTCGCCGTACAGCGCGGTCTGTCCGCGCGCGTAGCGCTGGGCGAAGCCCGGGCCGGCGTTGTAGGCGATCAGCGCCAGCTCCACGCCGCCGAACATCTGCAGGAGCTGCGCGAAGTAGCGCACGCCGCCTTCGATGTTCTGCTCCGGCACGAACGGATTCACGTTCAGCTCGCGCGCCGTCGAGGGCATCAGCTGCATCAGCCCGATCGCGCCGGCGCGGGAGATGGCCGCCGGATTGAACGCCGACTCGGTGTGCATGATGGCGCGCACGAGCGGCGGGTCGACGCGGTACAGCCTGGCGTAGTGCTCAATCAGGTGGTCGAACGCGCGCGACAATGCGGTGCGGTTGTCGCGGTAGGCCGGGCGGCGCGCGGCGGCGGCAGCGTTCCGGGCGGCCACGACCAGCCGATACTGCGCGTCGAGATAGTCGGCGGCGGCTTCACGCCCGCTGCCCACGGCGATCATCCGCCGAGCGGTGTCGAGCGCCTGCTGGCTGATCCGCCCGTTGACGATGTCGGCGGTCTCGCGCGCGGAGTAGCCGAGCGCGAGCAGCCGGTACGCGGCCTCGTCGCGCTGCATCACGCCGGGCGCCGCGGACGCACGCGGACCGTCGCCCGCGGTCGCGGCCCGCACCAGCTCCTCGAAGGCGTACGGACCGCCGGCCGACCCGCCCACCACCGCTTCGGTGACGAGCGAGAAGTCGGCGAGCGCCGCCGCCCGCTCGCCCTCGCCCATCGTCGCGCGGCGCTGCGCAAGCGTGTGAAACAGGCGGCGCACGGACGCGAGATCGAACAGACGGACCTCATGGCGGGCCGCTGCCCGTCGAGCCGCGGGCGAATCGAGCGGAGCCCCGGCCGCAGGCGCAGCCGAAAGCAGCACGAGAAAAGCGGTGCACGCGGTGCGAAACATGGTCCCCGCTCTGTCATCGGCCCAATCGGACCGGGCTTGAACGCCGCCCGGTGTCGGATGCCGGCCGGGTCGACCCGGACGCAAGCCGACCACATGCACACGTCTGCCCGCCGGGCGCCGGCAGCAGGGCGCGGGCATAATTTCCCCGTGTTCGCGCGGCGCGCGATTTTCCAGCTCCATCTGTGGGTCGGCCTCGCCAGCGGCCTGTATATCGCCGTGGTCTGCCTGACCGGATCGGCGCTGGTGTTTCGCCTCGACATGCAGCGCGCCATCTATCCCGCGCTGTTCTCGCCTCGATCGACGGGACCGCTGGCCCACCCCGGCGACATCATGGACAGCGTTGCGCGCGCGTTTCCCGCCGACCGCGTGTCCGGCGTCGATGCGCCCACGACGGGACGGCCGACGTATCTCGTGTACGCGAGCCTGGGCGACCGGTTTCGCACGCTGCTGCTGGATCCGGTCTCTGGCGATCTCCTGGGCGAGCTGAACGACGACTCGTTCGTGCGAACGCTTCAGGACATCCACTTCGACCTGCTCGCCGGCCGCAGGGGCCGAATCGTGAACGGGATCGGCGCGCTCCTGCTCCTGACGATGTGCGTGACCGGGCTGCTGATCTGGTGGCCGGGCGCCTCGGGGTGGTGGAGGGGCGTGCGCGTCGACTTCAGCCGCCCGTGGCGCCGCGTGATCTGGGATCTGCACAACGCGGCCGGGTTCTGGACGGTCACGCTGATCGCGATGTGGGCGGTCACCGGTGTGTACTTCGTGTTCCCGTCGGCATTTCGATCGGTGGTGAACGCCGTGTCGCCGCTCACCGTGGTGCAGGTACCGCAATCACGGCCGGGACACGGCGCGCCTCGCGACTGGCGAACGCTCATCGACACCGCCAGGGCGCACGCGCCGTCCGGGCACCACGTCGCGCGCATCGTCACGCCGGCAACCGGCACCGCGCCGTTCCTCGTCATGTTCGCGGCAGCCAGCCCGACCCCGCCGGGCGCGCGTCTGACGCCGGTCTATCTCGATCAATACACGGGGCAGGTCCTCGCCTCGCCCGCGCCGTCGCCGTCGCTCGGCGACGCCATCATGGCCTGGGTCGTGCCGCTGCACGTCGGCGGCTTCAGCAGCACCGGGCTGCGCCTGTTGTGGGCGCTGCTCGGGCTGGCGCCTCCGTTGCTCTTCGTCACCGGCTTCGTGATGTGGTGGACGCGCGTCGTGCGTCCGCGCCGGCGGTCAGCGCTGTGGAATCACGTCGGCCTCGAGCGATGAATAGCGCAGGCCGAAGCTGTCGAACGTGTACTCGATGCGATCGCTTTCGCCGAGCGCGCGGAACAACCCGCTCCAGTCCATGCCCGGCCGCCGCAGCAGCGAATCGACAACGGCCAGGCTCTGGTCGTAGGCAATCGACGCCTGGGCGGCGGTCAGCCTGCTGAAGCTGCCTTCCAGATACCGCAGCGGAATCACACCGACCCTTGCCACCCGGCGCCGCGCCGCCTCCGCATCGTCGCCTTCGAAGTGCTGCGCGAGGCCCTCGTGCAGCCAAGTCGGAACTCCACGCGGCGCGATCATGGCAATCATCGCGTGCGTCAGCTCGTGCACCAGCACCCGTTCGAACAGACGCGGACTCTGGATCGCCCCGGCCGCGGGCACGCGAATGCGGCCGTCGAAGATGCCGCCCGCCCAGGCGGGCGCCTGCGTGACGTCGCGGAACTGCTGCTTCGTATACAGCATCACGACGACAGGCTCCGACGGATACGCGCCGAGCGTCCTGCCGATGCGCCAGAACGCCGACTCGAGGATGTCGATCGCCCTGATCGCCAGCATCTCGTCGGCATGACCCTGGAACAGCACGCGAAAGCGATCGAAGCGGCGCTCCGTGAATCCGGTGCTGGCCTCCGCGTCGGCGCGCCAGGCCTTCAGCGTCATTCCAAGGTGCGGATCGTTCGGCGCATGCGCCAGCGCCTTTTCGTAGATGGCAATCGCCTCGGCCACGTTGCCGCCGGCATAGACGATCTGGCCGAGGAGGATCGAGGCAGGTGTGAGACGCGGGTCGAGCTCGAGCGCGCGGCGCAGCGACACGGCCGCGTCCCTGCTGCGCCCGAGCATGTGCGCGGCGACACCGGCGCCGAGCAGCAGCGCCGGCTGATTCGGCTCCTGTGCGAGCGCGTCGGCGAACACCCTGCTGGCGCGAGCCGCGTCGCCGCTCTGCAGCAGCTTCCAGCCGGCATCGTTCAGCTCGCGAGCCGTTTGCGCGGACGAGGCCGCTTCCGAGCCCAGCAGCAGACAGATCGCAATTGCCGAAATCCTGGCTACCACGGGGGTTGCCGAGGCAAGCGCCGTACCGCCCCGCTGGTCCCCGCCCGGGCGGATTTTTCCGCTCATCTGCTTACAGGTTCGCTGCGCACGATCACAGGAATTGCGGCACATCGCTCCGGCGCAGACGTTGCACGTTTGTGAGCAGGGAGGGTTGCGATGCCTTCACGCTCCTCGAAACACATTGTTCTTCTGCTTCTGCTCGTCGGTGCCTGCGTGACGTTCGCAGCGGGTCAGATCGAGCGGAATCCCGGCGACCCCGTCACCATCACACAGACCACTGACGACGACCTTATGGCGGCCGCGCGCGAGCTGAACGTGCGGGCGGAAGTCAACGGCGACCTCGCCGCCGCCGGCGGCCGCGTCACCGTCACCGCGCCGGTCGATGGCTACGTGATGAGCGCGGGCAGGACGGTCATGCTGGACAGCTCCATCGGCAACGATGTCTGGGCAGCCGGCGAGTCGGTGGACGTCAACGGCGACGTCAGCAACAACGCCATGCTCGCCGGACGCACCGTTCGTCTCGGCCCGGACGCCATGGTCGGGCACGATGCGCGTCTTGCGGGCAACACGGTCACCAGCGAGGCCCGCATCGAGCGCAACCTGCAGATCGGCGCCGACACGGCGCGGATTGGCGGCACGGTCGGCGGGAACGTTCGCGCCCGCGCGCGCGAGGTGACCATCCTGCCGAACGCCGTGATCAACGGCGATCTGATCGTCCGCGCCAGCCGGCCGCCGACGATCTCGCCAGGCGCCACGATCATGGGCGAGACGCGATACGAGCCGCTCGAACAGGGCCGCTGGTTCTCGTGGCCAGGCTTCTGGTTCGCGTCGCTGCTCGGTCTCCTCGTGCTGGGCTTCGGCGCGGTCGCCCTGTCGTCGTCCTGGCCGGGCCGCGTCGCCGCGACGATGAGGGCGCGGTTGGGCGCATCCACGCTGATCGGGCTCGCCGTGCTGATCCTCACGCCGATCGTGGCCGGCATCCTCGCCGTCACCCTGATCGGCATTCCGCTGGCGATTGTGCTGATGGCGCTGTATGTCGCCGTGCTGCTGCTGTCGATCGTGATGGTGGCCTATCGCATCGGCACGTGGGTGCTCGACCGTCTGCACCGGCCGGGGGCGTCGCCCTGGCTGCGGATGGCGCTCGGCGTGCTCGTCGTCTCGCTGGCGATCAGCATTCCGTTCGCAGGGCCGGTGATCGCGATTCTCCTGCTGATCGCCGGAACCGGCGCGCTGGTGCTCGAGCGCCGCGAGCCGTTCAGGCCGCCGGCAGTGGCATCATGATGGGTGGCCATGGATGACACAGACGCTCAGACCGCGTTCATCACTGCCGGGCTGGTTCTCCTCGTCCTGCCGATGGTCTACGTCGTCGGGCTGGCGGCGATCTACGTCGGCCTGACCTTCTCGCCCTGGGCGGGTGAGCGATGGCTGGTGTTCGTTTTCGCCGGGGTGTGGGCGGTCATTGTCGTAGCCGCCGTGCTCATGCTGGCGCGTCGCCTGATTCGCCGCGCCCGCACGTGATTCGTCGCACCGGCGCGTGATATTCCCCGTGTGCCGGTGCGTCACCGTCCACCGGGGACCTGACTTTGCATCGGAACGGGCCATCTCGGCGCGCACGCGGGCGTGCCGAAGGAGGGTGTATGGCTTCGAGACCGAAACCGTCCGAGACAAGTCAGCAGGCAGCCATCGGTGAACTGACGCGCGAGAACAGACCCGACAGTCCCGTCGTGCAGGAGCTTCGCCGCCAGGTGGCGAACGCGTTCGTGCTCTACGCCAACTACAAGCACTACCATTGGCAGACGTACGGCCCGCTCTTCCGCGAGCTTCACAAGATGTTCGACAGTTTTGCCAGGGAAGTGCTGGCAACACTGGACGAGCTGGCCGAGCGCGTGCGCATGATCGGGCAGGACCCGCCGGCCCATCCGATCGAGTCGACCGATCTCGCCAGCGTCTCGCCGGCGGCGCCGTTCTCCACGATGCGCGACATGGTCGAGGAGGCCGATCGCCACGCGCTGGTGGTCATCAGCCAGCTCCGGCAGGGCGTCAAGGTCGCCAACGACCACAACGACCCGGGTACCGCGGATCTTCTCTCACGCACCGTGCAGATTCACGAGAAGCACGAGTGGTGGCTGCGCGACACGTTGCGCACCGGCGACGGACTCTGCAGCTAGCCGGTCCGTGGTTGGTGGTTCGTGGCTTGGCCGGGAGCCGCGACTTGCGCACGATGGCCCGAAGGGGCGACGTGGAGCCTAGCGGCGCGACGAGCGTGAACGCGCCGCCTTCGTGCGGCTGGCGGTCTTCTTCTTGCGAGGCCTGGCGGCACGAGGAGCGGCGACGCGGCGGGCTGGCGGCGGCTCCTGGTCGAGCCGTTGCCGCAGCCGCGCCTCTGCTCCCGGCGGCAGATCTTCTGGCGGACGTTCGTTCAGGATGCGGCGGACCGCATCCTGCGTGTCATCATCGGCGGCCATCGTCGGCTGCACCCATTCTGCGCTACTTTTCACGTCGCGGGGCAGACCTCTCGAGTAACGGCGCGAGCATGGGCCTGAGCCGGCGCCGGCCGCGAAAGATGCGCGACTCGACGGTGCCAATCGGCAGCCCGGTGATCACCGCGATCTCGCGGTATTCCAGTCCCTGTACGTCGCGCAGCGTGATCAGCAGCCGCATCTCGGGCGGCAGTCTCGCGAGCGCCTGATCGATCGTGCGGCGGCGCACCACCGCGTCCTCCAGATCTTCGTGCGACGCGAGGCGGCCGACGGCGGCATCATCGTCCGCGGCATCGGCCTCGACCGATCGCGGCCGGCCGCGGCTGTTCCGCCGTGCCGCATGCGATCGGACGACGTTGACGGCGATCCGATGGAGCCACGTCCGGAACGTACTGTCGCCGCGAAACTGCCCGACGGCCCGATACGCCCGAACGAACGTGTCCTGCACGAGATCCTCGGCCTCGGCATCGCCGCTCGTCAGGATTCGCACCAACTGAAACATGCGTGACTGGTAGCGATTCACCAGTTCGTCGAACGCTTCCCGATTGCCCCTCGCGGCTTTCGCCGCGAGCGTTTCATCTACATCCACGACGGCTCGTCATTCGGCAGGCTGGCGGCCTCGCTGGAATTTAGACTGTGGAGCAGCCGTTCCGGCTGTCAGGGTGCGACGGTGATCTCGCGCACCTTCTGAAACGCCCTTCCGTCGTTGTCGGTCAACGAGAACGTCACGACGACGACCGCTTCCTTGCGCAGGCTTGGCAGGTCGTACCAGACCTCGAAGGTCGTCGTGGTCGGACTGCCGACAGCCGAGATCTGGTTGCTCGACGCGCTCAGGATGACGAACTCCGACTTTTCAGTGTCGGGGCCCGTCGGCGGCGTGATGATCCCGCCGGATGCCTGTTTCACGGCCACCGTGGTGGAGGTGATCCGGACGGGAAACTCGATGTCGACGTCGCTGTCACTGGCCTTGTCGTTGAACGTGAGCGTCGTCGAGAACACCGCGTGCCAGTCGTAGGGCAGGATCTCGTCGGGCTGGTTGTTGCCGCGGACCACACGATAGGTCCGGCCGCCGGTGTCGGTGTCGGCGATGATCGGCTCGGGCGCCGCGGCCACATCGATGACCTCGTCATAGTCGATCACGTTGTCGGGATCGGTCGGACTCTGACAGGCGGCCGCCGACAACGAGACCGCAATCACCCATCCGCACATCGCGCGCATCATCACACTCTCCCCTGCTCCCGCATCTGTCTCCCGTACCGCTCAGAACGTGGTGCCGACGGCGAACTTGAACGCCCGCGCCGGCTGGAACGCATCCCGATACACGTTCCAGGCGTAGATGAGACGAAACGGCACGTTGAGCACCGGCATCATGAACCGTGCCTCGACGCCCGACGATGTGCGGAGGCGCCGCAGGTCGACGCGCTCGTCATCGGAGAACGCCTGACCGGCGTCGTGAAACACCAGGAGGCGCATCATCCGGAACACGTCGAAGTAGTACTCGGCGTTGAACAGCACGAACTTGTTCCCGCCCAGGGCGCGGTTGTCCTCGTCGGTGGGGCCGACGGTGCGGATGTCGACGCCGCGGATCTGGTATTCGCCGCCGAGGAAGTAGCGCAGGTAGTACGGGAGCGCCGTGGTGTTTCCGTAGGGACGGATCCACCCGCCGTTCAGCCTGAGACCGAGCGCCGTGCGGCTCGTGTGCGGGATGTAGACGATGGATTCGATCTCGGGCCGGACGTAGCTGGACGTGCCGCCGAGGATGCCTCCGGCGAACGGCACGGTGAGCTGCAGCTTCTTTCCCGAGCGAGGGAAGACCGGATTGTCGACGGTGGAATGCACGAACGTCGGCGTCAGGCGGCTCTCGACGTGGCGGCCCTCGTCGAGAAACGGGTCGAACACCGGGACGCCGATGTTGCCCCGTGAATCGAGCTCCTCGATCAGGTCCTCGGCAATGGCGGTGTCGATCACCTCGTAGCCGTAGGTGAGGAACACCCGGGAGAAGCGAAACAGCGCGTGACCGCCGGTCAAGTTGAAGCCGCTCCTGACCTCGCTGTAGCCGACGGAGTCGACGCCGGTCAGGAAATCGATCTTGCGCGAGTAGAGATCGAAGCCGGCCGTCATCGGCCGGCTGAACACGTACGGCTCGGAGAACGCGAGCTGATAGATCGACGAGCGGTCGCCCCTCTGCGCTGAGACGGTCACGCTTTCTCCGCGGCCCGAGAAGTTCGTGGTCGTGTAGGCGAGGTTGCCGAAGACGCCGTCGAACTGCGACACGCCGGCTCCGAACGTGAGCTGGTTGCGGTTCTGCTCCTCGAAGGCCAGCGTGACGTCGACGGCATGTTCCCGCGCCGTGGACTTCTCGATCTTCAAATCCTTGTCGTTGCCTTCGAGCGGCTTGAAGTAGCCGAGCTGATTCAGCCGGCGAATGCTGTACTTGAGCGCCTCGGTATTGAAGACGCCGCCTTCGACCAGCTGCACTTCACGGCGAATCACCTCGTCCCGGGTCGTGGTGTTGCCGGTGAAGGTGATGCGGTTGACGGTGTACTGCGGACCCTCCGTGAGCTTCATCCGCACGTCGACCACGGGATCGCCGGCGCGCAGCGCCTGGGGAACGGAGGACGTCGTGAGCTCCGGGAAGCCGGTGAACTCCATGTAGCCCGCGGCGCCGTACACCTCGCGCGCCTTCTCCAGGCCCTTTCGCACCGCCGCCTGGCTGTACCAGTCGCCCTCCTCGAGCGAGAACAGCCGCTCGAGCGTGCTCGTCGGCACGAGCTGATTGCCCTCGAAGGTGACCGAGCCGATGCGGTAGCGCTCGCCCTCGGTGACCGGGATGCGCAGCTGCACCCATTGGGTCCGGCCGTCGGCGGACGTGTCGAGCGGCCGCAATTCGGGTGCGCCGACGCGTGCGTTCACGTAGCCGCGATCGCGGTAGTAGTCCTCCACGCTCTGGGCGTCTTCGGCGAAGGCGTCTTCCTTGTAGCTGCCGCCGCCCTTGAACACGGTCCACAGGCTCTGCTCGCGATTCCCCTTCATCGCGCGCGACAGCGACCGATCGTCGATCTGGCGATTGCCGACGAACTCGACGTCGCGGATCACGAGGTTCGGACCCTCGTTGATGGTGAACGTCACGTTGACCAGCCTGGGGCCGCCCGCTGTCGGAGTGACGGCATGCGAGATCTCGGCGCGCGGGTAGCCCTTTCGCTCATCATGTCGCGCAGCACCCTGCTGATCTGCGCGAGGGTGCGTTCGTCGAGAAACGAGTCGAGCCGCAGCGCGAGATTCCTGTCGCGCAGACGCTCGTCGATCTGTGCGCGATCGATGACCCCGGTTCCCTGGTAGGTCACGAGCTTGACGCGCGGACGCTCCTCGAGGTGATAGGTGATCACCTTGCCCGTCACGCCGTTGGCGAACCGGTAGTCGGTGGCTTCGATCGAGAGGTCGTCCAGGAAGCCGGTGTCCCACAGCCGTCTGAAGTCGGCAATCGCGGTCTTCTCCGCAGCCTCGTCGTACGGGACCCACACGCCCTGCGACGGCCGGCTTGGCTGGAGCTGGATGTAATGCAGGTAGGTCTCGGGGACGATGGACGAGACGTTGCCCTGCGCGGAGAAGCACAGGCCGATGTAGTAGAGCACCGGGCCCGAGCTGTCGGGAGGCAGCTGCGCCGGCGGCGGAATCGGTTGACCGCACAAGGTCGCCTCCTCCGGCGTGCCGCGAGGCTCGCTTTCCACCTGGCGCTGGCCCTGCCCCCGTTCCAGGACCGGGGCTGCGCCCTGTTCCGAAGGCGGGGCCAGGCCTTCGGCCCGGATGGGGCCGATCACGCAGATCAGCGCGTAGAACGCGCGGAACAAGAGCCGGGTCGTCTGCACTCACCCCCCATAGACTCGGCCCGCAGGCGAGTTCTTCCCGGCGGCCCGCGCCTGCCGGCCGGAATCCAGGCCTGACCTCGCCTCCGGCCATTGCGGCCCGACGGAATACGAGGTGCAGCCCCGAGGTCCAAGACGAAGAGGAACCAGGACATGAGGACGCGTGTGCGAGCGGCGGCGGTTGCCGGGATGGTGCTGGCCTGGACGGGTGCGGCAGGCGCGCAAACAGCGTCGACGCCGTTGCCGGAAGAAGTGGAACCGCGCGTGATTGGCGCGGCCGGCACGATGATGGCGAGCTTCTCGGGGTACGTCGACCGCTTCTTTTCGTCGGAGCGCGGCCTGCCCTTCAACTACAGCATGCAGATCGACGTCGGCCGCTTCGTCACCAACGACTTCGTCATCCGCGGCGGGCTCCGCGGCAGCGGCAGCGTCGGCGGGGACGAGGCCGAGGATCTGCCCAACGGGCCGGGCGCGCCGGCCACGCATGCGTTTGCAGGCGTCCTCTATTACTTCACGCCGCAATCGATCCTCAGCGCCTACGTTGGCGCCGACTACTGGGGGCAGCTCACCCGCCGCAACGGTCGCGACGCCGGCTCGATCGTCGGCCTGGCCGGCCTTCAGGGGCTGTTGTCATCGCGGGTCGGTGTGTTCGTCGAAGGCGGGTACGGCGCCGCGCTCGTCAGGGATGACGATGACGTTCGGGTGACGCGGATGCTCGGACAGATCGGAGTCCGCGTGCGATTCTGATCGGGCGGCGAGCGTGAAAGGCCGCCGCTCGCGTGATCGCCGGCTCCTTCCTGCCGAAAAGAGCCGGCCCCCGGAGAGTCGCGCAAGCGGCGGCCTGCTCACATAGACCGGGCGCAGAGCCGCTTTCTTTCAGTCCGATCGCCGGGCCGGGCGGCGGTCGGCCTCACGACCGGAAACGACGATCACAGCGGCGCGTCGGGCCGCTCGATCGTCCGCCACATGTGGGCGACCGGGCTGTTGTCGTATCCAAGGCCCTCTTTGGGCTGCTTGAAGTGCCGGCCGATGATGTCCAGGAACGGCTCGAGGCTCACCTGGGCGTTGGGATCGAACGCATAAAGATCGTTCACGGTCACCGCGCGCGCTTCGCCGTACCACTTGTGCTTGCGCACCATCTGGTACGTCTGCTCGATGTAGGGCTCGGGCCGGTAGTCGTGGCCGAAGATGCGGTGATAGAGGTCGGGATACTCGTATCCGTGGGCCGGGTCCGGATAGAAGCGCAGCGCCTGGTGGTAGCGGATCGCGAACGCCGTCTTCTCCGACACGTACGGCTCGAACATCTGCGCGCCCCACCAGCCGTGATCGACCTTGATGATCTCCTGCACGACATCGTGGAGCAGACAGGCCAGCACTACTTCCTCGGACATGCCGGAGCGCAGCGCCCGCGTCGCGCTCTGCAGGCAATGGTTCGAGGTGTTGTTGAACCGCATGGTGAAGAAGTCGACGAGCCGCGGACGCGGGGGCAGCTTGTCGAGACGCTTGACGTTCCCCGAACGGGCGACGAACAGGTTGCCGACGCCGCGCCGTGTCGGACGCGTCTCGATCTGCGCGTCGATCTCGGCGGCGGACGGGAACGTCTGCGCGGCCGGCGCCGATTGCTGGGCCACAACCTCGTTCAGCCGCCTGCTCATGTACTCCTCGAGCGCGTCTGCCTTGGCCTCATCGCTCATCAGAGCGACCGCCGACGTGCCGCCGAGGCTCGCGATGAATGCTCTGCGATCAATCTCCATGACGCTCTCCATGACCAAAGGCTGCCCCCGAACCTGACCCGAGCCTGGCGCGGACCTGCCCCGGGGCGCGACCCGGGCCTGCCCGGGCCTGACCCCGGGGCCTGACCCGAAACTGCCCTAGTCTATGCGGGGATGACCGGAGTTTCTATCCGGAGATGAGGCGAGTTTCGGCGGCCTCTTCGTGCGCGGCGGGCACCGGCCGGTGGCCCGCGACCAGCTCCCGGCGGAGGGCCTCGGTATCGAGCTCACGCTCCCATCGCGACACGACGATGGCGGCCACGCCGTTGCCGACGAAGTTGGTCAGCGAACGCGCCTCCGACATGAACCGGTCGACGCCGAGAATGAGCGCCAGCCCGGCCACCGGAATCGAGGGCACGACGGCCAGGGTCGCCGCCAGCGTGATGAAGCCGGCGCCGGTCACACCGGACGCGCCCTTCGAGGTCAGCATGGCCACGCCCAGCAGCGTCAGCTGCTGAACCAGCGTCAGCTCGATGTTGAGGGCCTGGGCGACGAACAGCGCCGCCATCGTCAGATAGATGTTGGTGCCGTCCAGATTGAACGAATAGCCCGACGGCACCACCAGCCCTACCACCGCGCGCGGGCAGCCCAGCCGCTCCAGCTTCTGCATCAGCGGCACCAGCGCCGATTCCGATGACGATGTCCCCAGCACGGTGAGCAGCTCGTCGCGGATGTAGGCGATGAAACGCAGGATGCTGAACCCGGTGAACGCCGCAATCGAGCCGAGGATGACGAGGACGAACAGCAGGCAGGTCAGGTAGAAGCTGCCCATCAGCAGCGCCAGCGGACCCAGCGCCTCGACGCCGTAGCGGCCGATGGTGAACGCCATCGCGCCGCCGGCGCCGATCGGCGCCAGCCTCATCAGCGTGTTCATCATCGCGAAGAAGATGTGCGAGGCCGCTTCGATGAACTTGTGCACCGGCTCGCCGCGAGCGCCCATGTGCGTCATGGCGTAGCCGAAGAGCACCGCCACGAGGAGCACCTGCAGCAGATCGCCCGACCCGGTGAAGGCGTCGAGGAACGTCCTCGGGATGATGCGCAGCAGGAACGCCGTCGTCGTCTGCGACGTGGCCTGTTTCGCGTAGTCGGCCACGGCACTCGCATCGAGCGACGCCGGATCGGCGTTGAACCCCCCGCCCGGCTTGATGACGTTCGCGACGATCAAACCAATGACCAGCGCGATGGTCGAGACGACTTCGAAATAGATGAGGGCCTTGCCGCCGACGCGGCCCACCTTCTTCATGTCCCCGGCCCCGGCAATGCCGAGGACGACTGTGCAGAAGATGATCGGGCTGATCAGCATCTTGATCAGCGCGATGAACCCGTCGCCGAACGGCTTCAGGGCTACGCCGGTTTCAGGGCGGAAGTATCCGATCGAGCCGCCAGCAAGGATGCCGAGCAGTACCCAGAAGTAGAGGTGGCGGGTCAGATTTCTCATCGTGAGGGAACACTCGTCGCGTGCCCTCAGTAACGGGTGACACGTCCCTCGCCCATCGAGGTCGACACGCGAAGCTTTATTATCGGCGCATTCGGGTCCGTGGGCTGGTCGCTCTCCGGCACGCTGCGGGGGGTCCCCTCCGAATCGCGCACGTCGGCCTCGAGGCGAACCCTCGACGGCACCCTGACGCGCACTTCCCCCATCGACTGCGTGAACGAAAGCTCGGCCTCGCTGCCCGGCTGCCATTCACCGCCGAGGTCGGCGATCAGGTTGCCCATGCTGCCCGAGGCATCCACGCTCCTGGCGCGGGCATTCCCGAGGTTGTCGACCGTCACGTTGCCCATCCGCGCGTTGAGCCGCACCCGGCCGACGTTCGCGGCGACCGGCTTGCGAAAGTCGACCCGGTGGTTGCCCATCGAGAGGTCGAGACCCAGATCGCTCAGGGTCAGGCCGCCGAGCTCGATGTACGACTCGCCCATGCGGACGTTGAGCGAGAGATCGATCGGGACCGCCGGCGGGAGGCGCAGCGTCAGTCTGGGCGAATCCTCACCCTCGCCGCCGACGCCGGCCAGCAGGCGTGCCCACCCCGGCGCCTTCGATCGGAATCGGATGGTCGTGCGCGTCGTGCCGTCTCTGGTCTCCGTGTCGTGCGTCAGCTCGTAGAGCGCCTCGGAGAACCGGCCCTCCACCTGTACGCGGCCGTTGGGCTCGCCGGGCTCGATGTCGAACGAGCCTTCCTGAAGGTCGACGATCAGCTGCATCGCCCCGGGTGCCTCGCCTGCCTGCGGCGCGGCGCCGGACGGGGCCGCCACGGCCGCGGGCGGCTCGAGGGGCTCGATAGGAATCGCACGCTCGACGCGGGTGGGCGTGGTATCGCCGAGATCGGCCAGCGTCGACTTCGCATAGAAGACGGCGATCGCAAACCCGGCGACCAGCAGCGCGACGAACGAAAAGCATCCGATACCGGCGAAAAGCCCGACCTTCTGCCAGCCGCTCAGCTTCTTCATGTGGACCTGCTCGAACGAAGCGGAATGCCGGTTCCCTCCAGGCTCCATTTGAGCGCCGGCGGCGTCACCAGCGTGGTGACGATGACCATGAGGACGACGGCCGAAAAGCTCGAGGGGCCGATGATCGGCGCCCCGTCGAGCGTCAGTCCGGCGCCCACGCTGGCGAAAATGAGCCCGACCTCGCCTCGTGGAATCATGCCGATGCCTACCGCCCTGCGATTGACCCCCGGGACCGTGACCCCGAGCGCGCACGCCTGCTTGCCGATGATTGCTACTACGATGAGCGCGGCGGCCAGTTCCAGCGATCCGCCGGAGGCAAAGGCGCCCAGGTCGGTCCGCAGGCCCATCAGCACGAAGAAAATCGGCACCAGCACGTCGGAGATCGGGCGGATCAACTCTTCGAGCGACCGTTCGCCGCGGCCGACGAAATCCTTGAAGTGCACGTCTTCGAGCACCAGTCCGGCGGCAAAGGCGCCGACGATCGGCGCCAGCCCGATGAGGCTCGACGCCCACGCCAGCGCGAAGCACAGACTGAGACTGCCGGTGACGAGCACGCCGCGTCCCTGCAGCCTCGAGGCGACCGAGAAGAGCCGCGGCGCGGCGAAGACGCCAATCACGAGGGCGCCGACCAGGAACAGGAGTGCGGCGGCGGTAATGCGGGCCACCGACAGCACGGAGAAGGGCTCGCCCTGCGCCGCGGCGGCAATCGCGCCGCTGACCGCGCCCAGAATCACCAGGCCGAGCACGTCGTCGATGACGGCCGCGCCGAGGATGATGCGCGCTTCCGCCGTGCGCGAGGCGCGGAGGTCCTGGAACACACGCGCCGTGATGCCGACGCTCGTCGCGCAGAGCGTGGCGCCGATGAAGGCGTGCACGTACGCGCTGCTGGCCGGCAGCAGCCACGCGCTCACCCCCCACCCCAGCGCAAACGGTACGACGACGCCGATGACGGCCACGAGCAGCGAGGTCAGCCCGACCTTGAGCATCTGGGCGACCGTGGACTCGATGCCGACCTCGAACAGCAGAATCAGCGCGCCGATCCCGGCAATGGCCTCGATCGTTTCGTTCTCGGCGAACCTGTGGAAGACATCGGCGGCGAAGGGCAGGTTGCCGAGCGCGATGCCGGCAATCAGCTCGCCGAGCACGGCCGGCTGCCTGAGGCGTATGGCGACCTCACCGCCGATCTTCGCGGCGAGCAGCATGACCGCCAGGCCGCCGACGACGGCGGCCACTGGATCGACGTGGGCCATCTACCTGGCGGGGGACGAGCGCGGCATGCAGCGTCCCGCCTTGTTCGACGGATCGGTGGGATCCGGCGCCTGGCCGCCGCGGCCGCGCGTCTCGCGATAGACCTGGTGACACGCGGCGCACGCATCGGACAGGTCGCCGGTGATTTCGGCGACTGCCTCCTGATTGCGCGTCTGCGAGACGCGGTAGGTACGGCGGGCGACCGCAATCAGATCCTCGGTGAACTTGATCCACTCGGGGTCGGTGACCGGCGCCAGCCGCCCGTTCTCGCAGCGGATTCCCGGTGCGAGCATCAGCGGCGACGCATCGGCCAGAGCCAGCGCGGCGTTGTCGACGAGCTCCCAGCCGCCGTAGATGCCTGCGCCCCACTCGACGAACGAGAAGCCCGCGTTCGGGTTGTCGGCGGCGGGCTTGACCGGCGCCCCGGGATCGCGCGTCTGCACCGTGAAGATCAGGTTCGAGTTCGGAAAGAAGATGCCGCGCATCAGCTGCGCCATGTTGCCGAGCGGCGGATAGACCTTCGCCGGCGCCGCCGGCGCCGCCGCGGCGACGAGTCCGGCAGGCCACGCGACAGCAGCCAGCGCGGCCTCGTCCGAGGCGAGCTCGGTCGTGCCGGCGGGGAACCCGCCGGTCTTCAGGATGAAGGCGACGAGGTCGACCGACTGCTGCGGCGTCAGCGTGCGTGTCGCACCGGCGGGCATCGTGTTCCTGATCTTGCTTGCCAGGTCCGACAACGGCCGCGTGTGCCATTGGCGGAGGAACGCGTCGCCGGCCAGGGGCGGGCCCTGACGGCCTTCGAGCCTGGCGCCGTGACATGCCGCGCACTGCTGCTGATAGATCGCCTGCCCGCGCGCGGCCTGTGCGTCGGTATACACGCCATCACGAACCGTTCGCGCGGTCTGCGCGTGAGCCGATCCCGCTGCCCACACGATCAGCACAACGACGATCGCTATCCAACGTGACATGGACTCCCTCAGCGGCACAGCATACACCGTGGATGCAGACGGGCCATTCTTGTGTATCATCTTCCCGTTCCACGATGTATCAAGACGATCCCGGCCTCGAACAACGCCTGTCCCGCTTCGAGGCGCAATTGGATCGATTCTCCCTCGCGCTGCATCAGTGGCAGACGCACGATCGCGCGCAGTCGGGCGTCGATGAGCGGATCCGCGCGCTCGAAGAGACGCTCGATCGCGAAGCTCGTGCGTTGCGCGTGATGCACGAGGAGCCGCTCGAGCAGCTCCAGGCGCACGCCGCCCGGCTGCAGGAACTGTGCGCCAGCGTCCAGTCCGTGCTCGCGGAATTGCAGAAGGCGCGCGCGAGTCTTCCCGCGCCGGCCGCACCGAAGCCCGCCGCCTGGCCGCTCGAGCGCGTCGTCCATCTGCACGACGAGCTGCGCCGGAGCGGCACGGGCAACGGCAGCGCCACGACCGCGGCGCCCGCCTCCGATGACGGCGCCGCCCGCACCGACGCCGGCACGAACGGCCGTGTTCAACGCTCGTCGATCGAGGTAATCGCCGAGACCTCGGGCCGGGACGAAGACCAGCAGCGGCGGCGATATCTCCTTGCCGGCGCAGCCGCGGTGATCGCGGTCGTCGCGTTCGGCATGACGGCGCGCTGGGTCGTCATCCGTCTGGACGAGGCCGCCAACCGCGTCGCCGCGGCGGAACGTCAGGTCGAGGCGACGACTCGTCTGGCCAGGGAAGAAGTCCGCTCGGCGCGCGACGATGCCAGCCGCCAGATCGAGGAGGCGCGCAAGCTGGCGCAGCGCGCGGAAACGGTGAGCTCGATCCTCACCGCACCCGACCTGATTCGATTCAATCTGACCAGCACCCGGGCGGACGGATCGTCGGCGCAGGTTCTGTGGAGCCGGACGCGCGGCGTGGTGCTCAGCGGATCGCGCCTGCCGGGCCCGGGCCCCGACAGGACGTACCAACTGTGGCTGGTCACGAACGGTCCGTCGGTGAGCGCCGGCGTGTTCACCCCCGACGCTACGGGCCGCGCAACGCTCGTCGTCGATCCGCCGCCGAGGGTTCCGGGTCCGGTGACGGGCGCCGCCATCACCCTCGAACCCGAAGGCGGCCGCCAGACGCCCACGGGACAACCGCTGCTTACACGAATTCCGCCGCCGGCCCCTTGACTCGGTTTCGAGTACGCGGATAGCTTCCGCCCTGATGTCACCGGCGGTCATGCTGCTGTCCGCAGCCGTCGCGGTCCTGATGGCGGATCAAGCCACGAAATCGCTGGCCGTCGCGCTGTTCCCCGGCCGCCAGGCCCCTCCCCGTTTCTTCGTCCTGCGGTGCATCTCGAACGAGCACGGATGCGGCGGTTCGCGCCTGTCGCCCGCGACGATGGTCGTCCTGTGGACAGCCGAAGCCGCGATGCTGATCGCCCTCGTCGAATCCGGCGTGCTGTTCACGTCCTGGTGGGCCCAGGCCGCGCTCGGCGCCGCGCTCGGTGGAGCAGCCGGTAATCTCAGCGATCGCCTCTGGCGCCGCGGCGTGGTCGACTTCATCGACCTCCGCATCTGGCCGGTCTTCAATCTTGGCGACGCCGCCATTGTCGTCGGCGCCGCTGCGGCTGCGGTTTCGGTGTTGTAGCGTTCGCCGCCTGAGAGGTCTGTCGATGCGCCGGATCTTGTTTCGCTGGGGCGGGGTGGCCTTCTACAGCTATCCCACGATGCTGGCGATCGGGATCGTGGCCGGCCTGTTCGCGCAGCAGGCTGCGGCCGCGCGCATGGGGCTCGACGTCCTGCGCACGACGATCGCCACGCTGCTCCTGCTGCTCCCGGCGCTGCTCGGGGCCCGGCTGCTGTTCGTCGCGATGCACTGGGGCAGTTATCGCGGGCAGCCGCACCGGATATTCCGATCGTCGGAAGGCGGCGCGGCCATGTACGGCGGTCTGATCCTGGCGGTGCCGCTCTCGGTTCCGCTGCTGGCGCTGCTCGGCGTTCCCGTCGGCGGATTCTGGGACGCCGCATCGTTCACGATCCTCGTCGGCATGATCATCACGCGCGTCGGCTGCTTTCTGAACGGCTGCTGCGCGGGACGGCCGACGGACCGCTGGTACGGCATCAATCTCGCGAACGATCGCGGTGAGTGGCGCCGGCGCATTCCCACTCAGGCGCTCGAAGCCGCGTGGGGGGATCGTCGTCCTCGCCGGCGCGATTGCGATCACGTTCCCGTTCGCGGGTGCGGTCTTCCTTCATACGGTGGGCGCCTATGCGCTGGGCCGCCTCGTGCTCGAGTCGTGGCGCGAGCAGCAGGACCGCGCGTTCGGCATCCGCGTGAACGGCTTCATCTCAATGGCGTTCGTGACGCTTGCGCTCGCCGCGGCGTTCGCCACGGTATGGAGGCCCTGAATGGCCGACTGGGCTCTGATGCTGCTGCCGCTGCTGGCGATTCCAATCGTGCTGCTGTTCCGGTTCGTCGGCTGCAGCGCGTTCGGGACAGCGCCCGACGAGGCGTTCGGCTTCACGCTTGGCCTGGAGAAGACCGCGGTCTCACTCACACAGGGCGGCACGGCTCACGTAAAGCTGACCATCACGGCCGAGGGCACCTTCGCCAACGACACCACGCTGGCAATGACGCCGCTCGCCGGAGTCAGCGGTACGTTCGGACCGAATCCGGTCAACCCGCACAAGGGCAGCGTCGAGTCACTGCTCACATTGGGCGCGGCGCCGACAGCGTCGGTCGGCCCGTCGGTTGTCACGATCAGTGCGACCGCGGCCGGCGCGGCGCCCTCTTCGCCGCCGATCACGCACGTCGCCTCACTGACGATCGACGTCACGGCGATGCCGGCGACAACGCCTGACTTCAGCCTGGCGCTGATGCCGCCATCGCTGTCAGCACGGCGGGGCACGACCGCCGTGTTCACGGTGAACATCAACAGGAGCGGCGGCTTCAACGAAGCGATCACGCTGTCGGTGATGCCGGCCGGGCCGGTGACGTTCACGCCGAATCCCGCGACCGGAAACACGTCGGTCCTGAGCGCGCCGATACCGGCGAACGCACCGCTGGGGACACAATCCTTCGCGGTCACGGGCACCGGCACGAGCGGTGCGACCCGCTCGGCCACCGGGACGCTGATTGTGACGCCATAGAAACAGACCGCCGCGGTCGGAAACGAGCGAGATCATGTCGAATCCATTGACCGGCGACTTCGAGGCCGTGCTGCAGGTCAGCGGGGGCACCATCAACCGCCTGCTCGCCAGCATGCACCAGAACGATTTCCAGAACCCGAACACGCCGAGCTTCCCGCACAGCGTGCAGGTGCGGCTCGGCGGCCCCAACCCGATCGACGGCGTCGAGGGCACCGTCAAGGCGCAGATCGCCTCGCCGCTCATCGAGCTGATCGACGGCGTGACCGATCGGTTCTGGCTGCAGGTGGCCGTCCGCGCCAGGTACTACCCCGACCCGGGCAGCAACCCGCTGCCCGCCTTCATCAACGGCGTGGTGCGCGCCCAGTACCGGATCGAAGACATCGACCCGCAGTGCTTCGGCTGGGCCCATCTCGCCAAGGAGTACATCTGGGTCCGCGTCGTCCCCGGCACGGTGAGCTTTCACGGGACGACGGCCGAGGACCAGAACATCTTCGAGGGCCCCATCTACCTCGGGGGCGCGGAAGACCACGGCGCGCTCGAAGCGCGAATCACCCGGCAGATTGCGGCGCTGCTCGCGACCAAGTTCGAAGCGACGCCGCAGCGCGTGTCGAAGCGCTTCCGCCGCGGGATGATGCGCAGCCTGGTGCCCGCGATCGGCGATTCGGCCGTCGCCGTGCCGCTCGGGGTGACCGGCGATCCGGCCGGCAGCATCGGCAGCGTCGCCACTGTGTTCCTGAAGACGTCGGATTTCGCGATCGCCATCAACCGCGACGTCATCCTGCAGCTGGCCGAGCCCATGCTCGCCGGGATCCAGGGCTTCCGTCCGACGATCAAGGTCGACATCGACTCGCCCTGGTATTCCCCGCTGCCGGATGTCAGCACCGTCTACCACGTGTCGGCGAACCCTCCCATCGTCGAGTGGCATGCGCACGGGTCGTTCGCGGTGATCAAGATCAAGGTCAGCGGCAGCGCGACCACGCAGTCGATCCTGCCCAACGTGACCTTCTCCATCGAGCAGGACATCACGCTGAACTTCGACAGCGGATCGGAGTCGCTGTGGCTGGGTGCGGGCTCGCGCAAGGTGGACGCGAACGTCAGCGGCCCGTTCGGCGGGCTCATCGACGACACCGTGAAGAACGGCATCGAGAATGCGGTGAAGCCGATCGTCGACGGCGCCGTCACGGCGGCGCAGCCGCAGCTCAGCGCGATGATCAACCGCAAGCAGGAGCTGATCACGCAGCTGCGCACGCTCGATGCCTATGCCTACGCACGTTTCGGTGAGGCATCGTTCGAGCCGGACGGGATGATCCTGCGCGGCCGCATCTCGCTCTCTCCGCGCACGCCGCCGTCGGTCTTCTTCGAGATCACGGCCGAGCAGGACGGGTATACGGCGGTGAAGAGCTGGATCCCCGGCGGCCGCATCGACACGTTCTCGTGGACCTGGGGCTGGTACAACGGCGGGCAGGCGGGCGCGGCGACCATCAGCGATCGATTCGTGCTCAAGCGCCCCCACGGCCGGATCGGCAAGTGGGGACAGGCGATCGGGCTCTCGACGGCGCTTCCCGGGATCGACGGCTCGGGGCACGTCTGCCTGCAGATTCGCGGCGTGCAGATGGATCCCGCGACGGGTCAGTTCCGGACCGTCAGCGCCAGCTTCTGCCATCGTTCCGGATACAGGATTCACACGAAGGTGCCGGAGGGCATCGGCACGCTGTTCGTGCCCGACGTCCCGGAGCTGTCGCAGGACGTGCCGTTCCCGCAGCTGACGCTGGTCGACATGTTCGCGTCGCGTGCGGAAGGCACGGCGAACACGCTGATCGTCTACGCCGGCCGCGATGCCGATCGCGAAATGACGGCCGCACTGCGCGAAGGCCTCGAGGGCGTGCGCCGCACGGACGCCGGATTGTCGCTGCTCGTCGTGATGCCGGAAGGGCAGCTCGCCGGCGCCCATGAGGAGAACGGCCTGGTCGCACAGGTCAGGCGCATCGGCGAGGAGCTGGGGCTCGCGACGCTCTTCGCCGAGGACATCGGCGGCCGGTGGGCCGCGGCATTCAAGGCCGACGGTGCGCAGACCGTGTGGCGGCTGTCCGATCCGCACGGCGACGTGCGGTGGATCTGGAAGGGCCGGGTCACGGGCGACAGGCTGAGCCTGGCTCTCGATCAGAATCTCGTGTCGAGCGGAGTGCCCAAGGCGAAGCTGGTCGAGCCGACGCTCCAAATCGGCCGGCGCGTCGGCATAGACCTGGTGAGGCCGGATGTCATCGGCCGCCACTGTCCGCCGTACCCGCTCGGCCGCACGGTGAACGGAACGGTGATCACGTTCGTCCAGCGCGGCTCGGCGGCGTCGGAGACCCACCTGCGCGATCTCGCCAGACGCCAGGAGCAGCACGGCGACACCTCGCCCGGCATCGTCGTCGTGGTGGGCGGAGCCGACCAGGACGAGGCGGAGGCGTACGCGGCGCAGTTCGGCCGCGGTTTCGTCGGGATGGCGGACCCGCAGCGGACCGTCACCGCGGCCTTCGGCGTGAGCGTCTGGCCGATGACGTTCACGCTGGATCGCGTCGGCCGGATCGAAGCCATCGAGACGGGCGTCAGCGGGCGGGGACGGCGGGACGCCGAACGGCGCAGCGAGTCGATGGCGTGAGGGCCGCAGCGATCAGACCGGGAGAACTCGAATGAGCGACTGGATGGTGCTGGCGCTGCCGCTGCTCGCGGTTCCGATCGTCATGCTGTTCCGGTTCGTCGGCTGCGGCGAGATGCTCAAAGGCTCGCACGAAGACCCGTTCACGTTCGGGCTCTCCGCGAACCCGGCCGAAGTGACTGTGGCGCAGGGCCAGGCCACGACGGCACAGATCACCGTCAGCGGGTCCGGCGGCTACAACAACGATGTGACGCTGACGGCGACGCCCTCGCCCGGTCTCACGCTGTCCTTCTCGCCGGACAAGGTGAATCCCAAGAACGGCGACGTGGCCTCCACGGTCACCGTGACCGCGAGCCCGACGGCAATTGCCGGCACAGCCGGGGTGACCATCCAGGGGAAGGGAGCGGCCGCCACGCCCGCGGCCGGTGCACCGCCCAACCCGGACATCACGAAAACGTTCGCGATGACGGTCAACATCTTCGCCGCGCCGCCGGCCGTCCCCGACTTCAGCCTGTCGCTGACACCCATGTCCGCAACGGTGCCGGAAGGTGCGGACGCGACGTTCACGGTCACGATTACGCGCACCGGCGGATTCTCCGAGCCGATCGAGCTGTCAACCGAACCCGAAGGCGGCGTGTTCAATCCGAACCCGGCGCCGGGCGCGTCGTCGGTGCTGACAGCGCGCACGACAGGCGCTCCGGCCGGAACCTACATGTTCACGGTGACAGGCACGGCCCCAAGCGGCGCGACGCGCAGCACCACTGGGATGCTGACCGTGACGTGAGGCTGCGGGCGTCGAAGGCAGGACCGGGATTTCCGTCTTCGCCAACGCCCAACGACCAGAGACCAGAGACCAGCGATCACTCCAGCCCGGGAGGACCGGCCCTACTTCTGAAAGTTGACCGCCACCCGCATCTCCGTTCCGGGCCGCACCAGCGCTCTCTCGCGCCGCTCGCCGAACTGCGGATGGCGGAACAGGATGTCGTGCTGACCAGGGACGATCGACAGGTTTCCGATCGGCGTCTCGCCCATCGCGTTGCCGTCGATCCACACCGCCGCCCAGGGCTGGGCGTTGATGTTCAGCGTGCCGTTCGGCACGGGAACGCTGATCGACACGATCTGGCCCGCCCGCACGTCCACCGCCCGCCGCACGCGGAACCCGATCGTGCTGTTCACGAAATCGAGCTCTCGCCGTCCGGCGGTCGCCATCACCGGGCCGTCGGCGCTCGAGCCGAGGATGCGATCGCCGTCGAGCACGGTGAGCTCGATCGTGGCGTTCACCCGGACGCCGCCGGTCCGCACCACGGCCGCCGGCAACGCGCGCGTCTCGGGAGGCGCCGGCGCAACGGCTGGCGGCGGCAGCGGCGGCGGTTCAGCGGGCTCGGCCGCCGCTGACAGAAGGATCGGCGCGGCCTCATTGACGGCTGGTTCGGGCGCGGCCGCCGAGACGTTCGCGACAACGGCGTCGGTCGCCAGGGACATGGTGGCGGACGGACTGAGCAGCAGGTATGCGATGACTGCGGCTTCGGCAACGGCCACGACCGCGAAGCCCACCGCCGCCCGGCGAAGTACCGGCGCGGGAATGCTCGTCCAGATCCCGCCCGCACGGCGAATCGATCGCGCGGCGACTTGACGCCACTCGGTCAGACGCGCACGCACGGGCGCGCGCCGTTCCCGGGCCGGCACGGCCGCCGGTTCGGCGGACGCCCTTGCGCCGGCGAGCGGCGCCGGCAGCGCGCGCGCCGACGACCACATCGTCGGCGCCGCTTCCTCCCGCGCCGGCAGCGCCCTCGCTGCCGGGGGTCGGAACACGTCCTCGGCGGGATTGGGCCGCACGTCGGCAGGGTCCCGCAGTTCGGCGAGCGCGGCTTCCGCTTCAATCGCCGAGGCGAACGGCTGGCCGCTCACCTGCAGCGCGCGCTCGAGCCAATGCCGCAGCGCCTGGAATCTGGCCGGATTCGTCGGGTTGTGCAGGTGGTTCTTCAGCGTCAGCTCGTCGAGGAGCGCGACGATCCGATCGGGGTACTCGTCGGGACCGATGCGGCGGCCGGCCATGAGCGACAGGACGACGACCGCAAACTGGGTGATGTCCGTCCGCTCGTCGATGCGCACCGCGGATGCCGTCGTCTGCGGCACGAGCAGTCCGAGCTCCGACCACAGCCGCTGCGCCGGCCATTCCAGGCTGTCCAGCGCGAGGCCGATCATGTGCTCGCGAATGATCAGCCGGCCGTCGGCGTTGAGGAAGATACGGTCGATGGTGATGGCGCCGTGGGCGACGCCTGGACCCACTCGCTGCAGGGCGGCGAGCGCCGGAACGAGCTGCCGGATCAGCCGCAGGGCGAACTCCGCGCTGCGCGGCCGCCGCAGCGCCTCCGACAGCGACGCACCGCCGCTGTAGGTCGACACCACCGCGAGGCCATCGTCCTGGCCGAGACGGCTGATCGGACGCACGAGCGGAAACGAGTCGTGCTTGAACGACGCGAGCTGCTCGACGCGCTGGCGCAGCATCGCCTCGAAGCGTCCTTCGCGGGCGAGCGCGGGCTTGAAGCGCAGGATCTCCCACGACGGCGCGTTCGTGTTGTCGAACATCAGCAGCCGATCGCCGAGGCCGTCCGAGTGTCCCTGCGCGTACCACGTTGTCAGACGTTTATCGCCGCCGGATTCGGAGAACTGATCGGGGAGGAGATCGTTGGCCGAGATCATGGCATCAGCACCCTTCACCTGCAGTGCAGAAGCGGACTACCGTCCCGCTGAGCCGGTCGACGACAAGATGAGGTGATGAGTCATTGTGCACGAATCGATCGTCGAGGAGAAGAGCCGATGCCGTTGCGCCGAAAAAATTCTGGCGCGCAGTGCTCAATCGCCCATACGTGATCGGGCATTGAGCATCGAGCATGGAGCGCTGTTTATACGCGCGCAGCCGCCGACGCGCGCGCCGCGGCAACGAGCGAGCCCTCGAACGGCAGGTCGGGTGCGCGGGTCGTGATGCCCACGGCCGGCGGGATGAATCCCGGATCGCCGCCGCGCGGTTCGACCAGCTGCGCGAGCCGCGCGCTGACGCGCGCCGCCTGATCGGCCGATGCGCCGCACAGAAGGATGGCGATCTCGCGGTCGTTCAGCATACCCGCCCGATCGCCGGCGCGAAGCCGCGCCCGGATGCGCGCCACCCACGACGGCAGCAGGCCCGGGGCCGCCATCGCCGAATCGATCGACATCACGATCATCGACGCGTGCTGGCCGGCGGCAACGGCATCGGCGGCGAGCTGATCGAGCAGGCTTTCGACCGGAAGCGCGCTCCCCCGCCGCTCCACATCGCTGAACCGCGGCAGCGCCGCCTGGATCCACGGCTGCATGGCGGCCACGCCGGCGTGCGCGATTTCGCGTTCGAACGCCGTGAAGCACGGATGTTCCCGGTCGAAGACGACGGTCATGACGCCGGCAGGATCCGACGAGCGCACCAGGAGACGCGTGCCGCGCACGCGATCGAGCGACGACAACAGATCGCCGTTCCCCACGGTCAGCGCCTGGCGGCCGTTCGCCGTCGTGACGAGCAGACCCGCCTGCCGCGCTCCAATGCACGCCGCCAGCCGCTCGAGCGCCGCCTGCGCCGCCGTTCCGACGGGTTCGCCAAGCGCCACCTGCCGCCGCGACAGTTGCGCGACGATCCGGCTGGTGCTGGCGGTCAACACGTCGTTGAGCGACTCGCGCAGCATGTCGGTGTACACCCGCAGGCGGACCTGGACGGCGTCCGTGATCAGTCCGGAGAACATCAGGACCCAGACGGTGCCCGTTCCGATCGTCACGCGCGCCACGGCCGTGTCGCCGGGCTCGATCGCCAGGCCCGCGCGATCGACATCGGCTCGCGTGAGCCGCACCATGCGGCCCGGACGAGGAACGATCGTCTCGTCGAGCGGTTGCGGCGCCGCATGCAGCCCCATGGACGATGCGTAGTCGAGGAATCCTCCCGATGCAGCGCCGACATACGCCCGGACGCGCACGTCGTCCCAGACATCCACCGCCTCGATGAACGCCCCGATTACCTGCCGCAGGGATCCGCGCGACGTCGATTCGCGCAGGATGCGGCGGAACGAGAGGATGCGGAATCCCTCGGCGCTGACGGTGTCGGGCTGGGCAAGGCTCGCATCGACGGCGCCGGTCAGCCACGGGCCGATCGATTCGAGATCCCGTTGACACTCGTCGGCCGCATCGTCGGCGTCCAATCGGCGCGCCAGCACGAGAACGCCGCCGGCCGACAGACGGAAGCACACGAACTGCATGCCCTCGACGGCCGCAGCCACCGGCGTCCGCGACCTGACCGCCGCTGCCATGGCGCCGCGGAGCGAGGCATCCCCGCTGGTGATCAGGCTGCGAACCGCCGCGGCGTCGCGCGTCGATCCCACCGGGCAGACCGGCGCTTCATAGACGTCGATCACCTCGACGATGACGTTGAGCCTGGGCGCCAGCTCAACGAGCCAGTCGAGGGCCTGACGAGGCGCGGGGCTGTCCAGATCGAGCAATTGCATCGTGAGAAATTCGGTGAGATCCGCGGCGATGCCGCTCTTGTGGACCTCATTATTAAGGGATTGCCGACGTCGTCAAACTCAGCCGCAACATTTCAGCGCAATCTCACCCATCATGGCGCCTAATGGCGGCCGAAATGCGGACATCGATGCCCGACATGCCTCTCCAGCTCGAGTGTGAGAGAGGTCAGATGCCGCAACCGTGAAGCGGAGGGCAGATGAAACCCCGGTGCCACGCAGCCTGGTTTCGCCGCGCGGCACCGAGGTCCGGGGGGACTGCAACCGACGGGCGTTCGGGACGACCTAGTTTGCGGCAACGTCCTCAACAACGTCCGGCTGCGACTCGTCGACCTTGCGGTCTTCGTCCGTCAGACGCGCCAGTGCCGCGATGTCGAGCGGTTCCTCGGGTCCGCCCTTCACGACTTCCACGCGCACCAGGTTGCGCTGCGCCTTCTCGTAGCCGGGATCCACCGTCAGGGCTCCCTTGTACGCCTCGGCCGCCGCGACGAACCGGCCCTGATGCTCGAGCGCCATCCCGAGGTTGTTGTGGAACGCCGCCACCTTCTCCTTCACCAGCACGGCCTTCGCCAGGTACGGGACCGCATCCTCGACGAACCCGTGTTCGAGATAGAGCAGCCCGAGATTGTTCATCGACCACGCGTCGAATTCGTCGAGGGCGATGGCGCGGCGATAGGCGTCGACGGCCTGCACGAAGTCGCCCCTGGCGCTGTGCACGCGCGCCATCAGCCGCGGCACCGTCGGCGACTCGGGATCCACTTCGCCCGCCCCCGTCAACTTCTCGAGCGCATCGTCATAGCGCTTCCGCTCGATGAGGACGCGGCTCAGATTGATCAGGCTCTTCATGTGCGACGGGTCGAGGCGCAGCGCGGCCTCGAACGCCTGCTCGCTCTTGACGGGATCGCCGTTCTTCCACGCCGAGAGGCCGAGCATGTAGTGCCCCCACGGATTGGAGGGACGACGCTCGATGTAGCGTTCGAAGAGGAAGACGGCTTCGCCGTACTTCTTCGCGTGGTAGGCGGCTTCGCCGTCGGCAAACGAGACCGGGCCCGCCACCGCCGGCGTCGTGTCGACGTATCCCTCGCCATCGATGGCGTCCTTCGGCGGCGGAGTCCAGGTTTCGGCCGACCCGGGCAGCGGCGCCTGCTCCACTGCCTTCGTCTCGTGCGACACATTTTTGTTGCACCCGACGACCGCGCACGCGAGCACGACCGCCGCGGCGGCTGTTGCGTTGGCTCTCATATGCCTTCTCCTCCATGCGGCCGTGTGTTCGGCCGGCAGCTGAAGGCGACATGGGCAAGCGGCCAGCCAGGCCGGTCCAAGCGGCTGGCCCGCGTGGCAAGTCGAAGTGTCTCTTCGAGTTAGCTGGATCGCCGGTGCAGTTCGGCGCACGTCCTCGGCGCGATCCGCGTGTTCGGGCGCACACGCCGCGGGCCGCCAGGACACGTAGTGTCCGCCTTCAGGCGGACCGGGCTGTAGTGTCCGCCTTCAGGCGGACCGGGCTGTAGTGTCCACCTTCAGGTGGACCCCACCGTAGTGTCCGCCTTCAGGCGGACCCCATCACGACGACGGCCGCACCAGCCCGTGGCGCCGCATGATCTTGAGCAGGCTCGAATGATCGGCCAGCCCCAGCGCCTCCGCCGTCTTCGTCACGTGCCAGTTGTGCTTCTCCAGCGCGGACAGGACGATCTGACGCTCGGCCTGCGCCTTCAGGGCCTTCAGCGTCCCCGGCGCGGCGGAAGGATCCCCTGCCTCATCGCGGTCGTCACCGCCGCGAAGCTCGGGTGGAATTTCCGCGGCGGTAATGGTCGGGCCGTCCGACGCAATCAGCATCCGTTCGAGCACGTTGCGCAGCTCGCGCACGTTGTTCCTGCGCCAGTCGCAGGCGGCCAGCAGCTCCACTGCCTCCGGCGCAATCGGCTTCGGACGCGTGCGCAGGTTGGCGGCGATGGTGCGCAGCAGATGCTCGACCAGGGCTGGAATGTCCGACAGCCGATCGCGCAGCGGCGGCACGCGCAGCGTGTGGACGTTGAGGCGATACAGGAGATCCTCGCGGAAGCGGCCCGCCTCGACCTCGCGCTCGAGGTCGCGATTCGTCGCCGCGACGACGCGCGCGGCTACCGGTATCGCGCGGTCGCCGCCGACGCGCATCACCTTGCGATCTTCGAGAACCCGCAGCAGCTTGGCCTGAGCGGGCAGCGGCAGCTCGCCGATCTCGTCGAGAAACAGCGTGCCCGACCCGGCGTTCTCGAAGGCACCGCGGCGGAGCCGGTCCGCGCCGGTGAACGCCCCTCGCTCGTGGCCGAACAGCTCGCTCTCGACGAGCTGCTCGGGAAGCGCCGCGCTGTTGACTGCCACGAGCGGCGCTCGCTCTCCCGGTCCGAGACGATGGAGCTCGCGCGCCACGAGCTCCTTGCCGGTTCCGCTTTCACCGACGATGAGCACGCTGCTCGGAATCGGCGCGATGCGGGCAATGGCGTCGCGGAGCGCGCGCATCGGCGGACTGTCGCCGATGAGGGGCGTGTCGCTGTCCAGCCGCGATCGCAGTGTGCGCAGCTCGCTCACCAGCCGGCCTCGCGAGACGGCGTTCTCGATTTCCTGCACCAGCCGCTCGATCGGTTCGGCCTTGTCGATGAACCCGTAGGCGCCCAGCCGCACGGCCTGCACGCAGCGGTCGTAGCTGCCGGTGCCGGTGTAGACGATCACGGGCACGTCGATGCCGCGCGGCTTGAGGCGGCGCAGCACCTCGAAGCCGTCGGTGCCGGGCATCTCGAGATCCAGCACAACGCAGTCGATCGCCTCGCGGCCGAGCACGTCGAGCGCCTCATCGCCGCCGCCGGCAACGAGCACCTCGTACTTGCCTACCCGCCGCAGGTCGTAGGCGTACTGTTCCGCCATTGCCGCCACGTCGTCGACAACCAGGACCTGTGTCATTCCACGCTCGTCGAAAAAGTAACCCGCCAGTCCGGAAGCAGCCGCTCGGCCAGGTTCACGTTCGCGCCCTGCCGGCCGGGATCTCGATGATGATGCGCGTGCCGGCGCCCGGCGTGCTCTCGACCGCGATCGTGCCCTGGACGTCCATCACCAGACGCCGGACGATCGACAGGCCGAGGCCGCTGCCGCCTTCCTTCGTGGTGTAGAAGTCGTCGAAGATCCTGCCCGCTTCCTCCTTCGTCATGCCGCGTCCGGTGTCGGCCACCGTCAGGCGCACGGCGGGCTCCCCGTCGCGGCGGATCGCGGCGGTCGAAAGACTCACCCGGCCTGGCCTGGACTCGAGGCTGTCGACGGCATTCGCGACCAGGTTCTCCAGGATGCGCCGGAACGCGACCGGATCGCCCATCACCGTCGGAAGGCCCGCGGCCAGGTCCGTCTCCACGTCGACGTGCTCGCGCGCCTGCGCTGCGCCGGCGACGTCGGCAACCAGCGCGTTCAGATCGCACGGCCTGCGGGTCACGGGCGGCGAGAGCCGTGCGTAGCTCGTCGCGAGCGTCTCGAGATAGGCGACGCTCGAGTCGATCGTCGAGCGCCGCTCGGCATAGACGGCCGGCAGCGACGCGGGATCGTCGCGCTGGACTTCCGAGAGATGGCGGATCACGTTGCGCAGCGGGATGAGGCCGTTCTTGATGTCGTGATTCACCTGCCTGGCGAGATCGCCGACCGTGGCGCGGCGCTCGGCTTCGCGGACGCGCGCGGTGCTGGTGCGCAGCCGCGCCGTGAGCTCGCCAAGAAGCCGCGACAGGCGTCCGACTTCGTCGGGGCCCTCGTCGAAGTGCACGTCGAGCCTGTCGAGATCGAGCACCGCGGTCTTCTCCGCAAGCTCGGCCAGCGGCCGGCTGATACGCGACGACATCCACACGGCGAGCACCAGCGCGGTAAGGCCGGTGCCGGCGGCCGCGGCCAGGAACCACGAATCCGCACTGCGCAGCAGCGTCCGCAGCGGCGCCATCGATTGCGTCACGCGCAGACGTGCCTGCACGTCCTCGACCACCCCGCCGCGGCTGCGCATGAGCGGCAGGGCAAGCTCGCCCACCGCTGCGTCGCCGGCATTCGCGTCCTCCGCCTTTGCCGGCGACGACGAGAGCCCGCCGCCGGGATACTGCAGCGACACCTCGATCGCGCGATCGCGCGCCAGACGCGCCAGGAATCGCTCGTCGACCGCGATCCCGCCGACCAGCGTGAACGTCTGATCGCCCACCGTGAACGGCTCGCGGCGGCCCAGCGCGAGCATCTCGCGATCCGGGCCGGCGCTGATGATGCGGCCCTCGCCGTCCTGGATGTGAAGCATCGAGAGGCCGGTCAGGCGCATCGCGTTCGCCGCGTAGTTGCGCAGATACGCCTGCTCGGTCTGGAGTCCGGCCACCGCCAGCCGAAAGCGCTGGTCGTCGAGCAGCGCAGCCTCGAGCGACGCCAGCCGCTCGGCAATTCCTTCGCGCTCGAGCTCGAGATCCTCGCCGATCACCTCGACCACCGAGTTGACGCGTACCTGGTACTCGTTGGACAACCGTCGGGCGATGTCCTGACGAATTCCGACTGCCAGCAGCGCGATGGGAATCAGCACGACCGCCGCGAACGCGGCGAGCATGCGGGTGCGGAGGCTCACGGTCCAGATTATCGCCCGTGAGCCGGTTGCGCCACGGCTGGCACCTTTCCTGACGGGTGGTGTGAATGGAATCGATTGCGAGCTGGCCTCTCGTCCCCGGAAACTGGCTCTGGGTGCCGCTCGTCTACGCCTCGTACCTCGCCGTCGTCGCCTTCACCGGCCGCGAGTTCGCCCGGGCACGGCCGCCGCTGCTCATCGCGGCGGCCGCGGCCGCGGGCCTGTTCGTGCTCGGCGAAGGAGCGCCGCTCACCCCGGGCTGGTCGGTCGTCGTGCCGTCGATAGTGCTGGTCACCGGCTACTGGCTCTCCGGGCTGCTGTTCGTGCGCCCGGATGTGGGGCTCGAGCGATGGCTGATCGAGATGGACGATCGCGTCCTGCGCAGGACGGGGATCCTCGACGCCTATGAGCGTTCGCCTCGCGCGCTGCACGAATTCATCGAGCTCAGCTACCTGCTGGTCTATCCGGCCGTTCCCGCCGGCGCGGCGACGCTGCTCGTGTCGGGCCGGACCGCGGATCTCGATCGGTTCTGGACCGTCGTCCTGCTCGCGGAGTTCGCGTGCTACGGCATGCTGCCCTGGCTGCAGACGCGTCCCCCGCGCGTGCTCGAACCGGCGCCCCCGGCCGCTCGCCACACGCTGTTGCGGCGTCTCAATCTCCAGATCGCCGGCCGGGCGAGCATCCAGGTCAACACCGTGCCGAGCGGGCACGCAGCCGGCGCGTTTGCCGCGGCGCTCGCGATCATGTCCGCGCAGATCGAGGCCGGGATCGTGTTTCTCGCCGTCGCGGTGAGCATCTCGGTGGCGACGGTGCTGGGCCGCTATCACTACGCCGTGGACACGGCGCTGGGCGTGGCCGTCGCCTTCGGCGCGTGGTTTCTCGCGGGCGGCGCAGGCTGATGTCCGCGCCGCTCAGCATCCCTGTCGCTACCGCCGCAGTACGGCTCCTGACTATGTCGCCGCGAACGTACTTACAGACCCGATCGTCATCGGGGTTGCGTCGGGGAGACAGCTGTCCCGGCTTACGGCCGGGCTGTCGGACCTGCGCTCGCCCTGACGGCTCGGATTCCGACACCCTGCGATCGGCTTTCGCTTGAGCCGCCGCGCGGCCGCCCGCGGTACGCCGATTGCCATGTCGTCGCGCATGAGGATCAATTGCCGATGGCCCGTCGGTTCGGCCGGCGTGGGCGTCGCCCATCGGGCGATGGTCGCCCGGCGGACGATGATCGGCCCGAGCCGACTTGGCGTGCTCCTCGTGCGTCAGTTCGGCCTGCACGACTGGGAAATCGAAGAAGAGCAGCCGACGATGCCGCCGCCCGGAAAGGATCGGGCGAGCTCGTGACGCGCGTTGCGGGCGCGAATCAGTCGGCCGTGAACAGCGCCGACAGACGATCGACCACCAGCGCGCCGGACGCGTCGAAGACGTCGCGCACGTCGTAGCGCGGCAGCTCCCATCGCGCCTTCAGATCCGATGGCTTGGTGATCGCGCGGACTTTCGTCGACGCGCTCGCCAGACCCAGCGATGCGACGACGCGCCTGGTGGCCTCGTTCCAGCTTCCGTCGATCCCGTACGGATAGGACGCGTGCGCCCCGGTCACGCCGCACGCATCGCGCAGCGCATCGGCGCACGTGCCGAGGTCGACGCGCTGCTCCTCTTCCGTCAGCCGGCTGAGGACGCGATGGCTGTGGCCGTGGATGCCGATCTCGAGCCCGGCATCCTGACACTTGCGCAGGTCCGACGCCGACAGATACAGCCGCCCGGCAATCTCCTCGCCCTTCCCGATGAAGCGCTCGAAGAGGATGCGCAGCACCGGATCGAGCTCGCGGTACGGCAGGTCGAAATTCAACAGCCGCTTGAAGCGCCGCGTCGGCTCATCGTCGTACGGATACAGCCCGAGCAGGCCGGGATGCGTCATCGGCTCGATGGCCACCGGCGGCCGCGATGCGAGCAGCTCCTCGAACACCTCGCGGAAGCGCGCGACCCCCAGCTTCGCCTGGAGCAGGTGGACGCGGTGGACGTTGAGCACCGTGCGCTCGAGCATCGGCGCCGAGCACCAGTACACCGTCGCCGGCACCCGCCACCGCTTCAGCAGCGGCAGCGCGTACTCCGCGACGTCCTTGAACCCGTCGTCGAACGTGATGACGGCGACGGTTTCCGGCAGGTCGGCCTCCGGGTTCATCAGCTCGCTCATCGTCGTGCAGACGAAGTTCTGCGTCAGCACGCGGAGCTGCGCATCGAACTCCTCGGGCGTGATTGCCTTGGTGCCCTTCAACCAGCTGTTCGCCGGATGGCAGTAGTGGTAGCTGACGATCAGCGCGTAGCGCTCGGCGATGCGCGTCGGCAGCGTGTTGAACTCGAAGTCGATGCTGTCCGGGGCGATCTCCTCCGCCAGCCGGACGCCGCGCGCCGACGGCAGCGGATTGACGATCGCCCAGCGCTCGGGCAGGACGTGCAACAGGCTGTCGCCGGCATCGTCGTACATGGCCAGCACGTCGGTGCCGGGCCGCACCAGGCCCCGGACCCGCTGCAGCGCCAGCGCCTGGTATTCGTGCGTCGAGATCAACACGGCATCGACCGCGCCCCAGTCGACGGCCTCGAGCGCCGCTTCGCGGTAGACGCCGATCTCGCCAGGCTCGCCGGGCTGATCGTCGAGCGGCACGAACGCCGCGACGTCGAGCGCCGGGAAGCCGTCGATGTACTCGTACAGGCACCGCGTGTGGCCGCGCGTGCCGACAATGACGACGCGGGATCGGGCCGCCCGCCAGGCGGCGAGCCGCTGTTCGAGCTCGTACTTCGCGCGGTACTCGCGATGCCACTCGGCGATCTTGTTCTCTTCGGCCAGCCACCTGTCGCGCTCAACCGTGTCGTAGGCGGTCAGGTGACGCGCCGTGATGGCCTTCCACTCTGCTTCGAGCGTTGCCGCCCGCTCCGCGCTGAGCCGCGCCACGATCTCCGGCCCGGCATACGGCGGACACTCCACCAGCAGACCCTCGATGTACAGGCAGTCGATTGCCGTCCCGAACACGCAGATCAGCGCGTCGATCGGCGTCTCGACGATCGGCTCGCGATTGACGTTGAGCGACGTGTTCAGCACCATCGGCACGCCGGTCAGCCGGTAGAACTCGCTGATCATCCGGTAGTAGCTGGGATTGATCTCGGGCGTCACCGTCTGCGGGCGGGTGGTGTTGTCGACGTGCGTGATGGCCGGCACCAGGGCGCGCTTGTCTTCCTTCACCTCGACGACCAGCAGCATGAACGGGCTGGGCGCGTTCAGGTCGAGCCACTCGCCCGCCTTCTCCGCCAGCACGCTGGGCGCGTAGGGCCGGTACGGCTCGCGGAACTTGACGCGCAGGTTGAGCGTGTCCTTCATGCCCGGGTCGCGCGGGTCGGCCAGGATCGAACGATGCCCGAGCGCACGCGGACCGAACTCGGATCCGCCCTCGAACCAGGCGACCACCTTGCCCGAGGCAATGAGCGGCGCCACCGCCTCCGGCTCCACCGGCCTGTACGCGATCCCGTACCTCTCGAGCAGCGCGGTGATCTGCTCGCGCGCGTACGAACGCCCGGTATACGGCGTCGTCATCGCGACCGAGACGCGAGCCGGCTCCCGGCCATCGGCCTCGCGTCTGATCTCCTGGAAATACCCCCACAGCGCGAGACCAAGCGAGAGCCCGGTGTCCGAGCAGCCGGGCGGAATCCAGACGTTCTCGAACGGCGTTCGCTGCAGCACGCGTGCGTTGGCCAGCCCGTTCAGCGCGGTGCCGCCCGCGATGCACAGGTTGCGGCAGCCGGTCTTCTCGTAGGCGTAGTTGGCCATGCGCACCATCTGCCGCTCGCATTCCTGCTGCACGTCGTACGCGGCGCGCGCGAAGTACGGATCCAGCACGCGCTCCCGGTCCTCGCAGCGCCGCACGCCGCGCGCGACAATCCGCGGCAGCGGGGGTCGGCTGAAGAACGCGCTGTAGTCGGACGACATGCCGCGGTCCTTCGCCTTGAAGTCGAGCACCGGCCCCGGATGGACGGCCCCGTACGGCGCCAGCCCCATCGTCTTGCCGAAGCCCTTCTCCGGCCCGTACGGCAGCACCGATCCGGTCACCAGCGAGTAGAGGCGGCCGATGCCCCAGAAGTCGCCGCGTTCGATGACCTGCGCGCGCTCGCCGCGGAAGTGATACAGGGTCTGCGTATTGAGTCGCGAACCCAGCGAGTCGACAACGAGGACGGCGGCCTCGTCGAAGGGCGACAGATGGTACGCCGCGCCGGCATGGCCGTCGTGATGATCGACGACGCGGATGCGCTCGCGCGGGTAGCGGAGGCGGAGCTTCAGGTAGTCGTGTTCGAGCTTGCGGTAGCCCGGGCCGCTGTTCAACCAGCGCGGCAGACGCGCGTAGTCGGTGTAGATGAAGTCGACCTGCTCGAGCGACTCCAGTCCGAACACCTGGAGGCAGTACTCGATGCCGCGCAGGGGGAAGGCGTAGGAGTGCTTGGTCCGCGTGAGGCGGTCCTCGGCGATCGAGACGTAATCGATGTCGCCGCCGCGGCGCGGCACACGGATCAGCGAGGCACTGGCCTCGTAGTTGGCAAAGTTCGGGACACCCAGGACATAGGTGAAGTCGGACACGCGCACCTCAGCCGTGCAGTCTAGCAAATCGAAATCGGCGGGCCGGGTCGATCGTCAACCTGGCATCAGCCGGCGGCGACGTCTCCGATCGACCAGGGCCGCTTCGGCGGACGCCTCCCGCGAGCCTGCCGGCAGGTCGCCGGCGCGCCCCGCCTCACCGCCGCACGCCGCTGAAGGCCGTTCCGGCGATCGCGGTGCCGTCATCCGGCAATCCGACGCTAGACTAACGGGCAGTGAAGATCCTGTTCTTCGGCCGCCACTTCACCTATTTCCGCAATTTCGAATCCGTGCTGCGGGGCCTTGCCGAGCGAGGCCACCACATTCACCTTGCCGCTGATCGCGACGAGTCGACCGGCGGCCTGCAGATGGTCCAGACGCTGGCCGCCACCTATCCCAACATCACGTACGGCGACGCCCCGCCCCGGGCCAACGACGATGACGCCTGGGTGGCGAGCCATCTGCGTCTGGGCCTCGACTACCTGCGCTATCAGCACCGCATCTTCGACCAGGCGCAGACCCTGCGCGAACGCTCCCGCGATCGCACGCCGGCGATCTTCCTCACCCTCGGCCGCATCGCCCGGCGGTTCGGCGAGCCGGCGCGCCGCCTGCTGGTCGGCCTGGTGCGGCGGCTGGAGCGCTACGTGCCGGAGGATCCGGCAATCCGCGAGTACATCGCCTCGCACGCCCCGGACGTCGTCCTGATCACGCCGCTCATCAACCTCGGCTCGTCGCAGATCGAGTATCAACGCGCGGCGCGCGGCCTCGGGATTCCGTGCGGCCTGTGCGTGTGGAGCTGGGATCACCTCTCGAGCAAGGCCCTGATCCGCGACTGGCCCGATCGCGTGTTCGTGTGGAACGACGTCCAGCGGCGCGAAGCGCTCGAGCTGCACGGTCTTCCGGCCGATCGCATTGTCGTCACCGGCGCGCAGTGCTTCGATCAGTGGTTCGACCGCCAGCCGTCGCGCAGCCGCGAGGAGTTCTGCGCCCGCGTCGGACTGCCCGCCGATCGCCCGTTCGTGATGTATGCGTGCTCGACGCTGTTCGATCACAGCCCGCCCGAGGCGAAGCTGGTCGTGGAATGGATCCGCCAGGTGCGCGCCAGCCGGCTGCCGTACCTGCAGAACATCGGGATCCTGGTGCGGCCGCATCCGTCGCGGCTCCACGAGTGGGACAACATCGACCTCGGCACCATGGGTCCGACCGTGCTGTGGGGGCGCAACCCGCTCGATCCGGTGTCGAAGGCCGACTACTTCGACTCGATGTATCACAGCGCGGCCGTCGTCGGCCTGATCACCAGCGCCTTCATCGAGGCCGGCATCGTCGGACGCGAGGTGCACACGGTGCTCGTCCCCGACTTCGAGGACAACCAGCTCGGCACCGTCCACTACCACTATCTGACCGATACCGCCGGCGGGCTGCTCATTGTCGGCAGGGGCTGGGACGAGCATCTGCGGAATCTTAACGAGACGCTGTCGCGGCCGCGTCAGGACGTGGTGAAGCCGTTCATCACGGCCTTCGTCCGTCCGCACGGCCTCGACGTCGCGGCGACGCCGCTGTTCGTCGAGCAGGTCGAGGCGATGAAGACGCTGACGGTGCAGCCGGCCGGCCGGGACGCGCTCGGATTCGTGTGGCGCTGGGCGATTCGCCGGATGCGCGCGATGCGGCACGACGCCCGCTACGATCGCTGGATGCTCTCCGAGCGCGAGCAGGCGGTGAAGCTGCGCAACCGCCTCAACGCCGAGCGCAAGGCGCGCGAGCGCGCCGCCGCGCGCAAGGCGCTCGAGGCCGAGGAGAAGCGCCGGCAGCGCGAGCAGGAGGCGAAGAGCGGTTAGCGGTTAGTGGTTGGTCGCTCGTGGCTGGTGGCCCGGGCAGCGAAGCGCGCGGCCCAGGCGGCTTCGCGGGAAGCGGGCCGCCGGTTATCGACGGCCCGGGCCCGCTACTCCACACCGAACGCCAGCAGCACGTTGCCCGGCCGCGCGGCAATGCCGCCGTAGCCGGAATTGACGAACAGCATGCCGCCGCCAATCACGAGCGGCGAGCCGTCGATGCTGGCGCCGACGCCTTTCACGCCGTTGACGGTCTCGAACTCCCTGTTCGTGTCGAACTGCCAGAGGAGCCTGCCGTCGGCGGTGGAGTAGGCGCGCAGCCCGCCGTCGAGCGATACCGCGAACACCGCACCGGGAATCAGCGTTGCCGCGCCGCCCTGCGACGCGCTGCATCGCTGCATCCCTTCGCACAGGCGCGGCTGCGGCGGGGGTGCGCTCCAGACGATCGCGCCGGTCGCAAGATTGACGGCGCGCACGCCGCCGGGTGCAGGTGACTGGAAATCACCGACGCCGAAGTAGCCGGTCTCGGCCCGTCCATCGATCGCACCGCCCCAGGCGCCGCCCAGGCCGCTGCCCTGACCGATCCGCGTCTGCCACACGACGGCGCCCTGCCTGTCGGGATCGAGCGCGTGGACGACGCCCGACTTCTGCGGAATGACGAGCAGATCGCGTCCGTTCACGGTGGTGAGCACGGGCGGGGCCGAGAAGTCGTGGTCCGGTCCGCGCGTTTCGGGACATCCGGGGTTGCCCTCGCCTTTTGCGCCACAGCCGCCGAGCCAGTTGTCGTTGGGCGTGGCCTGATAGAACCACAGCACCTTGCCGGTGTCGATGCTCATCGCGATCACGGCATCGGTCATCGGCTGCGGCGGATCGGCGTAGCCGTTGCCGGTCGACACGTAGACGGCGCGGCGCTTCGGGTCGGCGGTCGGCGAGGACCAGATCGCGCCGCCGGCCGGACCGTACGCGTCCTGACCCGATCGCGTGTTCCTGCCGCGAAGCTTCGGCTCGTCGATCGTGTACGTCTTCCACAGGAACGCGCCGGTGTTCGCGTCGAGCGCGTTGAGATTGCCACGGAACGTGCAGCACGGAAGCTGTCCCCGCCCGCCCGTGCCTTCTTCGTTCAGGCCCTGCACGGCCACGAACGCCTTGCCGTCGTGAATGGCAATCGCCCCGGTGATTGCCGCGGCCTGGTGCTCGTCCACCTTGCGCTTCCAGATCTGCTGTCCGGTCACCGTGTCGACCGCGTAGGCGTTGGCGCGCTGATCGCCGAAGAACACGGCATACCCCGAGCGGCCGTCCCGCTCGTAGGGACCGACCGTCAACGCGCTGCGAACGCCGAACTCGGCCTTGAAGGTCCAGTACGTGCAGCCGGTCTTCGGATCGAGCGCGTGGAGCTCGCCGTTGTCGCTCGCCACGAACAGCTTGTCTCCGGCCAGCGCCGGCTGCACGCGGGCGGACGAGGCGCCCTGATAGGCGAACGCCCACTTCAGCTTCAGCTTCGGCAGATCGGCGGCGGTGAAGCCCGCCTGCGCGGCGTTGCGCGAGTTGGTGGCGTCGTTCCCCCAGGCCATCCACGATGGCGCCCGCGACGGATCGGTCGTCGGCGTCGGCGCGGTGCATCGATTCGCGTTGCCGGCGGCGGCCGTCGTCGTGGATTGTCCGGTGAGGAACTGCGCCACCGCGGTACGTTCGGCCGGGGTCAGCGAGCTGCCCTGCACCGACATCTTGCCGTTCGTCAGCGAGTTGACGATCGACTCGGGCGTCATCGTACGCAGCACGTCCGGCGGGGGAATCTCCGATTGCCCGGGCTTGTGGCAGCTCGCACACGCGCGGGTGAAGACGGCGGCGCCATCCGGCGCCGTCTGCGCGTGTGCGGCCGGCACGACACTCGACACGATCAGCGCGGCCGCGAAAAGACGAAGACGCATTGGACCTCCGAGGACGAGCATTGTACGGCGGCGGCGGTCTAGATCACCGCGATCGCTTCGATCTCGATCATCCAGTCCGGATGCGCGAGCGAGGACACCTCGACGAGCGTCGACGCCGGACCTTTCTGACCGAGATACTCGGCCCGAATCGGGGCGAGATCGTGTCGATATCGCATGTCGGTCAGGAATGTCGTGATCTTGATGACGTTGGCCATGGTCCCGCCCCGGGACTCGACGAGCGCCTTGATGGCTTCGAAGGCACCGCGGGCCTGCGCCTTGAAGTCGCCGCGATGTGCGGGGCTGCCATCGGCGGTGTAGGCGACCTGGCCGGAGAGAAAGAGGATCTTCTGCGCCTGGCTGACCGTGATGCAGACGCCCTGGCTGTAGGTGGCGGGCTCGAAGACGCCTGGCGCGTTGAACGTTTCGATCGTCATGGGCGGCCATTATGGCGCAACACGTCTGCCGCGCCCGCCGGCCGCCCGGACCGATTCCGCCTATTTTCCGGTCTGCTTGAGCTCCTGGAAGAGCGCGACGAACGCGCCGCCCGGACCGCCGCGGCCCGGCGCCAGGTTGTAATCCGCGAACTTCGCCGGCAGCGTGCTCTGGAACTCTTTCATCGCTTCTTCCGGCGTCTTGCCGGCCTTCACCGCCTCACGTGCCTTGTTCAGCATCAGCCGCGTGAACTCGGCCTGGTTGGCCAGATCCTCGGGTTTCAGCAGGCCGTTGTTGTGGCCCGCGATGATCGTGTCGTAGTTCTTGATCGTCGACGCCGCCTTGACCAGCGTGTCGGGATATTCGATGCCGCTGCCGCCGTTGTTCAGGTCGATGTTGGGCTGGCCCCGGTTCGCGAACGCGTCGCCGGTATGCAGCACGCGCGAGCTGCGGAACAGCACGAAGGTGTCGCCGTCGGTGTGCGCCCGGCCGAAGTAGAACAGGTCGATGGCCTCGTCGCCCTGCAGCAGCGTGAGCCGGTCCTTGTAGGTGCGATCCGGCAGTCCATGCTTGTTCGCCGCCTGCTGGAACGCTTCCATCTTCTGCATGTTCTTCGCCGTGTTCTCGTGCGCCACAATCTCGACGCTGACCGGGAAGAACACGTTGCTGCCGTTGTGATCGCCGTGCGTGTGCGTGTTGATGATGTGGGTAATCGGCTTGTCGGTGACCGTCCGTACCTGATCGAGGATCGCCTGCCCGTTGTTGGCGAGCTTGGTGTCGACCAGGACGACGCCCTTCGAGGTGACGTACGCGGCCGTGTTGCCGCCGGCGCCGGGAATCCAATAGACGTTTCCGCCCGCTTTCTGAATCATGCCGACGCCGCCGCCGGGCGCCCCGCCGCCGCGGCCCGCCGCCGGCTGCTGCGCAGTCACGGTGGTCCACGCCGCAGCAAGCGCACACGTGACGACGATCGATCCAAGGACGATTGCCCGTTTCATACCTGCCTCCGACACCCATAACTCTACGTCAAGACGGCCGCTGCCGGCACGACACGTCACGGAGCGGCCGCCGCGGTATAGTCTTCGCCCGGAGGACCTCAGGCCATGACACGACTGCTGCCGGCACTCACGCTCGCATTCGCTTCCCTCGTCGCCCCGCTCGCCGCGCAAACTTCCGGCTCAGCAAACGCCGTGTGGGAGCCATGGGGCAAGCTGCCCGCCGGCCTCCAGTGGGAAGCCGCCTCGCAGATCTCGACGACCCCGGAGAACCAGATCGTCGTCCTGCGGCGCACCAATCCGTTCTTCGTCCTCCTGACTCCGGCCGGCGACGTCATCAAGACCTGGGGCGAGAACCTGTTCCGCGTCGCGCACGGACTGCGCGTCGATCGGCAGGGCTTCCTGTGGGTCACCGACAATGCCGACAACTTCGTCCAGAAGTTCTCGCCCGACGGGAAGGTCCTGCTGACGCTCGGCACGCGCGGCACGGCCGGCGGCAACGACTCGAAGACCGCCTTCGACGGCCCGGCCGACGTCTTCGTGCTGTCCGACGGCGACATTCTCGTGGCCGACGGCTACCGCAATTCACGCATCGTCCGCTTTGCCGCCGACGGCACGTTCAAGAGCATGATCGGCGGCACCAAGGGCAGCGCGCCGGGCCAGTTCAACGTGCCGCACGCCGTGGTCGCCGACTCGCGCGGACGCATCATCGTCGCCGACGCCGAGAACAGCCGCCTGCAGGTGTTCGATCCGTCCGGCAAGTTCCTGGAGCAGTGGACCGACTTCCCCTCCAAGCCGCGCGGCTCGATGTACATCACGCCCGACGACACGCTCTACGTGAGCCACGTCGACTCGGAGTCGATCACCATCATGAAGAACGGCAAGGTGCTCGAACGCGTGACCGGTGTCGGCGGCCGGCCGCATGGCGTGACCATCGACGCGCAGGGCAACATCTACGTCGCCAACCCGGCCAGCCGATCGGTGAAGAAGCTCGTCAGGAAGTAGCAGCCGCCGCCCGAACCACGGATGGGCTGGGCAGCGGCGACATCTTCGCCACTGTCTTCTCGAACGAGCCGGACACGCACGCATCGAGTCTCGGCCTCTTCCTGACCGAGGACACCTACGTCGGCAGGAACGGCTACTCGCTGCGGTTGCGGGGACTCGACGAAGGCTTCAATCACCGGGCACGCGAGTGCGCGATCGCGATGCACGGCGCGCCGTACGTCAGCGAGGAGTTCGTCGCCAAGAACGGCCGTCTCGGCCGGAGCTGGGGATGCCCGGCGCTGCGCGAGGGCGTGGCGCGCGAGATCATCGACCGCATCCGCGGGAACGGGATCGTCTTCGCGTACTATCCCGACCGGCGCTGGCTCGAATCGTCCAGGTATCTCGGCGATTGTGGCGGCACGACGATCCGTGAGGTGCGAAGCAGCCGCCGCTCACCCGCGAACACGGGATCCTAGAACGCCGAACGGTTTGAAAGAGCCGACATTACGCAGCCTTTCGTGACTGGACTTCTGACAGATGGAGTGTCTCCAGGTTTTGAATCGCGCTCGCGCGCCGGAGGTCGAAGGTGTTCTTGCGGACGCCGACGTAGCGCGCGTGGTTTCCTTGCCGTTGGGAGATGTGCGCGAGTTTGTGTTCAATCTTCGTGCGCTCTCGCAGCGCTTCGCGTCCAGCGGCTG